>MEHZ011599164.1_pt1 | contig 22889 bp, 19 predicted proteins | sample 897221 | NCBI WGS metagenome assembly MEHZ01 (sample SAMN05514161, study PRJNA337945) | marine metagenome | isolation source: marine surface water | place: Arctic Ocean | collected 2007-12-13
CGGGGGCGGGGGCTCGGCTCCTGGCCGAGCGGCTCGCCGCGCCCCTGACCGATGTTGCGGTGATCGAGGCGCGGCTCGACGGGGTTGAGTTCCTGGTGGAAGACGTTGCCCGGCGCGAGGATATGCGCGAGCAGCTGCGCACGGCCCCCGATATCGAACGGGCGCTGTCGCGACTAGCCCTGGGGCGCGGGGGACCGCGTGATCTCGCCGCGATCCGCGCCGGCCTGGAAGCCGCACAAATTCTGCGAGGGATGCTCGAGAGTATTGTCGCGCTCCCGGCCATGCTGGCTGAAGCCCGGGACGGGTTGGACACCCATGATGAATTGATCGCGGAGCTGGTTCGCGCCTTGGCGCCGGAGCTTCCGCTCGCGGCCCGGGACGGCGGCTTTATCGCCCCGGGCTATGCGGATGATCTCGACGCCCAGCGCGCGCTTCGCGATGAGAGCCGCCAGCTGATCGCGGGCTTGCAGGCAAACTATGTGGAAGTGACCGGCGTCGCGGCCCTGAAAGTGAAACACAACAACGTGCTCGGCTACTTCGTCGAAGTCGGTGCTGCCCATGCCGAGCACCTGATGGATGATGGCAAGGAAGCTGCCACCGAAAAATACGGGCTGATCCACCGGCAGACCATGGCCAGCGCTGTGCGTTTCACCACGGTCGAATTGTCGGAGCTGGACGACAAGATCTCTCGCGCCGGCGAGCGTGCTCTGGCCTTCGAGCTGGAACTGTTTGAGCAATTGGTAGGGCAGGTTCTTGCCCAGGACCACGCGGTGGCTGGCGCCGCCCGTGCGCTGGCGAGCCTGGATGTGAGCGCGGCCCTGGCCGAGTTGGCAGTGCGCCGTCGCTATGCGCGCCCCCGTCTTAGTGAGACCCCGGTGTTTCGGATCTCCGGCGGTCGCCATCCGGTGGTCGAGGCGGTGCTCGATGACGGGCCGGGTAATTTTGTTGCCAATAATTGCGACCTGTCGGGAGATTCCGACACTGCGGGGCGTTTGTGGCTGGTGACCGGTCCCAACATGGCCGGCAAGTCGACCTTCCTGCGCCAGAACGCCCTAATTGCTATTCTGGCCCAGATCGGCGCTTACGTGCCGGCAGCATCGGCTGAAATCGGTGTCGTCGACCGGCTGTTCAGCCGGGTCGGGGCGGCGGATGACCTGGCCCGCGGGCGCTCGACCTTTATGGTGGAAATGGTCGAGGCCGCAGCGATCCTCAATCAGGCGGGCCCCCGGTCACTTGTTATTCTCGACGAGATCGGCCGCGGTACCGCGACATTTGATGGCCTCTCCATCGCCTGGGCGACGGTTGAACATCTGCACGATGTGAACGGGTGCCGCACTTTGTTTGCCACCCATTTTCACGAGCTCACCCGGCTCGCCTCCCGGCTTGACCAATTGTCGTGCCACACCATGCGGGTCAAGGAATGGCGCGACGATATCGTATTTCTGCACGAAGTCGGGACCGGCACGGCGGACCGCTCCTACGGCATCCATGTGGGCAAGCTGGCCGGGTTGCCGACGCCGGTTGTGGGGCGGGCTGAAGAGGTCCTCGCCTTGCTGGAGGCCGGAGACCAGGCCGGGGCGCTGGCGCGGCTGGCCGATGATCTGCCGCTGTTCCAGGCTGCCGCGCAGCATGATTTGGAAACGGTCGGATCCGCGGTCACCGACCCGGTGCGCGACCTGCTCGGGGACACCGAGCCGGACACGCTGACCCCCCGCGAGGCGCTCGACATTCTTTACCGTCTGAAAGCCGCCCTCGATGCGTAACTTCCTGCGTCAGATGCTGGCGCTGGCAGGCTTCGGCGCGGTCGGCGATATCATGCGGCATCGCAGCTTCCGAATTTATCTGGTCGGTCATATCCCCAATGTGGTCGGAACTTGGGTGGTGCGGATCGCGATTGGCTGGCTGGGCTGGGAGTTGACCGGCTCGGCGTTCTGGGTCGGGGCTCTTGTGGCCGCCGATGCGCTTCCGGTGTTGCTGCTGGGCCCGATCGGCGGGGTGATGGCCGACCGCATGGATCGCAAACGGATCAGCGTCGTGACCCAAAGCGTGCTGTGTGTGCTTTCGATAGGGCTGACTGCGTTGACCGTTGCGGGGGTCATCACGATCTGGTTGCTGCTCGCCTTTGCGCTCGCGCGGGGGGTGACCTTTTCGTTCTGGCAGCCGGTGCGGTTGGCGCTGATGCCCAATCTGGTGCCGCGGTCGGAAATTTCCACGGCGATCGCCCTGAACTCCTCGACCTTCAACGCGGCCCAGTTTATCGGTCCGGCGCTGGCGGGCGGGTTGTTGAAATTTGGTGGTGCCGAGCTGGCCTTTGCCTTCAACGTATTTGCCGCCGCGATGATGGTCTGGGCTCTGGCCAATATCGAAGCGCCGCCCAAACCGACCCGTAAAGAGGCGCCGGGGAGTTTCCTGGCCGACGCCCTGGCCGGGATCAGATATGGGGTGGCCCATCAGGGCATCGGCCCGATGCTGCTGCTGCTTCTTGTTCTGGGTCTGACGATCCGCCCGATGACCGAATTGTTGCCGGCGATGGCGGGCGCGGTCTTCCTGAAAGAAGTGACCGGGTATTCGATGATGGCCTCCTCAGTGGGCATCGGGGCGATGGTCGGGGCGATCTGGATGCTGCGCCGGGGCAATGCGGGCAACAGCACTGATATAGCCCTGTTTGCCGGAGTGGTTGGTGGGATTGCCGCCGTTCTGCTCGTGGCGGTGTCGTGGTTTCCCTTCGCGTTGCTGTGCCTGGCGGTCGTGGGGTTTTCCATGACATCAGGCGGGATCGCGACCCAGCAGGTTGTGCAGTTTGCGGTCCCCGACGAGATGCGGGGTCGGGTCATGGGCCTGTTCGGTATGATCTTCCGGGCCGGGCCGGCGCTCGGCGCGCTGATCATTGGACGGATTGGGGATGAAGTCGGACTGACCTGGCCGGTGCTGATCTGCGCGCTGGTGGGTCTTGGAACCTATGTGGTCGCGTGGTCGCGCCGGGATCGGTTGCGCGAGGCCCTGGCGGCCCGTCGCGCGCGGGATGCCGCCGCACCCGAGAGCGCGGCAGCCGCGGAGGGCCGCCCGGCCGAATAATGTCCGGCGTGCTAATCCGTTCGCGACGTTGTAAAATACCTCCAACATGGCCAATTCAAAACGCAATCGTGACCTGATTGACCGCGCGCAACTCGATGCGGCTATTGTGGCGGCCTGCGCCGACTCAGACACGGCGGCCGAAAGTCGAAAAATTGTTCTCGACCACCTCCGGGATGCTATCGAGGCTGGCCGCCAGATTGTGCAGATAAGGTTTGAGGCTGGCGAGATCGACGGCAATCGTGCCAAGGGTGATCTCTCGTTTCTGTTCGATCAGGTTATTCGAGTCGTTCACGACAGCGCCGCACGGGCTTACCCGGTGGCCAACCCCACAGCGGCAGACAAGCTGGCGGTGGTCGCGGTTGGCGGTTACGGCCGGGGTGAACTGGCACCCTTCTCGGATATCGACCTGCTGTTTCTTTTTCCCTGGAAGCAGACCGCCCATGGGGAACAGATCGTCGAGTACATGCTTTATGTGCTTTGGGATCTGGGCCTGAAAGTGGGCCATTCGACCCGTTCGATCGATGATTGCATGCGGCTGGCCAAACGCGATCTCACAATCCGCACGGCCCTGCTCGAGGCACGTTATTTGTATGGTGAACAAAGCCTGTTTCTGGAAATGCGCAAGGCGTTTGGCGATCAGGTGATCTCTGGCGCGGCGATGGATTTTGTCACCGGCAAGCTCGCCGAGCGCGATGCGCGTCACGATAAAATGGGCGACAGCCGTTATTACGTCGAACCAAATATCAAGGACGGTAAAGGCGGCCTGCGCGACCTGCAGACCCTCTACTGGATTGCGAAATTTGCCTATCAGGTCGACAGCGTTGCCGATCTCGTACACCGCGATGTTCTGAACAAGGCCGAGGCCCGCAACTTCTCCAAGGATCAGAACTTCCTGTGGAGCGTTCGCTTTCATCTCCATTATATTTCGGGTCGCGCCGAAGAACGTCTGACCTTTGATGTGCAGACGATGATCGCTGAGCGCATGGGCTATGCCGAACGGGCCTCGGCCTCGGGCGTCGAGCGCTTCATGAAGCACTATTATATCGTCGCCAAGGATGTCGGCGATCTGACGCGGATTTTCTGCGCCGCGATCGAGACTGAGAATATGAGCAAGCCGATCATCCGGTTGCCGCGGCTGCGGCGGTCCCGCGATCTGATGGGGTTCCAGACCGATCGCGACCGTCTGACCGTGGCGGATGAGGATCAATTTGCCACTGATCCCATTGCCATGATCCGGCTGTTCTATGTGGCCCATAATGAGGGGCTGGATATTCACCCCCACGCACTTCGTCTGGTGACCCAGAACCTGAAGCGTATCGACAAGAATTTGCGGGCAGACCCGGAAGCAAACCGGATGTTTGTCGAAATGGCGACGTCGATCGACACGCCTGAGATGGTGCTGACCCGGATGAACGAAGCCGGGGTGTTCGGCAAGTTCCTGCGCGATTTCGGGCGGGTTGTCGGGCAAACCCAGCACGACATGTATCACGTGTATACGGTCGACGAGCACACGATCCAGGCGATTGGGCTGCTGGCCAAGATTGAGCGCGGGGAGCTTCGTGATGACCACCCGGTGGCGAGCGAGGTGATCCACAAAATTTCCTCGCGCCGGGCGCTTTATATGTCAGTGCTGTTTCACGATATTGCCAAGGGCCGTGGTGGCGATCACTCGGTGTTGGGCGCCCGGGTGGCGAAACGGGTTTGCCCACGGCTGGGGCTCGATGCGGAAGAATCCGAAACCGTTGAATGGCTGGTCCGCGAACATCTGCTCATGAGCGATGTCGCCCAGAAGCGTGATCTCAACGACGCCAAGACGATCCACGATTTTGTCGGCGTGGTGCAGTCCCCCGAGCGACTGCGTTTGCTGCTTTGTCTGACCGTTGTTGATATGCGCGCCACGGGCCCGAATGTGTGGAACAACTGGAAGGCGCAGTTGTTGCGCGAGCTCTATCACGCGGCCGGTGATCTGATGTCGGGCGGCCAGCTGACGAATGCCCGCGCCGACCGGGTTGAGGCGGCCAAGATCGGCTTGCGCGAAGCGCTGGGCGACTGGCCGGAAACGGATATCGACGACCATCTCGAGCGAGGTTATGCGGGCTATTGGCTGACCTTCGACACAGACACGCTTGTGCATCACGCGCGGCTGATGCGCGAAGCCGATAACGACGCGTTGCCGCTCACAATCCGGACGCGGGTGCGTGTGGATATCGATGTGACCGAACTCACCATCTACACCCAGGACCACCCGGGGCTGTTCTCGCGCGTCGCCGGGGCGATCGCGGCGGTGGATTCAAATATCGTGGACGCCAAGGCATTCACGACCCCCAGCGGCATGGCTCTGGAAACCTTCTGGCTGCAGGATAATAACGGGTCGGCCTTGTCGGCATCGGGCACTCTGGCGAAACTCACCGTCCAGATCGAGCGCGCCCTGGCGGGGCAGATGAAGCGTTCAGAACCGCACACCCAGCACACATTCATTCCCGAGCGCATCAAGATCTTTAAGGTGCCGCCGCGGGTGATCGTCGACAATCAGGCGAGCGCCACCCACACGGTGATCGAGATCAACGGGCGCGATCGTCCGGGGTTCCTCTATTTGGTGACCGGGGCGCTGTTCAGTCTGTCCCTGCAGATTTCTTCGGCGAAAATTTCGACCTTCGGTGAACGGGCCGTCGACGTCTTTTATGTGAAGGACGGTTTCGGCATGAAGATCACCCATGAAGGGCGTTTGGCGACGATCCGCAAAACCTTGCTCGAGGCGATCCGGGAAGAAGAGACGGCCTCTGCGCTCAGCGCGGCGGAGTAGTGCGTTAACCGGGCTTTCCTTCGTCCCATTTTCCGGGTAAGAGCGCGCGCGCGCCGATATGCGCTATCGCCTCGTTTATCGTCGCACCGCGACCACTGAGACTCAGAAAATGCTTTCTGCCCTGCCTTCCACTGCGGCTCTCCTGCTGGGGATTGCCTTTCTTATGCTTGGAAATGGACTGCAGGGAACCCATCTCGGTGTGCGGGGTGCGATAGAATCCTTCTCGGCAGTTCACATTGGCCTCTTCATGTCCGCCTATTATGCGGGCTTTGCCGTGGCGTGCCTGTTCGGGACCGCGGTCATCGAACGTGTTGGTCACATTCGCGCTTTCGCGGCTTTTGCCTCTCTCGCCTCGGCGGCCGCGATCATCCATGCGGTCCATGTGGACCCGTACTCCTGGATCGTATTGCGCGCCCTGACAGGGGCCTGTTTTGCCGGGCTCTATATGGTGATCGAAAGCTGGCTGAACGATAAGGTGTCAAACGCCCAGCGCGGGTCTCTGATGGCGGTCTACATGATTGTGAATCTGGGTGCGATTGCGGCTGCCCAGCAATTGCTCAATATCGCCGACCCGGCCGGATTTGAGCTGTTCGTGGTGGCCTCCGTCCTCATTTCTCTGGCCGCGGTACCGGTGGCTTTGACCCGCAGCGTTGCACCGGTTCTGATGCCCGCCGGACGGATGCGGTTTGCCGCGCTTTACAGCCTTTCACCCCTGGGCATGATGGGGGCATTGGCCACCGGGCTTGCGAGTGGCGCCATGTGGGGTCTGGTACCTCTGGCGGCGATCAGGTTTGGATTGTCCACCGCCGCTGTGGCGACGGTGATGTCATTGATCGTGCTCGGTGGCGTGGTTTTTCAATGGCCGACGGGTTCACTGTCCGACCGGGTCGATCGTCGCATTGTAATTGCCGTGGTCAGCACGGTTCTAGTGGGCAGCAGCCTGGCCATGTATTTTGCCGCGACCCAGAGCCTGAATTCGCTCTTTGCTGTCAGCTTTGTATTCGGTGGTATGAGCCTGGTTCTCTATCCGCTTTGCGCGGCCCACGCCAATGACAGGGTGTCGCCGTCGGAACGGGTTCAGGCGGTCGCCACCCTTTTGCTAGTGTTGGGCCTTGGGGCGGCGATTGGACCGTTTCTTGGCGCATTGCTCATGGAGGTGTATGGCGCGCGCAGTCTGTTCCTGTTCATTGCGGGTATCCACGCGCTGTTCCTTCTGTTCGCGCTCGTGCGCATTCGTAAGGGAGAGGCTGTACCCGTCGCAGACCGCTCTCGTTTTGAGCCTGTGGTGCCGGTTCCGACATCCGCGATGCTTGATCCGCGCGTGATACCGGACGAAACCGATTTGTCCAGCGGATGAATCCGCGCCTTTCCTTCGCCCTGTTTTCCGGCTAAGAGCGCCCTATGCCGCTTGTTCGTGCCATCGCAACTGTCGGCGGCTGGACCATGGGCAGCCGCATTCTGGGCTTCGTCCGCGATATGTTTATCGCCGGGTTTCTCGGTGCCGGACAGATCAGCGATGCGTTTTTTGTCGCGCTGCAGTTTCCCAATATCTTCCGACGTCTGTTTGCCGAAGGCGCTTTTAACGCCGCCTTTGTACCGCTGTTTGCCGGGGAGCTGACCGAACATGGCCGGGCTGCCGCGCGCGAATTTGCCGAACGGGTTTTCGGCGTCATGCTCGTGTTGCTGATTGGGCTGACTTTTCTGGTTGAGATCTACATGACCGAAGTCATGACGGTCGTGGCCGGGGGATTTGTCGACGAGCCGGAGAAGTTCCGTCTCACAGTGGATTTTGCCCGGCTGACCTTTCCCTATCTTATCTTCGTGTCACTGGCCGCGATGCTCTCGGGGATTCTCAACACCCTGGAGCGGTTTGTGGCGGCGGCCGCGGCCCCGATCCTGCTCAACATCGTTTTGATTACCGCGCTGGTGGGGGTCGCCCTGAACTGGTTCCCCGATCCGGGCCGGGCGCTGAGCTGGGGCGTCCTGATCGCCGGGATCGGGCAGTTCATCTGGCTCGCCACTGCGTGTGGGCGCGCGGGGATGCTGCCGCTGGTGCCGCGCTTTGTCATGGGGTCCCGGGTGCGCCGGCTGTTTATTCTGATGGGTCCAGGCATTCTCGGCGCAGGGGTGTATCAGATTAACGTACTGGTCGGGGTGCGGCTGGCCTCCGAACTCCCGGAGGGATCGATCTCGTTTCTTTACTTTGCCGATCGGGTGAACCAGTTGCCGCTCGGTGTGGTCGGTGCGGCCGTGGGGGTGGCGCTGTTGCCATTGTTGTCCCGTCAGCTGCGGGCCGGGGATGTTGCCAGTGCACGCGACAGCCAGAACCGGGCGATTGAATTTGCCATGTTGCTGACCGTCCCGGCAGCGGCCGCGCTGGTGGTGATCGCCGGTCCCGTCATCACGATTCTATTCCAGCGTGGCGCGTTCGACGCGGCTGATGCGACGGCAACGGCGGCAGCTCTGGCCGCTTTCGCGCTCGGTCTGCCGGCCTATGTGTTGGTCAAGGCGTTGGCGCCGGGGTTCTTTGCCCGCGAGGACACCGCCACCCCGGTCAAGATAGCGGCGGCTGCGCTTGTGCTCAACGTCTTGGCCGCGTTGGCCCTGATGCCGAGTTTTGCCCATGTGGGGATTGCCCTGGCCGCCGCGATTTCGTCCTGGTTCAACGCCGGGATGTTGGCGTTGTTGCTCTACCGTCGGGGGCTTCTCGATCCCGATCCCCGGCTGCTGCAGCGCCTGGTCCGGATTGTTGTCGCGGCCGCGCTGATGGCGGCGGGATTGTGGCTGGGGACGCGCCTTCTCGGGAGTTGGCTCGGGCACAGCAACCTGGCCGGGGCAGCGGCTCTGGCCGTGCTCGTGATGGCCGGGGCTGGGCTTTACGGGGTTCTGGCCCAATTGCTGCGTGCCACGTCCCTTCCGGAGATGCGCGCGATGATGCGCCGGGGCGGGACCGGCGGCGATGCTTGACCTGTTCGTCGTGCGACGCCATAACCCGCGCCAACTCTGACACCTTGTGTTTTAAACCCTGTTCTTGACACCCGTGGGCGTCCACACCCCAAGGAGCACTAGCCATGAGCCGCATTTTTTCGGGCGTCCAGCCCACCGGTGACCTCCATCTCGGAAACTATCTCGGGGCAATCCGAAACTTTGTCGGGTTGCAGGATGATCACGAGTGCATCTATTGCGTGGTCGATCTTCACGCGATCACGGTCTGGCAGGACCCGGCTCAACTCGGCCCGCACACCCGTGAAGTCGCGTCGGCATTCCTGGCCTCGGGGATTGATCCGAAAAATTCGATCATCTTCAACCAGAGCCGGGTGTCGGCCCATGCAGAGCTGGCCTGGATCTTCAACTGCGTGGCGCGGGTTGGATGGCTCTCCCGCATGACCCAGTTCAAGGAGAAGGCGGGCAAGAATCGCGAGAATGCCAGCGTCGGTTTGTATGTTTATCCCAACCTCATGGCTGCCGATATTCTGGCCTACAAGGCGACGCATGTGCCGGTCGGCGAGGACCAAAAGCAGCATCTTGAGCTGACCCGCGACATTGCCATCAAGTTCAACAATGATTTCGACACCGAATGTTTTCCGGTGGTCGAGCCGCTGATCTTCGGCGAAGCCACAAGGGTGATGAGCCTGCGCGATGGCACCAAGAAAATGTCGAAATCCGACCCGTCGGAATATTCGCGCATCAATCTGACCGATGGCGCTGACGATATCGCCACCAAGATTCGCAAGGCCAAGACGGACCCCGGTGGGCTCCCGGGTCTCGAGGCGTTGGATGAAGACGGTGAGCGGGTGCAACGGGACGCGGTCGATGAACGCCCCGAAGCGTTCAACCTGCTGTCGATCTATGCCGCGCTTTCGGGGCAGACCATGCCGGCGACCCTGACGCAGTTTGCGGGTCAGCAGTTCAGCGCCTTCAAGGGCGAGCTGGTTGATCTGTCGGTTGAAAAACTTGGGCCGATCGGTGCCGAGATGCAGCGCCTGATGGCCGACCCGGGACATGTGGATTCGATCCTGGCCGATGGCGGCGAGCGCGCGGCTGCGCTGGCCGAACCGGTGATCCGCGAAGTGCACGAGATCGTCGGGTTTCTTAAATAGCAGGTCGGGATTTCGCCCTGAGGGCTTAGTCCAGATGCGGGACGGCAAAAATTTCCTGTGGTTCGCGCGTGCCGCGGAGCACCTGAAACCCGAGTGATTCTAGCTTCTCACTGGTCGCTTCGGCGACCGAGCTTGAGACCAGAAGCTTGCGCGACAGAGTTTTGCAAAGCGCCTCAATTCGTGAGGTCTGGTTAACCGCCGGGCCGATCACGGTGAAGTCGAGCCGGTCCGTCGCGCCGATATTTCCATAGACAACCTCGCCCATATGCAGGGCGATCCCGTACCCAATTTCCGCGAGACCTTTCTCTGCGCGGGTGCGGTTTCCGGTGGCGATGTTCGCCCGCGCTTCGCGGGCGGCGGCGAGAGCAGAATTGGCGGCCTGTTGTGGGCTGTCGAAAGACGCGATTGGGAATATGGCCAGTAGAGAATCGCCCATGAATTTGAGGATTTCCCCGCCATGTTTGCCAAGGGCATCCCCCACACGTTCGAAGTGATCGTTCAGGATGCCGAGAACGACCGGCGGCGCAAATTCATCAGAGAGGCGGGTGAAACCCCGCAAGTCGGAAATCCAGATGACCGCGTCGATGGCTTCATTCACACCGCGATAAATTTCACCGTCGAGGACCCGTTCCCCCGCGCTGTGGCCGAGATAGGTATCCATCAGATTACGGGCAATGGTGCGCATGGCCAGAATTTCGAGCACCAGCGAAAATGTTGGCATCAACTGGGAGATGCGGGCGATGTGTTCGTCGGTGAATCCGTCGGGGTCTCTTGTGGCCCAGGAACAAGAGTAAGATTTTCCGTCCGAGAATGGCACGGGCAGAGCCAGATAATCGGTCATGCCGTCGGCGTCGAGATCATCGAGGATTGGAAAATCACGGGGACTGTCCGGGTCCAGCAGGCGTCGACGAATCCCGGGGGATCCTTCAAAAATCTGACGGACTGGACTGCGCTGATAGGATTCCTGCGATTGCGACTGGTGATCCCCGGAGAATTCACTGATCTCACCGGTATCGCCGTTCCAAGTGTAACCGACCACGGCGACCTGCGGGTGGAGGGTGCGGACAATGACACTCAGGCGGGCGAGGGGCAGGCCACATTCCTTGAATCGCAGCCCGACTTCGCCGATCAGACGGGATATCGAATCCACTGACCGACCGAAATTTTCGGTCCAGTCATAGACCGGGCAGTCGTAATGTCGCGGGGCCAAAGGGGCCTGTGCCGGTCCGGGTTGGCCCTGTTCTGGAACGAGTGTTTCGCTATCCACAAGGTTTCCTGTTCATTTTTAAGCGGTCGGGGTGCCCAAGATCGGGACAAAACATAGGATTTCCCGACTCTATCCGCCAGTTTCGGGCCATTGCGTTAACCACGTGTGGAATCCCATTAACCAAGACGAATTGATTTGGAGCTTGATTTCTGCGGAATTTCGCCCAAATTCCGGTTCACCAATGTTCCACCCGCGGTGATTCGTTAACGAGGTGCGGGCCGAAAGGTTAACTGGGATTTGGTTGGCAAAATGTCGAGGGGCATTTGCTGCAACACAGATAGCAAAACAGGCGAGGCTCGGGATGTTTATCCAGACCGAAGAGACACCCAATCCGGTGACATTGAAATTCCTGCCAGGGCGCGACGTGATGGAGGCTGGCACTGCCGACTTCCCGAACCGCGACACGGCTGCCGATTCACCTCTGGCACAGCGCCTGTTCGCGGTCCCCGAGGTCGCAGCGGTTTTCCTGGGGTCGGACTTTGTCACCGTGACCAAGGGCGTGGACGCGGATTGGCAGGTTCTCAAGCCAGCGATCCTCGGCGCGATCATGGAACACTTCACTTCCGGCGATCCCGTGCTGCGCACTGCGGCGGGCCCGGCCCATGCGGCAGGCGATGGCCAGAACGATGAGGTCGTCTCGCAGATCGTCGAACTGCTCGACACAAGGGTACGCCCGGCGGTGGCCATGGATGGCGGCGATATCGTGTTTCACGGGTTCGAAGACGGGGTCGTATTCCTGACAATGCAGGGGGCGTGCGCCAATTGCCCGAGTTCGACGGCGACGTTGAAAATGGGCATCGAAAATTTGCTGCGCCATTACATCCCCGAAGTTGCTGAGGTTCAGGCTGTCGTCTGACCGGTGACTACTTCCGTCAGGATGAGACGGCGGGACGTTCAAAAGAGCGGCTTGCCGAACACTTAAAACACAACTAAAAATTGATACTCCCTTGGCCCGCGGCAGAATGCGGGAGCGTGTGAAAATGTGGGGATTCATTTCCATCTTTCGTGACTATAAACGCGCCGTACTCGCGCTCATGGCACTTAGCGTCGCAGTCCTCTTCGGGGCCGCGGTGGCCGATCCGGTCGATCGACCGGAGCGGGCAGTGCGTGCCTGGGTGGCGCTGCCACAAGTGACGCCGGAATTCGAGGTGTTGCCGCCCGACGTGCCCGTGGCGCCACAGCTTGAGGTCACGTCAGTCAATGATCTGCACCACGCCCTTGAAGCGCTGGGTTTTGGCCTGAAACCGGTGCGTCGCGGCAACGTCCGAGTGCCCCGCCTGTTCGTTGGGAACTTGCCGGCGGATTTTGATGCGACCATGGTCGTGGCGGAGCGCAAACAGGCGTTCATTCGCATGGTGTTGCCGCTGATCCTCAAGGCAAATGAAGATGTCCTTACCGAGCGACGCCGGTTGATCGACCTTGAGGGACGGGTGTCCTCAGGCCTGGAAATATCCGAATCTGCCCACGCCTGGCTGGAGGCACTGGCCGAGAAATATCGCGCCGCACCGAATGATTTCGTGACCTTGTTGCGCCGCGTTGATGCGGTGTCGCCGACCCTCGCTTTGGCGCAGTCGATCGAGGAAAGCGGCTGGGGTCGGTCACGCTTCGCGAGCGAGGGCAACGCCCTTTACGGCCAGCGGGTCTGGAGCCAGGGCGGTGGTTTTGTGCCCGCGGAACGCGGCGAAAGCGAGACCTTTGAAGTGCGCGCGTTCGGATCCCTGCTCGAAAGTGTGCAGAGTTACGTGGTCAATCTGAACCGTCACTACGCCTATGAAGATTACCGGGCTATGCGTGCCCTGATGCGGGCCCATGACACGGAGCTCGACGGGCTTCGGCTTGCCACGACCCTGGCAAACTATTCCGAACGCCGCGGCGCGTATGTTGATGCGTTGTCCGGGTTGATCGTGAGCAATCGTCTGGATCAGTTCGAAGACGTGCAGCTCTCGAACGCGCCGATCGATCCTGCGGACACCCGGCTCGCCGCGCGCTAGAGCGCCATTTTCCTGTCCGTGGGTTACGACCGCGGGACGTAGTAGAGCGTGCCAAGCCAGCGCCAACGATTATCCGGTCCCAGGGCGGTGCAGTTAATCCGCGCCCGGCCGGATACAAACGGCCCGTTCATCCGCACTTCGATCCGTGGCCCCAGCTGCTCGACGGTTACCTTGCCCTGGTCTGCGGCATAGCAGGCAAGCCCGCTCAGGCGCTCAGACATATCCGTGCGTGTGAACCCAAATAGCGGAGGATTGATCCCCAGCGCGGGGTTTTCCGGGGTGATATCAGCGTAGGGGATCGGGAGGGCATTTGCGATCAGGCGAAACCGACTCATATCTCCGAAGGTTTCGCTGATGGCGAAGCGCGGGAGATAGAAGGGGTTTGCGGACTTGTCGTAGGGTCCGGAATGCTGCCCGAAGGCGGCCGTATATCCGGTTGTGCGCAGCATGGTTTGAATCTCGCTGCTGGCTTCACCGAAGGGATAGGCAAACAGGGCCGGCATGGCACCGAGCTCGGCGGTGAAGCGGGTATTGGAACGCGTCAGGTCATCGCGAATGCGGGCCGCAGAATTGGCCGGCATATGGAGATGGGTGGCGGTGTGGGCCCCGATTGTTGCCCCGGCGTCACGCATTTCACGAAGTTGATCCCAGGACATGAAGTCGGGAAATTTCTGGTCGATCGGGTCCGTTGAGACGAAGACGGTGAACGGGAGGCCGGCGTTGCGCAGGCGCGGAAAAGCTTCTGCATAGACTGAGAGATAGCCATCATCGACGGAAATTCCCACAGTCCGGTCCGGCAAGGGGCGGCCTTCGCGAATGGCGGCAACAATGTCGGGTAGGGGGAGGACGGTGTAGGGCCCGGAGGTCAGCTCTTGCAGATGAGCCTCAAACTGCTCGAGGCGAATATTGGTCGAGGGGAAATTGTTTTCACCGAAACGGTGATACATGAGGATGACAGCCGAATCGGCTGCCTGGGACATCGCCGGCACGCCGAGCCAGGAGGCGAGGGCCAACAGGCCGAGTGTTAGCCGCCGCGTCAGCGTGCGGGCGCGACCATTGCGGGGGTGCGTGGTCGGTTCGGGTTTCACCAGATTTTCCCTCTTTAACAGATAATCCGATCGGGCGGCGTCAAGTGTTGCAGAAACGTTACCTTTGGCCGGGTTTGCGCCGCAAGGCCGGTGTGGGAGGTGATTTATGCCATCATGGGTTTTGCGAGCGTGTCATCGGCGACCAACGGGTATGACCGGGCGTCGAAGAGTTGGTAGTGCCACCACTCCTTTGAATAGAAGTCCCAACCCGCGGTGCTCATGATCCCCAGCAGCAACAATCGGTTTTTCTGGGCTTTAACCGAGATCGCTCCCGAGCCGTGGTGGGAATGCGGTGTGAAGGCATCAAACCCGGTACCCATATCCAGCGCGCGGCCTTCGCCATCGAGCAGGGTGAGGTCTACAGCCACGCCGCGGCTGTGGGGGGATCCCTTGCGCGGGTCGGACAGAAAATCGGGATCCGGCGTGTGGTTCCAAAGTGCCCATTGTGCCTCGCTCGGCCGCAGAGCGTCGAAAATCAGAAATCGGTAACCCAGGCGTGCTGCGAGCTCGATGGCATGATCAAGTTTTGCCGCCGCGTCGGCATGGAGGAAGCAATGGGCGTTTTTATAGACCGGGGCGCCGGTGAAGTTGTCCGGTGTGGCATAGGCCAGCGCGATGTCGGCGTCAAAGTTTTTGGAATCGATCTCCAAAATGGTCATGCCGAATACCCTCGCAGCGTGGCTTTGCTGTTTGCTTCGTACGATGCTAGAGCGTCGCAATGATTCGCTGAAACGGACGGATATGACAGCAGCTTCAAATCCAACGGTGTTGGCTCTCGATGCGGCCGGGGCGGCCTGTTCGGCAGCATTGTGGCGCGACGGCGGTGTCGTGGCGCGGCGCTGGGAGGCGATGGCGCGCGGGCATGCCGAAGCGCTGATGCCGATGGTCGAGGCCGTGGTCGACGCGCCGGGCTATGCTGGTCTGGATTTGATTTGTGTGGGCATCGGCCCGGGAGCCTATACCGGTTTGCGGATTGCCATCGCGACTGCCCGGGGGCTTGCACTCGCCACGGGCCTCCCTGCCCTCGGGGTCGGCAGCTTCGACGTGCAGCAAGCCATGGCCCGCCAGGCCGGGGTGACGGGAAACCTGGCCGTGGTGTTGGAGACCAAGCGGGCGGATATCTGTTTTCAGGCGTTCGACCCGTCCCGGGACCCCCTCGGGACGCCGGAGGTGCTGAGCTTTCCGGATCTTGAAACGCGGATTCGTACGCTGGCCGGACCGGTGACGATAGTTGGCGATGCTATGGAACGGTTTGCGGAAACTGCCAGCGATATTTCGCCGGACTGGATATTACGGGATTCGAGTCACGCCGACGCGGCCGTCATCGCCGAGTTTGGTGCGACCCAGCTTGCTATCGGCGGGTTGCCAACCGAGCCGCTGCGCCCGCTTTATTTGCGGGCACCAGATACCTCCCCACCGGCAGCGGACCGGCAGCGTCTGAGATGAGCGCCGGCCCTCGGGTGGTATCGGCCGATGCCGCGCAGGCGGTGCCGCTTGCCCATCTGCATCAGGCCTGTTTCAACCCGTTGCCGGAGACCCCTTGGTCGGCCACGGCGCTGCGCACGATTTTGCGGGTGCCCGGGACATCCGGGTTCGTGGCGTGCGCTTCCGATAGCTCGCCAACCGGCTTCCTGATTGGGCGAGAAACTGCGGGAGACGCAGAAATTCTAACCCTTTGTGTGGCCCCGGCGGCACGGCGGACCGGATTGGCGCGCGCGCTGTTTGGCGCCTTTGAGGATCGACTGCCGCAACCCGCGCGTATTGTTCTTGAGGTGGCGGTCGTGAATGAGGCCGCGCTGGCGCTGTACGATAGCCTTGGATTTCGTCAGGTCGGGCGTCGGCCGGACTATTATGGCGTGGGCGGGGCAAAGGTGGACGCGTTGATTCTGGCACGGGGACCGGGCGCGGAATAGGTCCAGCGCGGGTTTTGGCAAGTTTGTCAGGGCAGGGCCGACAGAAATGTTCTGGACAATGTTTTGGATATGACTAAATAAACACTGGATGTGTTACTTCGTTTTTTCAAATAGAGGAAAAATTCGATGAGCGAACAGGTAGGTTCGGGAGAAATGCTAAAATTGACCGCGGATATTGTTGCGGCGCATGTTTCAAACAACAAGTTACCGGCAGCAGATCTGCCGCAGCTGATTGCGCAAGTACATGCCAGCCTGAGCGACACCGGCGGTGCGCCGGGCGACCAGGCCCGCCCTGCCCCGGCGGTCTCCATTAAAAAATCTGTGACGGCAGATCACATTATCTGTCTTGAGGATGGTAAGAAGCTGAAAATGCTCAAGCGCCATCTGAAAACATCCTACGATTTGACGCCGGAACAGTATCGTGAACGCTGGGGTCTTCCCGCAGACTATCCGATGGTTGCTCCCAACTACGCCAAAAAGCGCAGTCAGCTCGCCAAGCAGATTGGGCTCGGGAAGCGTGGCAAGAAATAGCGACGTTCGTTTCGGGCCGCGTGGGGTGATATCGCCCCAACGCGGAAAGTAGCCTATATTGATACGTGAAATTGATCCGGTGGCGTTTGGGCCACCGTCAGGAGACGGGTTTGAGCGCAGAATTGCCTTCTCGCATTGAGCAGTTATGCGTTGATCAGGGGCTGAAGCTGACGGATCAGCGACGTACCATTGCGCGCGTGCTGTCCGAGGCGGACGATCACCCGGATGTTGATCAGGTGTATCGCCGGGCCACGCGCCTTGATTCGCGGATATCGATCGCGACCGTCTACCGGACAGTGCGCCTTTTCGAGGAAGCCAATATCCTTGAAAAGCATGATTTCGGCGATGGGCGCGCACGGTATGAAGAGGTTCATGACGATCACCACGATCATCTGATCGATGTGAAATCGGGCAAGGTGATTGAGTTTTACAACAAGGAAATTGAGGCTCTGAAAGAGCGGATTGCGAACGAGCTCGGTTATGAGTTGATTGATCACCGTCTGGAGCTTTTTGCCAAACCAATCGGGTCGTCGGGCGATGATGATCGCACCAACTAAACACCCCGCGACACTGTGTTGCCGCGCGTAGGATTATGAACAACTTGTCTGAACCGAATGCTGTAACGGCGCGTGCCCGAGACCTCGATGCCGCGTTGGCTGCGTTGGGGTCTGGTACGCTCGGGGCGCGTCTCGCCCGTGACGCGGCAGATATAGATGCGGCACAAGCGTTGCGTTATCGGGTGTTCTACGACGAGATGCGGGCCCGTCCGGATGCGGTGACCGAACGTGACAGGCGTGATGTCGATTCTTTCGACGCGGTCTGCGAGCATCTGCTTGTGTTCGATACGGATCGGGGGTCTGGCCCGGAATCAATCGTGGCAACCTATCGGGTGTTGCGCGGTCCGGCGGCGCAGCAGCACGGTCGTTTCTATACGGCGGGTGAATATGACATCTCGATGCTCGGGAATTATCCCGGCTATCCCAATCAGGTCATGGAGCTCGGCCGTTCCTGTGTTGACGCCGCCTATCGTGGCCGACCCACGATGCAGTTGCTGTGGGGGGCGATCGCACAGTTTGTGTTTCATCACGACATTGCTTTGATGTTTGGGTGCGCCAGCTTGCACGGGGTCGATCCAAAAGACCTGGCGTTGCCGCTCAGCTATTTGCACCATTTCCATCGTGCCCCCGAGGAATTATGCCCGCGGGCGTTGCCCGATATGCGGGTGGATATGAACTTCATGGCCGCCGAGGACATCGACCGAAAGGCCGCGCTTGTCGCGTTGCCGCCGCTCATCAAGGGCTATCTCCGCATCGGTGCGCTGGTCGGAGACGGCGCGGTGGTTGATCATCAATTTAACACGACGGATGTTTGTATCGTGGTCAAGACCGACCAGGTCAGCGACAAATATTACCGGCATTATGGTCGTGATGCACCTGAGGAATGGGCTGCCAGGCAAGGCGCGCAAGAGGGCAGCGCAGGTGACCGGGAGCCGGGCGTTTGATCGAGCCGACCGTTTACAACTCGCGCATGACGGCGATCGTTCGGGCGTCGCTCTATGTGGTTTTCACGCTGGCGTTGATGCCCGTGCAGGCCGTCGCTCTGCTGTTGCGCCTGCCGCTCTCGAAGCGAATTCCGCTCTGGTACCATCGCATTTGCTGTCGGTTGCTTGGGATCCGGCTTGAGGTTTTTGGTCGACGATCGAAAGCGCGGCCGACCCTGTTTGTGGCCAACCATGCCTCCTATCTCGATATCCCAATTTACGGGGCACTGATTCCGGGTTCCTTCGTGGCGAAGTCCGAAGTGGGGGAATGGCCTCTGTTTGGCACCTTGGCCAAACTCCAGCGCTCGGTTTTTGTCGACCGACGCGTGCGCACATCGCAGTTACAGGCCACGGCCCTGGGCAAGCGGCTTGAGGCCGGCGACAGCATGATCCTGTTCCCGGAAGGCACCAGCAATAACGGCAACCAGATTCTCCCGTTCAAGAGCGCTCTGCTCTCCGTCGCGCAGTTCCGGGTGCACGACGAGCCACTGGTGGTGCAACCAGTTTCCCTGACTTATTCCCGGGTCGACGGGGTTCCGATTGGCCGGCATTTGCGGCCCTTCTATGCCTGGTATGGCGACATGGATTTGCTGAGCCATGCCGCCGAACTTGTGGGGCTGGGCCGGCTCACCGTGACTGTGTCGTTTCACGAGCCAGTGGCGATTGACCAGTTTGCCTCACGCAAGGAGCTGACCGAGTATTGTCGCGATCAGATCGTGGCGAGCCATTCGGACGCGCTGGCCGGGCGCATCCAGCCGAAAGCCGGTACCGCCGGGCGCTGGGACTGGATACGCTGGCGGTTGCGGCCCCGGCTGCGGGATCTGAAGGGGCTGCGGCGTTCGAAAAAGGGCTTTGCAAGCCCCAGAGAGCAGCGCGCCGGGCGCCGGGTTGACTCCCGGCCAGCGAAGGCTTAGGTGTGAATTTATTCATGAATAACAATGTGTTGGCGGTGAAAATGCCTGTTGTTTACAGAATTTGGGCCCGCAACACACAGCGCGTGGTTTAAGGCTCTTGGCCAAGAAACTCTTCATCAAGACCTATGGTTGTCAGATGAACGTCTATGATTCCGCGCGTATGGCGGAAATTCTGGCGCCCCTGGGTTATACGGCGGGCGACGGGCCGGACGACGCGGATATGGTGATTCTCAACACCTGCCATATTCGCGAAAAGGCCAGCGACAAGGTTTATTCCGAACTCGGTCGCTTGCGGCTGATCAAGGACGCGCGCGCCGAAGCTGGTCAGGACACGGTGATTGCGGTCGCCGGGTGTGTGGCCCAGGCCGAGGGCGAGGAAATGCTGCGCCGGGCGCCGTATGTGGATATCGTGCTGGGTCCGCAGACCTATCATCGTCTCCCCGAAATGGTGGCGCGAGCCCATCGCGCCGGCGAGGCGGGCGTAAAATCTGGTGGCGTTCTCGAGACCGATTTTCCGATCGAAAGTAAATTCGATCATCTGCCGCCCGAGCGTCACGAAACCGGGGTCTCGGCTTTTCTGTCGGTCCAGGAAGGTTGCGACAAATTCTGCACTTTCTGTGTGGTGCCATATACCCGCGGGGCCGAGTTTTCCCGGCCCGTAGCGCAAATCGTGGACGAGGCGGAGCAATTGGTCGCCGGCGGTGTCCGCGAGCTCACCCTGCTCGGCCAGAACGTCAACGCCTATCACGGTCTGGATGATGCAGGCGGTGAGGCCGGTCTCGGTGCCCTGGCCCGTCGGTTGACGGCAATTGAAGGGCTGGCGCGGATTCGATACACCACCAGTCATCCCCGCGACGTGGATGGCGAACTGATTGCGGCCCATGCCGAGGTTGCCGCGCTGATGCCCTATTTACACCTGCCGGTGCAATCGGGAAGTGATCGAATTCTGGAGGCCATGAACCGCGGCCACACCGTCGAGAGTTACCACGCGACGGTCGAGAAATTGCGCACGGCGCGCCCGGATCTTGCCCTGAGTTGTGATTTTATTGTTGGGTTCCCCGGGGAGAGCGAGGCCGATTTCGAGGCGACCCTCGACCTGGTGCGGGCCGTCGGCTTCGCGCAGGCCTATTCCTTCAAATACAGTTCGCGCCCTGGCACCCCGGCTGCGGGTATACCACATCAGGTTCCCGAAGCAGTCAAGGATGAGCGTCTGGCCCGCCTGCAGGCTTTGCTGACGTCGCAGATGACGGCGTTCAACGCGGCGTCCGTCGGAACCACCTGTGATGTGCTGTTTGAACGTGTGGGTCGTCACGCCGGACAACTTGTGGGGCGCAGCCCGTATAATCAGGCCGTCCATGTGAGCGCCCCCGATCATGCCATCGGCGATATTGCGACGGTCGCAATTAAGTCATGCAAATCGCATAGTCTTGAGGGTGTATTATTGAAGGACGGTCGCATCGTTCCCGATGCACATGACGAGGAGAGGTTGAGCGATTGACATCGACCGATGTGGGACCGGGTTCTCCGGTGCAAATCCAGTTCGACGACAACGCGCTTCTGACCGCGCTTTTCGGCCATCATGACGAACACCTGCTGCAGATCGAGCGGCTGCTCGATGTGACCCTGCGGTATCGCGGCAACCAGCTCGAAATTCAGGGTCCGGAAACCTCGCGGGAGATTGCTGACCGGGCGATCGGGACGCTCTATTCGCAACTCAAGGACGGTCAGGATGTCGGTCCGGGCGAGGTCCAGGCTGCCGTACGGATGGCCGCGAGCGACGATCAGGTCGGGGCCCAGATTTCCATCCGCACCCGGAAACGCACGATCACACCACGCACCCCGGTGCAGGCCCGCTATCTCGAATCACTGGCGCGGGCAGATTTGACCTTCGGCCTGGGTCCTGCGGGGACGGGCAAGACTTATCTTGCTGTGGCCATGGCGGTCTCGGATTTGATTCAGGGCAAGGTCGATCGCCTCATCCTGTCCCGCCCGGCGGTTGAGGCCGGCGAGCGCCTGGGCTTTCTGCCCGGAGACATGCAGGACAAGATCGATCCCTACCTGCGCCCACTCTATGACGCTCTTTACGACATGTTGCCGGGAGAACAGGTGGCCAGCCGCCTCGAAAGTGGCGAGATCGAGGTCGCGCCACTGGCATTCATGCGGGGGCGAACCTTGTCGCGCGCCTTCATCATTCTCGACGAGGCACAGAACACATCTGCGATGCAGATGAAGATGTTTCTCACGCGGCTCGGCGAGGGGTCGCGCATGGCGATTACCGGCGATATGACTCAGATCGATCTGCCCAGCGGTACCAAATCGGGTCTGGGGGATTCACTCGATGTTCTCGATGGGGTCGGCGGCGTCGATGTGGTGAGGTTTGGTGAGGCTGATGTGGTGCGGCACGCGATGGTGACCCGCATTGTCACGGCTTACAATGCTCGGGACCGGAAACGCAGCACGGTGCGGGAAGAGGATTCGAATTGATGCCATCGCCCGAGCCCGATGTGTTGATTGAGGTTGCCGACGAACGTTGGCGAGAGGCCGGGCAGGGTAAGGATCCTGAGGCGATGATCGCCGTCGCGGTGCGCGCCGCCTTGCACGCCTGTGTGCCGGCGGAAAATTTCGAAATCGGAATCCGGCTGACAAGTGATAGCGAAATTCAAACCCTGAACCGGGACTGGCGGGGACAGGACAAGGCGACCAATGTGTTGTCCTTCGCATTGGACGACGACACCAGCGCCTGGGCGGAAGCCAAACCGTTGGGGGATATTGTCGTTGCCTTCGAGACCTGTCGTCGTGAAGCCGAGGATGAAAACAAGACCCTGGCCCACCACCTCAGTCACATGGTGGTTCATGGCACCTTGCATCTGCTCGGCTATGATCACGAAATTCCGGAGGAGGCCGATCTGATGGAGGCGACCGAACAGCGCATCCTGGCCGGATTGGGCATCCCTGATCCTTACGCCGACAGCGCGGCGGCCTAGCAGGCGATGTCTGACATTCCTGAAAACCAGAACATGAATGACAACGCGTCGGCTGCCGGAAAAGCGGGCGCAGAGCGGCCCTGGCAGTGGCTGCGTGGCTTGTTTGGTAGCCGGCCCGTTGAAAACTCCGTCCGTGATGCGATCGAAGAGCTGATCGAGGAGCCGGCCACCGAGGCGGCGGCGATTGATCCTGATGAAGGCGTGCTGATCGCCAATATTCTCAAACTCCACGGCCTTACGGCCGAGGATGTGATGATCCCGCGTTCCGATATTGTCGCGGTGGATGAAAGCGCTGAACTGCTCGCGGTTGCCGATCTGATGTCGGAGGCTGCCCATTCGCGCTTGCCGTTATACAGGGGCCAGCTCGATGAGGTTGTCGGCTTTGTGCACATGAAAGACGTGCTGGCCGCGTTGCGAAAGTCGCCGCATCTGGTGGTGCGTGAGCTGAAACGGGAAATTCTGTTCGCCGCGCCCTCGATCCGGGTGCTCGATCTGCTGCTCGAGATGCGCGCCCAGCGTACCCATATGGCAATCGTCATCGACGAGTTTGGCGGGGTCGATGGGGTTGTCACGATTGAGGACCTGGTCGAGGAAATCGTCGGGGAGATCGAAGACGAGCACGATGAGGAGGTCACCTCCATCACGCCGGATCCCGATGGATCGATCCTGGCCGATGCGCGGGT
>MEHZ011483346.1_pt1 | contig 22844 bp, 40 predicted proteins | sample 897221 | NCBI WGS metagenome assembly MEHZ01 (sample SAMN05514161, study PRJNA337945) | marine metagenome | isolation source: marine surface water | place: Arctic Ocean | collected 2007-12-13
TGGTTCAGCTTATGTGACCCCTACAGTTACTATAGACGAGTCCGTTTTAGTTGGTGCAATATCTACACAGACTAAACAAAGCAGACGTAATATTTACAATGGCGTTAAAGGCGTATTTTTAAGCGAAGAAGATAACTATATTCTTGCTGATTACCCAGCACAAATAAGTAGTACATATAGCGCAACTGATGGCGACCCTATTTATTTAGATATGCCATTGCCTACAACTACAAATAATGTTCGAGCGCAACGATTAGCTAAGTTAGCTTTGCTTCAGTCCAGACAGCAAACTTCTGTTAGCTTGCCATGTAACTTGGCGGCTTTAAAGTTTAAGGCTGGCGATAACATCATGGTTACCAATGCCAAGATTGGCTGGTCTTCAAAGGTATTTCAGGTATTAGGTTACACGTTTGATTTAGGTTCTGATGGCAGCATTATAGTAAACGTAGAAGCTATAGAAACTGCATCAGCTATATACGACTGGGCTTCATCTGACGAAGAAGATTATCTATCTGGCGGTGAGGTTTCCTTGTATGACGGTAGGACTGTTGCCGCTCCTACTTCTTTCACTGGCACAGCATCTTCCACAGTTAACCTTGATGGCACAATAATCCCGCAGATTGTTTCTACATGGGTATCAAGCGCAGATGCGTTTGTTGTTAGGTATGACTACCAGTGGTCAACTAATAATACTGACTTCAATTCTATTGATGTGCAAGGTAATCAATTTACTATAACGCCTGCACTTGGCGCGGTTACTTATTACACTAGAGTCAGGGCAATAAACGAGCTAGGAATTAAAAGCGCATTCGTAACCGCTAACGTAACGGCTATCGGAGACAGCACAGCTCCTGCTTTGCCTACAGCGTTATCAGCAACGGCTGGTTACAAATCCATTAGTCTTGAATGGACTAACCCAGCAGACAAAGACTTTTCTAATGTTGAGGTTTATAGGGCTACATCTTCTAGCGGCACTTATGCTGAAGTCGCTACTGTAGGCGGTGGATTTGGTGTTAAAGCTGAATTCCTTAATGGCGGTCTTGCCGATGCGACTGCTTTTTACTACAAGTTTAAGTCAGTAGATTACAGCGGTAACAAATCAGCATTTACTGGTGCAGTTTCAGCCACTACTAATGCCGCAGCAATTAACGGCACTAACGGAAGTAATGGTTCTAATGGAACTGATGGTTCTAATGGAACTGATGGAACTGATGGTACTAACGGCACTAACGGAAGTAATGGAAGTAATGGAAGTAATGGCGCGGCTGGCCCACGAAATGCAGACGGATATCTTTATTATTCTGTGTCACAAGCAAACGCACCAGCTTCCCCAAGTGCAACGTCTTACAACTTTGTAACAGGATCATTTGGAGGTTTAACGGCTAACTGGTCTACTACTCCACCGACAAACACAGGTGGTGATGCTAAATACTGGGCTACTTATTGGCATGTTACTGAAGCAACATTTGGTGGGACTCAATCAAGAACATTTAACACCCCGTTTAATAGCGTTCAATTTGACGGGCTGGTAACTTTTACTAACTTAAATAGTGAGTTAGCTAACGCTTCTAGCACTGAAATTACTACAATCAATGGCGGGCTGTTAAAAACAGGCACAGTAGATGCTAGTGTTGTAACTGTAGCTAACTTAAATGCTACTAATATAACTGCTGGAACTATTAACAGCGACAGGCTAAACGTAGATACTTTAAATGTTAAATATCTCGCGGATGTAGATACTAAGATTTATGACCACAATGGCACTGCAAGAAACTTAACCTTAGAAGCATTGAATTATGTTCAGAAAGGAACTGGCGGCACTGCTTACCAAGGTATCGTTCCTATTACGTTAACAGGGGTAAGGGATGGTGCTAGATATTTATTCTTCTTTAGTGGTGTTTTAGGTGACATTACAGGCTGGAAAGTACAGATAAGCACAAACGGTACAACTTGGACAACTGCCGCTGGTGGAAACCCTAGTATTACTTGGAACGCTAACACATATAGAGGATACACCTACGCTTACACTGGAACAGCAAGCATCCCAAGTGGGTCTTCAACACTGTATGCAAGAGTCTATACTGGAACACTAGCAAACTATACTTATGCCGCATTAAACGGCTTAGTCTTTAACACAGGATAAGTTATGCAATATACGGTATATGAAACGGCAACTGGCAAAATAATAGGCTGCGGATTTAGTTCAACAGTTACAGATTTAAGCCTTATCTTAAAAGATGAAGATCAAAGCCTTATTGAAGGAACTTACCCTAGCGACTCATTTACAATTGTAGATGGGGTAGCCGTTGATGGTGGTGATGCTCCGTCAGTTATTGATTATGTAAGAAGCAGTCGAAGCGAATTACTTACGCAATCAGACTGGACGCAGTTTCCAGACAGCCCGTTAACCACTACAAAGAAAGCAGAGTGGGCAACATACAGGCAGGCACTAAGAGACATACCAGAAACCTATTCTGATGCCACATCTTTAGATGATATAATATGGCCCACAAAGCCAGAGGTTTAATATGATTTACCAATTAGTACAAAGCGACCAAGCCCCGCAGATAAAAGCTACCCTAAAAAGGCAAGATGACGGCACATTAATAGATTTTGCTGGCGGTAGTTGCTCTTTGCGTTTTAGAGCTAAGGGAACCACAGTAACTCTTTTTACTTTGGCTGCTGTTGATGTTGGTCAGAATTTTGCTGAAGGCATTGCTATATTTTCATTTTCAGGTACTCAGCTAAATTTAGATGAAGGGTATTACGAAGGTGAGATTGAGGTAACGTATTCAGACGGCAAGAAGGAAACTATCTTTGATATTTTAGACTTCTACCTACGAGCTGATTTTAATGATTAAATCTGTAATTGCTTTTAAGAAAGCAGTAGCCGAGGTTGGTTTTAAGAAAGCCATTGCCGCTATTGATTTTAAGAAAGCCGTTGCAGAAGTATCGTTTAAAAAGGCTATTGCAGCAATTGACTTCAAAAAAGCCATAGCTGACATTAAGTTTGGTTTCTTTCTTATATTTAGGTTTTTCTTTGAGTCGCTTAGCGTTTCAGATGCCCAGTCAAAATCTGTAGGCAAGACCCTAACTGAAGATTCATTAGCTACTGATGAAACCTTTACTGAGGTTGGCAAGAGTTTATCTGATAGCTCAGTGGCTATTGATTCTACTGCTTTAGTATTTGGCACAGCACAAAATGACTCTGGCGCAACATCTGACCAGATTAATACCTTTGCTATTGGCAAGCTAATACAAGATGCCCCTAGCGTTGGTGAGAGCATATTTATAGAGACTGCTTTTAACAGGGCTTATACTGATGTCTTTTATGCTGGTGAGTCTATTAGCGTTGGTACAAACAAGCCTTTTGCTGACGGATTTGGAGCAACTGACGAAGAGTCTTTGCAGTTTATCAAGGCTTTGGCTGATGCGTCTGGCGCAACAGATGCCACGCTACTAAGCCCAAACAAATTTGCATTTGATATTTCAGGTGCAACAGACAGTCAAAATATGGACTTTCACAAGTTCATTAACGAAGACACTGGCGTTACTGATGACCTAGACGGTGAAGCAACAACAGAAGACGATCAGGAAATGACCTTTGTTAAAGTAAGGTCTGATCTTGCGGTGATTACCGATGCTATTGCAGTTTCCAGTGGGCAAGGTATTAATGATACAATTGGGGCAAGTGATTCAGGCTCTATTCTTAGCCAAAGTTATGTAGAACTTGGCTACTTTCTTGAAGATTATGTTGGCGTTAGCCGCAACTTTTAACAGGTGATTTATGATTAACGAAGATTTGAAGCTACGCGGTGACGTTGCAATAGCATTGAAAGACAAAAACGGCAACGTAAAAGAGAGCCGAGATATAACCAACTTGGTAGTCAGTGCTGGCCTAGAGTTTATTTGCTCGCGCATGGCAGGAACTTCTGCTGGTGTAATGTCTCACATGGCACTAGGTTCAGGCACTACCGCTGCTGCTGCTGGAGATACTGATTTAGAGTCTATTCTAGGCGCTAGAGAGGCTTTAGACAGCTCTACCGCTACAGCCAATGCCATTGTATACGTTTCATCGTTTGAAGCAGGAGAAGGCACAGGAGCCGTTACAGAGGCTGGTATATTTAACGCGGCATCTAGCGCAACTATGCTTTGCCATGTAATCTTCCCAGTTGTGACCAAGCAAGCTGACGACACGATGTCGGTAACTTGGACTATTACTCTTACTGCATCTTAATTAGAAGGGGCTTCCTATGGCTACTATTGTAACGCGGAGCGGCAAAGGCTCGCCCCTAACTAATACCGAAGTTGATGCTAACTTTACCAACCTAAATACCGATAAGGCCGAGCTTTCTGGCGCGGTTTTCACTGGGGCTATCACAACAAATAGCACCTTTGATGGTCGTGATGTTGCTACAGACGGCACTAAGCTAGACGGCATTGAAGCCAGTGCAGACGTAACTGATACTACTAATGTGGTTGCCGCATTATCGGCTGGTACAGGCATAGGTCTTTCGGCAGGTGGATCAATTAGTAACACAGCCCCTGATCAAACTGTAGCCCTTACAGGTGCAGGAACTACGTCCGTGTCTGGAACTTACCCTAATTTCACTATTACGGGCGCAGGCACTACTTATACAGCAGGTAGTGGTCTTAGTCTAACGGGTACTGAGTTTGCTAACACAGCCCCAGATCAAACTGTAGCATTAACAGGATCAGGCGCTACCAGTATATCTGGGACATATCCTAACTTTACTATTACCAGCACCAACACAACTTACTCAGTTGGCGATGGCGGCTTAACGCAGATTAACTTTACATCCGCTGACAACACTAAGCTAGATGGTATTGCAGTTAATGCTAACAACTACACTTTACCCTTTACCGACAATTCCACAAACTGGAACACAGCTTACACCTATTCTCAAGTAGGCCATTTACCTTTGGCTGGCGGTACGCTTACTGGTGATTTGTTAATTAACAGCGCAAACGCTGAAGTAAACTTAAGGTCAGGTGCAGCAGGAACGTCTGGCGCTATTAATTGGACGTTTGGTACTTCTAATACTAATTACGCTTCCATCAAACTGCCTTATGATACTAGAGCCTCTACGGGTTTACATATTGACTCAGGTTATCCGATTACTATTGACACATCTTCAAGCACTGGAATTAAATTCGTAGTTAATGCAGCCAACAAAGCAACTATTAACAGCAGCGGTCTAACAGTATCTGGCACAGTCTCAGCAACTGGCGGCAACTCCGCTAACTGGAACACTGCTTACGGTTGGGGTAATCATGCGAGTGCTGGGTATGTAAGTACTACTGGCAATCAGAATATAGACGGCATCAAGATATTTACTGGCGTTAATGTAACTCTTGATAATCCAGTAAACTCATGGAAATATATAAGGTTGCAATCTGCTGCTTCCGTAAAGTGGGATATTGCTACTAACGAAGCCGATACCAGCGGAGCCTTGCAGTTTCGGCCTCTTGGGTCAGGTGCCAATGCGGCTTATGTAACTACTTCAGGTAATTACGTTAGTGTTCCACAAGGGACTTTATGGGGTAGTTCAAACGATGGTTCAGGCTCTGGTCTAGATGCTGATCTGTTAGATGGTCAGCAGGGTAATTCGTACTTACGGCGTGATATACCCAGCATTATATCGGTAGCATCATCATCGGCAGATTTATTGAGGCTGGCTAACTCTACTTCTGGGCAGTTTATTCAAATTGGATTCCAGCAAAATGATACTGACGGGATGCACCATAGAGCGTATCTAAAGGCTTGGAAGGGTTCAGCGACTGCCTCAGGCAATGTTGATTTAATTGTTAGGGGCAGTGGTGGTAGTCTTACGTCAGATGTTCTTTCTCTCAGGTCAGGTAATGCCAGCCCAACATGGCGTGGGCAGGCTATATGGAATGCTGGCAACGATGGCGCTGGCTCTGGTTTAGACGCTGATCTTCTCGATGGGCAGCAGGGTTCTTATTATTACGCAGCAAGCAATCCTTCTGGATATACAACTAACACAGGTACTCTAACAGCAGAAACAGTCTCATCTACAAATGCAGTAACTATTACAGGTACGAAATACTTCAAACCAGCGGGAACTGTTACTACACCCTTATCTGGTGGTGGTAATGCAAGTCTTCAAGCATATAGCGTAGGTGGTAACTATGCTGCTTATATGGCTTTCCACAGAAGTGGGCATTATGCGATTAACTGGGGCTTAGATACTTCTAATAATATGGTTCTTGGTGGTTGGTCTGCACATGCTTCAATTCCGTCGTTTAAAGTAGTTACCTCTACTAGGATGGCTGAAACTGGTGGTCAAGGAGTTTTATGGGGCGCTGCCAATGACGGCTCAGGCTCAGGTCTTGATGCAGATTTACTTGATGGGTCGCAAGGTCAGTACTACAAGCACCCAACGTCACCCATGTCACAAAATGTAAGTTTTGATTCATTTAGTGGTGTTTCTAGTTACTATAACTCCGTGCAGTTTATGAATATATACACCCCTACTGCTGGTACTCAATCAACTTATAACTCACCTACAAATGTAGGCTCGCACCATCATGTAATGCAGTTTAACGGCTATAGCCCCACCATAAACAATTGGAAGTATCAGTCGGCCTATAGTTTCTACACAGGAGACATGTATACCCGAAACATGTACTCCAGTACATGGGCGGCGTGGAGAAAACAGTGGGATTCTGTTAACGATGGCTCTGGCTCTGGTCTAGATGCTGATTTACTTGATGGGCAGCAGGGTTCTTACTACTACCCAAAGAGTGGAGGCGCAATTACTGGTGCAGCACAGATAACCTTTAGCGGCAACAATTACTTCGAGGTAAATAGTACTTCTACTGGCGAAGCCATGACTAGGTATAACAACACTACGTCTGATTTATGGTACACAGGAATTAGATCTACTGGTCAATTGGTCGGCACCACTGGTTACCATATTTATTCAGCAGCTCACGGGCAAACCTCTTTCGGTATTACCTCGGATGGTTACGTTAAAGGGGCAAGAGCTGGTACCTTCTGGGGCAGCTCAAATGACGGTTCAGGCTCTGGTTTAGACGCAGATTATGTTGATGGCGTTGAAGCTTCTTCAATGGTGCAACTCACCGCCACTCAGACGATTACTGGTCAAAAGTATTTCAATTCAAGCAGGAATACAACAAGTAACAGTCCTCCGCTTCAGGCGTATTCCAGCGGAGGCAGTGGCGCGATTATGTCGTTCCACAGAGGTGGTTATTACGCTGTCAACTTTGGTCTTGATTCGGATAACGTAATCCGTATAGGCGGTTGGTCAGCAGCAACAAATCGCTTCCAAATGGATATGGCTGGCAATTTAACAATGGCAGGTAACATCACTGCCTACTCGGATATTCGGCTTAAAGAAAACATAAAGGTAATCCCAGACGCGCTAAGTAAAGTTCAGCAGCTTCGGGGCGTTACGTTTACACGAAACGACACTGAAGATTTAGAAAAGCTGCACACTGGTGTTATCGCGCAAGAAGTTGAAGCAGTACTTCCAGAAGCTGTATCCGAAGACAACGATGGGATAAAGAACGTAGCTTACGGAAACATGGTAGGTCTTCTTATCGAGTCGATAAAAGAACTTAAAACAGAGGTGGATAACCTCAAAACTCAATTGGAGAATAAATAATGGCAGTTTGTATTGAATGTGAACTTGAGCATCACGCCCCTCTTTTTGCTCCAGTAACTAACCCGTCAGATGATGAGTTGTCATGTCAGTTGTGCCAATGTGAAGACTGCACAAGTGAATAACCTCAAAACCCAATTGGAGAATAAATAATGTCAGTAACTTACGAACTTTTAGAAGAATACACAGGCACCCGCACTACTGAAGTGCCTGACCCTGATAACGAAGGTGAGACTGTTTCTACTGAAACTGATTGCCGTGACATTCAGGTGCGGTTTACTTGCAGCGACACTGACTGCGTACATGAGCGTTCTGTAAATGTCTGCTTTGATGCTGATGGTGCTTACGATGCAGAGGCTACTCTTGTCCGTGTTGGCGAAGTTGCTATGGGCGTAGCGCAGAAGATCGCGTGCGGTGTGATTAGTTAATGGCCCTACCAACTTCAGGCGCTCTATCGTTTGCTAACTTACAAACTGAGTTTGGAGGCTCTAACCCTATAACTATGGGTGAGTATGCAGCCTTCCGAGTGTCTGGTTCAGGTAACACGATAAGCATGAATCAGTTTTACGGAGCGTCTGCGATATTAGACACCCAAACTGTAACTGTTGGTGTTAATCAATACACACCAGACCGCTACGGATATTCTAATAACAATACAATAGGCGGTGGCATTTACGGATCTATGTCGGATGGCACGGCTAATTGGAGAGGTAATAATGCTTATGTTTTTCTTTTCCATAGAAATTCTGATAGCAGGATACTTCTAGGAGTTAGCAATTACAATCTGGGCAACTCTGGTTTTACTTCTATGCAGATTAACGGCCCAGCAGGTAACGTAGATAGAACAGCAGCTAGTTTTAGCCAATCTTCATATTTTAATGTTTCATACTGGATTTGGACAGGTCGAACCACCAACCCTTTTGGAAGCACTGTTAATGCTACTAAAACAGTAACTTTTGTCTAAGCTAAAAGGAAATTACTATGATTGAATATACAACGCGTAACGAAGGCAGCGTGGCTATTTGGGCTTGCTACAACTATGGAGATAACTACCACGAAGTAAATATATTAGGAATGGATTTGTCGGACATCCAACCTAAATTACAAGAAGTGGCTGATATGTTTCAAACAGAAATAAACGAATTAATAAGAATAGAAAACGAAGGGCAATAATGCCAAACAACAACTAAAGGAGATTCAACATGGGCGAGAAAAAAACAACTCCCATTACGATCAACGATAAAGAATACATTTTTGAAGATATGACCGAGAAACAGCAAGCAATGGTTAGCCACTGCGATGACTTAGATAGGAAAATTAGGTCTACTCAGTTTAACCTTGATCAATTGTCAGTAGGCAAAGATGCTTTTATTAGCATGTTAGTTGCTGACCTTGAGCAAGAAGCTGAGTAAATGAAACTGGTCTTTGCGTTAATCGTTTTGGTTAATGGAACGGTTGATGTAAAGGCCACCAGTCATTGGCATGATCTTAATCGGTGTAAGTGGTTTGCTGAAAGGCTAACTATTCAGGGGACAAGACAAAGATACAATACTCCAGTTATGGCGTATTGCGTTCCTAAATATGTAGAGCCGAGTAAGGTACTTATCCATGATTGACCCGCTAACCGCTATAGCAGTTGCTACAAAAGCATTTAACACCGTCAAAGCAATGGTTGCTGCTGGCCGAGATGTAGAAGATACACTTGGGCAGATTGGGGCATGGTATGGCGCTTGCAGTGACTTTAACGAAGCCAAGAAGCAGGCAGAAAACCCGCCATTGTTTAAACGGCTGGTAGCTAGGCAATCCGTAGAGCAAGAAGCGATGGAGATATACGCTAAAGAAAAGAAGATTAAGCAGCAAGAAAAAGAATTGCGCGAGCTTTTAATGTACACCTATGGCCCGACAGGATATACAGAGCTTGTTGCTTTAAGGCGAAAAATCAAAGACCAGCGTGAAAAAACCATATACGCGCAAGAAAGAAAAAGAAAAGCAGTGTTTTGGACTACCGTCCAGCTCGGAGCTTTAACTGTATTAGTGTACACTTTGTTCATTATTATCAAATTACTTATTGGAATGTCAAATGGCAACGGTATCTGAAGCACTTTTGAAACTTGAAGCTCACGAAAGAGAATGCGCTGTGCGTATGGTTTCGATAGATGAGAAATTTCAGAACATAGAAAAGCGACTTGATGAAGGGTCTTTAAGGTTTAAGAAAAGTGAAATGATGCTGTGGGGTATGTACCCGCTGATAATTGGATTGTTCCTAGTAGAGAAGTTTGTCTAATGAGCTTACTTAACCAGCTAATAGGGCCAGTAACAGGTCTTCTTGATAAGTGGATACCAGATGCAGACACCAAGCAGAAGATCGCACACGAACTTGCGACAATGTCAGAGAAACACGCGCAGAGTATTGCACTGGCGCAAATTGAACTCAACACAGCAGAAGCCAAAGGTAACTGGTTTCAGTCAGGATGGCGACCAGCTACGGGCTGGGTCTGTGTCCTTGGCTTTGGAGTCAACTTCTTAATCTCACCATTGGCCGCTGGCTTTGGCGTAGTTATCCCACAAGCTGATACTGGCACTATGATGCCTATTCTGATGGGTCTATTGGGTCTAGGCGGGCTTCGCAGCTTTGAGAAAACCAAACAAGTAGAAGGCAAATAACATGGCTAAATCACCTAAGAAAGAAAGCGGCTTCTTTAAGGCTAAAGAGCTGACCTGTAAGTGCGGCTGCAATACCACAGAATTTGATCTAGGATTTCTTGCTACCCTGAATGCTATCCGTGAAGAGTGCGGATTTAGCTTTGCCCTATCATCTGCTTACCGATGCCCCCAGCACCCCATAGAAGCCCGTAAAGAGCATCTAGGAGCGCATCTAGGAGCGCATACAACTGGTAAGGCGGTAGATGTGTTGGCTAATGGAGAGAACGCTTTAGAGATCATTAGAGTGGCCCAGAAGCATGGTATACAAAGAATAGGCATACAACAAAAGGGTGGCGGTAGATTTATCCACCTAGATGCCTGCACTGAAGAAGACGGCTTTCCTAGTCCAGCCATTTGGAGCTATTAATGGCCAGATAAATTAGTTATACTTTTGGTGCGCCATGTGGCGTAAACTTTTTTACTTGTCTCTTGTTATTCCCTTTTAGCCCTGCTTATTAATTTATTGCAGGGCTTTTTTTTGCCTTTCGTTAAATAAAGTAAACTAAAAGGTTTACATTAGGGTTTAGATGTGTAATTATAATCGCACATTCAATGAAACAAGGGCTACAAAATGAATACTAGCAGACTGTTTGAACTTAAAAACGACCTTAGACGCTTACAGCATAACGGTGACGCTTTGGAAACAGCACTTAAAGGATTTAAGGGCGATGCAAAACAAAATGAAAGATATGCAGAAACAGTACGCAGCCAGATATTTGAAATTGAAGAAGCATACTGCAACGCAATGGAAGAGATTAGAGAAATCAAAGCATTCTTATACGCTGCTTAATTAACCGCCCCTACGGGGGCATTCAAGTCAAGGGGTACAACATGTTAAATTTTAACCAATCATCCGATATCACCATCATCCGCACAATAGAAAGCCATGACAATACTTTGTGGGCAATAGGTAAAGGGGAACGCGGTTACAATGAAGTTTTAATAAGAAAAGAGTTGGCAGAAATGGAAGCGGAAATGAAGCGCAGGTATCCAGACGCTGCTTAATTAAGCGCCCCTTCGGGGGCAAATGCTGTAGGAGGCAATATGGGAATCAATGAGTTAAACGACCTAGAGCGCGGTGAGTATGACTGCGTAACAGGTTATCCAGCCCTTGACGGGCAATCAGACGCTTACTATGCGGGTTATGGTAAGCAGTACGCGACAGAACAGACAATAGGGGGTCAACAATGAAATCAAGCGAACTAATTAACGAGCTGGCAGCAGCTCTATGCAAGGCGCAGGCTGAGATGGGGGGAGCGGTTAAGGATTCATCTAACCCGTTCTTTAAGTCCAGCTATGCCGATCTAACGTCTGTTATCAAGGCGATCAAGCAGCCCTTCTCTGACAACGGTTTAAGCTACACACAGTTTCCCGTTACCTTTGAAGATCGTATTGGGGTAGTAACTCGCTTAATGCACAACTCAGGCCAGTGGCTAGAAATGGACTACACCTTGCCTACTGTTAAGAAAGACCCGCAGGCAGCTGGCTCTGCTATTTCTTACGCAAGACGCTATGCCTTGCAATCTATCGCTGGAATTCCAACGGCAGAGGATGATGCAGAATCTGCAATGCTTCGCGGTGATGACAAGAAGCCTTTAAATGATTATCAATCTTCACACCTTAAACATCTGCTTGAGGAAACTGGCGCAGATGTTGCCAAGTTCTGTAAATGGCTAAAGGTTAAATCAGTTGATCAGGTTCTGGCTGTGCATTACGACCGAGCTGTTGCCGCACTAGAGGCTAAGAAGTGATCATCCTAGACCATGAGCAAGGTTCCCCAGAATGGCTTGCCGCTAGATTGGGTAAGCCTTCTGCAAGCATGTTTTCTAAGCTAATTACAGCCACTGGGAAGCCTTCTAGCTCTGCTGATGGGTACATCAATCAATTGATAGCCGAACGCCTTACAGGGCAATCTGAGCCGTTTTACGTTACTGAGTGGATGGCGCGTGGAACTGAGTTAGAACCAGAAGCCCGTGAAGCCTACGAGTTTATTTCTGGCAATGATGTTATTGAGACTGGGTTTATCTTAGATACTAGCTTTGAGTATGGGTGTTCGCCTGATGGATTAATTACGGATCAGGGCGGTTTAGAGATCAAATGCCCAGCGCCCCAAACGATGGTTAGTTATTTAAGAGACAACCAAGTAGGCGTAAAGAAATACTGGCAACAGATTCAGGGTTGTATGTGGATCAGCCAGAGAGAATGGTGGGACTTTTTTGCCTACCATCCAGAAATGCCGCATGTGCTTGTGCGGGTTGAACGCGATGAAGACTATATCGCAAAGCTGGCCGAGGAAGTAACCAAGGCCGTTGAAGTAATACTAAACCAAGTGGAGAAGTTAAAATGAAAGTAGGATTATCTGTAAGAATTGACGTTACTAAAATTGACAAGGCGCGTCTTTACAAAGGGGCAAAGGGTACTTACCTTGATCTGACCACGTTTGTGGATACCGAGCAGCAAGATCAGTACGAAAACAACGGCTTTATCAGCCAGTCTACTACAAAGGAAGAGCGAGAAGCACAGGTGCAAACGCCTATTCTTGGAAATGTGAAGGTCTTTTTTACTGATGGAGCAAAGCAAGTTGAAAGCGCACCAGTAAATCAGGGTGGTCTGAGCATTGAAGAGTTAGATGATGACGTACCGTTCTAGACTAAAAACCCCCTCTCGCGAGGGGGAAACCATAGGAGGTTTGCTAGTCGGGGGAACCAGCTCAATTACTTTACCACAGGATTTACACCGATGGAATTAATAGACGCGGGCAAATGTTTGAAGCTGGCCCAGAAAGACACAGGCATTAACAGTGCAAAACTTGCTAGAATGACAGGCACTTCGCCACAGCAGTTACTTAGGTGGCGAGCTAGTAAAAACATGAAACTACACACTATCCAGATGCTTACCTCCGCTTTAGGTATAAGCATCAGTGACTTTATAACTTTTGGTTCTAAGTAGGCATTTAAGTTTACTTATCTAGTTGGATAGATTAAGCTACAAAAAGTATTCGGGCTTGAGGCTGATGGACTCTTTAAATTAAACATCAGAGCGTGGTTGACCCTCCAGACATGGCCCCTAATGCAGATCGGTTTCTGCTGACGGATAGATTAGAGATTCGATACGAATACGAATTAACCGCAAAGTTGCTTTAGCCCTTTGATCTTGAATTTTACTTTTTTGAAGTAAAAGGGTTTATAGCATCTTTTAATAATTACATTTTTTGTACACATTAAGAAACCATGTACATCTTATGTAACAAACTGGTTAACAATTAGATTGCCTGAAGCAAATAAGGTATTTAAAAATAACCTTTAATTAATCACTTGGCGAGGCTTGCCGAGTCCTTAGGAGAGACAAAATGGATATGCACATTGAGAAAGCATGTAAGTTTTTAGAAATGTCTGAAGAAGAAGTTTTAAGCTGGATTACATCAATGGAGCCTGCTTACTTTACTTATATATGTGATGAAGGGGTAGGAGCTTTTTACACTGATGGCGATGATGGTTTGATCTGGTTTGATCCTGATTGCGAAATCTTTGAAGAAGAAGGTATTAAAGTTTCAGTAATGGGCAACTATTGCGACATTGATTTTGAGTCTATGCACAAGATACATTCGCTGTTGTCTGGGTACGATGACCTATGATTATCATTCCTAGCGTCAAGAACCATCAAGAAGCCAAACAAATGGCTACCAACAAAGCGTTTAACGGTAAAACAATGCTTGAAAAGGGTTCAGGGCAATATGCTGGCAATCTGGCTGAGTTGGTATTTAAAGACATTCTTGATATTAAACGTCTTGAGAATGATTACACAGCTTCAACCAGCTACCATTTTGATTTTAAAATTGGCAAAGCAACCATTGATCTGAAGGCCAAACAAAGAACTGTTGATTGCCGTCCTGATTATGACACCCACGTTAACCTTTACCAAAAGGATTACCCCTGCCATTATTACGTCTTTGCCAGCGTCTTGATTCCAAAAGGTGAGGAGCTTGCATCTAAAGTACAGTTTATGGGCTGGTGTAGAAAATCTGACTATTGGTCTACCTGCCAGATAAAGAGGAAGGGCGATAATTCTGATGGCTTGATTGAGCGTGAAGACGGTGGGAAGAAGAAATATAACGAACTGCAAAAGATGGACTCATTGTTTAACAATATTGAGACGCATCTGTATCAACTAACATTCGGGGAATAAAATGCTTTTAAATACAAAGGAAAACTGGGAGCCTGAACAGTCTGACGTTATCGCTTGGGGTAGAGCTTACCAATCAGTAGATGTTCACCAAGAGCTGAAGGCGATGGAATCATGGCTAGACGCTAACCCAACCAAGCGCAAGACTAAATCAGGTATAAAAAGGTTCGTTAATAGTTGGCTTGCTAGGTCACAAAATCAAGGCGGTACTAGCCCGATTGCCAAGAGTTACAAGAAGGCAGACAGCCTAAGAGCAAGAACGCTAGATGAAAGCCTTACAGATATTAGCTGGCTAGAACCAGAGCAGCAGAAGGAAATGAAAGAATATTATCTAGCCCAGCGCGGGTACTATTACGATGGGGAGTTAAAACATGGGAGCCGCTAATAAACCTAGATTCATCCAGTATAAAAAGCATCCTGAATGTCACAACTGCATAAACCCAGTTTGCGGTTGCCATAATACCAAACTTGAATATGGTAATTATTATACCTATAAGCAACTTCAAGAGGCTATTAGCGTTAGCAAAGCAACAATTAAGGGCAGGTTGTACGGTAAGCCATTCTTTACTGATCGAGATTTGTATAGGGTTGGAGATGCTCAGAAAAAGCCTTCAGATTACATGATGAGGGTTAGAGGCTCTGACAAGCTGGAAACTTCTAGCATGAGATTATCCGATAAATGGTTGAGGGTGCTTTTATGACTCAGGGCGACTTTGTAAAAATCAACAGCAAAGACGAGGTAGAAAAACGACTACCTTTTTTGTTGAGCCGATTGCAGAGCTGGGATTATTCTAAGCCACTGGCTATTAAGTTTGAAGCCTACCAGAACCCCAGATCATTGAGCCAGAACGCCATGGCCCATATCTGGTACAGGCAGATTGCAGTTGAGATGGCAAAGAAAGGGCATGTTATCAAGCATGACAAGCCTGAAGAGGTCTGGAAGCTCTGGCTGAAGCGAAGGTTTATAGGAGTCTACACTGTTAGCATTGGCAAAGAGATAATCGAGGATCAAATCAAATCAACAAAAGACCTAAAAAAAGGCGAAATGGCTTACTATTTAGATGAGGTGTATCATTGGGCTACTAAGCAGGGGGTAATGTTGAGCGTACCGCATGAAAGCGAATATGCAGCCTTGCAGAATCAGCAGGAGAGATAGCAATGAAGCATTTAATTATACCTGATACGCAAGTGAAGCCTAATACGCCCATTGAGCATTTAAGCTGGGCGGGACAGTATGCAGTGAAGATGCGACCAGACGTTATTGTTCACATTGGCGACCATTGGGATATGGAGAGCCTAAGCTCCTACGACAAGGGCAAGAAAAGTTTTGAAGGTAGACGGTACACCAAGGACATTAAAGCTGGCATTGCAGGCATGGAAGCCTTCTTAAAGCCTATCCGCGATGAACAGAAAAGGTTGATCAGGAACAAAGACAGGCAATGGAACCCGCGCTTAGTTTTTACCCTTGGCAACCATGAGAATAGAATAATCCGCGCCATTGAAGACGACCCAATGCTGGATGGCTTGATAGGGTTTAAGGATTTTAACCTTGAAGAAATGGGCTGGGAAGTGTACGACTTCCTAGAGGTTGCCGTTATTGATGGCCTTGCTTACTCTCATTACTTCACTTCAGGGGTAATGGGTCGCCCAGTCTCTAGTGCTAGGAACATGCTTAGTAAAAAGATGATGTCATGCATTATGGGGCATGTGCAAGATAGAGATATAGCCTACGGGCGCAGGGCAGATGGCACGAATATACTGGGCTTGTTTTCTGGCATATTTTACCAGCATGATGAGTCCTACCTAACCGCTCAGACCAATGGTTCTTGGCGTGGAATCTGGATGCTAAACGAGGTTGCTGGTGGTGGCTGTGATGAATTGCCAGTATCAATAAACTATCTTAGAGAGAAATTTGGGGGCTTAAATGAGTAAAGTAATTGAATTCCCTACCTACGGCATCAAAGTTAAAAAAATGCATTGCGAATGCGGCTTACCTCTTGAGTACTGGCTTGGTTCTGACGATTGCGCTTATGGTATGTGTCCTCGTTGCAACCTTGACAACCCTGAAGAACTTACGGTGCCGCTGGAGGAAATACATTGATAAATAAAGCTGACAAAAGCGAATGGCAAAGACTTAGGCAAGAACACCCGCCGCTTGAGATAGATGAGATAACATCCACGGCTGACTTGCATTATACACCACATTTGAATCCAACACTTCTTGCAAAGTACATTGCACTTACTGAAGAAGAGCAACAACAGCAGGACTTATCAGAATCCCTGTGGGACGATGAAGATGCAGTAAATAGCCCAGATCATTACGCAAGTGGTGGCATTGAGTGCATTGATGCAATTGAAGAATCTATGGCTTCTTATGCTTTTCACGGTTACCTGAAGGGCAACTGCCAGAAATATTTGTGGAGGTACGAGGCAAAGGAAAATCCGATACAGGACTTGCAGAAATGCCGTTGGTATTTAGATAAGCTAATTGCAACGCTGGAGAAAGAAGAATATGGCGAAGCGTAAGAAGTCCACCATATCGCAGGAGGTAGAGAAGGCCGCAAAGCTCTTGCAGCGGCTTGTAAGATTGAAAGCATCAGATGACAACGGGTACTGCCAGTGCGTTACCTGCGGCAAAATAGACCACTATAAGAACATGCAAGGTGGTCACTTTATGCCTAGAGGTAGAACGGTCTTTAAGCTATTTGAAGAGAATATACACGTTCAATGCCCAGCTTGTAATCTTTGGGGCATGAAACAGGCGCATTACGTCTTGCGCTACAGGCAATGGATGGTTGATAACTACGGTGAGAATCGCATTAAAGCAATGGAGCGGCTGGCTTGGAGAGCTTCGCCTAAATTCGACCGAGAGGAGGTGATCCAGTTTGCCCGTGACCTAAAGGAGCAGATCAAGGATCAGGAATGGCGCATAGGTGAGATGTAAAGTTATAAGAACAAATCCTTTATTACATAACGGTATAAACAAAACTGTACATTACCTAAGAATGAGCGCATAGTTACACCTCATTCAACGAAACAAGGTTTACCCCATGAACAAAGAATTATCAGAAAACATCTTAGCAATCCAAGCAATTGAGATAAATGGTGGCTTCCGCATTGAAGCTGTAATGCAATCAGGCGAGCGTGAAGTTATCAAAGGCAAGTCAACACGCAAGCCTAGCATGGTTCAGCTACACTCTTGGGGAGTTAACGGCAATTTCCGTGGTGATGGACTTGGACAGTATTTTACCTTTGCTAAGAGCATTGATTCGTGGAATAAGTCCTGCTGGCTCAAGAGCTTTGTAGTGGCTTGATCATAACCGCCCCCTACGGGGGGCAATCAAAAAACCAAGGGTATCAAAATGTCACAAGCCAGAATGTATAAAAGCAAGATGCAAAAAGTTCGCGTTAGCTATGCCGTAGAGGTTGACGCTAATATGATCAAAGAATACTTAAAGGAAATGGGTTCTACAGAGACTGTAAGCCAGTTCATCAAAAGCCACATGACCGCATCAGGTGTTGGTGTTCTTGAAGAGAATCTTTTAAGTAACGGTTACGGCTATAACACTGTGGAGGTGGTAGCGTGATCAACTTTCCTTATAAAATCGACCAAGTAAAAAACGAGATAGCCCGCAAGAAACGCGCACAAAAGCGCCAGTTTGTCGCTCTAGGCTTAGTTCTCTTTGTTATGTATGTAACTGTCTCAACTATGGGCTACAACGACTGTATCAATATGGGGGTGTGCTAATGACTATCCAAACCGTTAAAGCAAACCTTGAGCTGCTGATCAACAACATTCAATCATCTTATAAAAATTGGGATGGTGATTTAATTGACCTAACTGATTACGACAAGGATTCGGCTTGTTATTCGTTTTTGTTGCAAATGGATAGCTGGCTTGATGATGTCTTGCCTCCTTGTATTATTGATCAGAAATCGTTTTTGGATAAGCTATACCATGACCTTGAATCTGATGCGTGTTCAATACTTCTTAAAAATGCTATATATTTACACCTTGAGCCAACTTTAAGTGATCTAGTTCAGGAGGCGTATGATTGCGTCAACAACATCCAACCAGAGCCGTTCGCTGGCTATGAGAGGGGTGAGTAATGAATATTTTATTTAGTGTTATTTTTTTAGTGGTTACATCTATGCTTCTTCAGGGAGCATGGTTAATGGTTCAAGACCGAGAGCGCGAACACGAAAAGCGCCAAGAAGAAAGGGCAAAGAAATGAATGATATTAAGCAAATGATAGATCAAGCGCATAAAAGTGCTGATCAAGCGATAAAGAAAGCGCAGACAAATGCAAGAATGGCATCAGTGAAAGAATATTTAACTAAGCCAGTTGTAGTTTATAGATTACACTTGGGAGTAATGATAATCTCTTTGTTTGGCTTCATAGCCTACGAATTATTTATCTATTAGCCAAGGGCGCAAGCCTTCCTCCTGCCAGCTTTATCCACTGGTGTGCTGCAACGGATTAGGCCAAGGTCACTTTGTACCTTTTGACCCAGACTAGTCCACTGGGGAGCTGAAACGGACTACCCTAAAAATTTTGTAAAATGGTTACTACAACGACCAATAGTATTAAAAATGGTAACTACAGTGAACATACCATTTATGATATGCATTCCATGCTAAACCATCATTTCAAATCATAACTGATAGTCTTTATAATGCGCCTTCATTCATTCACCAAGGGGCACCCGTGATTATCTACATGATTATCTTCGTAGTAACTTCGCTACTGGCTGTAGCAGCTCAAGACCTTAGTTAGTTTACATTTCCGTTTAAAACGTCCACAATACCCCTAATCAACTACCGTTGGGGGTAGAAATGGAACGCTCAGAAATATCAATTAAGCTAGAATTATGCTTTCAATTCGAGTTAGATGATCTCATTAATAGATTTGATGCTATTATGGAATCACTAATGGAGATTGATGTCCAAAGAAATCAGGTAAGAGATGCCATTAACGAATGGTGTATCTCAGTTGATACCGAGATTCAAAATCAAGAAGCGGTTACAGCAGATAGCTTTCTTGAAGATATGGGCTTTGCCCTTACTGCTGATGAAGTATTTGGTACTGAAGTATGACAGGCAGACCACCGTGGATACCCACAGAAGAGATATGCGAAGAGGCCCGTGAAATGGCTTCTAGGGGCTTAACTGTATCCCAGATAGCCGATTGTCTTGGTATTGGTGAGCGTACCGTATATGAAAAACAGAACGATTATCCGCAGTTTATGCGGGCTATAAAAGAAGGGAGAAGCGAAGGGATCAATCAAGTTACCAACGCTTTGTTTGAAAAAGCCATTGAGGGCGACAATACCTGTATGATTTTCTACCTCAAAACGAGAGACCGAGAAAGCTGGGGTGAGCAATACATTGAGCCTATCAAAGAAATTCCACCGATACAGATCACAATAGATTCTAGTGCAGTTAACTAAACCTCAGTCTTTGATCTACATGAGTCAGGCTAGATTTGTAGCTTGTGTTGCTGGCAGAAGGTTTGGCAAGACCTTTACATCTGTAGCGTCTTTAGTGAGGGCGGCTGTAAAAGCACCTAATCAGAACGTCTGGTATGTAGCCCCTACCTACTCTGCCGCAAAGGAGATCTGTTGGACAATGCTTATTAACAGCATACCTGCTGACTATATTGCTAAAACTAACGAAACAACCCTTACCATTCGATTAATTAATGGCTCATACATTGCCCTCAAGGGAGCAGAAAAGCCTAATAACTTGAGAGGGCGCGCACTAAACCACTGCGTACTAGATGAATTTTCGGAAATGAGGCCAGAAACATGGTATGAGGTTATCCGCGCCTCGCTGTCTGACAGGCAAGGCTCTGCTCTTTTCATTGGCACACCAAAGGGGCGGAATCATTTTTACGACTTGTGGGCTAAAGCAAAGGATGGTGCTGATGGTTGGGAGTCATTCCAGTATACAACGCTGCAAGGCGGCAACGTACCCCCAGAAGAAGTAGAATCGGCTAGAAACGACCTAGACGAAAGAACCTTTCAACAGGAATACGAAGCGGCCTTTGTTACCTATCAAGGGCTGATCTACTATGGGTTTAGCCGCGAGGCTTCCGTATTGGATATGAAAGACGATAGTGGTACACTCCACATTGGTATGGACTTTAACCTTGATCCCATGTCAGCCGTAATCTGTATTCGTAAAGGCGAGAAGCTGTATGCAGTTGACGAGATTGTCATGTACGGATCGAATACCGATGAAATGGTTGCGGAGATAAAAGATAGGTACGGTAATCGTAATATCATTATCTACCCTGACCCCGCATCAAGACAGCGCAAAACAAGTGCTGGTGGTCGCACAGATTTGTCGATCTTACAAAACGCAGGATTTAGCGTTAAGGCGAAGAACTCGCACGCATTGGTCAGGGATAGAATCAACGCTGTGAATAGTCGTTTACTGTCGGGTGATGGTGAGCGGCATTTGTTTGTCAGCCCCAAATGTAAACAGACTATTAAGTCTCTGGAGCGGCAGACATACAAAGAAGGCACAAGTGTTCCTAACAAGGACGATGGCTTTGACCACATGAACGATGCCCTTGGTTACTTGATAGAATACCTTTTCCCTGTTCGCACAGAATACGACACACCACAACCCACTAGGTGGACTTGATGAGATTGAACGCAGACACAACGCACCCTGATTATGATAAATACGAAAGCCGCTGGGAGTTTTATGCTCGTAGCTATTTAGGGGGAGAAGACTATTTTAATGGCGCATATCTGACGCGCTACATATCCGAAACCAGTGACGACTACGACCGTAGGCTAGACCTCACCCCGTTAGATAACCATGCTAAGAATATAGTTCACATCTACAGCAGCTTCCTTTGGCGCGTACCGCCTACCAGAGCATTCAACTCAGCAGCAGGCAACGTAGCCCTAGAGCCGTTCCTTAACGATGCTGACCTTGATGGCCGCAGCTTTAATGCCTTCATGCGTGAAGCTCAAATATGGGCCAGCGTCTATGGCCATGTTTGGGTCATGATGGATAAGCCTAAGTCTACTGCTGGCACAAAGGCAGAAGAACTGGCGCAAGAGATTCGCCCTTATGTGACTATGTTCACTCCTGAAAACGTACTTGATTGGAATTACGTTCGCAGCCCCAGTGGTCGCTTTGAGCTTGATTACCTAAAAGTAAGGGAAAGCGTTATCCGTGTAGACGAGACAACCACAGAGACGTATTACAGAGTCTGGTACAAAGATCGAGTGGAGCTATGGCATTCGGTTAATGACCTAGATAAGCAGGTCGAAGTTGATGATAACTTGCTTGGCCGTATCCCTGCCGTATTCCTTCCTGCTAACAGAAGTATTACTAGAGGTATAGGACTCAGTGATATATCAGATGCCTCCTACATGCAGCGGGCTATCTACCAAGAGCTTTCAGAAGTCGAGCAGCTTATTCGCATATCTAACCACCCTACATTGGTTAAGTCTTTCGGGACTGATGCTAGTGCAGGTGCTGGTGCGATTATCAATATGCCTGATGATATGGATGCCAGCTTAAAGCCTTATCAAATGCAGCCAAGCGGTCAGAACCTTGACGCTGTACGCGCATCCATTCAAGACAAGATACAAGCCATTAACCGCATGAGTCACATGGGCGCTGTTCGCGGTACTGAGGCAGTTACTATGTCAGGTGTAGCAATGGCTACTGAATTCCAGCTTCTTAACGCCAAGCTATCTGAGAAGGCTGACTTGCTTGAGCTTGCTGAAGAGCAGTTATGGTTTTTGTTCTGTCAGTGGCAAGAGATAACCGCAGACGTTGAAATCTTCTACCCTGATTCGTTTGACCTTCGTGATTACGATAAAGAGCTAATGTTCTTGCAGCAGTTGCGCTCTACGGGCGTTAAGTCAGTAACGATGGCTATGGAGATTGACAAGAAGATTGCAGACCTTTTGCTTGATGATGAGCAGCTTGCTAAAGCTCACGTTGAGATTGAATCTGGCACTCAGGTACTAGGCCAATTTGAAACGCAGGATGAAGAGACAGAGATTTAATGGCAGCAGATAGCGATTATTCTGAAATCTTAGAGCGTCTAGCCGATAGCCATCAAGAGCGATTGGCTGGCGCTTTAAAGACCTTAGAAGACGATATAGCAAGTCTTATGTCTACTGCTCCAACGAAAGACGGGAAACTGTTTGACTTGGAGTGGGCTGTATCCGCTAGACCGCAATTAATGGCGGCATTAGAAGCTGATTATCTTTCTGAAGTAGATTCCATAATAAGGGATTACAACAAGGTTTCCG
>MEHZ011631073.1_pt1 | contig 22828 bp, 30 predicted proteins | sample 897221 | NCBI WGS metagenome assembly MEHZ01 (sample SAMN05514161, study PRJNA337945) | marine metagenome | isolation source: marine surface water | place: Arctic Ocean | collected 2007-12-13
GATCACTAGGCCAACCTGTTTTTGCACTTACAACATAATCTCTTGGATCTTCACTTGTACCTGATGTGTTAAGGTATACTTTGTTTACTTTGCTACTCAACTCGCCATCTGAATATTTTACACGACCAATAACATAGTAAGGAGAAAGTGGTAACAACGGCCCTACACGGAATGTAAACGAATTATTAGCACCTGGTTTGGTTGTAACAACCATCTGTTGATATACTGTTTCTGTTCTAATATTACGTTTGTAGTATAAGATTAATTCTTTGTAAGCAGGATTCGTTGGCTGTGTAGCTGTGATTGTTGCGTATACTAAACTGCCTTCAGTTGTATAATCTGCTCTTGTAAACTCAACAGTCTCATCAGTATTGTAAACTATTGCTGGTGGTTCTGGTGGTGGAGTCTCAGTTGGTGGAGGAGTTACAGGCGGTAATGTTGGTGGTGGAGTTACAGGATCATCAGGTGGAGTAACAACTGGTGGATCAGTAACAGGCGGTGGAGGTGTTGTAACAGTATTGTTTACTGTTAAACAATCGTTTGCCCTTGTACTTAAACTGCCATTTCCTGATGGGTTTGTAATTTTAATATCGTAAGGTTGATTACCATTTGTCATTGCCGCTGTTGTTGCTACAATAACTTGGTTGTCACTGCTTCTTGTAGTAGTAGTTGGTGTGTACTCTGTGCCGTCTTCACCAACAAATACTGCTGTTAATCCTGAGTAAAATCTTTGTCCTGAAGCTGTGATATTGTGTACACCAGCACTTGCTACTGTTACAGGTGATGTTGAAAAAATCTGTGGTGGATAGTGTACAATAGGAACAGGTCCTACTAGTGGAGGAAGAAGCCCAATTGGTACGTTTATTATTTCTGGGTAAAATATTTTTCCACCTTTTGGTACATATGGCGGAAGTACAACATCTTCTTCACCAACTCTTGTATGTGGATATAAACTGTCATCATTTCTAACACATCCTAAATCAACGGTCATATCGTTGTTGATCTTCATTGTAATAACACGAAACGGTGCTGTGCCAAAATTCAACATTGTGCTTTGTATACGAATGTTGTCGCCAACTTCTAATTCAAGTGCTTGACTTGATGCTGTAAAACTTACACTTTCTTGGAATCTACTTTTGTTAAACAACAACCTTGCCATATCTTTGGCAACAGCGTAGTTTGTAAGTGTAGGAAATGTTGCTGTTAGTTTGTTTTCTCTACCACCGTCTTTGTCAATGTATGTTTGTCTTTCACTTAATAGTTCAGGATAGATAACTGCTTCTACTGAATATGCTTTGTCAGGATTAACATAGTTAATTTCTACAACGTTATATTTTGCACTTCTTTCAATTGCTTGATATGTAACTGCACCTTGAATATTGTCTGAGTTAAACGTTTGCACAATAGTTGCTACACCACTTGTAATATCTGTGGCGTTACCTGCGTCTTCAACTTTTAATTTGTACTTGCCTTGACTGAATGGCAAATAACTTCTGCAACCCATAAGCAACATTTTAACATTGCCAAACAATGTTTGACCTGTGTCTACTACTGTGTTACACGTTATAACAGGTCCTGTTATACCACTTGCAACATATGTAACAACTTGGTTGTATTTGTTTTTTGCAATTAAGAAACTGTTCCAATCAATGTCTGTGTTTTTAAGACCTTTACCATAACGTGGATTACGTAGGTAGTCTAATAATATTTCTGCTGGGTTTGTTGAATAGTTTTCTGATTCACTAGCGTATGCTGTTGAGCCGCTTGAACTTGTAATTGTTGCTACCTTGCGTCCTAGTAGTGTTGTTTTGATTGCAGGTATGTTTCCACTAAATGGATTGTTATCATTTTCTTCTTGTGTTTCAATGTGTTTCCATTCATAGCGTACAAATAGAGTTGCTAGGCCATTATAAACATTTGAGGATTTCCAACTTGGTGCATCACTACAAGGGTTCCAAGTACCACCTATTGTGCTTGAACTTGGTGTTGCATAGTGTTTACCGTGTGATAAACGCATTACAATTCTACCTTTGTACTTGCCTTCGTCAACTGTAACTGTTTGTCCGTTGTTTAGTAGAGGTATGTATTTTGATGCCAATTGATTGTCGTCAATAAACAACTCAAACAATCCTTCAATTGGACCTTCTGATAATCCGTATGCTACCCAAAGATATTGGTTATTGTTTGCACCTGTTTCTGCGAATGTAATAGTTCCGCCTACACGTCTTAGGCCATAAACTACAGGTATGCTAACGGTACTACCGTTGCGTGTAACAAGTACACCTTGCTGACGATCTGCTTCACCTGCCGCATCTAAACCATCTGGCATTCCTCCAAACAGTCCCATAAAAGGCTGTGTAATAAAACTAACAACACTTGAAATAACGTTGACAACGGCTTTGACAACACCTACTACGGCTTTGACAATTCCCTTTACAACCTTCTTAATTGTTTTTACTACACCACTCATTATTTAATATCCTTGTACATCCATAATGCTTCACTAAAGCCTATGCTTTCGTATAATCTGCGACTGCGGTCAACATCAATACCAATGTCTCCTGCTGTAATTTTCTTTACATCAAATATTGCACCCCACTCTTCAACTTGTCCAATAAGCTGTTTGAATGTGCTGATGTTGCGATGTTCTTTTAATACAAATATTAGATCAATGTGTGCATATACAATGTTTTCATTCCACTGTGGAGTTGTCATTGTGCCACTTACAAATCCTACTGGTCTTGTGCCTTCGTATGCGTTAAACCAAAAGAAACTATCTTGTGCTGTTCTACCTCTGATTAAATTTATAACGCTGTCGTGGTCAAACTGTTCTTCAATTTCAGGCATAAGTTCTGACGCTTCATTTGCGTAGTACTTGCAAAGATTAATTGTAACATCAATCTCTTCTGGTCTCATTTTTCTTACTATCATTCTGTGCGACCCCATAGGAATTCTTCATTACCAACAAACCCTGCTTTTTCAAATGCTGTGTCATACTGCACACCTTGGAACAACCAATTGCTCCAATCATTTGTTCTACGCCCTGCTTGTCTTTCAAAGTCTGCAAAGTGACTACTTGCTTCAACTGATATTGAACAAGTGTTTGCTGACTCTTGTATACTTACATTGTACACCTCACCATCAAACATATTAATGGCGGCAACACCACCTGCACTATCTGTGCCTATAATTTCTAATGTGTTAATGTCTAAGAAACATTTGTAAACAACAACCCTTTTTCCTTCTGGTTCTTTGCCTACAAATTTGTCAATGTACCCACTTGGTAATCCTGATAGGTTAATTGAAAACTTGCCTACCTTAACATCAAAGTCTTCGTTGATTGCACTATGGCCTAAGAATTCGCCTTGTGCTGAATAAGTGTTTGTTCCTGCGTTAGGTGCTGTATCTGAATCAAAGTCAATGTTGATACCACCACTTGCAAGATACAATGGTGCATCATTGTTTGAAGCGTCTTTTAGATGTATTTCAATAAGGTCACACGCAATGGTATGGTCTCTGTAATATTCATCCTTTAAATATTCTTCTCCTGCAAAACTTTTCATCTACCAGGTCTCTCTCATATCCACACTTATGTTTGTTAATCCGCCAATGCCTACATCAAACTTCTGCACATCATTTACAAGAATTGCTGTAAACGGTACTGCTGTAATTGTTAGGTCAGTGTCATTGGGTACGCTTGTTACTAATGATCCTGCAAAGTAAAGTGTAGCCGCTCCTGCTCCATCACTTGTGCAAGTTTGTACTGCTTGATATACTTTTGAATGGTTAGCAAATTTAAAATAATCACCTGCAAACAATACTTCTTTGGTTGCTCCACAGTTGTCTAGTGCAACACTTTTTACACCTGCGGCATATGCGGCAGTTGTTGCTGGTACTGTGCTTGGTGGATTAATTGATTTACTGTAACTTACTTCTGGTAATATAATTTCAAAACTTAATAGACTGCCAAATGTTTGTGCTAGGAAGCCTTCAATAACTCCAGCTTCTCTGTCTGTTACTGTTGGATATTTTACCTGCCAACTATAAAATGTATGTCCTTGTCCAACACGTCTTGTCTTGCCTGAAAATGTTTCAGTTGCTAATGTTGGGGTGTTAGTTGAAATACTCACAGCATTAAAACTTGTTGATGTTGGATATTGACTTGATATATCAGCCATTAGTATCTACTCCTCTGTCCGCTTTCTAACATAGCGTCTGAGATAACCTGTTGGATAACACCTCGTCTGCTAACCAATAGTTCGTCAAAACCTTGTGTGTCTACGGCTTGTATATTAAAGTTGATGTTTGTTACTCCGCCCTGGCCGTCCATTCTATCTACTCTACCACTAATGTTTGGAGTAAAGATCTCAGGACCTGTTTCGCCAACTAAGAAACTTCTACCTTCTTGCACTGGTCCACCTAGTTGTCTACCACTGTACTGTTGTGATTTAATAGCACTAACTTGTGCCATACCAGCCGCAACTGCCGCCGCAACATATAAGAATGATATTGGTGGTCCTGGAGGAAATGCAAGTGCTTTGGTTGCCGCACTATAAGTTGAAATCAATGCTTGTGCAATTTGTAATTTCTTATAGGCTTCAAATGCTTTTTTGTTTTGTCCTGCCATTGATCCTAAGATGTTACCAAACGCACTTAGAGTTCCTTGTGCCGCTTGTACACCACCTTGTTGAATCATATGTACAGCATCCATCTGTCTCATAACAGCGTCTGTAATTTCTGAATTTGTAACACCTGCAATTTCAAGTTGCTCTTTAGCCAAGTCTTTTTTGATGCCTAACATCTTTTGACTGTGCTCGTATTCCATTCTTTGGAGTGTGCTTTGATATTGTTTTTCATCAATAAGATTTCTTGTTCTTAATTCTTCAATACCAGCAAGTGCATCAGCATAATTCTTCTGTTGAGCAAATGCAGGATCTAATCTGTTAACTGCTCCAATGCCTGCTTGTGCTTGTTCTAAATCTGTGCTTTGTTTACGGAATGCCGCATATTCTTTGTCAAGTGCTAAACTTTCTCTACGTTTTTGAATACTTAATTCTTGTTGTAAGATAGCTCTGCCGTATGCTTTAGCTTCTGCGTCTGTTGCTTCTGTGTTTGCTTCTCTAAACTTAATTTCAGCGGAAAGTGCTTTGATGTGTGCTTGTCTTACGCCTTCAGTTTCAGTTAACAAACTTGCTTCTAACTTTAAAGCAGATTCTGTATCAGCAAGAGATTTCATTTGTTTTTCTGTGTACTCTGTTAATACTGCTAGTCTGTTTCTTTCTGACGCCGCATCTTGGTCTTTTGCCGCTTTGGCTCTTACTAGTGCGGCCGCTTCATCGCTTAGTACTTCTGTTTTTTCGTGTCCTGCGGCAATATACTCATCTGTGCGTTTTCTTAGACCTTCTAGGTAAGTGCTGTATGAAAATACATTCTTGCCTGCTTCTGTTACTAATTTGCTACCTTTAGCAAGAACACCGTTAAGACCTGTAAAGTCACCAACTGCGTCTAACGCCCCGCCACCTAGTTTAGCAATCTCACCTGTAAGTTCTGAAATCTTTGTACCAGCATCACTAACAAAGGTATCAATTGAGTCGCCCATACTTGTGCCAAACACCCAGTCCCACGCTTTTGCTAATCCATATGCCGCACCTGCTACTGCCGCTGTTATTAATACTACTTTGCCAAATGCTATTGCCATAGCACCCATTGCTGTTCTAATCAATCCACCAATAATAAATTTAGCAAGTCCTCTAAATGCTGTAAGTAATCCTACAACGGCTGGTACTGCTACACTTATAATCATTGATGCTATACCAAAGAAGAACTTAGCAACACCAATACCTATTAGTGCGCCAAATGTGTAAAGTACAAGATCTAAATTGTTTAATAAGAATATAAAAGCATCGCCTGCGGCCATAGTAGCCATTGTCAAACCTCTTGATATATTTTCAATTAGTTTGTCATTTTCACTTATGAAATCTGTTACTTTGTTTATAGTGTCTGCTAGAGCAAGTCCAAACCCTCCATCACCAAGTGCGGCACTTGCTTCAAATACTGCACCACGGAAGTTTGACATTGCCAATGTTAAAGGACCAACCGTCACATTGCCAAAACGTCCACCTTCTTCACCAAGTGCTCTAAGCTGATCTACAAGTGCTTTGGCTGACGTTGCTACTGCTACTTGGTCTTCACCAATCCTTGCTGTAAACTTGCCATTTTGATTTGTTACTTTAATACCAAATTCTTTTAGACGTTCAAACTCACCTGTAAGTGCGTCTGCTACTGCTTCACCTAACTGTGTAATTGATTTACTGTTAGCCGCCGCAATGTTTGAGAACGCTTTCATTGACTTATTTGATGTATCTAAACCAAAACGTTGGAAGATAACAAATGCTTCTGTAAGTTGGTTAACGTCTTGTGGTAGTTCTCTTGCTAATTTACTTAATCTTGCGATTTCAGTGTTAGCCATTTGTTGACTGCCAAGGTAGGTTGTAAGTTGGGTTCTAAACCCTTCCATTGCTGTTGTGGCACTTACTATGCCGCCAATTGCCCTGCCAGTTCCAAATGCAATCAAAGCGGCTCCTGCCGCTCTTAATGCTGTAGTAACTCTTCCGCCTGTTGCTTCAATGCCTTGTAAACTTTTGCGACTGGCTTTAGAATTACGATTTACGTTTTTAAGACCGCGATTAACTCCAGACAAGGCACGATCAAGTTGACGTGTATCACCTCTAAAACGTACTGTTACATCACTCATCTATCATCTCCTTGCCTTGGCGCTGTTCATCGCTTTTTTCTCTTGTTCAGCTTCGTATTTGTAAAATGCAACCCATCCTACAAACTCTGCTGTGGTCATTTCCATAACCTCTTTGACTGTGCGACCCAAATCCTTTGCCAACCTATACATAAACAAAAGGTCAGGATCGCTTCTTAGTTTTTTTCAACAATCTCCAGATTGCTGTCTAACTGTGTATTCATTTCACCACATATTCTAATAACAACACTTGGGTCAACTTCATTCATAAAAGTTGCTTTGTCGTGTGTATTAAACATCTTTTTACCATCTTCTTTGCGAGCCTTAACAATAAGTGTTTCAACTAGTGCTTCTACAGTCTTGCCTTGTTGTGCAAGATTAAGAAGTCTTGATTCTTCGTTTAGCGTATTAGAAGACTTAAAATAAATCTTCGCATTGTCCCATTCAGGTACAATGATGTGCGCCATTTCTCCGCTAATCTTTGTTCTAAAATGAGCGGATGCTGTTTCAATTACAGACTTTGGTTTTGTTTCGTTTGTCATAAACTTTTTATCCTTGAGTTAGCACGCCTAGTGGCCGCCCCTGATATTCCCTTTGGCGCTTGTTTTGAATAGCCCTCTTCTAATCTACCTATGTAAGGTACATTGTTTGAAACATCAAAGCCTTGGCGATTAACAGTCTTCTTCCAGTTTCTTCGTGCTCTACCTGATTTAATAGGTGTAGCTTTTCGTGCTTCTTCCTCGTAGATAGAAGCAACTTGTGCAACATTTTGTGTTACACTTTTACCAAGAAACCTTAGAGTTTCGTTAATGCCAAGGACTTCAACTTTCATTAGTTTACCTTTCTTACGTGTTAGCGTAAGCAAGTGCTCCACTACCTTGATACGAGATAGATGCTTCCATCATTCCGTCCATAGATGAGTTAAGTGTAAACCCTGTGATGATCACGTCTCCACTAAACTTAGTGCCTGAGTGGTTAGTTTCATCTGGGAACAATTCAATATTATAAGGTGAAGTTCCAACTGCTTCTAGTGTAGGGTTAAATCCTGCAAGATCTGTCCCACTGTTAGCGACTGGAAAAACATCTCCATCGTAGTAAATTTCAGCGGTACCTGAAAAAGAACTAAGTCCTTTTACGTAGGTTCTGCTGTCCACTCCCATAGTGGTTGTTTCAATTGTATCTGATGTAATTTCAAGTGAAAATGAACGTACACTGGCAATGCTTGTTAGCGTGCCTGACGCATCATCAATCTTAACTACACCATTGTTTCCAGTAATAATGCTTGATAAAGCCATAATTATTCTCCTTGGTTTCTGGTTACGTTAAAAGACGCTTTTTTGTCCGTGGGCGTCACATCCACTTGTTCACTGATCTCTTTTTTGATTTCAGTAAATTCTTTTTTAGGTGCTTTGACTTCTGCTTTGACTTCTACGTGAGCGTCTAAAAACTTGGTCCAACCTGCCTTTTCATACATATCAACTAAGGAGTGATCTTTCACTTCCTTAACTGAATTATTTTTTCTCATTTTGATCATAGTTTTCTCCTTTATGCTGATCCTCTTTGGAAGTAATATGTAACCTCAAAATTGATTACAAACTCAGCTAGAGGAGCCAACCTTTCAATTACTTCTACACTTGCGACCATTGAATTCTGTACTTGTCCAGATGTTAAACCTCTGTATCTATCTGAATCTAACGTTTCTTCAATTGCCTCAATTAGTTCATTCCGTTTTCTGTCTAGCTCAGTGCCTCGTTGAAAGCCTCTAAGTTGGAATATAATCGTGCCACGACGAACGCCACTAGAGCCCATAGTCTCTGTGTCACGTTCCTCAGAACCTGTTGCTATTAGTATTGCGGGGAATTGTGTTATTGCTAGTTTTTCAACTTCAAATGGTTCTCTTGTAACCAGCACAGGACGTGGGTTACTAATGTCTTTGAGAACATCTACTAGATTGTCTGCAATGTCGTTGCGTAAACTCATTTTCTATCCTTACCTTTTTAGGCGAAGATGATGAGTTGCTACTTTTTCGTTATCTGTGATTGTTCCAGAATTGTCCAAGTCATACTCCACACCGTCTCTTAATACTAAATCCATTTCACGCTCGTACTCTGCTCTGTAGTATTCCATCTTTCTTTCAAAGACGTCTAGGTCAGGTTCAAATCGTGATAGTTTTGGATAAATGTGATACCCCAATGCTTGATAGACACAGGCACGGGTCAGTTGACTTACTGTAAATAGGCTTTCGTCTGGCTCTTGATTTCCACCAGCCACGTGCTTTACATCGTAAAGTCCAATTTGCTGTGTGGGCCACCAACGAATGCGTAGATCACGAAACACATCTGATTGTGCTTTGGTGATATCGCTGTCAAAGTCTGAAATTCCGTAATTTTCAATGTCTGGCTCGTATGCCGCGACATCTGTTATAGTTGCTAATATAGCCATAGGGTCCTGCTCCTAACATTGCGGTGAAGTCCTTCTTCATCCATATGTATTTATTCAGATAAAAGAATAGGGCGCCTAAACGCCCTATTCCTAGTCAGTTAAGTTACTGATTACGCAAGTTGTGCGTCTGCAACTAAGCCAATGCCGTATGAGTCAAACAACTCAGATACGCCGTAAGCCATTGTACCAACAATCTCTAAACTACGTTTAGAAGCGTTACGCTCTGTTTCAATTCTCATTGAACGCTTAACCATATAGCCTAATGCGTCTTGTGACATAACAGCACCAACGTATGCACCAGCACTTGCGCCAGTAATTACGTTTGATTCAAAGATGTCAACGCCAGCAATACGACCAACAAAACCATCTCTTAAAGCACCGTTACCAACGTCTGATAGTGCGTGTGACATAGCCGCCGCACCTACGTTAGTTAATTGCTTCTTAAGCTGGTATGCTTGGAATGGGTGTAGTAAACACACATATCCACCATTTTGGTCTGCATTGTTAGTTCTTAGAGTAGCCGCCGCTTGGAAGATCATATCTGCTGTGATCTCTGAGTCGCCAGTACCTATTGAACTTGAAAAACCAGAGAACAAACCTGCAAGGTCTGTGTCTACTTTTTCTGCCATTGCCGCACCTAATTGACGACCAATTGCCGCCGCTACGTCATCGTTAGCGCCTTCAGCCGCTAAGTCAGTTAGTTCAACCATAACACCAATTTCACTTGCTGTAATTGTTTTAGAAGTAGTGTTGAACGCTACGTTAGCAAGGTCTGTGCCGTCTGCTACAGCGGCCGCCGCTACTGATGGGTAAATTGGAACCTGTGCTGTTAGGCCTGGTGTTCCACTCATATCGTAGTTTCTTACGAGAGGTCTGATAATAGTCTTCTCGTTCATTGTGTACAATGCTGATTGTACAATATTTGCATACAGTTCGCTTAGAACTGCACCTGTTGCTTCTTGTGCCATAATTATATCTCCTTAAGATTTGATAGCATTTATATTATACTCTAATCCCTTTGCCTTTCATAATATCTGCATATTGGGCTCTGTGATTAGGGTTTGTCATATCCAACTTGGATATGTCGTTGTCTGCCACTGGAGTTTGCTTACCTACGCCTTGTCCTGTACCAGAACCTGTTGGGCCTGCTTGTACAAAGTGTGGATTCGCACTAAGGAACTCTTTAATTAATACATTTGGTGCAATGGGCGAACCATTGTCATCATAACGCACATTTCCGTTTTGATCTACTACATCTACTCCGCCAGCCTCATTTAATTTAACTTGACCTTTGAGCAGGCTTACTACTTGCTGAGGGTTGATCGCTTTTTGCGTACTTGCCTCATTCAATAATGTGCCATCTACTTTAATAGTATGAAGTTCTGATTGGTATTGACTTAACTTGCCGTTAAACTTCTCAGCTTGTTCCTTCAATAACTTCTCATACTCACCACGTTTTTCAAGCTCTTCTTGTGTACGTGCTTCTTCTTTTTCTACCAAAGTCTTGTAGTGATCTACATCAACGTTTGAGAATTTCTTTTCAAACTTTGCTTTTTCTCGTGCTACCCTTTCTGCCACAATGCGATTCACTTCGTCTTGTGATAAAAGGTTTTCCTTAGTTTCCTGTGTTGCTACCTGTTGTTCTGTAGGAGTAACAGTTGTCTCCGTATCGTTTACCGCTGTTTCTGCGTTCATAATTTACCTCTTTCTAATTGGTTGAGTTACCACCTGGTTTTACCAGTGCTATACATATTTAGTATTTTTGTATAAAAACCTACTATTTACGAGTCATTCCGCCTCTAGTAGACTTTTTCTTTGTGCCTTTTTTCTTTTTACCGCCACGTGCTTTAGCCATAATGTTATTCTCCTTCTTCTATTCCTTGCCAGCTTGGGTGTTCTACCCATCCTGCCTCGTGAATTCCTTCAAGTATCTCCTTACGTCTAGTACGACATAAGTGGTACAGTTCTAAGAGGTTTTTCCTTGCTCGTCGTCCCGCGGCTTTGTTACTTTTCGTTTCAAACTTGTGTAGGTTTTCGTTATACTCTCCCAACAGCTCTCTAAAACGTTGTTCATTGCCTTCAATATAGTACGGAACATTTGAAACATATCTATTCCCCATTACCAAACAAACCACTAAACTCAGGGTGGAGGTTAAGTATCTGCTCGTCAGTATAACCCTGTGCATACATTTCTCGCAAATGCTTAACCATATCCACCGCTGATGTTACAGTACCGTGTACCATAGCATCTGAGCCTAGTGCCCTCACGCCCTGATCCGCTCCCAGTTCTTCTTTAAATTCTTCTTCAAATATTGTTTCATAAATTCTGTTGTCAATGTCTTTGATCATACCTGGATTAGTTACGTTTGCTTCTTTGGCCATCTTCAACATATTGATATCGTTAAACTTGTCTTGTATTGAGAAAGAACGTGAATACTCTACATAACCATCCCATACTTGACCTTGATACATTGCCCACATACGCCAAATTTGTTCTTCAGCGTGTTCTAGGTTCATTGCAAAGTCTGCAAGTTTAGCATTTAACATTTGGAATTCTGTTTGTAGTCCAATGCCTGATAAACGTCTGCTTTCAATTGAACGTATGCCGCCTAAACAAGCCATTCTGTCAATTGAGTCTATTTTGCCTTTCATTGCTCCTAACACCGCATCAATACTAGCACCATCTGGTTGTAATAGATAAGGTTTTAGTCCTGGGTCTAATCCTTGTGGTAGTTGCACAATAGAACCTGCTCCAGCACTTGCTTCTGTGTCAACAGTTTTAACAAGTGTAGGGTGGTTTGTTAATCTTACAATCTGTTCAATTTCACTTGAGAATTCATACAGTTCTTTTTGTACATCAGCAATGTCACCAATTGCACTTAGACCAACGCCTCTAACATTGCCTCTTTGTGCGTAAACACATACCGCAGGTATTCTGCCTAGTGTGTTTGGAATTGTTTCAAACAATTCACCGTCTTTTTCATTGCCACGTATAATGTAAACATTAATTTCATCTAGTGTGTATTCTCTAATATATTGATTAGCACCAACTACTTCTTCTTTTACTTTAAGATAGTTTAGTGTATACGCACCATTACTTTGACGCGAGTATTCCCAATCAAGGACATTGTCTGGTGTAAAGATACTCACATAAGGTCTAAGACCTTGTTCTAATTCTTCTGCTCTTGTTGTGACTTGTGTAGTTGGCTTGTCTACTATAACCCACGCATTTCCGTATACCATTGTAAGAGTGCTTAGATCTCTAATAAAAGCATCAAAGCTTCTACCATCTAAATCTGCGTCTTGCATAAACGAATCCATTGCAACGCCTTGTAGACTTGCCATATCACGTTTGGGTTGTTTTCTAAACAAGAAACTGTTGTAAATTCCTACAACACTTTTTGTATGATTGTCAACTGCCAACATACGTAGACGTTTCTCATAGTCTTCTCTACTTTCATAGTAGTAAGGTTCTAAATATTTTCCTGCGAAGTAATCATATCCACCTTGATATGAATCTCCTAAAAACTGCCAACGGTTATGATAATATGTGTAAGCACTATGAGCTTCTAATATCATATCTAAATTATTTCTACTGTCACCTTTTGTTACTCTATCTCTAATATAGGGCATTATGTCCATCTCCTTGATTGATTGTTGTTACCAGTAAATGCCCAACGTTGTGGTGTAGATGCATCAAAGTCTGTTTTTAGTGGGTATAGGAAGTCTACCAAATATCCAACTGCGTCAGCCATATGATCCAATTCTCCATCCTTTTCAATAACGGATGTACCTGGTTTGTAAACCATTTTTTCTAAACTGCTTATGATCTGTTTACATTTTGGATCAACAAACAATGTTCTTGTGTTATGTGTATTCTTTAATTTAGCGTTCACACTATTAACACGGTCTCTTATTGGCGTGTGGGCATTACGCACTTGCACTTGAAACCCTGCATTTTGTAGTATTGAAATATCTGTACGTCCACCAGCACTTGTTTTTCTTTGTCTACCTGCTGGGTCTGGATACATAACAATTCTGCTGTTTGGATATCTACGTTTAATTTCGTCACACACTTCATCTGTGTTTGATCCACGCATACATATTTCATCTATAAAATTAATTGTGTTGCCTTCAATTACACTTATTGACACACTCATTGGATCAACGTTAAAGTCAATACCACAATGAATTTCTCTTATATCTGGTTGTCCACTACAAGCCCTTACTGTTTCACTTCTATCAAAGTTGTAGTAGACCACACCTGAATAGGTAGTAAATGATGCCAAGTACTCTTGTTCAAATGTTCTTTGATCCATATCACGTTTAGCCGCTTCTATTTCCTTGTCAGGAACTTGCCCCCCGTCTATAGTGCGATATGTAAATGAATTCCAATCCTCTGTTTCTTTTGCCATTGTAAACATTTCGTGACTAAATGATCCTACGCCTCTTGGTGTACCTAAGAATAAAGCGTGTCCATTCTTATCACTAAGTGTAGGTCTTAAAATCTCTGTCCAGGCACGTGGATCTGTATCTTGGAACTCGTCCATAACAAGAAAGTTCAAACCAACGCCTCGCAAACTGTCTGGTGAGTCAGCGCCTTTCAAACATATTTTAGATCCGTTTTTTAATCTCATAGTTAGTTCTGCTTCATTTGTTTGTTCTACCCAACGTAGATCTTTAAGTCTGCCTTTGAGTTGATCCCAAACAATTCCTTTAGCCATTCTATAACTAGGCGCCACATACCAAACCAATTGGTTATTGTGTAGTGACGCAAACCTTGCCAATTCTCTCATAGCCACGTGTGTTTTGCCAAAGCGTCTGCCTGTGACTGCTACTCTAAAACGAGCGTCACTTTCGCAAATATCTTTTTGTGCATCACTTAGCGCCATATATTAATCTTCCCAAGGTAGGGGTGCTTTTGCATCGCCGTCTTCAGGTGTATCTTTCATTCCTAGATACTGTTTTGATAAAAAGATTTGTAGCCTTTCTGATCCGTCCATTGCCTTGGTGTACATTGCTCTACGCAATGATTGTTTGCCTTCTTGTCTGCCTTGTTCTATAATTTTTGAAAATCTTTTTTTGAGTACTTCTACTGAAATATTCACTGCTTCCGCAATCTCTACATCTGAACACTGAATGCACGCCAAGCGAAATACAAGGTCTCTATCAATAGTTTTATATTTCTTCTTTGTGATTCTTGGTTCTTGTTCCATTATAATCCTCTCTCCAATACTCTAATTCTAAAATTACGTGAGTCTTGTAAACTGTTGCTTGTAACAATCTTATATTCTACATTATAGATGTTACCAACAGTACCACCACTAATGTTAGCTGTTACAATAGTATTGGTGTTTGTTGATGAAGCAATTACAAGTGGTGTTGAATCACCGCTAATTGTTTCTGCTGTTACAGTTATTGTACTAATTGTTACTCCTGACGGCAACCAATTGTGCCAGTCTAGACTGTAATCAAGTACAGCGTATGGATCTTTTTCAATATAGGTACCTGCCCTATCTTGTTTAAATCCTGTTAGACTTATACCATCTGACATTATCGTTCTCTCCTATTCAATGGGTTGCCTGTAACCTCTATTAACGGTTTGTGTTGAGTTTTAAGAGTTCGTGTTTCAGACTTCACTGCATATTCTCTTATCTCTTCAATAATACTATTTACCCGTGATTCAGATTTAAGGTCGTAAATGCGTCTTTCTTCTACTATTTCTAATAATCTAGACTCATTTTCTACAGGATAAACTCTAAACGGATCAATTGTGTATATTGTTAGAGCACTTAGTGTTGTGGCAAATCCTTGAATATCAATAATACCGCCATAAAGGATGCCACCCTTAAACTGTTCGCCAAACGCCGCACTAATTCCAATGTCAGCATCAGTAATTTTGATTGCACTTACTGTTGTAGTAAATGCTCCTGCGTTTATTGACACACCTTCAACTGTTGCTTCTGCTTCACTTGTTAAACTAAACGAACTTGTTAGATTTGCAACAAACGGTCTAGTTCTACTTGGTGTTGATGTTACTGTAGCACTTGCTGATGAAGTTACAACACCACTTCTAATAACATCACCGTCAACTGCAAGTGTTCCTGATGTGCTTACAGCAATTGGCTGACTGTTTACTTGGAAGATACCATTTGAGACTACACTAAATGCCGCACCTAGTTCTATATTCTCCGCACCAACTGTAATATCACCATCTACTGCTACTGTTGCACTTGCACTTAGGTCAGCGGAGTTATCAACAATAAACGATGCACTTGCATCAACTACAAATGAGCCTGCTGGGTCTATGTTAGCAATTGATGTTACGTGACCAGCTACTGCTACAGTAAATCTTACTGTTTCATTGTATACGCCGTTCTTTTCAAGTATAGGATCAGCTTGAAGCATTTGGCCCCAAACTATACTACTAGCATCGCCGTCCCAGGTAGTATCATTGTTCCATAATACAGGATGACTTTGGAAGCCTTGAATGCTTACAATGCCATCTTTGATAGGATTTGCTGTTACTGATGTTGTTGCACTTACACTTATATCACCACCTGGTGATACTGTTGCTACTGCTGATACGCCTGTGGTAAATGCTGGTGTTATACCAACAACACCATCTAGTATTGTATCAGCATCTGCTGTTGTAATTGTTACGCTGACACTTGATGTAATTGAGCCTGACTCAACAAGAAGTCCACCATTAGTAGCCACTGTTGCACTCGCTCCAAGTGCCGCACTACCTTCTATGGTGTCTTGTGTATAACCTACATTTACATATAGGTCACTATCTGTTCCAACAAATGATGCGTCAACATATCCGTCAGAGAGATAGTCATTATTAGCTATTACATAAAGTGCCATAGGGCTTTAATCCCTATGCAAGTGTTACTGTCAAATTGCCTGTAGTAATTTGGAAAGTATCACCGTCTTGGATAGTTTTACTTGTTGCCAATGTACCGTAAAACAAGATATTACCTGCGCCGTGTGTTGCACTATCTAAAACTGCAACGTGTGTAATTGCTCCCCAATCGCCGCCGTTAGCAGGATCAAATGTGACGTTTCCACTAGTAGTAATTGTTCCACCTGGTGATGCCGCCGCGGCAAATGTTACTGCTTTTCGTACGTAATCATAGCTGTTGCCAACTTCGTCAGAAAGTGTACCTGCTTCTAATCTAGCATTAACTGCGCCTTCTGTGTCTACTGTTTTATACAAACCTACGTATACTGTAGACGCTGGTGTGTATGCTGTGTTTCTTAGAACGTGGTCCAATAAGGCCGTTTCTAAATAGTTACTTGCTTGACTCATTTTGAGATCTCCTTTAAATGTTTAGTCGTGTATATACAAACATATTTATTGTAATTAATAAAATAGCCCTTATTAAGCTAATCTATTGATGATTATGTCAGGGTGAGCAAAGGTACCAGTTCCATTACCAGCCGTAACTTTCATATCTAGATACACCGTTGTGGCACTGGCAAATGTAGCTGTAGTTCCTATTTGATACTGATTAAAGTAAAAACTTAGTGAACTTAGGACGCCTGCAAATAATACGCTGTTTGACGTATTATCCTTAAACTGTGATGTAATAGTCTGTTGCACACCAGTTGTGCCGTATGAGCCTGAAATATAAGCCACTATACTTTCAAATGAATATGTTCCTGCAGGAAATACAAGAGTGCTCTTGCCAGCACTTGTGCTAGTAGTAACACCCATAGCGTTAGTACCTAAGATTGTAAAGCCGCCACCATAGACTGCAAATGATCCTGTGCTTGATGAAGTAATAGGAACTGTTGCATCAACCTCAATAACTATTGTACTGCCTGCTCCTGCTCCTGCTTGTGTTTCAAACTTGCCTGAGGTGCTGTTATACTTTAGAGTGTCGTTGTTGTTAGGACTTGAAATATCAAATGTGTCAATTATAGCATTTACATTATCAATGTTCTGTTTAATGTCAGGGCGTGCCGCACTAATTGTATCACCACCTGAATCTACGTTAGTTGTACTTGCTTTTGAACTGGTAGGCCAAGTCATTATGATATCCTCACTATGTTTAAATTAGGGTGCGTATAAGCGCCGCCGCTTGAGTTTGCAACTCTGTGTGTTAGGGTTACAGTTGTTGTTTCTGTAAATGTTACTGCTGAACCAAGAAGATAATGAGGAATAAACGGATTGCCACTAGTAAACCCTGAGGTTTTAGTAAACCCACTCCAATGAACAGTACTAGACGTTTTCCAAAAAGTTTCTAATGAAGTCATAGATGTACTCTGAAGCGTTTGATTTATTGGAAGTCTTATAACATATACTCCTGCTGGAAAAACAATAGTTCCTAGCCCACCTGTTGAACCTGTGGTTATACCTGTAGTATTAACAGTTCCACTATTTTCAATAGTAAACGTACCTGTATAATCAGTTTGAGCATTACCAACTGATGCTGGTAATGTGTTGTCTAGTGATATTAAACATATAGGTGCAATATTTTCTACTTGGCTTGGCTCAAATCTTGAAGTTGAACTATTATATTGCATTACTGAATTATCAGCTGGTGATGCAATATTAAATTCATCAATTATAGCATTTACATTAATAATGTTTTGTTTAATGTCATAACGAGCACGCCAAATAGGATCAGTTGCATTATCTACATAAGTTGTATTTGCTTTATCTAGTGAAGTAGGCCACACCATAATTTATGGAGCCTCACTGTAGGTGTACATATTATCACTGGTAACATCTTCGTGCCAACCTTGACTAATTTCATAGTCTAGTTGTTGACGTATTTCTGTATCATCAGTGTTGGTAAGTGTCAGTTCCAATGTTTCTGCGTTATCAAAAGTAAAAATATAATTCATTAGCTAAGTTCCTTTATGAAGAATAATGGAGCGGATGAACCTGTGTCATCAATTACAGCTGAAAACAATTTTCCTTGAGTGCTGTTAGCAATAGGACTGTTTTGACTCATATAGCCAATGTGCCAATTAGTTGTAGTTACATCTTGTTCTACATCAATTCTTGTACCATTAGATGGTGTTGTTCCACTTAGTGTTATTGGAGCAATGTTCCATCCGTGTGTTGTGTCATCGTGTAGTGCATAAAATGTACTAGTACCAAGGTCAACTCCACCTGCCCAAGCTCCGTTCCAACTGCTACTATCTGTAAACGCTGTTTCACTGCCTACTGTTTGTGTAGGTGCACCTGATGCTGGCCAACTAACTGTTGCTCCAGTCATTTTAGCGGTACCAGTTTTTGTAGCTACTGTTAGATAACTTGTTGCACTTAATGGATATGCGTATGTCTGTGTTAATCCAACTGTTAGTACGTCATCGCTGTCTTCGCCTTGTGGTGTATTGGTTGCAAACCAACCAACACCTTGTTGGTTACCGTTTCCGTTAAAGTAAGTGTATCTGTAATCAGTATCACTCTGGTATGGAAAAGCTTCAACGCCTTGATACACACCATCACCAATATTAGTTGAGTGTTGCTGTTCACTACTAAAGCTCACTGAACTAGTACCAACAGTTGCTACTGCTGTTTTAATACCAGTACGTCTAAAACCTGGTATAAATCTACCATTGCCAGCATATGTAATATATGCTAGTCCAGCATTTGACTGCTCTGCTGTCCAATCACTAGTACCATAAGTTGTGCCTAGAGTACAGTTGTCTAAATCTATTGCATTAACATATAAGTCTGCTTTAATTACGCCGCCTGATCTCCACACTCCGTTTGACACAGCAATAAGGTTGCCACTGGTGTCGTATCCAACTGCTCCTATACAAGAAAATCGTTCGTCACTGTTTCTTAATACCTTAACTGCACTTTGTGTGATAGTACTGTCGTTGTTGTGTTTTATTAACATACCTTCGTGATTGCCGTTGCTTTTCATAGCAACAAACCAAACTGGTTGTCCACTACTGTCATCACCTGCATAATTTAATTTGAGATGTTGATAAGCGTCACCGCTCCACGAAAGATTAGATAAACTGTAAGCCGCCGCACCGCCAACACCTATTCCTGAAGCCGCCGCAACAACATTTGCACTTGCTGTTAATCCTAATGAAAAACCTGTACTCATAATATCTCCTTAAGCTGACAAGTCGCCAACTAATATCCAAGTATCAGTTGCTGTTTTTATACAAGTTGCTCCGCTATATTGTGCTCTAAATTTAAGTCCAGGAGTTGCATTAACTGTTACTCCGCCTGCGCCTGCGACAGTAACCTGACCTGCACCAAGTTGTGCAAAATCAATTTTTGTTCCTACTGCATAAGCAACACCTGAGTTTGCTGGAATAGTAAGTGTAATTGCACCACCGTTAGTAAGTGTTACTAGTTTACTTGCGTCAGTTAATACTGCTGTGTAAGTTGTTCCTGTTTGTGCGTTTAACGCACTTTGAGCTGTTACATTTCCTGTGATGCTGACGTTACCTGTGCCTGTAACGTTACTTGAATTTAAATCCAAGTTGCCACCAAGTTGTGGTGAAGTGTCTTCTACAAGGTTTGAAAATGTAATATTACTAGTCAACGCAATCGTGCCTGTACCACCTGGAATAGTGTGCGTGTTTAGTGTTCCTACATTTGTAAAGTTGTTTGTTTGTGCATCAAGTGCTCCACCAAGTTGTGGTGAAGTGTCTTCTACAATATTTGCAATACCTGCGGTTGGCTGTGCTACCCAACTAAGTTGAGCACCACCATTTGTTTTAAGAACATACCCTGCTGTACCATCTGCTGTTGGCCAGTTTAATCCGTCAAGTTGTACTATACCTGATCCATTTGGTGTAATGGCAATGTTGCCATTTGATACACTCACAATACTTTGTCCATTAACATCTAATGAACCACCAAGTTGTGGTGTTGTATCATCAACTAGTGATGTTATTTTAAGTGTAACTAAATCAATAAAGTTGTTATCTAATTCTGCGTAAGTCAGTGAACTACCTTTAGTAGTTGTGCCTGCTTGTGTTTCTTGTCTAAGCGTAATAGCCATAATAATTGTCTCCAGGTTTTTTTTGCGTCAACAGTATTTAGCCTAACCGTTGTAATAGGTGTAATAATCCGTCATTTTGCTTAACTGTTTCCTTGCTTCTAATAGAGTTGAACGTTTTTGTAGTATAATAAGAGGTTCTTTGTAATTGTAGTTGATGTTTAGAGGAGCATCTTCACTGTCAGGACACATTGCCAAACATTCTATATTATTCTTTTTATGTTTGCGATTGATACGATCTACTTCTAGGTGCGTTCTATCAAAGTCCCAATTAAAGCCGTGTACAATTACTGCTTCTAATCCAAACTGTCTATGAAATATTGCAAAGTTATCTGCTACTGTGCAAGGTGTAGCACTTTCAACAATTTTAATGCGGTCCATATACTTTTGTAGATAGGGGCATATTGCGTGTCCGCCAAGACGTTTGCGTGGTTTAGCAATTACGTTTTTAAGCCAATACCAAATGTTAGTGGTGTTGTTCTCTGACGTTTGTTTGTTGGTATTCACAAGATTCTCCAGTTGGTAAGTGTATTACAAATTCGCAATCATATGAGTTAAACATAGTATCCCATTGAGGTCTCCACCAATCTTGCAATGGTCTTTTTCTAACTCTTTCTATTAGGTTGTCCATTTGACTTGTTATGTCTGTGCTCCACAAACTGTCAAACCCCCATAGGTGTATTGTTTCTGAAAATCTTGTGAGATACTCAGCGGCGTGTAAGCCAGCATTGTATCTGTTTTTGCGTTCATACACAGGATGCCAATCACCGCCTATGTTTTTTCCTTGTGCTATTGACTTAATTGTTGATGTACAATACACAGGTACTGTAGGATGATAATTGTGTTTTTTCATCCACACTAATACTTCGCCATCTATAATACTCATACCTTGATGTTTTATACCGTGTTGAGGTACATTGCATACAATAGTATAATCATTGTTGCCTTTATCATAAAATCTATTTGAGGATCCATTTCCAACTAGGTTAGTCATCATCCAAATCAGTCTCCATTAACCGTATTCTTTCTTGAAGCATATTAATGTCTTCTCGTAGATCATTCATAGTTTTAATAATAACTTTCTGATTGGTTAATAGATTAGTTAAATGCTCATCTGCTTTTTTACAAAACGAGTTTAGTTCTAATAAGTTCTGATAAGGGTCAAAGTCAGTGGGTAACATCTATAAAATCCTATTTTTATAATTTAGTTGACTTGGTTCAAGTGTTGCGGCATCCATTAAATTCCAACCTCTATACACTCTGTTTTGAAATGTGTGTTTTTTAATTCCATTAGCTCTTGCTATTACTCCGTAGTATGCAACCTCTTTTGGATCTTGTTGTTTTCTACATCTATTCAAATTTGTTTTTTTGGTAGTCCATTCAACATTGCCAGGTTCGTAATCACCTATCTTGGTGATTCTATCTTGTACCATATCTTCACTTGGTCTTGCTCCTATATGATCTAACCATTCAAGGAAACCTTCTGGTCCTTTCCATTCTTCACAAATTTGAACATCTACATAATACTTTAAGTTTTTGGTGCAACTGTAAATCATCTTGTACCATACTGTCCATTCAGCAGGATACTCTTTACGCATCTCAGTATATAATGGGTCGTATTCTTTTCTAGTTTGTTTCATCTTTTTTTCTCACGCCGTGGCGATCCTCCCAGTCACGCTTGGGGATACTTTTGTGTATATTTTCCAAACATCCTTTGATTAGACGTTTGCGACTGCTTACAATTATACAGTTGTGTGGTCCCCACGCTTCTATTTCGTCTTTACGCACCATTGCATAATGATGCGGCTTGTTTCCCCTATGTTCTTTTACTCCACTTTCGTCCCATTGGGTATACCAACTTTCAAGTGTAAAAGCCCATTCCTGTTTTCGCCATTTAGCTTGTGCTTTTGAGCGACTGTATTTTTTAATCCACTCATAGGGTATATTCAGTGGATTGTCGTATGTTTTTGTAAACGGCATTTGTTTTTTCCTGTCTAAGATAACCAGCGTCTGGATGATGGTCAATCCAACTCCAATTGTCTAATTCTGTTGTATGATAGGTGTAACCACATAATCGTGTTACCCATTCGTCTATTAGTGTTGCATCATATATTTTAACATCACCGTGTTCAACAAAATGATTCCAACTTGTTGCTACGCTACTAGCAGGGTTCCAAGGTGATGTTGTGATCACAGGCACACCAATGCAAACTGCTTCGCTGAGCGCCGCACTATGGTTGCCTAGTACACAATCAAATCCGCCATCTCGTATTTGATCTGTGACTTGATCGTTGTTGCGTTGGTCAATGCCAACTTTGTTTCTTACTTCATATGTAAAGCCCAAACGTTCAAGTTCAGGTCTGCACTCTTCCCACCAACGGTGCCAAGTGGTGTTGTAGTATTCACGATAGTTTCTATCTGAACTTCTTATTACTAGGCAATGACGGTTTGAAAGAGGTGACGTTGAACGTGACCCACCCCATATGTCTGTGATGTCTTGTATGACGCCTCTACTATGAAGTTCAACTAGACTGTTGACTCTAATTCTATGTTCTGGTTGTGGTGGATACTTTTGAGGTACTGTCCAACCACGGTATGTAATTCTTTGCCAAGTTTTTAGTGCTAGTGGATTGTGTGCGTGTGGATA
>MEHZ011564436.1_pt1 | contig 22815 bp, 21 predicted proteins | sample 897221 | NCBI WGS metagenome assembly MEHZ01 (sample SAMN05514161, study PRJNA337945) | marine metagenome | isolation source: marine surface water | place: Arctic Ocean | collected 2007-12-13
AAGACTTCATCCATAATACTTAAAAACCGCCTATTCAATTTTGATTAGGCGGTTTTTTTTTATGTTTTTTGAATGTTTTACTGAAAAATCATTTTTACTGTCATCAAAAGCATAATAAAGTTTTCTATAAATGTTGCTTCAGTCATTGGAAGTTTTAATGCTGTCCCTAGACAAGCACATTGAATCCTTTTTTTATAAAACAAAGCTTTAGTCACCCCTATTGTTGTGACTCCAAGTACAACTAAGGTAATGTAAAGGGCAATAGTTAGTTCAAATCGGAGTAAGAACATTAAACCAAGAGCCACTTCTAAAAAAGGATAAACCCATCCGTAAAATTGAATTCTTTTTGCTAATGGATCATACTTACGAAAAGTTGTTGGAAAATTTTTCAAATCAAGGATTTTAAAAAAACTAAAAACTATAAAAAATAAACCCATAAAATCGAGTGTCATTGCGCTTGTATTCCAGTTTTTATAATGAAGCAATACCGTTGTCCCTGAAATGTATAATAAAATGATCAACAGAGGTTGCAACTGTTTTAGCTTAGATTGTTCCTCTAAATTTTTAGAGAAAATAGTTTCATCAAGGGATGGATTATGTGTTTTACTCTGAGATAAAATATATTTTTTTGGTAAAACATTTTGAAGTACATCTATGTCAATAACTTTATTCAATGAAAGCGTTACTTCTTTGTTTTCTAAACTTATCTCGATGGTTGACACTCCATCTATTTGACTTAAATATTTTTTGACTGAGGCCACACACCCGCTGCAAGTCATGCCTTTAATGTAATATCTGTTTGTCATTTTTAGCGCTATTTAAAAACACTTCTTAAAGGTAGGGTAAAAAAATCAGCTATTATTTTTATCTTGAGACATGCAAAAAAAGAACTCCTTTACCATCCAAGAAGCCCAAAAAAAGCTTGAACACTACTGTGCTTACCAAGAGCGTTGTCATTGGGAAGTGGAACAAAAGCTAAAGGAAATAGAGATGATTCCCGCTGCACAAGAGCTTATTATTTCGAAACTGATTGAAGAAAACTATTTAAATGAAAGTCGATTTGCACAAAGCTTTGCAAGAGGTAAATTCAGAATTAAAAAGTGGGGGAAACAACGCATCATTCGAGAGCTAAAGGCTAAAAAAATATCACCCTACAACATCAAATTAGCATTGAAAGAAATTTCAGAATCAGACTATCAATCTACATTTTATAGTTTGTTTGAAAAGCGAAAAGAATCGGTTAGTAACAATTCAATTTCCATTCAAAAGAAAAAAATTTTAACTTTTATGGTTTATCGAGGTTGGGAAACTCACCTTATTTATACGGCCTTAAATGAAAATTTCTAAAATTGATATTGGAAGGAAAATAAAACATTTCGTCCAGGCATGGGAATCAAATTAGTTTCACTGTATTTCTCATTCAAAATATTATTCACAGATGCGGTAAATTGAAATGTCTTTAAACTCCACTGTAAATTAGAGTCAATAACAGTATAGCCATCTACTGAGGGTCTTTTGGCGTATTTAAATCCAGTAAACCACTTTAATTTTTCGGTAAGTGATGCCGAATAACTTGACGTAAAATGGTGCTGAAAAGAATTGATGCTATAACGAGAAAAATTAATTGCTACTTCTCTTAAGTCATCCGTCAAATAGGTATATCCAAACTTTAAAAATTGTGGTTGCTTCCCAATTATAAATGGGATTTTAATTTCCGTTTCAAAGCCTTGAGTATTAACACTTCTAATGTTTGTTGCCTCCCATAAACTATCAGCTGTAGCCTTCGCATAATCAATAAGATTTTCTGCCTGACGATCAAAATAGGCTAAATAAAAGGTAAGCATCTTGGAAGTAAATCGAAGTCCTAATTCTTTGGCAAGAGCCTCTTCAGGCTTTAAGTCTGGATTTCCAATTGTAGTTCTGTCTGAATAGAACAAATCGGTATAGGTCGGAATACGATAGGTATAGCCAACATTTCCATAAAGTCGCCACTGACGATCGAATTGAAAGCCAACGTCAAGACCAGGGTAAGCGAAATTTCCAAAATCAGAATATATATTTATTGCAACTCCAGGAGTCAAATCAAATTTTTTATCCCAAAAAGTAAAGCGTTGTTCTAGAAAAAAAATAGCTACTTTTCGAAAACGGTTCCCAAGGTTATTACTCGCAATAGAAACCCTAGAGAAGTCAAATCCCATTCCAGTAGTTCCCAGTTTTGACGCTAGACTAATATCTAAAGCAGAACCTGCTTTATGTGTAATATGCCAATTTTCATAAATTTCAGGATTCGTTCGAATATATAGATAGTGATCTTGTCCTCTCCTCCAATACAACTTAGGTTTAAAAGTCCAATTCCCGTTTTGAACTTTAGTTTGAATAGCCAGCAAACTTCCTTCCGTTTCCTCATATTGGTCTTTTGCCTCAGGAGAGGCATAAAAACCATTCGCTCCAAATTTTCTACTGGTAAAATTTGCCAATAAATCAATAGGGGTTTTTTTATTGGAGAAAATACCTGCTTTTAAAAATATATTATTGTTTTTAAAATCAGTATTGTATCTATATCCATCAGCTGAATTGCGTGAAAAATGAGCGAGAAAATTATTTTTTTCGGTAGTTTTCCTATAATTAACTTCTCCATGAATTTGCCCATAAGAACCTATTCTTATTTGAGCAGAGCCCCCACTCGAAAATTCTTTTTTAGTTACAATATTTATCGCCCCAGTAAAAGCATTTTGGCCAAAAATACGAGATGCAGGTCCCTTTACTATTTCGATTCGCTCTATTACCTCAATGGGAGGAAGAAAGTTTAAGGTGTGATGCCCTGTTTGTGAGTCATCTAATTTAATTCCATCAATCAGTAAAAGGGTTTGATCAAACCCTCCACCTCTTATGTAAAGGTCGGCTTGCATTCCAGCAATTCCCCGCTGACGGATATCAATTCCTGTGATTTGTTGTAAGGCTGTTACAACAGTTAACGCTCCACTTGATTTTAATTCTTGAGCTGAAATTAGATGAAGAGTTTTTGAATTTTTTAAAAAATCTACATCAATTCTTGAAGATGAAACAATAACTTCTTTCAAAAATTCTTCAGAAAACAAACTATCTTTCTGTGCTTCTAATCTTAGAAAAAAGAAGGATAAAAATACAAACCATTCAATGGAAATGGATTTCATCTGGAAAATTAAAAATTATAGCCTTTTGGGTTTAATCAATCTGTCAACAAAATGACTTTGTTATCTCGCATTTCTAAAGCCCCAGATTGAATTTCAAAAAAAGTATCGTTCCCTTCTTGAATAAAAATTAATTTATTAAAATCATCAAGCTTTATATTACCTTGAATTTTTACTTTTCCATTTATTAAAGTAGAAACAATAGGTGCATGATTATTCAACACCTGAAAAGATCCTAAAGCTCCAGGAACTGTTATACTTTCTACTTCACCACTAAATAATTTTGCTTCAGGAGATACTATTTCTAGATACATAATCTTATACTTCTGCTAACATTTTTTCTCCAGCTTCAATTGCTTCTTCGATAGTTCCTTTTAAGTTGAAAGCAGACTCCGGAAGGTGATCTAACTCTCCATCCATAATCATATTAAACCCTTTAATGGTCTCTTTAATATCGACTAAAACTCCTGGGATTCCCGTAAACTGCTCCGCAACGTGGAAAGGCTGTGAAAGAAAGCGCTGTACTCGTCTCGCCCTAAAAACAGCTTGCTTATCTTCTTCTGATAATTCGTCCATTCCTAAAATGGCAATAATATCTTGTAATTCTTTATAGCGTTGTAATAATTCTTTAACGTTTTGAGCGCACTGGTAATGCTCCTCACCTAAAATTTCAGCATTCAAAATTCGAGAGGTAGAATCTAAAGGATCTACTGCGGGATAAATTCCAAGTGCTGAAAGTTTTCGGGATAATACAGTTGTTGCATCTAAGTGAGCAAATGTTGTTGCTGGTGCTGGATCAGTAAGGTCATCTGCAGGCACATATACAGCTTGAACCGATGTAATCGATCCTTTTTTTGTTGAAGTAATTCGCTCTTGCATGGCTCCCATTTCTGTAGCTAGTGTGGGCTGATATCCTACCGCTGAGGGCATACGCCCTAGTAGGGCAGACACCTCAGATCCTGCTTGAGTAAATCGGAAAATATTATCTACGAAGAATAAAACATCTTTACCATCTCCATCTCCAGCCCCATCTCTAAAATATTCTGCAATTGTCAATCCCGATAGGGCTACACGTGCACGTGCGCCAGGTGGTTCGTTCATTTGTCCAAACACGAAAGTAGCCTTAGATTCTTTCATGGCAGCTTTATCAACCTTGGTTAAATCCCATCCTCCTTCTTCCATGGAATGCATAAAGTCATCTCCATATTTTATAATTCCAGATTCAAGCATCTCACGAAGTAGGTCATTTCCTTCACGAGTTCGTTCTCCAACTCCTGCAAATACCGAAAGTCCTCCGTGTCCCTTTGCTATATTATTAATCAATTCTTGAATCAAAACTGTTTTCCCCACTCCAGCTCCACCAAAAAGTCCAATTTTCCCCCCTTTAGCATATGGCCCAATTAAATCAATAACTTTAATTCCAGTAAATAGTACTTCTGTGGAAGTAGAAAGATCCTCAAACGCTGGAGCATCTCTATGAATTGGCAAACCATTTTCATTTTCTTTAGGAAGGTCTTCCATTCCATCGATTGAATCACCAATAACATTAAACAAACGTCCGTAGATATTTTTACCTATTGGCATTTGAATAGCACTACCTGTTGCCGTTACAAGAGTACCCCTACTTAAACCATCGGTGGAATCCATTGATATGGTACGCACAGTTTCTTCTCCAATATGAGATTGTACTTCTAAAATCAATTTAGATCCGTTAGAATTAATAATTTCTAAAGCGTCATAAATTCTAGGGAGTTCGTTATTTTCACCCCCAAAGTTAACGTCTACAACCGGACCAATAATCTGAGAAACTTTTCCTGTACTTTGTGCCATTTTAATATGCGTTAGCGTTTGTTTTTTATTCTTTATTTCAAGGTGCAAATATATGGGGTTCAATTCTAAAAAAGGTACTGTTTTTTTGAATTTTTATATCCCTCGCTACTTTTTGTTTTATAAATCTAATATTGGGGACAAAACCTCAATATTAATTTTCAAATAGGATTCAAAAGATTGGGAGCAACAGATTATATACAAACTAGAAATATAAAATCTTAATACCCTTTTATAAGACTCAATTGATCTAGATGATAATTGTAGTCTCCGAAAAGTTGTTGAGCAACTCTTGCTCGCTTGAGATAAAATCCAATATCTGCATCGTCAGTAACGCCAATTCCACCATGCATTTGAATGGCTTCATTTGTAACTATTTTTGCCGTTTTTCCTAATTTAGCCTTTGCCAAATGAGCATAGTACAAAATATTTGGTTCATTCTCATCGACTGCTTGTAAAGCTTTTAAAACTATTGATTTGCATAATTCAATTTCTGAAAACAACGCTGCAGCGCGGTGCTGAAGAGCCTGGTAGGTTCCAATGATTACTCCAAACTGGCTACGCTCTTTTAAATATTGAATTGTCATGTCAAAAGCCTGTTGACAAATTCCCAATAATTCAGCTGATAATCCAGAATAAGCTATTGCCATTAACTTCTCTAACATAATCCTACCATCCTGATTTAAATTAAGTTTATTGTTTGTGTTTACTGAAACATTATCAAAATTAACATCTGCATAAGTTCCCGCATCCATCAGGACATTTTTAGAAATTGAAACTCCCTTAGAAAGTGCATCAACTAAAAATAAATTTATCTCTTTATCTGTTTTTGCAACCACTATAAAATGGCTTGCTGAAGTGCCATCAATCACCATTGATTTGGATCCATTTAAAATATAATTTTCTCCTTTTAAAATTGCTTTGGTCTTAAAAGAAGTTACTTGATGGTATTTCCCTTCTTGAATTGCCAAAGTTAGCAGGGTTGATCCATTAATTACTCCTGGAAAATAACTAGTTTTTAATTTTTCATTATCAGATAATCTGAGTGCAGATGCTCCTAGAAGGATAGAGGATATCAAAGGTGATTTTGATAAATTTCTCCCTGTTTGCTCTAAAATTTGTCCCAGCCCTACAAATCCAAAATTCAAACCGTTATAGCTTTCGGGGACGGTTAAAGCAGTCCAACCCAAAGCGGTCATTTCGTCCCATAAATTATTACTATAATTCTTATACCCTGCATCACGTAAAGCTCTCATTTCACTAACTGGTGCTTTGACCTTAAGGAGTTCTGCTGCAGAATCCCTAAGCATTTTTTGTTCTTCTGTAATTATTAAAGCCATGATTATTTTATTTAGTGGGCAAGCCCAAAATGAGTTTAGATATAATGTTTAATTGAATTTCTGACGTTCCTCCTTCTATTGAATTCCCTTTCGAACGGCAAAACTTTCTCGCTAAATCCCCGTCTGATTTTTCATTTTCTTCCCAAATAAGGGCATCGGTTCCCCTGGTGGACATCAATAACTCTTGGCGAGCAATATTAAGCTCTGTTCCATAAAACTTAAAAAATGAGGATAAAGCACCTGAATTATTTCCTGTTTTAGATTCATCGGTTATTCGTTGGATGGTTAAATCGAAAATTTCCTCATCCATTTCAAAATTAGAAATTTGACTTCTAATAACTCCATCATTAATTAATCCTTGAGCATTAATTGGAAGGTTCTCAAGCGCAACTTTATGAACTTTTTTTCTGACATCTGTTTCTCCAATTCCTCCAATCATTTGTCGCTCATGGGTCAATAAAAATTTAGCGATATTCCAGCCCTCGTTTAACGTACCGATAAGGTTTTCTTTGGGAACTTTTACCCCGTCAAAGAAGGTTTCACAAAAAGGTGACTTTCCACTGATTAGTTTGATAGGTCTGGTACTAACACCTTTTGAAGCCATATCAATTAGTACAAAACTAATCCCAGTGTGTTTTGTAGCCTCAAAATCAGTTCGAACCAGACAGAAAATCCAATCTGATTTGTCAGCATAAGAAGTCCACACTTTAGATCCTGTAATTTCAAAATGATCTCCCTTATCAATTGCTTTTGTCTGTAAACTTGCCAAATCACTCCCTGAATTTGGTTCGCTATAACCCTGACACCACCATATCTTACCTTCTATAATTTGAGGTAAATAATGTGTTTTTTGCTCTTCAGTTGCAAACTTTAAAAGAGCTGGTCCAAGCATTGAGATTCCAAAACTATAAAGAGGTTTTCTACAGCCCAAACGGGTCATTTCCTGAGTTAAAATATTGTTTTCCTCTGGAGTCAAACCTCCACCTCCATATTTTGTTTCCCAATAGGGGACAACCCATTTCTTTTCAAGCATTTTATTAAACCATTTTTTTTGATCTTCTGATTTAAAAGTGGCACCACGTCCTCCCCAATATAGGTCAAAAGGATCTTTTACTGGTTGGCGCATGCTCACTGGGCAGTTAGCTTCAAGCCAAGCTCTTGTTTGAATTCTAAAATCTGTTAATTCTTTCATTGATAATTATTAAAATAAGTTTTCTATTTTATTTTTCTGAATTGCTTGTAACCCCATTTTACCATAAATAAAGACGGCTTCATCTAAATTTTTAAAACGAGTATCTTTAGTAAAACCTTTTTTATATCTAAAAAATATTTGCTGAATAATCACTGCAATTTTAAATAATCCAAAAACATAATAAAAAGTAATATTATCTATAGATAGAGTGGTCATTTGAGCATATTTTTCGACTAATTCACCGCGTGTTAAATTTCCTTTATTAAGACTAATATTCATATTTTTTTTCTTCATAAATTCAGGATCAGACTCCTGAATCCAGTACCCCAAAGTAGTCCCTAAATCCATTAACGGATCACCAAGAGTTGACATTTCCCAATCTAAAACTCCTTTAATATTAAGCTTCCCATCTTCAGAAAGTATTAGATTATCGTATTTGAAATCATTGTGAATAAATGCAGCTTGGTTTTGCTCAGGAATATTTTTATTTAGCCATGTGTAGACTTTTTCTAAAGTTTTAACATCATCTGTTTTTGCGCCAATATACCGTTTGGTCCAGCCTTCTATTTGTCGTCGAACATAACCCTCAGGACGTCCTATATTTTCCAAACCTGCAATTCGATAATCTATAGCGTGAATTTCTGCTAAAGTGGCTACAAATTTACTGGACAATGTGCGCATTTGAGCTGATGTTGGGAGTTGTTCTTCAAGGGTATGTCCTCTGAAAATAATCCCTTGCATACGCTCCATTACATAAAAAGGAGCATCAATAACCGAGGTGTCATCACAAAAGAGATAAGGCTTGGGAACCTTCGGATATATCGGATATAATCCAGAAAGTATTTGAAACTCTCTTCCCATGTCGTGACCAGATTTTATTTTTGCTCCGTGGGGAGGGCGCCTTAATACAAACTCCTGTTTCCCAAAACGTAATAAATATGTTAAATTGGAATAGCCCGAAGGAAATTGAAGTACCTCCAAAGAAACTTCAGGAAGGTCCATTTCGCTTCGTAAATAGTTTTCTAAAGACGAAACATCTAAGGCTTGTCCTGATCTAATTTGTCCGGCTTGATCCAGTTCCATTTCTAATTAATTTGTGTCAAAAACACGCTCAAAATAATCTCCTAATTCATTTATAATCATATTTTTATCTGTCTTAACCTCTATTCCTGCTAGAGATTTAGCTAATCGCTTTTTATATTCTAGTTGCATCATCCTTCCTATTTGAACTCTTTGCGCCTGTGGTGAGCCAGCACCATGAACGCTTTCTGTCAAATATCCTACAGCATTTCTACCCATAGTCATGTTTTCAATCAGTCGAAGAATCCGAATCCGTTCCTCTGACGAAAAACGACTACTTCCTTTTAGATATTTCTTTAATAATTTTCCAATTTCTGGATGATTCAAATCTTTTTCTGAAGGTAAGGTAGAAACAAAACCCCCTGCTAAATCTTGAGATATTTGCGCCATCTCAAAAGGTAATTTTGTAACGTGATGTTTACAAACATTTGAAAGCATATCATCACATTGATAACATCCTGATTTTGTTTTAAATCCCTGATAAGAAGACGCGATTCCAGTTGCGTATATTGTCTCATTGAGGTGAGACATTTGTACTAATTTATCTTTTATATGCGATGCTTTTTCAACTCCATTCATTTCAGCTATAGAAGCTGCTGCTCCGATCAATACGTCTCCTACCCCTGATTTACAAACATAACTTCTTCGGTGATAAGTAGTAAATCGTTCAACTAATAGCGCAGCAAAGTCATATTCACCATCCATGAAAATATGTTCATTTGCAATAAAGACATTATCAAAAAGAACCATAGCTTCTTGCCCACCATATTCTGCATTTCCAACATCAATTGAACCCTCCTCCATACTTCTGGTGTCACATGACTGTCTTCCATAAATGTAAGTTATACCCTCAGCGGTAACTGGGACTGCTCCAACTATCGCATAGTCTTTGTCTGCTTCCGAAAGTCGCATAGTTGGCATAACCATCATCCAGTGAGAATTAATACAGCCCGTTTGGTGAGCCTTTGCGCCAGATACATAAACTCCTTTATCGGTACGCTTGTTAATATGTAAAAACATGTCTGGATCTTCTTGCTGATGTGGTGCCAAACTTCGATCCCCTTTGACATCGGTCATAGCTCCTCCCAAAACAAGATTATACTGGTGCATAAATTTCAAAAACTCTTTAAGCTTGGAATGATATACCGATCCATTGACTTCATCCATTTCATAGGTAACAGAATACAGCGAATTAAAGGCGTCCATTCCAACACATCGCTGAAAACAAGTCCCTGTAAGTTGCCCCAACTTACGTTGCATTTTATTTTGTAAAACAAGTTCTTCAGCGCTAGTACATACATGAAGAAAGCGACTAACCCGTTCACCGGTAAAGGGGGAGACAACACTAGCTAAATCCGGGTTTGAAATTGCCAAATCATAGGTTTTTGCAATCGCATTGATTGAAGGCCGGATCATTTTATGATCAACAGGCTCTTTTACCTTTTCCCCAAAAAGATAGACTATTAGATTTCTATTTCTCAGCGAGTCTATATAACTTTTCCCGTCTGTTATTTTTTTCATCAATTTTTATCTTAAATTATTGATTTAATTTTTTGTGTATTTCTTTAGAATACTTCTTGCTAATCTACTCTTATGCACCTCATCAGCTCCATCATAAATTCGAGCAGCTCTTTCGTGTCGGTAATAAGCAGAAAGAATAGTGTCGTCAGTAACCCCTTTTGCTCCATGAACTTGAATTGCACAGTCCACTACTTTTTGAAGCACTTGAGCACAGTAAAATTTAATTATTGAAATCTCAGGTCTAGTTTTATAAGCGCCTTGAGTGTCTATTTTGTTTGCAGCATCTTGTACTAAGAGTCTTGAAGCATTTATTTCAGCTCGACATTCTGATATCCAGTTTTGAATAGTCTGTTTTTCTCCTAGCATTACCCCCTCAGAAATTTCTCTCGAAACAGCACGTTCACACATTAAATCAAAAGCACGTTCACACATTCCAATCCATCGCATACAGTGATGAATCCTTCCGGGTCCCAATCTTTTTTGAGCAATGGTAAAACCCTCTCCATCTCCCCCTAAAACATTTGACAAAGGAACTTTTACGTCATGAAATTTAATTTCAGCATGACTTTCCCAGCCTCCACCTGGATGTCCCATTATAGAAATATTTCTAACGAATTCTAAACCCTTGTTAGATGTTGGAACAATTACCTGACTTGCCTTTTTATGTGGAGCGCTTCCATCAGGATTTGAAACTAACATAACAATAGCAAAAGCAGCGCCATCAAAACCTGAAGTAAACCATTTATGACCATTGATTATATAATTCCCATTATCCTTTACGGCAATGGTTCCCATTTTAACAGGATTAGACCCTGCATGATCTGGTTCTGTCATTGCGAAACAACTTCTTATTTCTCCTTTTAAAAGGGGATATAAATAAGTTTCTTTTTGCTCATCCGTTCCAAACTCAATAAGAATTTCCATATTCCCAGCATCAGGAGCTTGACAATTAAAGCAGTAATGACCATAAGGACTTGCTCCTAAAATTTCACTTACTTCTCCATGCTGAGCATTGGTTAGTCCTAAACCTCCATACGCTTTGGAAATCTGTGGAAGCCAGAGCCCCTTTGATTTAACTTTTTCTCTAAGTTCATTTAGCTTAGGTAATTTCTCCTCCCATTCAACATTTAGTATCCAAGGCTCAAGGACATATAGTTCCTCTTTTACAAAAGCTTCTGTCTTCTTTTTTATTTCTTCAAAATTCATTTTATGATCTTATTTTCCTAAAAAATTAGGGTTTCTTTTTTCTATAAATGCCGAAACTCCTTCTTTTAAATCGTGACTATTAAAGGCATCAATTTGTTTTTTTGCTTCAAAAGCAATTGCTTCATTAAGACTGTGATCCATTGCAAAAAACATATCTTCTTTTGCAATACCTATTGCTAAAGTCGGTCGGATTGCAAAATCTTCTGCCCAAGATTGAGCATTACTTAAAATATCATCTTGCGCTACAATTCGGTTTGTAAGTCCTAATTCTAAACATTTTTGCCCTGTCACTTTTTTCCCACTGGTTGCAATTTCTAGGGCACGACTGTACCCTACTTGTCTTGCAAGAAGCCAACTTGCACCTCCATCAGGACCAAGACCTATATTAACAAAAGCATACAGAATTCCACTTTGGTCACTCATTACACGAAAATCGCAGGCTAGAGCAAAAGCAGCTCCTACTCCAGCAGCAGTACCGTTTATAGCGCCAATTATCGGTTTCTTTAATGAGAAAAATTGATTCATCAGCGGTTGGTATTGATCTATTAAATATTGACTCCGTTGATCTGCAGTAACTCCATCTCCAAAAACAGACATATCTGCTCCAGCACAAAAACCACGTCCTGCTCCAGTTATAACAACTGCCCGAATTGTTTCATCAACTTCACACTTTTTGAGAGAGTTTGAAATCCCATCTACTAAGTCTTGATTTACAGCATTATAGCGATCAGGTCGGTTGAGGGTAATTGTAGCTACTCCTTTTTTAACTTTGAATAATACAGCGTTTTCCATATTTTATTAATTATATGCAAGGGCTAAAAATTCAGCGACACAAGCTGGCTTTTCTTGACCTTCCAATTCGATAATTACATTTAATTTATACTTAGCTCCATTTGGAATAATATTAAATTCAGCAAGAGAAACTCGACCTCTAAATTTTGACCCTGCTGGGGTAGCATTTGGAAAACGAACTTTATCCAAACCGTAATTTATAGCCATCGATACCTCTCCTATTTCATAAGAATCATACATTATTTTAGAACACATAGATAGCATCAAAAATCCGTGAGCTATTGTTTGCTTGTAAGGTGATTCCTTTTTACAGCGTTCTTCATCAATATGAATCCATTGTTCATCTTCAGTTGCTTTAGCAAAAGTATTAATCCGCTCTTGATCCATAATTTTCCATGGTGTAAGCCCCAATTCTCTACCTACAGCATTTTCCATTTCAGATATATTTTTAAATATACTTCTGTAGGCTTTTTGTGTTTTTTGTGTTTCCATAATTCTCTTTTTACATTATCATATGTCCACCATCAGCATTATAAACTCCACCTGTTGAATAACTTCCAGCGGGGGAGGCTAAATAAACTGCTAAACCTGTCATTTCGAATGGTTGAGCCATTCTTCCTGCTGGCAATTCTTTTTCAACCTGATCTAATAAGGCCTCATTCTTCCAAAGAGCTTTGCTGAACTTGGTTTGAATTAATCCAGGACAAATCGCATTTGAACGAATTCCGTGTTTCCCCCATTCTTTTGCCTGAACTTGGGTAAGCATAATTAAAGCCGCTTTAGTGACGCTATATATACCTAATCCAAAACTAGGTTTTAATCCTTCTACAGAAGCAATATTAATAATAGCTCCATCCTTTTTTTCTTTTAGATGAGCAAAACACAGATTACTTAAGGCAAAAGCTGCCTTTACGTTTACATTCATCATTTTATCATAAACAGCTTCGGTCATCTTATCCAAAGGTTCATAGACAGGATTTATAGCGGCATTATTTACCAATATATCTATACGTCCAAATCTCTCTAAAGTCTTATCAACTAAATTTTGACGCTGACTTTCATCTCCAACATGGCAAGCTTGTGCCATAATTGAATATCCTTTTAAACTCAATTCTTTAGCGAGCTCCTCTACTGCTTCTTGTGAACGACTGCTTAGTACTACATGAGCACCATATTCAGCAAAAGCAGTGGCTATGGCAAGTCCAATTCCTTTGCTAGAGCCTGTGACAATGGCGACTTTACCGGTTAATTCAAATAAATTTTTGGTGCTTTTTGTCATTTTAAATCGGCATTGCCCCCCCATTGGCATGTAAGGTATGTCCACTAACAAACCCAGCTTCTTTTGAGGCTAGAAATAAATAGGCGTGTCCCATATCTTCGGCTGTTCCTATTCTCCCAACCGGTATTTGAGCTATTCCAGCTTTAATGATTTCGTCTGGCATAGAATCTGACATTTCTGATTTGATAAAGCCAGGAGCTACTGCATTGACTGTTATATTGTACTTCCCAACTTCTCTACATAACGAGTGTGTAAAACCAACAATTGCAGCTTTGCTCGCAGTATAATTAGTTTGACCAAATGCACCTTGGAAAGCATTAATCGAGGAGGCAGAAATAATTCTACCATAATTAGCTGCCTTCATATGAGGCAAAACTGCTTTTGCAGTTACAAACAAGGAATCAACATTAACTGATTGTACCATATCCCACTCTTCTCGGGTCATCTTTAAAATAGAACGATCTCTAATTATACCTGCGTTATTTATTAAAACATCTATCTTTCCATGATTATCAATGATTTTTTTTACGGCAGTATCAACAGATTCTTGACTAGTAACATCAACGTTTTGAAAAAAGATATTTCCTCCATTTGCTGAAATATTATCAGCTGTAATTTGACCTTCTTCGAGTACATCCCAAAGAGCAACTGTTGCGCCTTCATTACAAAATACTTTACAGATTCCTTCACCAATACCACGAGCACCACCAGTTATAATTACAATTTGTCCGTCTAATTTTCTCATTATTTATTTAATTTAAAAGTTGATTTGATTTATTACTTCCAAGCCAAAGTTCTCCATTGTGTTCAATTACAGAAGTAAGATAATATGCTTTTCCTAATTCGTCTTTAAGATTATGAAGTATTTTTCCGTTTTCATCAATTCCAATAACTAGAATATATGGCTTATTTACTTTTGCATCTCTTATTGAAGAGGGCAACCGCCATATTATTTTTTTTAACCATGGACTTAAAAAAAACTCATCCATAATAGTGCTTCTAGGTGATGGAAATGTAATCTAGTAGGTATCTTTTCCATTATAAGTAAAATTATCAGGATAGCCTGGTAAGGAGTTGATCAAGATGTCAATACTTCCTTTTTTATTTCCTTTAAGCCAATACTTTTTTAATGTCATTACGTGAGTCTCTAAAAAGATTCCTCTTTCCTCAAAAAAACCCCGTTAGCAAAGCGAAGGTTGTCAACCAGAGTACATTCCTCCATCAATTACCATTGTATGTCCATTTACATAAGAAGACTCTGAAGATAATAACCAATATATTGTTTTTGCCACTTCTTCCGGCTCACCAATACGTTTCATTGGTACACGAATATTAGTGGTATAATCCAGTATCTTTTTGGGAACGTTATCGATCATTTCGGTATTTATAAATCCAGGACAAACTGCATTCACTCGAATATTATATGCACCCACTTCGATAGCTGCGGTTTTGGTCAATCCAATTACACCGTGTTTGGAAGCAACATACGGCCCGCCTAGAGCAGCACCATTTAGCCCAGCCATAGAAGCAACATTTACAATATTTCCTCCCCCTAAACCAATTAAAGCCTTGATTTGGCTTTGTAGACAATAAAAAACACTAGATAAATTAACTTTTAGTGTTCGTTCCCAGTCTTCAATTGAGATCTGAGTTAGTGGAGCTATAGGACCTTGAATTCCTGCATTATTAACACAATAATGCAGATTACCCTCTTGGAGAATGATTTTTTGAATCTGCTTTTCAACAGCTTCTGCATCACATACATCTAGAAGACTTGCGACAACATTAAATCCTTCTTTTTTAAACTCTTTAGTGGTTTTTTCTAATACAGGTAAGTCAATGTCTGTTATATAAACCTTACACCCTTTAGAGGCTAAAAAAGCGGCAGTTGATTTTCCTATACCTTTTGCAGCTCCAGTAATAAATGCTATTTTTTCTTTTTTCATAATAAAAAAAAAGGGTAACTGCCTTCGCAATTACCCTTTATGAAGTTTAATAAAACTAGAAGTTATATGTTGCTTTTGCAAGAATTCTTCTTCCAATAACAGGAAGTCCTGGCATTGCTCTATATTTTTGATCAAAGATGTTATTACCACTTAAATCCAATGCAAAGTTTTTGCTAAACTGATAACCCAAACTCATGTCGAATAGGTTTTTCTCATCGGCAATACCGTTGATAAATAGTCCTTGTTCAACAGTAAATGCATCATCATGTTGAAAAGAAATTCTTCCTCTAAATCCATTATCAGGTGCATAAGAAAAACCTGTTCTGAATTTAAATTTCGGAGCATTTAAATAAGATGTAAACGGTAAATCATCATCACCAACGGCCCAGTCTGTTTGACTTAACCATGATGAGTTTCCGTACCAAGTCCATTCATCATTAATAAAATATTCTAGTGAAAAATCCATTCCATAGTGACTTCTTGTGGCATTTGGGAAATCTCTATATCCAGAGGCGGCGTGAACCATTCCATCTTGTGGAGCCCCATCTGCCTCAATAGCACCTATAATGGGATAAGCCGCTGCTAGTGCGGAGTTATTAGGGTCATTAGGATTCGAAGGGTTCAAGTAGTTAAGCGCTTTTCCAGCTCCAACAAAGCCTTGTCCATACCCACCTGCAATTGCTGCAACAGTACCTGCTGCTTGTGCTGCTGCGGATGGAGCTACTCCTGGAATTCCAGCTAAAGGAATTCCTCCAGCAGCATATTGCTGAGATATTGCCCCTAAAACAGTAGCGTTAATAGTTGGATCCGCAATTAAATCTGCCACTACACCTGCAGCTAAATCGTTTGGCATAGCATCTTGATTTGTAAACACATAAGATGGAGCTAGTTGAGTAAACCTTGTAAATCCTGTTACAGAATAAGTATAAAAGTCATATGAAACAGCCCATTTATCTCCCCAAATTCCTTGGTATCCTAATTCAAAACTATTTAATGTTCCTATTCTACCCTTACCGGTGTTTTCAAAACTTAACATTGGTTTTTCTGTAAACAAATCAAAGGGTATAAGTGCTCCAGTAGCACCTGACGGACCTTGATAAGTAGCAAAGAAATTATTAAAAATAGGTAACAGGGGAGCTGCTGCTGGATTAGCTGCTACTATACCCGCTCCTGCGAGTGCTAAAGTAGTTGGTATAAACCCTCCTCCAGCTAAAGCACCATAAAAATAACTGTTTGGTATTTGAGTACTTCCTGCTGGAAGGTTTGGCCATCCCGGTATGGTCATATCAATACTCTGATCTGAGAAAGTTTGAGCGTTAGCCTGTCCTGAAAGCCATATGTCAAATGCTCCAGGGGCTGGAGAATTTACTGGGAAATCAATAAACATCTGTAAAGCGGATGGAATAGTTGCCGCTTGGTTATATGAAGCTCTGAAGGTATGTTTTGGAGATGCTTTGTATACTAAAGCAACCCTAGGAGCAAAAGAAGTGTCATCTAAAAAGCCATAACTATCATATCGTCCTGCAAAAGTTAAGTCTAATTTAGATCCTAACTCTAATGTTCCCTGCAGATAAACACCTGATATTTGATAATCATCATTCAGTTCGTTTCTTCCCCAAATCGTATTTTCAGAATCTTGTTGGTTGTTTCTAGTATCAAATCCTACAGTAAAATCAGAATTTAAAAATGAAGGTATTTGAAAGTTATATTGAACTTGAGCTTCTAAAAGATTTCTTTTAGCAATTTGATTTAAGCCAGTTCCGTATAAAAATGTGGGCTTGTCATCACCTCCACCATCATTATCTACATAATAAACTTGAGCAAAAAGTCCCCCTGTTTGAAGTCTAAATTGTGTCCAAACTTCACTACCGTCTGTTCTTCCATAACCTTGGGAATTAGCAAAGAATCCATCACCAGTATTAATTCCTCCTGATAAAAACATGTTTGTTTTATCAGTAGGTCTATATTCTAAATGTGCATTAACAGTTGAGTTTCTATAATTTGTTTTCAACCCTTTTCTACCATCTGGATATAATTCTGAATTTGAAACAAGCAGAGGTCCTTGTTGAGTTGCATCAGCAACACCATTTGCAATAACTGGTCTTCGAATTTCATCTGCAAACTTTGCAACATTTGCTTGATCTCTTGGGTCATCTGGATCGAAATTAAAATCATTCCCTTTTAAATATTTTGCATTTATTTTATATCCAAAAGTTTTCTTTTTATTGGCCCACGCATGTCTTAAAGCTGCTCCAGTAGTTGCAAGCTCACCTGCTATTAGTTCAACGGTTGTTCCGGGATAGTCGATAGGGTTTTTTGATAAGAAATGAACAATTCCAGAAGAAACTCCTGGCCCGTATAGTGCTGAATTTGCACCCCTTACTACCTCTATTTTTGCGATATCAATATTTGATAAACCACTTTGATAACTAAGAAATGAACTAGAAGTAGGATTAAATAGGTTTCTATAGTCTAGCATGGGGAAAGTAGACGTTCCAAAAACTCCCGATCCAGCTCTCATTTCAATATTTAAAACATTTGCAGACTGTTGTTGCAATTGAACACCAGGAATATTTACAAGTGATCTCATAGGGTCTGTTACATTTGAAGAGTTTTCAAGATCTTTTGCTGTGATAATTGAAACAGATTGAGGAGACTCTTGAATTTTTTGAGGTCTTCTCGATGCGGAAATGATAATTTCATCTAAACTGCGCCCCGCTTGGAGATTTATATTAATTTCTTGGTCTGCACTTGTTACCTCAACAATAGAAGAGTTAAATCCAATAGAAGACACCTCAATATTAAAAGGAAGTTCAGCAGAAGATGTTAAAACAAAATTTCCATCAAAATCTGTGGCAGCTCCTGTTCTTGAGCCTACTACTATTATATTAGCCCCTGGAATTGCTTCCCCAGTTTCTGAATCTGTAATTGACCCTGAAATAGTTGTTTGTGCTAAAGCAACATTTCCTACAAAAAGTAGAAGCGAAAAAATTGCTATCTTAAATAAGTTGTTTGTTTTCATTTGTTTAGTTTTCATTTGTTTTTGTAATTAAGTGTAATAAAATACTCCTAATTATTGGTTTTAAATATTCTTTTGGCATATCATGACCCATACCCTCCAAAAATAATTTTTTAGAATTTCGCAACAATATAGCATATTTTTTGGCATGTTCATAATTTATTAATGGGTCTTTGGTCCCATGAATAATTAATGTAGGTGTTGTAATCTTTTCTAATTCTGCTAATCTTGAGCCCGAAAGCTTTATTGCTTTGTTGTGATATTGGAATACTTTTGGATTAATTCCTCCCTTATGTTTAAACTCATATTGATAAAGAGAAATCTGACGATCAATATCTAAAATATAATCTCCATTCCCCTGCCATAAATGATCAATAGTTACACGAAGTTTAATTCGCTTTTCTAATGTCATTGGTTTTCGAGTCAGATTAAAAATAATTTTAGAAAATTTTTTTTTAATGTCTCTTGAAACTGATACTAATTGAGGATCAAAAAAATATCCAGAAGACATAATAGACGTTAAACTCTTTACTACATCTGGGAAATCAATTGCCATTCTTTGAGCAATCATTCCTCCCATAGACGCGCCAATAACGTGAACCTTTTTTAATTTTAAATGGTCTACTACTGCCATAGCGTCTCTTGCCATATCCTCCAGTGTAAAAGCAGTTTTTTTGGTCCAACCGGCCATCCAATCTGAGAGGCCTAAACCCCTATGATCAAAACGAATTACTTCATAGCCTGCATCTGTAAGTTGCTCAATAAATTCTTCAGGCCAAAACAAAAGACTTTCCGAATTTCGGCTAATTAATAAAAGAGATCCTTTGAAATTTCCCTTGGCTTGTCTTACTTCATAGAACAACTTTATATTGCCATGAAACGCATATCCTGTTTTACCATGTAAAAAGTTAGGCAAGCTTTTGAATTTAGAGTTTTTAATTTTTCGCTCTAAAAGCTCTTCGTAAACTTTAATTTCAAACATGTCTTAAAGTATAATTATTCCCATATTACACTTGCTTGATCTTCATGCCATTTTGAGCAAAATTCAAGATATTTTTTGTCAACTTGATTACGTTTAATTTTAAGGGTTGGTGTAAGAAGACCATTTTCAACAGTCCACGGCTCTTTTACTACCACCAGTGTAGAAATCTTTTTATAGTTTTCTAGTTTTTCGTTAGTTTCAACTAATAGCTTTTCTATTTTGTTTGAAAGAGTCTTTTTATCAATTGCTTTCCCAATATCAGAAAGTACTGCCAGACATATGGGCTGAGGCATGCCTAACCCAATAATACAAACTTGCTCAAAATCAGTAGTTTCTCCAAAATAATACTCTAAGGTAAGGGGTTCAATATATTTGCCTTTTGTAGTTTTAAAGTTATCCTTTACCCTCCCTGTAATAAATAAAAATCCATCCTCATCAATATGACCTTGATCTCCAGTATGAAGCCATCCATCTTTAAGAGTTTCTTCTGTAACTTCTGGTAATTTAAAATATCCCTTCATCACAAAGGGACCTCGCATTAAAATCTCATTATTACTAGGATCAATATTAAGCTCAACTCCTATCTGTGGGATTCCAACAGATCCTTTTTTATTAGTAATTTCTCCATCTAATTGAGTACAAACGGCACAATTCTCCGTCATTCCATATCCATTAAGAATTTTTATTCCTAATTTATAGAACCACTCTCTTTGACTTACTTGCAAGGGCGCAGCACCGGAAACAGTTGCTCTAGCTCTACTTAGACCTAAAGCTTTTTTGAATTTTTTCTTTAAAATTCCGGAGATTATTGGAATTTTAAGAAGTATGTCTAGTTTTTTTTGAGAAACCTTTGCTAAAATTCCTAATTGAAATTTTGTCCAAACACGAGGTACAGCAAAAAATACTGTCGGCTGAACTTGTTGAAGATTTTGTCCAAAAGTATCCAGAGAATCTACAAAAGAAATTGTCCCTCCATATCTAAAACATGTGAACTCAACTACCATTCTTTCTGCGATATGGTTTAAGGGTAAATATGAAAAGAAATCATTATTCCCTGAAAGATTTAATTTAAGTGGATTAGATCCTTGTGTTAAAACTTTTGTGTTATCATTTGATAAAAAGTCTAAAACAACACCTTTTGGACTCCCTGTAGTTCCTGAGGTAAAAACAATTGTCCAAGTGTCTTTTAGTTTAGGTATATGCGGAGTTATTAGGGGTTCAAATTGATTAATAAAATCAAACCATTGATATCCTTTATCAATATTAGAATGTCCTTTGTAAGTTGGAAAAGCAATTATGGGCATCCCCTCTGGAATTCCTTTTTGCAATTCATCCCAAGTTTCGATTTTCCCAACAATTAAAGTGTCGACCTCTCCAAATGTTACCAGGTTATTAATTTCATCGCTAGATAAGCTAGGAAAAAATGGAACTGAAATATATCCGGCCATAAGAATTGCTAAATCTGCAATAATCCATTCGCGACAATTTTTAGAAATTAATCCTATATGTGCTTTTTCTCTCAAACCCAAAGATTGAAGGCCTGTAGCTAGTTTTCGGGACATTTGCCCGACCTCACCCCAAGTATAAGTTTCCCATTGATCTCCAAAGGGTTGCTTTAAAAAAGGACGGTCATGGAATTTTTCTTCCCACTCATAAAACTTAAACTCAAAATTGTCATTTTTCATTGGATTAAATTTAGATTAACAATACCTAGCGAATTTTCACCTGAAGTGCTATAAAACAGCTAATGGTTTTCTTCTATAGTTTTATAAATATAAGGATCTCTTAATTGATTAACTAGATAGGCTATTTCGCCCTGTAAAGATGGGGCAATAGGAAGCTCAATTCCTTTCCCATTTCATCTCAGGTGAAAGTAATTCGTGGAATGGACCTTACTTCCATTCTTTCCCGTCATCGGGACTTAAATCAATTGCTGTGTAAACAATCCTCTCTGGTGAATCCCCTACCCGATAAAAAAATATATATAAAATGTTATTCTCAACAAGCAGGCAAGTATGTCTTTATTTTCTTCAAATAGTCAACGTTTCATTGTTTCAAAATTATTGAAACAACTCGGATTAAAAATGGACGATATCAGACTGTGGGAATTGAATAAAGCTTTTGCGGTTCAAGTCATATATTGTAGTGATTTTTTGGGTATTCCCGATGATATCCTAAATGTGAATAGTGGAAGTATTTCTATCAGTCATCCTTATGGTGTGTAAAGCTCCGGAATGGTTGGACATGCACTAATTAAAGGTAAAAGAAGAAGTACAAAATACGTGGTCTCTACAATGTGTGTAGGAAGAGGAATGGGAGCTGCTGGTCTTTTTGAAGTAGTATAGAGATCAAAAAGGATTAGAATACTTTAGGTTAACTCTCAAGTATAACTTATTTTAGTATGCAATAATATATCTCTTAGGTCTTGAAATTAATCGTTTACTTATTTCTCAAAAACGTATTTCGTTATTATAACAAATTCTATTTTAGATCTGTTATTATTTATGGTAAGAAAAATATTCCAAAAGATGGTGGAGTGCTATTTTCACCAAACCATCAGGGCGCATTACTTGACCCGCTAGTTATATCATCACTAACTAAAGGTAAAATAACATCTCTCACGAGAAGTGATATTTTTGGTGGACCCTTTCAGTGGTTTTTAGATGCTTTTTATATGCTTCCTGTTTATCGAATTCGTAATGGTTACAGTAATTTAAAAAAGAATAAGTTAATCTTCGATAAATGTTACAAATTACTTGGTGAGGGAAAGTTTATGTTAATGTTTTCAGAGGGAAGTCATCACAATGAGTACTATCTTCAGAATCTTTCAAAGGGAAGTAGTCGTCTAGCGCTTGAAGCGGCAAGAGAAAACCCAGGAAAGAAAATTTATTTACAACCTGTCGGGATTAATTACGGCCATCATCAACAACCCCGATGTTCACTTCATTTAGTTTACGGACAACCTATTGAGGTGGCGAATCTAATTAACCCTAAATCATCTGATGCAGAAAATATAAACACTCTTAAATTAGAGCTTCAAAAAAGAATGAAAGCATGCCTTTGGCTACCAGATAATTCTGAAAAATATTCCATTCAAAAGAAAAAAATAAATCGCCACACGACACAGGTTGATTTTAAAACACTTAAAGCGGCCCTAAGTGACAACTATACTATTATGCCCGAAGCAAAACCAATGAGTGATAGAAAGAAACTTTTCATCTTTTTACTTAGTCTTCCTAATATCATTCCGCTTTGGATTACAAGAAAAATACTTCGAAAATTTAAAGATATTGTATGGATAAGCTCAATGAAATATGTCTTGGGAGTCTTTTTATTTCCAGTTTGGTGGATTTTCTCCTCTATTACGATTGCTTATTTATTTGAAAACAGAGTCATGACAACTTATCTATTGGTTTGCACCATTTCATTATTTCTTAGACAAAGAATTTCATTATAATAAT
>MEHZ011629695.1_pt1 | contig 22676 bp, 14 predicted proteins | sample 897221 | NCBI WGS metagenome assembly MEHZ01 (sample SAMN05514161, study PRJNA337945) | marine metagenome | isolation source: marine surface water | place: Arctic Ocean | collected 2007-12-13
AAGAATTGAACTCCCACTTCTGGAAATAAAGCATAGGTTAGGATATTTTCTTCGTTTGCTTCTGTTGCTATATTTTTTTCTTTTATCAAGGAAATAAATTTTTGTTTTGTCTTAATAAATTCGTCATTGCTTAGCAAGTCAGCAGGTCTGCAAGTTATAGGCAATTCACCATTTAAAATCTTTTCCTGCAGGGCTTTATTGACTGGTGAAGGGGTAGATCCATACTCGCCCTTTAGCAAGGAGGCAGTTTCCTTTGTTATTGTTTTGTACCTCTCATTGCCAAGTACATTTATTACCGCCTGAGTTCCAACTATTTGTGAGGTGGGAGTTACAAGAGGTATGAAGCCTAGGTCAGACCTGACCTTTGGTATTTCATCTATAACCTCATCAAATCTATCAATTGCATTTTGCTCTTTAAGTTGATTCTCAAGGTTTGTAAGCATACCTCCTGGAACCTGCGAGCTTATTATTCTTGCATCAACCCCTCTAAGTGACCCCTCGAACTCAGAATATTTTTTCCTTATCTTTCTAAAATGAGTTGCAATAGGCACAAGTTTCTCTAAATCAATATTTGTGTCATATTTCGTATTATTAAGAATGCCAATAAGCGTTTCGGTTGGGGAGTGACCATAGGTCATACTCATTGAAGATATTGATGTATCTACATTATCAAGGCCTGCTTCAATACACTTAATAGCCGTTGTTGTAGACATTCCTGTGGTTGCATGACTGTGAAGATGAATAGGAATTTCAATTTTTTCCTTAAGTCTTGAGACAAGTTCAAAACCAACATAGGGATCTAGTAAGCCAGCCATATCTTTAATTGCTAATGAGTGACATCCAAAATCTTGAAGCCTCAAAGATAAGTCAACCCATGTATCTAGATTATGGGCAGGGCTAGTTGTGTATGAAATTGTTCCTTGTGCGTGGCCTTCAAAATCTATAGTCGCTTTTATGGCTGTTTCCATATTCCTTGGATCATTCAAGGCATCAAAAATTCTAAATACATCAACCCCATTTGTTTTAGCTTTTTCAATAAATTTAATTACAACATCATCGGCATAGTGTTTATAACCCAAGAGGTTCTGTCCTCTTAGTAGCATTTGCTGAGGTGTTAACGGCATCTGCTGTTTAATTTTTCTGATTCTCTCCCACGGGTCCTCACCTAGATACCTAATACACGAATCAAATATTGCACCACCCCAAGATTCAACAGACCAGAAGCCAGCTGAGTCAATGTCTTTTAGAGCAGCCTCCATATCCTCATACCTTAGACGAGTTGCAAGAAGGGATTGATGGCCATCTCTAAGAACAACCTCAGTTATTCCAATTTTTTTTGTATCCATTATGAAATTCTCTTATTTATATGATTTATTATTTTTTTATGATCACTTGATATTAATACCTTGAATTCTTTATCATCTTGCCTGGTTTGGCCTAGTGTCTCTTTAAATAAAATAGATGAAATGTAGATAAGTATTATTAATAAACCTAGAAACACAAACACAGTAAACATGCCTGTAAGCATCAGCGTTATACCCTCGTTCACAATTAAAGAATTATTCATTTATAAATATATTTTAAGTTAATTCTATCCAATCAGTTAGATAAAGATAATACAATCGTTTTTTTGTTTACATTAAATATTATAACTTATTATTTATTATTTAATGAAAGTATTATACAATATACTCAATATAACACACTAAATGTAAACTATTTACATTTATAAAAATAGACAAAATGAAAATTGCAATAAATGGATTTGGCAGAATAGGAAAAAACATCACAAGACACTTGATTGAAGCTGGCTGCTTAAATGGGCTGGATGGTGATCTGGAATTAGTTGCCATAAATGATCTTGGCGATATTGGCTCTAACGCCCACCTATTAAAATTTGATTCCATTCATGGTCAAATATCAAATAGTGTTTCAAACAGTAAATCTGAAATAAACATAGATAACTCCTCTATTAACTATTTCTCAGAACGCGATCCATCAAATCTTCCTTGGTCAGAGCTTGGCATAGATCTAGTTTTTGAATGCACAGGATTTTTTACAAGCAGGGAGGGTGCATCAAAACACCTTGATGCTGGTGCAGGCAGGGTTTTAATTTCTGCCCCTGCGCAGAATCCAGATAAGACAATTGTTTATGGTGTTAACCATGATTTACTTGAAGCCACTGATAGGATTATTTCAAATGCCTCATGTACAACTAATTGCTTAGCCCCACTTGCAAAAGTTATAAATGATCACTTTGTCATTAAAAGCGGTCTTGTTAATACGATCCATGCAAATACGAACGATCAAAGTTTATTGGATGTGGCCCACTCAGATTTATACAGAGCAAGAGCAGCATCAGCCTCAATCATTCCCTCTAAGACCGGAGCTGCCAAGGCTATTGGTCTTGTTATTCCTGAACTTGAAGGCAAGCTTAATGGAATGGCTACAAGAGTCCCTGTTCTAAATGTTTCATTGTTGGATCTTACCTTCGAGACGGAGAAGGATTTTGAAATAGATGAGCTTATCAGTATTATTAAAAATGCCTCAAAGCAGGAGCTTAAAGGCGTGATGTCTATTTGTGATCTACCTCTAGTAAGTTCTGATTTTAATCACAATGATTCATCGTGTATTTTCGACACAAATCATATCTATAAAATAGGCAATCAAACTAAAATACTTGCTTGGTACGATAACGAGTGGGGTTTTTCAAAGAGAATGGTTGAAATGGGTTTATATATAGACCAAATAGCCTCTATTTCCTTAAAAGAAACTGCTTAAAAGCCTATTATAGGTATAATCCTAGATGTTATTAGATTAATATGCTCTCATCATGACTTTTACAAGAACAAAAATTATTTGCACCATTGGGCCGGCAACTCAGGACCTCAATTCGCTAAAAAAACTTCATAAAAATGGAATGAACGTTGCTAGAATTAATATGTCTCACGCAAAGCATAAGTCAGCTAAAGCTGTTATTGATCGTATTCATAAAATTAATAACGATCCTAAGCTAGATTATGGAAAAATAGGCATTTTACTTGATACCCAGGGCCCTGAAATACGAACAGGTGATACTGAAATAACTCTTGATCTGAAAGTTGGCGACGAAGTAACTCTAACAGTTAGAGATGAGGTTGACGTAGAGACCTCTTCAATAAAAATTAATTACAAAGATTTAATTCATAGTGTTAGCAAGGGATCTAGAATAACCGTTGATAATGGACTTATTAATTTTAAAGTTTTATCTAAGGATGAAGAGACTCTTTTATGCAAGGTTCTCGATGGCGGAAAGCTTGGTTCCAAGAGGCATGTTAATTTACCAGGTGTCAGAGTCAACCTGCCATCCATAACATCAAAAGATCTTGAGGATATAAACTTTGGTATAGAAAATGGTGTTGATTTTATTGCTCTCTCCTTTGTAAGAAACTCCGAAGATCTTGAGAAACTTCAGGAAATTTTAGATAATAAAAAATCAAAAGCTAAAATTATAGCTAAGATTGAAAATCAAGAAGGTCTTGATAACATTCACGATATAAGTAAAGCGTCGTGGGGCGTCATGGTCGCAAGAGGAGATTTGGGGATAGAGACAAGCTTAACCGACCTTCCCAATATTCAAAGACGAATAATGCACGCATGCGCTAAGTGGGGCAGAAGATCTATTGTAGCAACACATTTACTTGAATCTATGATTGAAAACCCAACTCCAACGAGAGCTGAAGTTACTGATATTGCTAATGCGATTTATGAAGGCGCGGATGCAGTTATGTTATCTGGTGAGACAAGTGTAGGTAAGTACCCAGTTGAATGTGTTAGATTCTTAAAATCGATTGCCGAGAAAACTGAAAAATTTAAAACCCTTGAATATGAAAAAAGTCTTCGTCCTAATTCAGACTGGCAGCATATAGGTGTTGCAGCTAAGGATTTAGCTGAATCAATAAATGCTGATGGAATTATTGCAATAACAAGAACAGGTAAGACCGCAAACTATATTTCAAATGCAAAGCCTAATGGAATTCCAATTTTTACATTCACAGGAAATAAAAAAACTCTTACACAGTTAACCCTTGTTGGATCAACAATACCATTTTATTTATCAAATTTATCAAATCATGAGAAAACACTCCAAAGTGTAACCAAGATACTTAAGAAATATTACGGTAAAACAGGTTTAAAACTTATTATGGTCTCTGGTATTTTCTCTGAAGAGCACTCCGAAGCCATTCAAATAATTAATATATAAAATGTTTGATACTTTTATTGAAAGTACTTTATTAATGTTTATTGCTATAGATCCAATTTCATTAATTCCTATTTTTGCTGGCCTGACCTCTGGTTTAAATAAACTACAAGTTAAATCAATTTACATAAGAGCCTCCGTTGTATCATTGTTGGTTCTTTCATTATTTTGGCTTTTTGGTAATGCAATTCTTGATGCTATGAATATAAGCATGGATTCGTTTAGAATTATTGGAGGTTTATTTCTTATAGTTATAGCGTTCCAGATGGTTTTTGAGCAAAGGCAGTCAAGAAAGCAAAATACAGCAGATACAGCTATCGATGACGAGACGATAAAATCAATAGCAATCTTTCCATTATCAATTCCTTTAATTGCTGGACCGGGAGCCATGGCCACAAGTCTCTTATTATCAAAAGAGTCCTATGCAAGCTTTGCTGATGCTGCTGTTTCTTACTCACCAATTCCTTTGGTTATTTTTGTAGCATTTATTGCAATGTGGCTTTCATCGAAATTATCATCCAAGTTAGGCCCAACTATTCTTACCGTACTTCAAAAAATATTTGGATTATTGCTAGGAGCTCTTGCTATTGAGTTTGTTATAGAGGGCATACAAAATTCTTTTAATTTAGCTTAAAGATGAGCGATTTATCTAAATCAATATACTTGGCTTTACTAGACGGCATCAACAACAATGGCTTCGCAAGCTTTATAGTGAGCGGGGGATCAAGTCCACTTAAGATATTTAATGAGTTAAGTGAGACTAGCTTAGATTGGTCAAAGGTTTATATTTCATTGGTAGATGACAGATATGTTTCAAGTGAACACGTTGATTCAAATGAAAGACTGTTAAAAGAGCATTTATTAATTAATAATGCTTCAACTGCTAACTTTATTTCTTTAAAATCTAATCCTGAAAAAGTTTTAGGTCTAAGCAGGCCTTTCGATATTATGTTACTTGGTATGGGTGACGATGGGCATTTTGCATCACTGTTTCCTTCGTCAATAAGTGCATCTAATTATTTTGATTTATCAGCCGATCCAGAAATTATATATACAGAACCAATGGGAGATCCTTGTCATAAAAGGATAAGCATGAATTTATCTATGATTACTGAATCAAAAAAAATAATACTTTTAGTTTCTAATGAAAAAAAATTATCCCTAGTAGGCGAAGCACATGAAAATAGTTTATTGCCTATATATTACTTACTAGCTCAGGAAAAAGCTGGTGTGAGCATTGTTAAAACCTATTAAGTTAGATTAAGAAACTTTAAACCCTTGTTTTTTCAATATTTCTTATAACCTCATCCTTGCTAACATCAATATTTGTACCGAATCGAGCCTGAACTGTAGCTGATAATATGTCAATAATAGCGAGATGTGCCAGTCTTGATGTCATAGGAATGTGAAGGTTATTTTCTAGCGGAGCGTCTATGTGAAGGACCACATTAGATAATTTTGCTAACGGCGAATTCTTGGATGTTAGAGCAATTGTTTGAACATTATTCTTCTTAGCAACCTTTGCAGTTTGAACAATTTCAGCGGTTCTTCCTGTGAAGGATATCAAAACAAGGATATCTTCCTCTCTCATCATTGATGCAATCATTCTCTGATTTATATAATCAATATGAGCCACAACAGGTATGCCAAATCTAAAAAACTTGTGCTGAGCATCAAGGGCCACAGGCCCGGATCCGCCCAATCCAAAAAAAGTAATACTTTTGGCAGTTGCAAGCATATTTGTAGCCTTATCAATGGCCGATGGGTCTAGGTTTTGCCCAACACTGACAACTGTAGACTGAATATCACTCATAACTCTTTTAACAATTTCAGGAGTATCCTTATCTACATTAAATCTATCCAATAACATTGAATTTGTATTAGTTGTTTCTTGTGCAATTTGTATCTTGAAAGCAGGGTAGCCAGAAAAGCCTAGTTTTTTACAGAATCTATTTACTGTAGGAAGACTAACCCCAGACTGAAGGGCTAATGAGGATATTGATTGATTTATTACCTTTGATGGATTGTTTAAAACCTCCAAAGCAATTTTCTTTTCAGATTTGCTTAGTTTAGTTTCACCGTTTACAAGGTTTTCAAGTATCATATTATTACTGTGTATATTATGTTTATGTAATTTATTTTCACAAACTGATAAATCATTATACATTTTATGTAATTTATTTACAATATACTAAATTTTATCTAGATATTGTATATTTTTAACAAATTCTAAAGTAAAATTAGCCTATTAATATATATTGATATAAAAGAATACAGGGAGTTAATTTGCCAAAAGATCTAGATCCAATTGAGACGAGTGAATGGTTGGATGCAATAAGTAGCGTGATAGAAGAAGAGGGTATTGAAAGAGCTTCCTTTATCATGACTAAATTAGCAAAAAAATTAAATGAAGAAGGCGCTATCCCTTCATACAATTTAACAACCCCGTTCCGCAACTCCATCCCCGTTAAAGATCAGGCCTCTATGCCTGGAGATTTGTTTATGGAGAGAAGAATAAGATCTCTAATAAGGTGGAATGCATTAGCAATTGTTTTAAGAGCAAATAAAAATGATGATGATCTTGGAGGTCATATCTCAACATTTTCTTCTGCAGCTACTTTATATGATATCGGTTTTAATTATTTTTTTAGAGGCTCTAATGGCCAACTTGAAGATTTAATTTATTATCAAGGTCATTGCTCCCCAGGAATTTATGCTCGAAGTTTTCTAGAAGGCTATCTTAGTGAAGAGGACTTAGATAACTTTAGGAGAGAGGTTGAAAAACCTGGCCTGTCCTCCTATCCACATCCTTGGTTGATGCCAGAATATTGGCAGTTTCCTACAGTTTCCATGGGATTGGGCCCAATATTGGGCATATACCAAGCTCATATTATGAGGTACATGTCTGCTCGTGGTTTGGTGCCTAGAGATGATCGCAAGGTTTGGGTTTTTTGTGGTGATGGTGAGATGGATGAGCCTGAATCAAAAGGAGCTATCGCTTTAGCTGGAAGAGAGCAGCTAGAAAACTTAATTTTTGTTATTAATTGTAATCTTCAAAGATTAGACGGCCCTGTAAGAGGCAATGGCTCAATTATTCAGGAACTTGAAGGTTCATTCAGAGGTGCTGGCTGGAATGTTATTAAGGTTGTATGGGGAAGGCATTGGGATCCTATAATGGCTAAAGACAAAGAAGGTAAACTTCAGGATATTATGGATGCTGTTCTCGATGGTGAGCTTCAAAACTTTAAATCTAAAGGTGGCGCCTATACAAGAGAAAACTTTTTTGCAAAAGATCCAGACGTATTAGAGATAGTTAAAGATTTAACAGATGAGGATATATACAAGCTAAATAGAGGAGGACACGATCCTTATAAAGTCTATGCGGCATATCATAAGGCAGTTAATTCAAAAGGCGCGCCTACTGTCATATTAGCCCTTACGTCAAAAGGTTATGGAATAGGATCTAGGGAGGCTGACAATACAACCCATCAAGTAAAAAAACTATCATTAGATAATATCAAGGCTTTCAGAGATAAATTTAATATTCCCGTAACAGATGATGATATAGAAAATATTCCCTATGTTAGACCTGCTGACGATTCACCTGAAATTCAATATCTCAAGAAAACAAGAGATTCTCTAGGCGGCCCTATCCCAAGAAGAAGAAATATTTCAGAAATTCTAAGTCTTCCTGATGACAAGTCTTTCTCAAAGCTATATGAGGGAACGGACGAAAGAAAAATATCTACAACAATGGCTACTGTAAGAATTATTACTGATTTATTAAAAGACAAAGAAATTGGCAAAAGAATAGTCCCAATTGTTCCTGATGAAGCAAGAACCTTTGGAATGGAGGCTTTGTTCAGACAGGTCGGTATTTACTCATCTGCTGGGCAAAATTACGAACCTGAGGATGCTGATAAAGTGATGTGGTACAAGGAATCAAAAGATGGCGTAATGCTAGAAGAAGGCATTACTGAAGCAGGAGCATTCTCTGCATGGTCTGCTTTAGCAACTGCTTACTCTACTTACGACTTTCCAATGATCCCATTTTATTTATTCTATTCAATGTTTGGTTTTCAGCGCATTCATGATCTCGCGTGGGCTGCTGGAGATGCTCAAGCTAAAGGTTTCCTTATTGGGGCAACATCAGGCAGGACAACTCTTAATGGCGAAGGTCTTCAACATCAAGATGGACACAGCCATGTCCTTTCTTCTACTATTCCTAATTGTCTATCTTATGATCCAGCTTTTGCATATGAAGTCGCTGTAATTATTAAAGATGGCATCAAAAAAATGTATGTAGATCAAGAAAACTATTTCTACTACATAACGACAACTAATGAGAATTATGAACACCCAAAAATGATTGAAGGTTCCGAAGAGGCAATTATCAAGGGTATGCATAAGATAGAAAGCTCTAAAAACCCTGCCGTTAGATTGATTGGCTCAGGAGCAATTCTTAGAGAATCTATTAAAGCCAAAGATATCTTAAAAAATTATAATATTGATTCTGAGGTTTGGAGTGTTACTAGTTTTAACTTATTAAGAAAAGATGGCATGGAGGTTGAAAGGTTTAATCAGTTAAACCCTGATCTTGATGAAAAGCTATCTTATGTGGAGCAATGCTTTGATAGAAAATCTATTCCAGTGGTAGCTTCTACTGATTATATGAGATCTTATGCAGAGCAAATAAGACCATATATAAATAGCAGTTATGCCGTCTTAGGCACAGATGGCTTTGGAAGAAGTGATTCTCGTGAGATGCTAAGGGGTTTCTTTGAAATCAATGCCAATAATATTGTTAGAGCTTCTGCATATTCACTTTTCAAAGAGGGTGTTATTGATAAGGTACAGTTAGACAAGATATATCTTGATATGGGCGTTGATCCATCTAAGCCAAACCCCTGGGAAGCTTAATGTCAGAACTAAACACAATTAATATACCTGACCTTGGTGATGTTGAAGAGGTTGAGGTTATTGAAGTTTGTGTTGAGGTTGGTCAAACCGTAGACTCAGAAGATTCAATTATGGTCCTAGAAACTGATAAAGCTGCTATGGAAATACCAGCTTCAGTGAGTGGCGTTATCAAATCTATTCATATTGCAGTTGGAGATATGGTTAAACAAGGTCTACCCTTTGTTGAGATTGAGGTTGCTAATAATACTTCAGTAAATGACAAGGAGCCCGCAGAAGAATCCTCTCCAGAGACCCTGGTTGCAAAAGAGGTAATTAAAACATCATCAGCCTCCATTGCGCCTGCATCCATGGGTCATAATAATTCATCTATACATTCAGGACCGGCAGTAAGAAAATTAGCTAGAGAATTTGGCATTAATCTTAAAGAAGTAAAAGGATCAGGACCAAAAGAAAGAATATTAAAAGAAGACCTCCATGCATTTGTTTCATATAGATTGAGCAATAAAGATAAGGCAGGATTCCAGCCATCTCAACCAGATATTGATTACTCTAAATGGGGCGAGGTTAAAATTCAAAAGTTATCTAAATTTCAAAAAACAGCTAGTAAAAATCTACATACATCATGGATAAATATCCCACATGTTACCCAGCATGATGATGCCAATATTACTGACTTATTGTCACTAAGATCTGCACTTAATATTAAGTACAAGGTAAAGGTTTCTCCCTTAGCGTTTATTATAAAAGCAACCGTTGAGACACTTAAGCTATTCCCAACAATGAATACCTCTCTAACTTCAGAGATGGATAGTATTGTTCAAAAAAAATATTTCAACATAGGTATTGCAGTCGATACTCCTGATGGACTCATAGTTCCAAATATAAAGGATGTAGATAAAAAATCTGTCCTACAAATCTCTGACGAGGTCATTAACCTTGCAAAACTTGCTAAAAATAGAAAGCTGAAAGTCGATCAGTTGAAAGGTGCTACATTTACAATTTCTTCACTTAGCGGAATAGGTGGAAAGTACTTTACTCCTATAATTAACCCTCCAGAAGTAGGCATACTCGGCTTATCAAAAACTTTTGACAGCCTTTCTCTTGTTAATGAAAAGGTCTTATCTACTAAAACAATGCCTGTTTCCCTGTCTTATGATCATAGGGTTGTAAATGGCGCTTATGCTGCCAAGTTTATAACTGAGTTTTTAAATCAACTTAATAGAATAGAATTTTTAAAGGAATCTTTTAATGAGTCTTAATACATTTACAATTTATCTTTTTGGAGGAACTGGTGACCTTTCTAAAAGGAAGCTACTCCCAGCAATTTTTAGACAAGAAACACTTTCATCAATTGATCATGAGAGTCAAATAATTGGGATTGGCTCAAAAGACATGCAACTAGATGAGTATATATCTTTGGTCAAAGAGTCCCTGTCAAATCACTTTAACGGCTTTGATCCTAGTGGAGAGGCTTGGACAAGATTCTCAATGAGGCTTGGCTATAAGAAGCTAGATATTAATTCAGATTCAGATTGGGAAAAATTTGGTGAAATCCCCCAAGATAGACCAATTATTTATTATTTAGCAACACCACCAAATTTATATAAAGTTATCTCGAAAAGCTTAAAATTTGGAAACTTAATTAATAATAATTCAAGAATAGTTGTTGAAAAGCCAATTGGCTCGGATCTTAAAACAGCCAATGAAATTAACAACTCTTTAGCTGATGGATTTTTAGAAAATCAAATTTATAGAATTGATCATTATTTAGGTAAGGAAGCTGTTCAAAATTTATTAGCTATGAGATTTGCTAATACAATTTTTGAACAAAGCTGGTCCAATGCAGCTATTGATCATATTCAGATAACAGTAGCTGAAGACTTGGGTGTTGAGGGAAGGGGGGATTATTATGATGAAACAGGCGCTCTGAGGGATATGGTTCAAAATCACTTACTTCAAATTCTGTGTCTTATAGCTATGGAGCCACCCGTTTCTATTAATAGTGAATCTGTAAGGGATGAAAAGCTAAAAGTTCTAAAATCATTAGCCCCTTTTAATAAAGATACAATTATTACCAATTCTGTAAGAGCTCAATATATTGATGGCATGTCAAGGGGTGAAGCAGCTTGCGCATACGTTGACGAGAGCGGGGTCGACTCGAAGAATAATACTGAGACTTTTGTATCACTTAAAGCGTCAATTAATAATTGGAGATGGTCCGGGGTTCCTTTTTACCTAAGGACTGGTAAAAGAATGAAATCTAAATCATCTGAGATTGTTGTGCGGTATAAAAGTGTTCCTCATAATATTTTTTCAAGTGAATCATCAATAGAACCTAACCAGTTAGTTTTAAGAATTCATCCTGATGAGGGAATTGTGCTTAAATTAAATACAAAAGAACCGGATGTCACAGGTTTTAATTTAGAAGAGCTACCTCTTGATTTAAATCTTCATGATTACCATGAGATAGGTAATCAAGACTGCTATGAAAGGCTTCTTTTAGATGTAATAAAGGGTAACCCTGCACTATTTGTAAGAAGAGACGAGATTGAGGCATCCTGGGCTTGGATTGATAACATCATCAACCTATGGTCTTCAGAAAATGTTCCAATGGAGGATTATATTTCTGGTGGATGGGGCCCGTCTAATTCAGATTTACTTCTTAAGAGAGATTACAGGTCTTGGAAAAATGGTAGTAAAAAATAATATGAACATGCACTCAAAAATTATAGAGATACAGAACCGAATTGAATTAAGAAGTAAAAAATCTCGATCTGATTATTTAAATAAAATTAATCTATCCTTCGATCATAGTCAGTCTGCTAGAGGAAATATGGGCTGCAGTAACATAGCCCATGCTTTTGCTTCATGCGATAAAACTCAACAGGGAAAAGCAGCAGAAGGCGCCCAAGTTATAGGGGTTATATCTGCATACAACGATATGCTTTCAGCTCATGCGCCTCTCAAGGATTACCCTGATGTTATTAAAGAATCAGCTTCAAAAAGAAATGCAATAGCTCGTGTCGCAGGCGGAGTCCCTGCAATGTGTGACGGCATTACACAGGGTGAACCAGGAATGGAGCTATCTCTATTTAGCAGAGATGTTATAGCCTTATCTACAGCAGTTGGATTTTCGCATAACGTTTTTGATGCTGGTATTTGTCTTGGAGTTTGCGATAAAATTGTTCCGGGCTTGGTTATTGGTGCTTTGAGTTTTGGTCATATGCCAATTGGGTTTATTCCAGCAGGACCGATGCCAACCGGGATATCAAATACTGAAAAATCAAATACAAGAAAAAAATATGCCAACGGCGAGGTTGATAGATCTACTTTAATTAGCTCTGAGCAAGCGGCATATCATACTTCCGGGACATGTACATTTTATGGAACAGCTAATACAAATCAATTGATAATGGAGGTAATGGGCATACAACTACCTAGTTCCTCATTCGTACCGCCTGATTCACCGGAAAGACAGATGATTATTGAAGCCACTGTTGAATCTGTATTAAATTTAAGTAAACAAGGATCAAAAATGGGTGAAATGCTTGATGTAAAAAGTTGGGTTAATGGAATAGTTGGCTTAATTGCTAGCGGTGGCTCAACAAATCTAGCAATTCATTTAATAGCCATGGCCGAAGCTGGAGGTTTTAAAATAACTTTAGAGGACTTAGATGAACTATCAGCTGTTATACCAACGATAACTAGCGTTTATCCTAACGGATTGGCAGATGTAAATGAATTTCATAACGCAGGAGGTGTTGCAGCTTTCATAGGCTCACTTCTAGATGGTGGGTACCTTTTCTCTGATGTGAAAACTCTTATGGGAGATAGCTTAGATATATATAGAAATAAGATAGAAATTAAAAATAATAAGCTGGTCTGGGAGCATCCTGCAAAAATTTTAGATCAAAGTATTATTCGTGACAGTTTCAATCCTTTTAACTCCACAGGAGGCTTGAAGTTGATGACTGGAAATATTGGAAAAGGAATTATTAAAACCTCTTCATTAACTCAGCCAGAATCAGAGATTATTGCTCCTGTATCAGTTTTTAATAGCCAGGAAGATGTTCTTAGTGCATTTGGTACCGGCGACCTTAACAAGGACTGTATTATTGTTGTAAGAGGTCAGGGACCATCTGCTAATGGTATGCCTGAATTACATAAACTGACGTCGCCATTAAATGTTCTTCAGTCAAAGGGGTATAACATTGCAATAATCACAGATGGAAGAATGTCGGGAGCTTCAGGGAGTGTTCCTGCGGTTATTCATGTAACTCCAGAAGCTAAATTAGGTGGATTACTCGCCCTAATCGAAGATGGAGATATTGGAAAAATTGATATTACTAATGGAGTATTCAATCTTATGGTTGAGGAAGATATTTTAAATAAAAGAACTCCAGCTAAATTTAATGATCAAGCAATTGGTGTTGGCAGGGAGCTATTTAAGTCATTTAGGAATAGCGTTGGGTCAGTTGAAACAGGAGCTTCGATATTTTGATGAATATTCTAGATCTTATCAAGAAACATAAAATAATTCCTTTAGGTACTTTAATCACTGATGAAGAGGTTGAAAATATCTGCAATTGCTTAACCAAAGCTGATCTACCTATTATTGAGGTAACATTAAGAGATAAAAGAGTTATTGATATACTCAAAGAGTTTAAAAATTATTCCAATATTTCCTTGGGCATTGGAACTATAAGATCAAAAGATCAAATTGACCTTGCTATTGAAGCAGGGGCATCGTTTGCTATCACTCCAGGCTTCTCATATACACTTTCTGAGTATGCTTTAGAAAGTGGATTAACCTTAATCCCAGGAGTTCAAACTGCAAGCGAGGTTATGGCAGCAAGTGATGCAGGTCATAAGACTTTAAAATTCTTTCCAGCTGAATTGTCTGGTGGGGTTGATAGATTGAGTGCATTTAAATCTGTGTTTTCAGATATAACATTTATCCCAACTGGCGGTATTACTAATAAAAATATTACAAACTACCTCAGCTTAGATAATGTTGTCGCAGCAGGAGCATCTTCTGCAATGCCTGAGTCATTAATTAGATCTAAGTCATGGCAAGAAATTATTAATAACTTAGAAGAAATAAAAACTATAATAAAAGCCATTTAAATTTCAAATAAGGGGAAGACGATATGTTTAATACTTTAGATTGGATTATTGTTGGAATATATTGCATTGGCATTATCAGCTTGGCCACATATGTATCAAGAACAAATGCTGGTAAAGAAAGGAGCGCTGAGGATTATTTTCTTGCTGGGAGATCTCTTCCTTGGTGGGCTATAGGCGCCTCATTAATAGCAGCTAATATTTCTGCAGAGCAAATTATTGGAATGTCAGGTCAAGGTTTTGTCGTCGGAATGGCAATAGCAGTTTGGGAGTTAACAGCTGCAATAGCTCTTATAGTAATGGCCAAATTCTTTTTACCACTATTTTTAGAAAAAAAAATCTACACAATGCCACAATTCCTTGAGCAAAGGTTCGATAAACGTGTCAGCCTAGTATTGTCATTTTTCTGGCTTACTGTATACGTATTTATTAACTTAACTACAGTTCTATGGTTGGGCTCATTAGCAATCAATACTCTTACTGGTTTATCTTTGATGAACGGCATGATCGTATTAGCTCTTCTTTCATTGGCTTATTCTCTGTCTGGAGGATTAAGGGCGGTAGCAATGACAGATATCGTTCAGGTTGTTCTTTTAATTTTTGGAGGGCTAGCGGTCTCATATATAGCTCTAAATAAAATATCAGGTGATCAGGGTATTTTTGAAGGATTGGGTATTGTCTATTCAGTCATGCCTGAGAAATTTGACATGATTCTTTCCCCGGATAACCCTTCGTATAATAATTTACCAGGTATATGGATTTTAATTGGTGGAGGAGTCTGGATAGGACATTTTGCGTACTGGGGCTTTAATCAATATATAACTCAAAGAGCGTTAGGGGCTAAGTCTATAAAAGAAGCTCAAAAAGGCGTTATGTTTGCTGCATACCTAAAGCTTCTTATGCCTTTAGTTATTGTTCTTCCAGGAATATGTGCAGCAATACTTTTCCCAGTTTTGGAAAAATCTGATCAAGCATACCCAACCATGATGTCTTTATTACCCAATGGTTTGCTGGGCCTTACTTTTGCAGCCTTAATAGCGGCAATTGTTTCGTCGCTAGCATCTATGACAAATAGTATAAGCACTATCTTTACTATGGATGTTTACAGATCATTTTCAAAAAATATTGTTTCTGAAGCTAAGCTTATTAGTATAGGAAGGAATGCTGTTGTTATATCTTTACTTGTTGCTGTTTTAATTGCAAAACCATTGCTTGGTAACTTTGATTCAATATTTCAATATATTCAAAACTTTACAGGATTATTTACTCCTGGAATTCTAGTTATTTTCTTGGTGGCTCTTTTTTGGAAAAAAGCTACGACACTTTCTGTTATGGTTGCTGCAATCTTGTCGTTAGTTTTATCAATATTTATAAGTGCTTTACTGCCAGAATTGTCCTACATACACAGAATGGGTATTGTATTTTTTATGTCAGGTTTTGGTTGTTATTTAACAGCGCTGATTCAAGGATATACAGATCAAGAAAAGGCTATAGACATAAATGGAATCAATTTTTCTACCTCAAAATCTTTTAATATAAACAGCCTTATTATTGTAAGTATTCTTGTTTTAATCTATGGAGTTTTTTGGTAAAGCCCAAGCATTTTTAATTTTAATTATGAATAAATATATTTTATTAATCTTAGTTTCTTTTATAAGCTCATGCGTGAATGAAAACAATGCTGTTGATGAGCCAATTATTATTTCTAATGTTGATTGGTCTAATTCTAATACATGCAATTCTTCACAAGATAATATTTTTATAAATAAATTAATCAATAAAATGACCTTAGAACAGAAGGTTGGACAAATTATTATGCCTGATATTGATGAGGTGTCCTCTGATGATGTTAAAGAATATTATCTTGGTACATTCTTGAATGGAGGCGGTAAATTCCCTAATAAAAAGAAAGATAGCACGGTGAAAGATTGGAAGAAACTAAGCAAAGACTTCTATGAGGCATCCCCTGTTGTTGATGGTTTTTTAGTGCCTATTCTATGGGGAACCGATGCAGTACATGGCCATAATAATGTTATAGGGGCAACTATATTCCCGCATAATATCGGACTGGGCTCGACAATGAATCCTGATTTAATTAAGACTATAGGAAGTATTGTTGCTAAAGAATTACTTTCAACAGGAATACCTTGGACCTTTGCTCCTACAATTGCAGTTCCTCAAAATGACTTATGGGGAAGAACTTACGAAGGTTACTCTGAAAATCCAGAACTCGTGGCACGAATGGGAGAGGCAATGATACTGGGATTGCAAGGAGAGGGTGATGAGTTCCTTGATAGCAACCATGTTCTTGCAACAGCAAAGCATTTCTTAGGCGATGGTGGAACGCAGGGCGGGGTTGATCAAGGCAATACAATACTATCCGAAGAGGATTTCAAAAATATCCATGGTACACCTTATTACAGTGCAATAAACTCTTGCATTCAAACTGTTATGGCTAGTTTTAATTCATGGAATGGCATCAAAATGCATGGAAATGAATATCTTCTTTCAAATATCTTAAGAGATCAGATGGGCTTTAAAGGCCTCGTAGTTGGTGACTGGAATGGCCATAGTCAAATACCAGGATGTTCAAAAGAAAGCTGTCCTGAATCATTTAATGCTGGTGTTGATATCTTCATGGCCCCAGATGATTGGAAGGTGCTATATAAAAATACTCTTGCACAGGTTAAGTCTGGAGTAATCTCTGAAGAAAGGCTAGATGACGCTGTCAAAAATATCCTTAAAGTTAAATATTTATTAGGACTATTTGACGAAAGAAAACCCCATGAATATGCATATAATTTTATAGGGTCAGAGCAGCATAGAGAGGTTGCAAGACAAGCAGTAAGAGAGTCTATGGTGTTATTAAAAAATAACTCAAACACATTGCCTATAAAATCAAATAAGCATATTTTAGTTATAGGAAATGCAGCTAGGCAAATTAAATATCAAATGGGTGGCTGGACAATATCATGGCAAGGAAGAGATAATTTAAACACAGACTTCCCAGATACCTTGAGCATATTCGAGTCTTTAAAGTTAAGAGCAGAGGCTATAGGAAGCACCATTGAGTATTCAGATGATTCTTCATACATCACAAAACCAGATTTAGTTATATTTGTATATGGAGAAGATCCATACGCAGAGGGCGATGGAGATAGAAAATCATTATTTTATATCAACCCCAATAAGAGGTATTTAAGTTATATGAAGGATATTAAGAATGAAAATATACCTTCTGTTTCGTTTTTTCTATCAGGGAGACCTTTGATTATTAATCAGGAACTTAATCTGTCTGATGCCTTTGTTCAGCTATGGCTTCCAGGCACAGCTGTTGAGGGAGTATCCGATATTATTTTTACAGACAGCAATGACTTAATCAATTTTGATTTTAAAGGAAAGCTATCCTTCTCATGGCCAAAACTGTCATCTCAAGTTAGATTAAATTTCGGTGATAAATTATACGATCCACTATTTGAATTCGGATACGGCCTTAACTATCGAGATAATACCTATATAGATATAATTAAGACTGAAGAGAAGGCCTCAAATCCTGATGAGATAATTGTATTTCTTGGTTCTGCATACCCCTCATATCATGAGGTAGTTTCTTACTATGACTTATCAAAAGAAAAGGAGATATATGAAGGAGTAAGTGCTGATATTTTTTCAGATCTAAAGTCTAAAATTAACCTTTCAAAATTTGATTTTAAAAAACAAGATGATGCTAAAAACCTTAATTTTGGAAATAAGAATATTAATAAAACATGGAATATATCAAGCGGCACAGTAGAAGATATTTCCTATATGTCTGAGGGCAGTGTTCAAATAATAATGAGAGCAAAAAATTTATCTAAAGATAATATGTATCTAAACTTTGCATGTAATAAAAATGATAATCAGATCAACCTATATGGCAATACTTGTTTTAAAAAATTTACAATTTCAGAAAATTTTTCCGATACTAATTTAAATCAATGGCAGTTAATAAATATTCCGCTTAAATGTTTTGATGATCAAGATTTTGAACTGTCTGCCATTACTACAAGAGCACAACTTCAAACAAAAGGGAATTGGAATATCGATATCCATTCAATTAAATATATTAATAATCAAGGATATAATTCTTGTAAAATTTACTCCCAAGATTATGAATAAATTATTACTAGTTGACGTCGGAGGTACAAACCTAAGGTATGCATATGCATATAAGGGGGCAAAAACTATCTCTAATTCAAAAAAAATATCCCTAGACTCTATCGAGCAGTTTGAATTACTAATAGGTGAGTTGTTAAAAAATGAAGATGTAGACAGCCTAATAATATCAGTTGCAGGGCCAAAGGTAAGTGGATCAATCTCAATGACTAATAGAGATCTTGTTATAAGTGAAGAGGGGCTTAAAGCTAATTTTAATTTAAATTCTTGCTATCTTTTAAACGATTGGGAGTCCATAGGCTACAGCTTGGCTAATATGCAGGAGAGTGAGATTGAAATAATTAAAAAAGGAAAGACTTTTAATAAAAATAGTTTTTTTATTGGTCCAGGAACAGGTCTCGGAGCAGCCCTTTTAGTTAATAATGAGCATGTATTACCAACCGAGATTGGCAATACAACGGGGCTCACAAAGAGCCTTATTAAAAACTATAACTTAATAGACGAGAGAGACTTTATTACTCTTGAAAATGCTGTGTCTGGTTCGGCTATTTCTAAAATATATGAAAGTAAAACAGGAAAAAGAATAAATTCTGAGCAAGTAATCGAACTCTATAGGGAAAATGACGATGCAGCAAAATCCGTAATTGATGGATTTACAAAATCTCTCGCAGAAGTTATGTCCGACATGGCATTAACTTTTATTGCAGGTAACGGAGTTTACGTTGCAGGTAGTCTGATGAGAACTATTACTGAGCTAATGGATAAAGAAAAGTTTATTGAGCACTTTAAAGGAAATAAAAAGGGAGTGCATAGAGATTTGCTTGAAATGATTCCCATTGGATTAATTAATAGGGAGCATGCATGCCTAATAGGAAATTTAAACTACTTCAATTTTAAAGAGAACTTTAATCAGGAAAATTAAAATAGCTTTATGAAAAATATAAATGATATATATATAGGCAAGACACCATTTGACTTATCTGATAAGAGCGTAAGTGGAGTTGAGGTCCTTATAGGGGATGAGAGCTTTTATAAGATTCAAAATGTTAACTCAATGAGGCCATTCTTTATGAGTATTGTAAGTCCATTCAATCATTGGCTCTTTATTTCTAGTAATGGATCTTTATCTGCTGGAAGAAAGGATAGTAACAACGCTTTATTTCCCTATTACACAGATGACAAAATAACTGAAGCTCAGGAAGTTACCGGAAGTAAGACAATATTTCATATCCAGAAAGATGGTATGAGCTCTCTCTGGGAGCCATTTTCTTATAAAAATGAAGGTAGTTACAACATTACTAGAAATCTATATAAAAACTTTAGCGGCAATAAAATAATTTTTGAAGAAGTTAATAATGACCTTGATGTTGAATTCTCTTATCAATGGAGCATAAGTGATTTATTTGGCTTTGTAAGAGAATCTACTATTAGAAATATTGGAGTTAATGGAGTTGACATAAGGCTTCTTGATGGCATTCAAAACATACTACCCTGGGGTGTTGAAGAGGCACTTCAAAATAGCACAAGCAACCTTGTTGATGCATATAAAAGAAATGAATTAGATGTACAAAGTGGGATTGGTATTTATTCCCTAAGTGCAATTATTGTTGATAGAGCAGAGCCAAGTGAGGCACTAAAAGCTAATATTGCATGGTCTTCAGGCCTAGTAAACTCAAAAAAATTATTATCATCAAAGCAGCTAAATAATTTTAGGAGAGGAGAGAGTTTAATTGAAGAGCTTGATGTAAAAGCTGAAAAAGGTGCATATTTTTTAGTAGCTGATATCTCTCTTGATCATCAAGAAAGCTCTATTTGGCATATAGGAACTGATGTTAATAAATCTTCTGCAGATATAATCTCACTTGCTAAGAAAATTAATTCTAATAAGTCTTTAATTGACGAGATAAAGCTAGATATTCAAAATGGCTCTAATGAGCTATTCAAACTTGCAGGCTCTTCCGATGGCATGCAGACAACCTCAGATAGTCGAAGGAATATCCGTCATTTCTCAAATACATTATTTAATATTATGAGGGGTGGGATCTTTGATAACGATTATCAAATTGAGAAAGCTGACTTTACTAAATATCTAGCAAATGGGAATAAAGAATTATTTCATAACAAAAAAGCTCTTTTAAGAGATCTCCCAGAGGAGTTTAATTTAGATCATTTAAGGAATATCGCTGATAAAGATGCAGATAAGGATTTTCAAAGATTATGCTATGAGTACCTTCCTTTAAAATTTAGTAGAAGGCACGGCGATCCTAGCAGACCTTGGAATAAGTTTTCTATAAATACTAGAAGTGAAGTTGATGGATCAAAAATTTTGGATTATCAGGGTAACTGGAGAGATATCTTTCAAAACTGGGAGGCATTGGTCCATTCTTACCCAGAGTTTATAGATGGAATGATCTTTAAATTCCTAAATGCTACAACTTTTGATGGATATAACCCCTATAGAGTTACCAAGGACGGCTTTGATTGGGAGTCATTAGAGCAAGATAATCCCTGGTCTTATATTGGATACTGGGGAGATCATCAGATCATATACTTACTTAAATTCTTAGAATTTATGGAAGATTACTACCCAGAAAAAATTAATAAATATTTTGAAGATGAGGTTTTTGTCTATGCAAATGTGCCTTACAAGATTAAGCCATATGAAGATCTTCTTAAAGATCCAAAAAATACTATTGATTTTGATGGTGATAGCGAAGGAGATATAAATAAACAGAGAGAGTCTATGGGTTCTGACGGAGCTCTTTTGCTAGACGCAACTGATAGTATTATAAAAGTTAATTTTATTGAAAAGATACTTGCAACAGTTGTTGCAAAGGTGGCTAATTTAATTCCTGAGGCTGGTATTTGGATGAATACCCAGAGGCCTGAATGGAATGATGCAAATAATGCTCTAGTTGGAAATGGCGTTTCTATGGTTACCCTTTACCACCTTAGAAGATTCTTACATTTCTTTATAAATATTCTTACTGGCTATAAATCTGAAAAAATATCAGTATCAATTGAGCAAAAAAACTTATTACTCTCCCTGAGCGACGCGCTTAACAAGAATCTATTTTTATTAAAAGGGAATATATCAGATAAAAACAGGTTAAATATTATGAATTTGCTTGGCAAGTCCTCAAGTTTATTCAGACAATCCATATATAAAAATGGCTTCTCTGGGAAGAAGGCTATGTTGACTAAGGAGGAGGTTTTAGGCTTTTTAGATGTTTCAATTAAATTTATAGAACACTCCATTGATGCCAATAAGAGACCTGACGGTCTTTACCACTCATATAATCTAATGTCAGCTAATAACGATTCAGTGTCCGTTTCCTACCTTCCTGAGATGCTAGAGGGCCAAGTGGCTATTTTGGGTTCAGGATACTTATCAGCCAAAGAAAGTTTAAATGTCTTGGATTCTCTAAAAAATAGCAAACTCTTTAGAGAAGATCAATATAGTTACATACTTTACCCAAACAAAGATTTACCAGGGTTCCTAGATAAAAATAATATTGAAAAAATTAAAATTGAAAGCTCTAAATTATTATCTAAGTTAATAAGTGAAAATAATAAAAAAATAATTATTCAAGACTTGAATGGTGGCTTTCACTTCAATGGAAGTTTTAATAATGCAAACTCACTAAAGGATCAGCTTGATCTCCTTCCCGATTCATTTAATGACCTTGTAGTAGAAGAATATGATTTAGTACTAGCTATATTTGAAGAAATTTTTGACCATAAATCATTTACAGGAAGATCAGGAACATTCTTTGGCTATGAGGGCCTTGGATCAATATACTGGCACATGGTATCAAAACTTCTTTTATCAACTTTTGAGGTTACAGCTGAAGCTATAAAATCTAAGGAGGATCACTCTGTGATAGACGGCCTTCTAGAACACTATTTTGAAATTAATGAGGGCATAGGGGTTAATAAATCACCAGAATTATATGGAGCATTCCCAACTGACCCATATTCTCATACACCAGGAGGCAAGGGGGTGCAGCAGCCAGGTATGACAGGGCAAGTAAAGGAGGATGTGTTAAGTAGGTTCGGTGAGCTTGGCATGTCAGTAGTATGCGGAGAAATTTCTTTTAATCCATCTATACTGAGACAAGCAGAGTTTGTTGAAAGCGAGACAGCTTTTAAGTTTATTAATCTTAATAATGAGATATCTTCAATCAACCTTCTTAAAAATTCATTAGGATTTACTATATGCCAAGTCCCGATAATT
>MEHZ011636876.1_pt1 | contig 22672 bp, 17 predicted proteins | sample 897221 | NCBI WGS metagenome assembly MEHZ01 (sample SAMN05514161, study PRJNA337945) | marine metagenome | isolation source: marine surface water | place: Arctic Ocean | collected 2007-12-13
TATAAACGAACAGGAATTCCTGCTTTTCTCATTTCTTCTTTGGTCTGGGGAATGGTACATTCTCCAAAGTGAAAAATACTGGCAACTAAAACTGCACTGGCTTTCCCTTTGATAATACCATCCACCATATGAGAAGGATTACCCACTCCCCCTGATGCGATAACAGGAACTTCAACCGCTTCGCTAATTGTCTTGGTTAATTCCAGGTCAAATCCCTGTTTTGTTCCATCTCGGTCCATACTAGTAAGGAGAATTTCACCCGCACCTCGCTGGACCACTTCCTTTGCCCATTCCAATGCATCTAAATGGGTGATTTTTCTACCCCCGTGGGTATAAACACTCCAACCTTCTTTATCGGTATTTTTTTTGGCATCAATCGCTATTACAATACATTGATTGCCGAAAGTTTTGGACGCTTCATTAACAAGGGAAGGATTCAAGATAGCAGCCGTATTAAGGCTAACTTTATCAGCCCCAGCCAGAAGCATATCTCGAATGTTGGTTACATTTCGAATACCTCCCCCCACAGTTAATGGCATAAAGCACGAGGCTGCTGTTTTTTCGACCACGTCCCGCATGGTATTTCGTTCATCACTCGAAGCTGTTATATCTAAGAAAACAAGTTCATCAGCTCCTTGTTCTTCATAAGCTTGGGCAACTAGAACAGGGTCACCCGCATCTCGTAATTCCTTAAATCTTACACCTTTAACTACGCGACCGTTGTCAACATCAAGACATGGGATAACTCGAGCAGATAACATAAAGTGATAGTAAAGAAATAATTAGATCGCTCAAGGGGCGATTCCAAACAAATAGAAATTATTCGTCGGCGAATGCGATATCAGGTTGGTACGAAAGTACCAATTTATATTGTTGGCCAGGACGCATTACTAGTGGATGGTCGCGTACCAAATATTGAACATAATGAACATTGCCCGCATATCCCCTATAATCTGGGTCATCGGAAAGTGTTTCAAAAGAACCCCAAGTTGCCTGAAAATCATCCACTTCAACATTAGCTCGAAGGCCTTCCGCTCCTTGTCTTAAGGTGGTCCCAAGACGGTAAGTGGAGTGGGGAGAACCAATCACGAGGGCAAGCCTCATTTTATCCATGGTAACTTGGTTCTTAACTTTAAATGAAAATTCTGATTGTACCCGACCTTCACTAAAAGACCATTGGACTTGGCAACTTCCTATTCCGTATGCAAAAGATCCATCGGTTTTAATAAGATCAGGTTGATCAAACCGAAGATAGAAAGATTTTTTTAGTCCAATCCCGGTGACACAATTTTTACCATAATAAGAGGGAACCACAACCGCATCGCCAAAAGTGAGTTCTGGCATCATTACGGGTAAGTATTTATTAACTGGCCAATCAAAGATTCCAGGACAATGAGGGAAAGCTAAGTTGTCACTAGTCACATTGTCGCCAGGCCCGATCAAGGGGAGTTGGTATTGAAGACCATTATTTTCATCCCTGAAAAGGAAGACTCCATGCTCTTTCTTATGACCTTTGTCAAAAATGACATATCGACCAGCAGTTTTTGAGCGATTAGATGGTGGCACTGCGAGTGACCCGCCAATCACTTTTGCCAAGCGAGACCACTGACAAAGATTCCGAGCGGCATCAAAATTTGCCATACGTGTGGTGTGATTAGGCACGGTGTTTCTTTCAGCATCGCGGATCACAAGGTCTCCTTTTTCTTGGTCTAGGTATGTGACAAAGAAATATTGAAAAAGCCTGCGCAGGGTATCTAAATACAAGGGCATTTTTTCAGAGCTTATCCACTGATCCCTCATTGATTGAAGAATCATACTTATACAGTGAATCTGCCCATAAGCGCCAACTGAACGACCGTAGTTCCAACCTAGTCCGTCTTGTCGGACCATATCAGGGAGCATTTTGAGGTATTTCTCTGCAAATGTCCTAAGCTTGGGAAGCTTTCGATCTTTCAAATGAACATTAGCGTGTAATTGAAGTGCCTGACGAATGAAGATAAAAGATAAGAGTCCGTATACGTCAAAGACGCCACCGGTTCCTTTAGTATTATCATCAAAAAACCCGTTTGAACTGCTTGCTTCAATTCGCTCTACAAAACGATCAATTACTTTCCCCGTATCATCTTTTTTGGTAAGTCCAAAACTAAAGCGAGCTACGGACTTGGCCACATTAAATGCTTGATAATGATCTTCGTGATCAGATCGTGCCAATAGGCATTGATCTAGTTGCTCTCTCGTTGGATCGAGTAGGCGCTCCCATACTGCGTTTCGTTCCTTGGATGCTCCAAAGGAGAGAAGGCCAAGCGAGGCATATGCCATGCCATTTTCGTTGGCGTCTTCATTGAAAGCCTGCTGAGTAATACAACGAGCAGCTAAGTCATGAAGATCGAATTCCCCGAGTTCCACTTCGCCGGTAGCTCGGAAGAATTCTCCAATCGCAAGTGCGGCATGCCCAGGTTCGTCTACCCGAGAGTTTTCGCCGGCTGCTGGAGTGACAGTGCCGTCTTCGTTGATGTGCTGAAGGTTATTGCCCAAAAGAGAACGGGCTAAATCCAAGCATTGATCAGAAAAATTGTGCATAAGGGGGCTTGAAAGAGAAAATTATGAAAGGTAACAAAGTGTCGATAAGACAGGGCTTTGTCAACGAGTTAAGGGGTTTGGATTAGGTCTAAAAATTCTTTATTCGATTTGGTGGTAGTCATTCTGTCCAATAAACTCTCAGCTGCGTCAATAATCTTCATGGGTGACATTGCACGACGAAGAAATGATGTTTTTTCTAAAACCTTAGGTTCTACCAAGTCTTCTTCCTTTCGTGTGCCTGAAGAAGCAAGGTTAATTGCAGGCCACAGACGGAGTTCTGCTACTTTTCGGTCGAGTATAATTTCACAATTTCCAGTGCCTTTAAATTCCTGAAATATAAGTTCATCCATTTTAGATCCTGTTTCAACTAAAGCGGTGGCAACAATGGTAAGTGATCCTGCTTCTTCAGAGTTCCTTGCGGCTGAGAAAATTTGACGAGGTTTCTCCAAAGCTCGAACATCCAGGCCTCCCGTCATAGTACGACCACTTTTACCAGATGCTGCATTGTAGGCTCGTGAAAGGCGAGTAATTGAATCTAATAGAAGTACAACATCCTTATTACTTTCAACCAATCTCTTCGCCCGTTCGATTGCAAGTTCTGCAATTCGTAGGTGATTGGTAACTTCTTCATCATTGGAAGAGGCATAAATTTCGGCCGGAACTGAACGGGAGAAGTCAGTAACTTCCTCGGGCCTTTCATCTATTAAAAGAACCATCAAGTGACATTCTGGGTGATTTTCTTTTATCCCTTTTGCGATATCGTGAAGTATAGTGGTTTTTCCAGCTCGGGGCGGAGCCACGATCAGACTGCGTTGTCCTTTACCAATCGGGCAGAAAAGATCAATAACTCGAGTGGTCATTTGCCCGTCCTTCGTTTCCAAATTGAGCTTTTCCTTGGGTTGAATGGTAGTGAGTTGATCGAAGCGAAATTGTTGCTTTCGATCATTGAGACTCATCCCGTCAACTTTATGAATAAAACGAACTTTGGGATTTGGGCGATTTTTATCAGGGATTGAATCCGCCGTAATGATGGATCCTTTTTTTAACTTAAAACGACGGATTAATTCTTTCGGCACGAAAGGATCAACTGGAGTAGTTTTCCCTCCTCTTTTAGGATCAAGAAGTACGCCCGTTTTATTTTCGTTTAGTTCAAGAATACCTTCAACTTCAAGGAGGTTCTGACTAGTCTGTTCATTTTCACTCATCAAAAAGATAAAATTTTTGGCAAAGTTTGCCGTAAGAATTCCGAAAAAATCGGAAGGGATTAAAAGTCAAAAAATAAAAATTCTATTGCTGGGGATTAACAATCAAAGAAATTTAAAATTTTCATAATTACATGATTTACTATTGTGGAAGTCAACCATGTAAAAAATCAAAATACAAAAGGGTTTGTCCTAATCACTTTATCGTTTAATAAACTATAATCACATGAATAAACCCTTTTATTTAACAACGGCGATTGATTATGCGAATGGATCGCCTCACCTCGGGCATGCATACGAAAAGATTTTGGCGGATGTGATTGTAAGAACGAAAAGATTAAATGGAGCATCGACTCATTTTGTTACTGGACTTGATGAACATGGGCAAAAAGTTCAACAGGGTGCTGATAGGGAAGGAGTTTCTCCCCAGGAAAGGTGTGATCGAATCGCCCTTGAGTTCAAAAATTTACTGACTCAATTAAATATTTCTCATGACGATTACATTCGGACCACCGAGTCACGTCACAAAAAAGTAGTCTCATCTTTACTACAGGATCTATTCGACCGTGGAGAAATTTATCAAGCTGAATACCAAGGTTTTTATTCAACTCGGGCAGAACAATTTCTTCAGGAAAAAGATAAAGTGGATGGAAAATGGCCCGAAATTTATGGAGAGGTTTCAGAAATTACCGAGAGTAATTATTTTTTCAAATTGAGTAAATATCAGGACTGGTTGATCGAATATTTGCATAATGAACCGAATTTCATTATGCCAAATTTCAGGCGTAATCAAGTGCAGGAATTTTTAAAAGAACCTTTAAATGATCTTTGTATTTCTAGACCAAAAGAAAGGTTATCATGGGGGATCCCATTACCTTTTGATGAAAATTATGTAACCTATGTTTGGTTTGATGCTTTGGTTAATTATGTTACAGCAGCGGGTTACGGGGAGGAAGAGTTTACGAATTTATGGCCAGCTGATTTACATGTGATAGGTAAAGATATTTTAGCACCTCCACATGCGGTTTATTGGCCCATCATGCTCAAGGCATTGAAACTACCTTTGCCTAAACAAATTCTTGCCCATGGTTGGTGGATGAGTTCGGGAGAAAAGATGTCAAAGAGTACGGGGGAGGTAGTAGACCCGTTAAGCTTAGTTGAAAAACGTGGAGTGGATGCATTTCGTTATTTTGTAATGAGGGAAATGACAGTGGGCCAAGATGCAGATTTTTCGCTGGAACGTTTTGAGTCCCGTTACAAAACGGATTTGGGAAATGACTTAGGCAATTTGCTTAGTCGATTATTTCATATGACTACAACCTATGAAAATGGAGTGGTTCCAAGGGTTGAATTAAACGAAGAGTTTGAGCAAAAATTAAAAGCCAATTTCGAAGCGGCCAAAGTTAAATCAATGGAGCATTTTGATACTTTTCAGTTTAGTCTAGGATTGGATCAAATTTTTATATTTATTCGTTCGATTAATAAATACGCGGATGAAAGAGCTCCATGGAAGCTAGCTAAATCAGAGTTAAAAGACGACCAAGAGAAACTCAAAACTTGTCTCGGAGTAATGGTTGAATCACTGCGCTTAGCGATTCAAATGCTTGCACCTATTATGCCTGGAGTTCACAAAAAAGTGAATGAATTATTAGGTTTACCAGTGTGTGAAAATTGGGAAACGGATCTACAATGGGACTTCAGATTGGAAGGATGCTCGTTGGGAGAAAAAACTATTTTGTTCCCAAGAGATTAAGTTAAATATTTTTTTCTTGTTGTGAAGAAAGTAGCGTAACTTCAGCAAGGAGGACCCGAGTATCATCTGCCTCCAGAATTTTAATATGCCAATTATTAAGGGTTAAAATTTCGCCGACCTCAGGAATTCTTCCGAGTTCCTTTGTGATGAGTCCCCCAAAACTTGTGAGTTCCTCCTCTTCATCAACTGCTAATTCTTTGGGTAATTCATGAACTGGACTTAAGCCAGACACTTTCCATTTTCCAATACCAGATGGTTGTACGGTGTTCTCCTCTGCATCAAATTCATCTTGAATTTCTCCTACAACTTCCTCGAGAATATCTTCCAGGGTAATCACGCCATCAATCCCACCAAATTCATCACGAGCCAAGGCCATGTGAACTTTCCAGCGCATCATTTTTCGTAATGCAACAGGCAGTGGGTCTTCAGTAGAAAGTATTGCGGGGGCTTTGCTTAAAGATCGCAGATCGATTGGTTTTCCTTGGCTCAAGAGACGAAACGCGTATTTAACATGAATGATGCCAATGCATTGATCTAAATCACCTTCGCAGATTGGTAGCCTTGTATGCCCGCAATTTCTAGCAATTTGGAGATTTTCTTCGATTGAATCTTGGCAATCTAATACCTGAACTTGATGTCGGGGAACGAGCACGTCACGAACATGCAAGTGGCCCATCTCGAGGGTATTCCCAACAATCTCAAAAATTTCGGGATCGAGGGTAGAGCTTTCCCTACTTAAGGTTCGAATATGGTCAGCTAATTCGTTTTTATCATCTTCAACTCCAATTTGAGGGTTGGACCATGACTTCATTAATCTTTCAATTTGTTTAAGTACAAAGCTGAGGGGCAAACAAATGAGTTGGATGATAATCATGAAGGGCTTCCCAAATTTTAAATGCAGCGGCAAGAAGGAACTCGCTGCAATTGAATGAGAAGCAATACCAGTCCAGGTTCTTTCCCAAATAAATGAAAGCCCAACTGAAACCAAAAAGTAAAATGCCTGGTTGATCGAAACAGAATTTTCTTCGTACCTTAGAAAAGAATAAAATGCGATCGTTCCTAAGAGTACTTGAATCGTGGAGAGTAGGGCTGCTTCAACATGAAAGGGTCTTTTATGATTGGGAGCAGCTAAAAGTGAGCGCAAGAGCTTGCCTGAATCTTTATTTTCGGGGACGGAGGAAACTCCCGCACGGACTCGATCGATGAGTGCTCGATAGGTATTAACATTAAGTCCCCATAAACTTACAAGGAACCAAGCCAAGAGAATAAGATATCGATACTCGTAAAGAAAAAGAACTTCGTTCATTATGTTGCCTTAACCTAAGAAAGCACTTGCTTTAAGGCAGTGAGGGCTTGGAAATTTTCTTCCTCTGTTCCAATGGAAATTCGTATGAATTCTTTTAAGCTTTGAGGCATGGGTCTTGTGATGATACCTAGAGTTTGTAGTGAATGAAAGATTGCCTGTCCATCTCCAACCTTGATCATTAAAAAGTTCGCTTTACTGCGAATGTATTCTAAATTTAAATTTTCCAATCCAGTAGCCATTTGCTTGAGCCCATCCAAGTTACGTTTTCGGCATTGAGCGACCCAATCTTTATCTTCGAGAGCAGCAATTGCCGATGCTTGAGCGATTGAATTTACATTAAAGGGTTGCCTCGCTTTTTGGAGTAGTTCGATTAATTCTTCATTCCCGTACCCATAACCAATTCGAAGGCCTGCTAACCCATGAATTTTCGAAAAAGTTCTCATCGCCAAAACTTTTTTACCTTGCTTGATGAAGGGCCTAATATCGGGAGGGTCTTGTAAATATTCGGCGTACGCTTCGTCTAAGCAAAAAATTACATGGTCGGGTAGGGACTCAACAAATTGAATAATTTCTGCAGCTGAATTAGCAGTACCCGTAGGGTTGTTAGGACTCGGAAGAAATATTAATTTTGTTTTATCGGTAATGGCATTGTACATTTCGTTGAGATCGTGCACAAGGTTGGGCATTGGGACGACAACAGGGGTTGCACCCATAAGTAATGCCATTAATTTGTAGACAACAAACGCGTGTTCTCCAACAATGACCTCGTCACCTTCTTCTAAAAAAACATGACCGAGTAACTCGATAACTTCATTTGAACCATTTCCTAAAATAATCTGCGAAGGTTCCAATTGTAGGTTCTTACCTAAGGCGTTCCTCAACTCTTGACCACTTCCCTCTGGGTAAAGGTGTACATACTTCAGTGCCTCACTTCCTGCGGCAATTGCAAGCGGTGATGCACCCCAAGGGTTTTCATTAGAGGCAAGCTTGCAAACATCCTTGGGATTTAGCTTATGCTCACGAGCCACTTGCCCAATTGGTTTACCTGGTTGGTAAACTGGTTGATCCAGAATGCGAGGATTCGCAAGTTGGGAAAAATTCATATAAAATAAATTCTATTCCATGGAATAAATAGATTCAAGGAAAAGTAACTCGAAACCTGTGGTTGTTTTAAGGGGATTTTTTTAATAACCTAATCTTGTGAAAATTGCTGTGTTTGGGGCTTCCGGTTTACTCGGGTCTGCGGTTTGCAGGTCAGTCATTCATCGTGGATACTCTCTTTTAGCCTATTCAAATAAAGAAACTGTTACCTTTTCGGAGAAATATAAAACGAAGCGATTGCCCTTTTCTGATGATACTCAACTGACCCGGGAATTGTTTGATCAATGGCCAGACGCGGTGATTAACTGTGCGGCAATTTCTTCACCCGATACCGTTGATAAATCACCAGAATCTGCTCGTTTAATTAATGTCGAAGGCGCTTCAAGATTAGCCAGTATTTCTGCTCATATAGGAGCTCGCTTTATTCATATTTCAACAGATATGGTATTTGATGGTACAAAGCCACCTTATCGTTCAACTGATATCCCGAACCCTCTGAGCGAATATGGTAGACAAAAATTGGAAGCAGAAAAAAAGATCTTATCGGTAACGGATGAAAAATTAGTGGTATTACGAGTCACCTTGCTTAATGGAAATAGTCCATTGGGCCAAAGGAGCCAGCATGAGAAAATTCTTCGCACACTTGCCTCTGGCTCAGCATTAACTCTTTTCGAGGATGAAATTCGACAACCCTGTTCCGCTGAAAATCTTTCTGATGTAATTGTGGAACTTACTGAAAGACCTAATTTAAACGGCCTTTTTCATTGGGCAGGAAGCGAAGAAGTTTCTCGCTATGAATTGGGGGTTCGAATTCTTAAACGATTTGGAATAAATCCCGATAATATTTTGCCAGGAAGTATAAAGAATCATGAAGCCACAGGTCAGCGACCTCAACATGTGTCATTTATTTTGGAACCTTTGGCTTCGAAAGTTCGTACTCAACCTTTATCTATTGATGAACAACTAGCAGAACTTCAGATTCCTCCGGACCTTTACTCTTGGTACCGAGAGTTTGCCGATAATCCGAACTGCTATATTCCTCGCTTTTGAATTTTTTATGTCACTTTTTATTTATCCTTACTTAGAAGAATCAGGGCCCGAAAATATGGCTACCGATTTTTCTTTATTTCAGGAAATCAATTCGACTGACCCAATTTTCAGGCATTATGGGTGGAATAATGAAGAGGTAACCTTTGGCTATGGCCAAAATTGGACTTGGGTGAGTGAGCAGGAAATAATTAAATCTAGGAACATTACACGACGACCCACAGGAGGAGGAATCGTTAAGCATGGTCAAGATTGGACCTATATGCTCATCCTACCCAATGGTCATTCTTCTTGTTCAATACCCGCCCTTGATCTGTACGAAAAAATTCATCTGGCTATTGGTAAAGCATTAGGTGGGTTAGGACATGAGACTACTTTAAAACCCTGTCCACAAAAAGGGGAAATAAAAGCTGGGATTCCGGGGAATTGCTTTTTAGAGCCAGTGGGACGAGATTTGATGTCGAGTAATGGAACCACAAAACTTGCGGGAGCAGCGATGAAGAGAACGAAAAAAGGAATTTTGGTTCAAGGAACGATCGAGCTTTCTGGATTTTTCAATCTAGATTTAGATCAATTTAAAACTTTGCTTATTTTCGAAATGGAAAAATTAGTCGACGAAAAAGCCAAGGAGATGCAATGGACGAAAGAGCTTGTTGAAAGGCGTTCTTGCTATGTGGAGCAATTCTCCTCTAGTTCTTGGCGTGAAAACCGAAAATTTCCTTAGCGGATAAAGGTAACAATATTTTCCACATGCCTAGTTTGTGGAAAGAGGTCGAAGGGTTGAACTTCAGTAATTTTGTACCCACCATCTACTAGAATTTTAGCATCTCGAGCCTGTGTTGCTGGATCGCAGGACACATAAATTATTTTATTGGGCTTAAAGGCCAGCGCTTGTTCTAAAAAATCTTGATCGCAGCCTCGCCGAGGAGGATCAATAACTAAGGAAAAGTCTTCATCTTGGCTTTCTAATTCATCAAAGATAGATGACGCATTACCAAGAAAAAACTCGGCATTTTCAATTCGATTAATTGAGGCGTTTGCTCGAGCCCACTCAAATCCCTCTCGGCTAATTTCAATACCGACAACTTTTTTAAAATGTTTTGCCGCTGATAAACTAAATAAGCCACCCCCGCAGTAAGCATCCACTAATAAACTCGATGTACCAGTCTTTGCTTGTTCAACAACATAATCAACAAGCGAAGGAAGAATAAAAGGATTATTTTGAAAAAACTCTCCGGCCTTGAATTGAAAAATTAACTCACCCACTTTTTCCGATACGACTTTTTTTGGATCGGTCACTACACCTTCAAGTGTATGTCGAAGTAAAAGAGTCCCTCCCTTTTTTTTCTTTAATGTCTGGTGCAGTTCTTCACGGGCTGCTGGTAGCTTTTCGTTAATCTCATCGGTAGCAATCGGGCAACTGGGTACATCAATGACGACCTTGCGAGAACCGTACTTTAAGAAGCCGATTTTTCTCGGGTCTGATGATCTTGCTTTTTCATAATGTGGAGTAAGCTTAGATCGATAGCCATATTGTTTGGGTGAAGGGACAACAGGAAGGACATCAACTTGTAATCCACTAATTCTTTCAAAATTATCAACTACCTGATTCCTCTTCCATTTAAGTTGAGTTGCATATTCTACCGATTGATATTGGCAACCTCCACAGGTTCCGAAAAGTGAACACTGTGGATCAACTCGATCCGTTGATTTTTCAATTACTTCAATGCAATCAGCTTCTGAGTAATTTTTATGATTTCTAAAAATCCGAACTTTCACCCGTTCACCCGGTAAAACAAATGCAATTTGAATAACCCAGCCATTATCTCTCGCAATGCCAAAGCCTAAGTTTGTGACATTTTCTACATCAAGGATTAATTCATGATGATAAGGGTAGGGATGTTCGTTAAAACCTTTTGGTGGTAAATTCATTGAAGAAGTTTCGTAACGGGCTCGCCCTCATCATGCAAAACCCTTTTTTTAAAAATATGTCAGATATAATTTTCAGTTTAAGCAATTCAAAGGTTAAGGAATTGGTGAAATTACGCGATTCAGCCAAGCGTAGAAGAGAGTTGAGCCATTTTGTGATCGAGGGATATCCAGATTTAAAAAGTATTTATGAATCAGGTCGAAAGGTGGAGGAAATATTTTTTTGTTGGGAATTAATTAAAAAAGCGGGGTTAGAAAAAGAATTTGAAGAATTAGAAAATTTAGATTTTTTACTTACTGAATTAAGCAAGGAAGCATTTAGTAAAGCATCTTACCGAAAAGGATCAGATGGATTTCTTTCAATTGCACATTCTTGGCCATTATTATTAAAAAATACTATTCAGGAAAATACACAAATTTGTATCGTACTCGATGAAATTGAAAAACCGGGAAATTTAGGAGCAATTATACGAACTGCAGAAGCCTTTGGAGTTAACTCAATATTATTATCAGATTCATCTGTTGACTGTTTTAACCCTAATGTAGTTCGGTCCTCTAGGGGATTAATGGCAGGAATCAATATCGGAATGGGAACAAAGGAAGAGGTTCACGCTTTTTTAGTGGAAAAAAAGTTTATGTTGGTTGGAACTAGTGGTCGTTGCAATAATTCTTATTGGGAGCAGGAATTTAATAAAAAAATCGCCTTTATATTTGGAAGTGAAAAGGAGGGATTAGGAAATTTTTGGCGAGAGCACCTTGCTTGTCAGGTTGAAATTCCAATGAAAGGGAATGCGGATTCACTTAATCTTCATGCCAGCGCGGCTTGCATATTGGCCGAATATAATCGCAGGAATTTGATTTAGAGGGATTTAAGCCATGGTATAGATTCATCCAGAGCATCCTTCATATTTTTGATGGGACGATACCCCAAATCATTTTCCGCGGATTGAATCGAGAACCAATGGTCGTGTGCTAATTGGCAGGCAACAAAGCGAGTCATTGGAGGTTCTTTTTTTATTCTCAAAAACTTCCAAATATTTTCCAGAGTCGAGCCGAGGAGAAAAGCATTTTGAAAACTAAGTTTTTGTTTAATAGGAGGGAGGCCGATTAATTGGAAAACCTCATTGAGCCATTCCCATAAAATAATTGGTTCACCTTGACCGATAAAATAAGGATTTCCTCCGAGGTTTTTATTTTTCATCATGGCATTCATCGCACATACATGAGCATGGGTCACATTATCAATATGGGTCAGGTCGACTTTGTTTTTACCAGAACCGATGATCCGTAATTTCCCTTTTTTATGACGTTTTATGACTCGGGGAAGTAAATGCGGATCATTTTCGCCCCAGACTAGATGTGGTCGAAGGGCGAGAGTTTGAAATTGTCCAATCTCATTGGCTTTAAGTACCTTTTGTTCGGCGATTGATTTAGTTTCTGCGTAAGGGGAGAAACCAGTTTTTCCATAAGAAAGCGATTCATCTCCCTGATTGATCGATTGAGCAGAAAATACAACGCTGGGAGTACTTGTATAAATAAAGCGAGGAATATTAGCAGATTGGCAAGATGCCAGTATGTTTTCAGTTGCTAGCACATTCGAATCATAAAATTCAGAATATTTCCCCCAGACTCCAGCTTTTGCGGCAACATGAAAAAAGATATCAGTTCCCCTGAGCAGAGAATGGGGTAAAGTGTCTTTAGTTAGATCGAAGGTATGGTGAGAATCCTCAGTTTGAATGCTAGGGGGAATTAATGGTCGCCTTCCAATGGTGTGAACTTCATGACCCGCCTCCAATAAACTTTTTGTGAGCGAAGATCCGAGAAATCCAGTTCCACCAGTTATGATAATTTTCATAAGGTGAAATACTTGGAAGGATTTTTTAAGAACAATTTAGTCCATTTTTTAGAAAGGGATAGGCGGTGTATTTTTACATTGTGCCTAGAGTCGACTGGAAGAGATTTTTCAAAGACAACATATTTAAAAGAAAATGCTGGAAGGTGCGTTTTCAATGTCTCTAAAACCTTTTCTTTTATTGTGGGAAAATCCCTTTGTTTAATATGCGAAAAAAGTTCAACCACAATGCATGGGAGTTTTGGCGAATTATGACCAATGCCAATGAGGGCAGATTTAGAAACTTCTTTCATTCCATTAATTAATGGTTCGCATCGTTCAGTTTCAAGTGGCCCATTCTTGGTTAGGACTCTTTCAGCTTTTCGTCCGAGAAATCGCAGAAAGCCATCTGCATCAAAATAGCCCAAGTCCCCCATACGATGAAAATTAAGTTGTCCGTCATTAAATTTAGAATCTAGCGTGGCACCCGGCATACGGAAATATTCCTTGCTTACTACAGATCCAGAAACACAAATTTCGCCTACCTCCCCTTTGCGGAGTTCTTTGGGGCAATTTATCCCGGATTCAAAGGGAGAAAACGTATTGGGATATATGCGAATTGAATTTCCTGTAAGTGGACGACCAAGACAGGAACCATTTCCAAGAGCAATATCTTTGGCTAGGTTGTTTACATCAATATGATCTGCAATCGAAACGGGCAGGGCTTCTGTTGCTCCGTAGGGAAGAAAAACTTTTCCATTAGGAATTATTTTAGCTAGGTCTTTTACTAAAGAGGGATGTGCGGGTGCACCGGCAAGAAAAAATCTTTTAATATGTGAAAGTGAAATCTTTTGAGAATTACAAGACGCCGCAATTTTTTTACCAATAATAGGGGAGGTGAAGGCGGTGGTAATTTCAAACTCCTGAATGGCCTGAGTGAGTTTTTGTGGATCCGCAGAACTGGGCTTTCTTGGGTCCATATCGGGAATGACTGAAGTAACCCCAAGTGCTGGATTAAAAAGAGCAAAGATGGGTAGGGTGGCTAAATCTTTTTCTCCCCTTTGAATACCGAAATCATTCTTTAAGTGGTTAATTTGGGCAGCAAAGACTTCATGAGTATAGCTAACCCCTTTGGGAGTACCAGTTGATCCTGAGGTAAATACAATTGCGGCGAGATCTTCAGGATGAGTGCACTCATGTTTTGGTGAGGTGGCTCGTTCCTTCTTGTTGATTTCATTGAAAAAACAGTTCGACTGAATAAGAACTTTTTTTTCCACTGATCGAAAAGGCGCGGGGAGAAACTTACTGAGTATATGTATTAGTGAAATCCCAATTAACGCAGATGGTTTGGTGTTTTTTATACACTGAAGAAACGCCCTTAAGCCCATTCCAGGATCGATAATAATGGGAACTGCTCCTAAATAGAAAAGAGAGAAGGCAATAAGAATTAACTGATAGCCAGGCTTTACTGCTAAGAGCACATGATCCCCCTTGGAAATCCGCTTAGATCTCAAATAAGCAGCACAGTTTTGAACTTCTAGATTGAGTTCTTTAAATGAGCGGGGTTCAAATAAACCCTCTTTTGCGGAAACTATTGCGAGTTGATCAGGAGAAAAGGCAGCCGCATTGACCAAATGACTGGCAATATTTTCATCTTTTCCATGTCCATCCACAAGACAAATTATTTATGTTCTGCAAGCCATCGTTCCACATCAATTGCCGCCTGACAACCCATTCCGGCAGCCGTAATTGCCTGCCTGTACACATGATCCGCACAATCTCCAGCAACATAGACACCGGGTATGGATGTTTGGACTTGGCTTCCTTTTTCAGGGACTAAGTACCCATTTGAATCTAGAGGTAAAATATCTTTAAAAGGTTGAGTATTGGGAACATGACCAATGGCTATAAAAACTCCCTTACATGAAATTTCGGAAATTTCTTTTGTTTTAAGATTTTCCAAGGATACTGCCCTGGTTTTTCCTGCATCATCAGGAAGAATTTCTTTGATTGCAGAATCCCAAACAATTTCAATTTTTTCATGGGCCTGAGTTCTCTCGGCCATTATCTGAGAAGCTCTGAGTTCATTTCTTCTGTGGACAAGCGTTACTTTTGAGCAAAACCGGGTTAGAAAAAGAGCTTCTTCGCAAGCAGAATCCCCCCCTCCCGCAACAATAACATCCATTTCTCTGTAAAAAGCTCCATCACAGGTTGCGCAGGTTGTTACTCCTTTGCCACCATACATTTCTTTTTCACCTGGTACACCCAAGAGCCTCGGTGCTGCACCGGTTGCAATAATAATTGCCTTGGCTTCAAATTTTTTTTCACCCGAGAAGAGAATTTTTGTATCTCCGCTAAAATCGACTTTATCGATAAACGCATTTTCAACTCTCGCACCAAAGCGCGTCGCTTGTTTGCGTAGCTGATCCATCAAAGAATATCCGTCCACGCCTTGCGGGAAACCGGGAAAGTTTTCCACTTCTGAGGTCGTGGTAAGTTGGCCACCGGGTTGCTTACCTTCAAGGATAAGGGGATTTAAATTTGCTCGTGCAGTGTATATTCCTGCAGTGAATCCTGCACAGCCGGTTCCGAGAATAATTATGTTTTCCATATAATGTAATTAAATAGTAGATATTTGGTCGTATCGAAGAAGAAAGAATTTATAATTGTCAAGATGGTAAGAATTTCGTTGGGTCCGGATAGATGAATTGGTTTGATAGTCATTGTCACCTTAAAGGGTATTTTAACAAGGGCATTCTTGAAGAAATTCTTTTTCGAGCGGATGAAAATGGAGTTTCTCGGATGACTGCGATTGGAACATCTTCTAATGATTGGGAAACTTATAAGAATTTATCAGAGCAATATCGAGCCAAAATCTTTTACTCTGTTGGATTGCATCCGTGTTATGTCAATGAAGGCTTTGAGGACGAAATTGAAAAAATCGAACCCTTTCTAAAGTCAGAAAACCCACCAGTTGCACTTGGAGAAATTGGCTTGGATTACTTCCATCTACCCAAGAGCCAAAGTGAAGCGGAAGGGAATATTAAAATCCAAAAAATTGCTTTTCTTGAACAGCTCAAATTAGCAGCCACTTACAATTTACCAACGGTTATCCATTCCAGAAATGCATTTGGGGATTGTATTGAAATCATAGAACAATCTGGATTGCCATGGGGTAAAGTTTTATTCCATTGTTTCTCGGAAGGTGTAAAAGAAATAAAGGAATTAAATGAAAGAGGAGGATTAGCTTCATTTACCGGAATTATAACATTTAAAAAAAACGAATTCTTACGGGATGCTTTGAAATCTCAAGGTATTGAGAAATTAATTTTAGAAACAGATAGCCCCTACTTAGCCCCTGAGCCTAAAAGAGGAAAAGAAAATGAACCAAGCAATCTTTCTTTAATCGGAGAGTACCTTGGAAACTATCTTGGGCGACCCAAAGAAGAAATTGCCAACCGAAGTTTTTGTAATGCCAACCAGTTTTATGATATTGAAAATTAGGCTCTATTTGTTGAAAAGAAAAAAGAATTGATCTCAGATTTACTCATAATCACCTTTGGGAAAAAGTGGAATCGACAAAGCCTATTTAGGGTCTTTTCCTATTTGCTCTGCGTAAATAGTAACTTTTGCTTCTTCTCCAGAAGTAAGATATTTCGCTCGTTTAATCGCTTTGGCCGTGGATAATGTAGGATTGCTCACAGTGTGAGGAAATATATTTTTTCGATTCATTCGTGAAAGAACGCCCGCATTACTAAGGATTCTTAATGCATCTCGCCTCACTTCGCAAAGGAGCACGTGGCAATTCTTTTCCTTTAAGTAATCAAGTAATTCTTCTAATGCCATGACAGAAGTAGCGTCCAAATGGTGGGCATTAAGAAGTTTTAAAACGAGAACTCTCAAATTTGGATCCTCACCCACACGCCTAATTTGTTCATAAAATAAATCTGCGGCTGCAAAAAAGAGTTCGCCTTCCACATGAACAATTGAAACTTCGGGTTCAGGCCGACGAGTTTTGGAAGATAATGCTGCGAGTTCTCCATCTTCATTATATCCATATTCTACCATTTCGGGCTCGGCCACTTTACGAAGAAATAAAAGTATTGAAGTCACGACTCCAGCAAAAATTGCCATTTGTAATGAAAAGAGAAGACCCACAGCCAAGGTAACTGTGAAAGTAACTGCATCTGACCGCGTAGCTCGTGAAACCGCTTGAATTTGCCTGCCCTTAATTAAAGTGGCTCCGATAAAAATGACTAAAGTGGCTAGTGCAGGAACTGGTATGTAGGATACAAGAGATCCAAGTGAAAAGTACCCCGAGACCACAAAAATTCCGGCAAACAAATTGGAGGCACTTGTCTTTGCGCCCGATTGAATATTTAAAGTTGAGCGAGTGAGAGAACCTGATGCAGGCATGCCTGAAAGAATGGAGCACCCAACATTACCCATACCAATGGCAAAAGTTTCCCGATTAGTCTGTATTCGTTCGCCTGCCCTTGCCGCTAGCGATTTTCCGATAGAAAGACCTTCGAGAAGGCATAGTAAGGCAATTGCGACTGAAGCCCAAAGTATGGTTCCACCAAAGCGAGCGAGTGAGTCAAAATGAATCGAAGAGACGATACCAAGCGATGAATCAAAACTAGCCAAGGTATTTACCGAACCGATAGAATCTTGAAGAAGAAAATGAGCAAAAGATGCGAGAATTAGGGTAATCGCAACATTGGGAAGAGCTTTTAATTTGTACTGTAAGAGGATATAAGAAAGAGCAGTAAGCCCACTTATTAAAAGAGCAGAGATAGAAAAACCATTTAATGCCTTAACGGACGCGTAGACGATTTGCCAGAAAGTGGCAATGGAATCACTGGAGTCTAATTCTAGGCCTAAAACATGTTTGGCCTGGTTTGCAATAATCAGAGATGCAGCAGCGGTAACATAGGCGGTAATAACCGTTCTGGATACAAACTGAATCATAAAAGAAACTCGAAGCATGGATGCCAGGATAAGAAAGCACCCTGATAAAAGGAGAATCCAGGGTAATATTTCGATTGCCTGTACAGTTCCCATACCGTCTTGGTTGATCATTCCTAAACTAGCAAACACACCAAATAGCAATACCGATGTCGCATTTGTTGGGCCTAAGGTAATAAACCGAGAATTGGAAAACAAACACCCTAGGATTGCAGCGACAGCAGACCCCAAGAGTCCATATTGGATGGGCAGGCCAGAGACTAAGGCATAGGCCATTCCTTGAGGAATAGCCAAAAGGGCAACATTGAGGGCAGCACGGCAATCGGCATTCAGGGAGCCAATTGAATAGTCCCTAAAAACAGAGAGTAGTGGAAAAAGTTGATTTAAGGAAATTTTTTTCCTCACAATAGTTTTGGTCGGTTCACAATTGAAGAATAATGATTCTTGTTATCATGAACTTTATGCAGAACCTAGTAAAAGAAAAAGTTAAAGTTAAGATGAACTGATCCGACTATTTGAATAGGCACAAGGATGTGACCATTTAAAATACATAGGTTTCGGCAAACAGGAGGTTAGTCGTGATCGCAATTAAAAGTTTATCTTTTAACAGGTAAATGCGAATTCACATATTAATTACAACCTCTCCATTTTAATCAAACAATCCTTTTGGCTCACAATGCATTCTTTTTGGGGTTCATTGTGTGCGTATATAATTGTCAATAATTTCAGACTTATAAACTAAAACCAAAACCCAAATTATTATGAAATAACTTTATTTCTCGGAACATGATCAGGAAGATCACGTCCAAAAATTGATTAACTTCAAATTATAGCGACAAGGATGTCATTATGGTAATATTTTTATGTATATTAATTTATATTAATACATTTATAATATATTTACATCGTTAAGTTTATCTTAGTCATTAAATTTTATAAAACCCTAATATAATACAATTATGATTGTTTCAGATGCACACAATTTTGCATCTAGTTTATCACGTGATATGGATAAAATCCAACGTGAAAAACAGATGTATATTGAAAAATTATCTTCCGGCGTAAAAGTCGAGAAATCGACTGATGATGCTGGTGCCTTATCCAATAAGATTAAGCAGGCAGGAGAATTAAAAAGACTGAGGGGGGCTACACAAGGCCTTCAAAATGCCCTTTCATACACACAAGTTCAAACCGGAGCTTTAAATAATGTTAACCGAATTTATGATCGTATGTCGCAATTGGCCAGTATGGCTATGGATATAAGTAAAACTGACGGGGATCGAGAAAACTATAACAAAGAATTTCAGGAGCTTCGCGAGCATGTTCTTCAAATTGATATTGAACAGTTTAACGATCAGGATTTGTTTCGAAACACGAAGTATACCGTGATTAATACAGGGCAAATGACTTGGGTCGATGCAAGAGCTCACGCGGCAGCAGCTAGTGCTGGAGATCCGGAAAACGACCATTATATGGCAACCGTTACCTCATCTGATGAACAAGACGAAATTGATAGGCAATTAAGGGGGGCCACTACTGGAACGGCATTATGGTTGGGTGGAAGCGATCAAACAAATGAGGGCGACTGGAGGTGGGTTGAGGGCCCTGATGGTTTAGAAAACGGAGGTATTGGTCGTCAATTTTGGCAAGGATCTGGAACGGGAAGTGGTGGATCAGCTTTTAATGGAGCCTATGAAAATTGGAATGATCCCAATGAGCCTAATAATTCGGGGGGTAATGAAGATGCACTTCAAATTCTTGCCTCCGATGGAAAATGGAATGATTTGAGGGATTCCACACTCAGTACTCCAACAGGATATATTCGTGAAAGTGATCCTAAAAATTTACAAGTATACGATGACGCAAAGAGTGGATTTTTTGAATTGGCCAAAATCAATTTTAAGCGGTTTTTACCAAGTACAAAGATTGACCTTACTTCCATGGCAAGTGCCAAGGATGCCTTGGCCAGAGTAATGGTGGCACAAGACGATGTAATTGATAAAATTGCATTAACTGGATCCAATGAATCTCGTTTAAACTCTGAGATTAATGCGTTGACTCAAGATGCAATCAATCGTGAAAAATCGCTATCTCGAATCGAGGATGTGGACATGGCAATCACCGCAAGTCGTTTGGCGCGAGCTGAGATCAGGATGCAGTCGACCACAGCAATTTTTGCTCAAGCAAATAAGTTATTCAACCAAAGAAATTATGTTGAAGAATTACTGTCCTAAAGTGCTTTTTGAAAAGTAATACCTTGTTTAGCTTGTCTCCACTTTTCAAATTCAGAGGAAAAGGTAGCTTTCTTTTCATCAAGTTGTTTTTTTACGGATTTAAATAATTTATAACTTGGGTGAAGGGAGTGGATATCATTTTTTTTAATTTCTAAAGAAACGAGTCTTTTTTGTAATTCAATCTTACGCTTTAAGGCAGTTCGGGAAAGTTCTTTAATAAGTTCAATGCCTTTTGCTAGTTCTTGAGAGAGTGAAGTTGCGAGTTTTTCTAAATTTTTCGTCACTTCTTTTTTAAGAATTGGTTCTAGGGCTTCGTTCACCAGCATTCTTTTCAACTGATCGATATTATTGAGAAGTTCTTGGACATTCCCAAAATTGGCAAGGGAGTAAATGCTTAAGTATTCAATGGGATCTTTTTTAGAAAGATGAATTTTTTCTATTTCTTTAAGTGCTGCCACATGTGAGTTAATTTCATTGGTGATCTGCATCATTTCAGATCGAAGTGCAATTTCTTCTATCGATTGTCCGGAGCTTTTCACGTTTTCCTCCTCAATTTGTTCGGCTAATTGTAATTGATTTTCTTCGAGAATCTTAATTTTTTGTCTTTGTTTGGATAGCTTTGGTACTAGCGGGTTGTTAATTGATTCATTTTTCAGTTCACTCTTGTAGGTTTCTATTATTACTTTTGAAAGCAGAGAGGATGCTTTTCCAGAATGACCACGAACGATTAATAGTAAATGTTTGGGGGATTCAATGTCTTGTTCGGTTGAATAAAGAGAACGCATAATTGCGGACTCGGGCTCGGTGAAAATATTATTAATAAATGGGCTAAATATTACTTCTTTTGCGGTGGGGTTTTTGTCTAAAGTCTTAATGATAGAAGCAAGAAAAACATCTCCTTTGATTGCTTCTTGGTGCAGGTATAAAAAGTGGTCATTATTCGATGGGAGTTCGATGAAAATTTTTGTTTCTGCCCAAGCGGAAGATTTTTCCAAGATAGTACTACTTTGAATCTCATTCGAAATATTACTATCTTGCTTTTGTGCAATCTGCTCTCCGGTTTTCACTAGAGATTCTTCATAAGCAACGGCAGAATTCTTTTCAATCTGGTCATAATAAAACCCAGCACCAAAAACAATTAAGGTAATTATTATGAGCAATACGCTATGCCACGGTTGCATAAAATTAATAAAAGAAAGAAATTCAATTTGTGCAACTAGTTTAAGCTACTGCCGCATCAACCATTTTAGATGGTTGAGGCTGAGAGAATTTTTTCATAAGGTTGACAAAAGAATTTAATCAACTTTCCATGTAGATGTTTTGGAAGAAAAACCTATCCCTTTTGACTTTTCCCGAAAGTTAACTGCACTGCAGAGACCTCTTTATGCTTATATTTTGACTCTTCTCCCCAATAGAACTGAAGCAGAAGATGTTTTACAAGAGACCAATCTCATTCTTTGTCGCAAAGCAAATGAGTATGACCCCGAAGGGCATTTTCAGGGTTGGGCTTTTAATATCGCCAGGTATCAAGTAATGGGCCACATCTCAAAATTTAAACGTAGCAAATTATATTTTAGCCCCGATTTAATTGAAAATCTCGCCGAAGAATCAGTTGATTTGCTACAGATGGACCTGTCTCGTAAGGCACTTCAAATTTGCTATGAACTTTTGCCCAAGCATATGAAAGCCATGGCCCAGTTGCGTTTTCGTGAAGATAAAAGTTTAATTGAAATATCTAAGGCTCTTAAGCGTCCAATGGGTTCTGTTTCTGCGACATTACACCGGATTCGAATCAATTTAATTGCTTGTGTGAAGGATAAAATTCCTGCGATTGAGGCGGAATTGGATTCATAAGATATTGATCGGCAACATAAAAAAAGAATTTTTTTTGTAAGAAAACCCGCTCAAGTGCTAAATATAAGAATACCAACTTATATCCCATGAGAACATATCCCAATCCATTATCAGAAGTTGATTCTTTGACATCTAAAATTTTAGATGATAATTATACCGAAGAAGAACTTATTCGTTTATCCTTTATACTTAAGAGGAGTAAGAACGCCCGAGCGAGGTATTCAGAATTAACAATTCAAGACTCTTTATTACATTGGGAATCCGTGGAGTGTGGCGAAAGTGCGGATTTTGAAGTTAATAAAGCCTCAATTATAAGTTTCCCCGTGATTACATCAATGGCAGCGGCGATAGTCGCACTGTTTGGAGTATGGTGGTTTCATACGGCTGAAAATGATTTAACTCTTACCTCCAACCAAGAGGCGATTCAATTTGGGAAAATTGGTCATCAATCAACACCCCGCCCCTTAGATAATCGCTCTTTTGTAGAATTAGGCAAAAACCAAGTTTCGAAATCGCTCAATTTACCATTTGAATCTCAACTCGGTCGTGCCAAAGGCGCCCAAGATAACGCTCTATATGGTATCGAGATTCTGAGGAAAAATAAAAGTTTTGGAGTCGGTGGAATAGTCGAATTTAATGATGATTTTGTTAGTTGGAAACGAACAGAACATTTATCTGTACCTGCGGAGAATGGAATTTTGCCAATGAAGGGCGAAGAAATGATTAAATTACCCTCTATGAATGTAGATGTGCATGCCCAAAAAGCGGAAATTTCTGAAACTCTACAAGTAGTCGATGTAAGAAAGATTAATTCACAGAACCAGAATATAACCGCTTATTTAAAAGCAAGTTTATTTGTTAATAAAG
>MEHZ011496449.1_pt1 | contig 22563 bp, 21 predicted proteins | sample 897221 | NCBI WGS metagenome assembly MEHZ01 (sample SAMN05514161, study PRJNA337945) | marine metagenome | isolation source: marine surface water | place: Arctic Ocean | collected 2007-12-13
CCCATCGCAGTCAGGATCACAACCAAAGAAAACACCGTGGTCAGAGTTCCCAAAGCATAAAGAGTGGGGGTTGTGACATTGGTTGTCATACCAAAGATTTCTAAGGGCAGTGTATTCTTTACTCCGGAAGTCATCAGGGTTCGAGCAAACTCATCGTAGGAAAGTGTAAATCCGAAGAGAGCGACTCCAATCAAACTGGGTGCAATAATGGGAAGCACCACATAACGAATCGTCTGCCAGTTGCTGGCCCCCAAATCTTTTGCCGCCTCTTCGTAGGATTTGTCGAAGCGGTTAAACACCGCAATCATAATCAGGAACCCAAAGGGCAAAGTCCATGTCAAATGTGCTCCCATTCCGGAACTGTACCAAGCCGCCTCCCACTCCATCAAGTTATAGAGCAGTCCGATTCCCAGACTGATTAGAATTGAGGGGACAATCAGACTGGCAACGGTAATATAAAATAACAGTGTAGAACCAAAAAATTTCTTTCTGAATGCAAGCCCTGCAAGCACTGAAACCACTACGGTTACTACCATCACAATCACTCCTAATTGTAGTGATCTTAAAAATGCTGCCTTGAAATCTCCGACCAGTTGCTCACCAAACAAGGCAAAAAACCAATGAATCGAGACGCCATTCATTGGAAAGGTCAACCCTCCATTCGGTCCTTGAAATGAAAGAATGAAAATGGCAGACATTGGTCCATATAGAAAGAGTACAAAAATAGTGAAAAAAAATGCCAATATGTAAAAGTCCCGACCTCGTTGCTTCCCCATATTTATAACTCCTTCTTTAAGTCAACAACCCTCATCATAAGGGAAACAAGGATCAGAACTACAGCTAGCAGTACAACGGCATTTGCCGCTGCGGGAGGATAAAGCAGCAACGAAATTTCATTAGACATCATCACTCCGACTGAAGCTCGAAGCCCACCTCCCATGAGACGAACTGTAATGTAATCTCCCATGACCAAAGTAACAACAAATATTGAACCGATTGCAATTCCGGGTTTACAGAGTGGAATGACGACATTTGTCAACACCTGCCAGCCATTGGCACCAGCATCAATAGCGGCTTCCATTACAGAACGGTCGATGCGTATCATACTGTTGAAAATAGGTACTACCATGAAAAGCGTGTAAAGATGTACAAAAGCGAGCACTATGGCGAAATCTGAAAACAGGAGAAACTCAAGCGGTTCTTTAATAAGACCAATGTTAATAAGCATTGAGTTGAAAACTCCATTTCGACCCAAAAATGGAATCCATGAAATCATCCGAATAATGTTTGAAGTCCAAAAAGGAATGGTACAAATGAGGAACAGTACAATTTGACCACGCAATGTCTTAACATGAAAACATAAAAAATACGCGACTGGAAAACCAATTGCAAGAGTGAAGAACCATGTAAGAATTGTGTACTTGAATGTATTTAAATAAGTCTTGTAAGTGACATAAGAGCCGAGCGTATCGGAATAGTTTGTCCAGACAAAATCCGGAAGTAACATGAATTCATTGTAATCCCAAAAACTGACGATCAAGATTGTCACGATTGGTACAATCAAGAATAATCCTAAGATTGCGCTTATCGGGGAAACTTGTGTTATGAGTACAATGGGATTATAGCGTTTCATGGTAATATACTTTTAGCACTTATAATTTTTACTGGTTATCTTCACGTGCATTAACCAACTGAATATACTCCCAATGCTATAGTTACAGTTGGAGCTAAGTTTAGATTGTTTTGTTCTATTAAGTGCAAAATACCTACGAATATAGCACGCAGAACAATCAACCCACCTAAACAAATACTCACCCATTTTAGGTATTTCATTTAAAATACTGTTTAAAAAGTAGATTTTAAGCATCCATAAGGCGTCCTCAATAGGAGGGTTGAGAGAAGACCCTCCCAATTTGATTTAATTAAGATGCAATGAACTCGTTCCACTTTCGAACCATGTAACGGTTTTCGTCCATTACTGAGTTCCAGCACTCAACTTTACCCATGCGCTCATAGAATGAACCTCCATCACGCTTGGCACCTGCAGGTTCCATCTTTTGACCAAAGGGGTTGACAATGTCATTTTTCGCAGTTTTGCCTTCAAACCAAAAGCCCCACTCGTCATCACTCATGTAGAGCTTCGATGTTTCTGGAGCTGCGGAGTAGTAGCCCTGACGCATCAACAATCCTCCGACCCAACCGGAAAGATACCAGTTGATATACTCATAGGCTGCATCTAATTCCAGTCCAGCGAGATTCCGGGAAAGCCCCAGACCTCCGCCCCAGGAGCGATAACCTTCCTTGAGGGGTTGATAGACGCAGGGGATTCCCATCGAACGCACCTTCGTAATCGCCGGGGACCACATGGATTGGATGACCACTTCTCCGGAAGCCATCAGGTTGACCGACTCGTCAAAACTTTTCCAGAAGGCACGAAACTGTCCCGCTTGTTTTGCTTCGGTGAAGATCGCCATTGTCTTGTCGATTTCATCTCGAGTCATGTTTCCCTTGTCTCCGTACTGCACCTCACCCATTGCCTCACATACCATTGCGGCATCCATGATTCCGATGGAAGCAATATTGAGGATTGAGGCTTTCCCTTTGAATTCAGGGTTCAGCAATTCCGTCCAACTACTTATTGGACGCTTGATTAAGTCCGGACGAATACCCAGCGTGTCGGCGTTATAAATGGTCGGAACCATCGTGTACCAGTTCGTCTCTCCCTTTGAAAAGTTCCGGTCTGTGGGGTTTTCTACAAAACTCACAGTATGCGGAGCAGTACCCTGCGCAATTTTTGAGGAGGGTGTGAGTTTTCCATTTTTGAAGGTTCCCACGATTTGATCGTAGTACTTCAATTTTCGAATATCCATTGGCTGCATATTCCCACTGCCCCAGACTTTTTTGAGAGTGAAGTACTCAATGTCTGCAATATCAAAACTTCTTGGCTGTGTTACCACCCGTTGAGCCGTAGAATCAGTATCTAGTGCTGTCATCTGCAAAGTAATGCCAAGGTCTTGTTTGGCACGCTTTGCGATTTCGTTGATATTGGAAACTCCTGTACCAAACTGGCGTAGGGTTACGTTTTTGATGTTCTGTGCCCAGATTGTGGGAAAACCAGTAATTGCATTACTCCCGATTGCTGCTCCTGCCACTACTGCAGAACCTGTTTTTAGGAGATCACGCCGTGAGACGCTCTGTCCTTTTTTTGAGGACAATTCTACCGATTGTCCAGATTGATTTGTCTTATCCATAAACACCTCCATTAATAGGGCTTAGGGTTTAGCAGGCAAGTCCCGGAGGAGAAAAGTCTCCTTTAAGACCAGCTTGCAGTCAGCTGTATCCCTAGATTAGGATTCAGCTTTTAGCAGGCAAATCCTGGAGAACATGAACGTCCTCCTTAGACCAGCTTGCAATTAGCTGTGTCCCTAAATCAGGACTCAGCATTAGAAAATCTTTTTCCGAAATAATTATTCCAAAGTCTTTGAATTCCTGGACTTCCAGACCCAAACTGACCTCCATCCCTTTGTATTCTATTAGTGCGATTTTTCCTTTCAGGGAATTTTCCTGGAGTTCATTGTCATCAGCAGGGGTTCCTTTTTTCAAAGAAATCTTATCTTGTCTCAAGGTAAAAGTTACTTGGTCTCCTATGGAACCTTGTGCAGGAACTCGGTAACGTTGTCCATCACCTCCTTCAAGCAATACTTCTCTTTCATCCTTTATTTCAATAATTTTCCCTTCAATCACATTGTGGCTTCCAACAAACTGAGCAACAAACTGATTAACCGGGGCATTAAATACCTCTTGAGATGTTCCAACTTGTTCAATGTTTCCGTCGTTCATAACCACCATAAAATCTGCAAGAGCCAGTGCTTCCTGCTGACTGTGCGTCACATGAATAAAGGAGATTCCTAATTCCCTTTGAAATCTTTTTAATTCTGAACGCATTTTTACCCGCAAAAAAGGGTCAAGTGCAGAAAGTGGTTCGTCCAGTAATAAAACATTTGGATGAGAGACCAGTGCACGAGCTAAAGCAACTCTTTGTTCCTGTCCTCCGGAAAGCTGAGCGGGGAAACGACGCTCAAATGTTTCCATGTGTACCAACTCCAAATACTTTCGTGCGGAAGCATAGCGTTCATTTTTAGACACACCTTTCATTTTCATACTGAAGGCAACGTTGTCGAGACAATTTAAATGAGGGAACAGAGCATAATTTTGAAACATCATCGCTGTTCCGCGTTGAGCCGGAGGAACTTGATTAACCTCTTGATCTCCAATAGTTATGCTTCCTTCAGTGATATCCTCATGTCCTGAAATCATCCGGAGTGTTGAAGTCTTACCACAGCCGCTTGGGCCAACAAGGCAACAGTAGCTTCCACCAGGAATCTCCAAATTTATACCATTGACTGCGATGGTATCACCATACTGTTTTACAAGTTGTTTTAAATATACATCTTTTGAATCGTTCATTACTCGCTTATTAATTTGTTAAATAAAATAATCAGGGTAATCTTTAATCAAAATTTCAAACCGTTGTAAAACATCATTCAAATGGTGCTTCATCGCTGCTACAGCTTTCTCTTCATCCCCCGAACACAGTCGTTCTACTATCTCTCGGTGCTGGACAACGATGATCTGCATGTAGCCAGCCATTGGATAAGTTAACATCCGAACTCGGTTCAATTGTAATTTCGCATTTTCGATTACATTCCAGACCCTGTCGGAGTGCCCCACTTGTGCCAGGTATTTGTGAAGTATTTGATCTAATTGGTAGAATTTTTCACTCTCATTAGAATCAACACAAATTTGTTGTTTGTCTAATATTTCGCTTAAGTTGTCTTTATCTTTACGAGTCAAATGTCGTGCGGCAAATTGTATCGTGGCTGTCTCAAGTGCTTCTCTGATAAAATGGTCTTCGCGAACATCTTGCCGTCGAATTTTTGATACAAATGTTCCACGTTGTGGGAAAATCTCCACCAAGTTTTCAAAGCTTAGACGCAAGCAGGCTTCCCGAACCGGAGTTCTGGAAATTTCGAAGCGTCCACATAACTCTTTTTCGGAAATTGCCTCACCTGGCTGAAGCCGCATGTCGATGATTTCTTTACGCAGAATAACGTGAACTTGCTCCACTGTATTCTGTAGGGGATTTAACTTCTGAATAATTTCTGACATGACTAACGATATTCGTTCCAGATACTTGAAAAAAAGAAATAAATTATCGCTATACTAGCTCAGTTCATGGCCAGAATCAGCAAGGTAGGCGATAAGTTTTATATTCTAGTATACTAGTCGAAGCATTTAAACACACTTCTGTAACATTGTCAATCATAAAATCAATGTTTTTGCTGAGTCATCCAATTATTGATTATATTTTCCGAAAACCCCAGAAGCTTTAACTACATCGGCAGTCGGATAAAGGAGTCAATATTGAATGTTAAAAATTTAATTTGTTGAGTGGTGTTTGTGCCAGTGTCGGGCTATGTCGATGCGGCGGCACAGCCAGACATCAGCATGGCTGCTTACATAATCAATAAATTTTTCCAAAGAGGCGGTGCGTCCGGGCCGACCGGTCAGTCGGCAGTGCAATCCGATACTTAACATTTTTGGGGATGCTTCACCCTCGGCATATAGCACATCAAACGCATCCCGAAGATATGCAAAAAACTGCTCTCCTGAATTAAAACCCTGTGGGCTGGCAAAGCGCATATCGTTGGTGTCCAGAGTGTAGGGAACCACCAAATGAGGATCTCCTGCAGGGGTTTCTACCCAGTAAGGCAAATCGTCCGCATAAGAATCGGCATCGTATAAAAACCCTCCGACTTCCTGTACCAAACGCTGAGTGTTGGAACTAGTGCGCCCGGTGTACCAACCCAAAGGTCTGCTCCCCGTAACACGGGTATGGATATCAATGGCTTTTGCCATATGTTCACGCTCGATGTCTTCGGGTATATTTTTGTAATCAATCCAGCGATAGCCGTGAGACGCAATTTCCCAATCGGCTTGCAGCATGGCCTCAACAGCTGCCGGATTACGTTCCAGAGCCATAGCAACACCGAAAATTGTCACTGGAATATTCCGGCTTGTGAAAAGACGATGGAGTCGCCAAAATCCGGCCCTGCTTCCATATTCGTAGATTGATTCCATGCTCATGTGTCGTGCACCTGTGAAGGGTGGCGCGCCGATGATTTCGGAAAGGAATGTTTCGGATGCAGGGTCTCCGTGGAGGATACAGTTTTCTCCTCCTTCCTCATAATTGATGACAAATTGGAGGGCAATCCTGGACTTCTCGGGCCACTCAGGATGTGGAGGTTTTTGGCCGTAGCCAAGCATGTTGCGGGGATAATGTTCCATGTTATTTCAAAAAAATAATTAGCTATATTTACAAAAAAATACTAACCTTTATTTAAAGTCACTTACAACATAAAATTTAATCTCTTATAAAATTTATGGACTCCTATATTATCGAATGGTTAAATCTGGTTGTCCGCTGGATTCATGTAATTACAGGAATTGCCTGGATTGGTGCTTCATTTTTTTTCAATTGGCTGGACAGTCAACTCATTCCGCCGGAAAATCCGCAACCTAAAGTGGAGGGCGAGTTGTGGATGATACACAGTGGGGGTTTTTATCAATTGAAAAAAACGATGATCTCACCCTCCGAAATCCCAAGAGTTCTGCATTGGTTTAAATGGGAAGCTTATTCGACGTGGTTTAGCGGTATTTTCCTGCTCGGTATTGTGTATTACACTGGTTCTGGAGTTTATTTGATTGATTCAGAAATCGCAGATTTAAGTTATGGAATGGCGGTTAGTATCAGCTTGGGAACGATTTTGGTGTCTTGGTTAATTTATGATTTTATTTGGGCTTCTGCTTTGAGTGAGAAAGGCTGGATTATAGGGATGATTTCCTTTTTGCTTTTGTTTGGAATTATCTGGTGGTTTCATCAATGGTTTGGCTCACGTGCCGCTTACATTCATGTTGGGGCGGTCATGGGAACCTTAATGGTGGGCAATGTATGGCGGCGTATCATCCCCTCACAAACCAAACTGGTGGAAGCAGTCAAAGCTGGGAAAACTCCGGAAGCTTCTCTGGGAATAAAAGCAAAACAACGCTCTTTACATAATAATTACATGACCTTGCCTGTCGTATTCATTATGATCAGCAACCATTTCCCAAGCACTTTTGCGCATTATTATAATTGGGCGATTTTGATAGCGATAATAGTGATTGGAGCCACGGTACGCCACTTCTTCAATCTCAAAAATAAAGGGCATTTGAATGTTTGGATTTTGCCAGTGGCCATGGCAGCAATTTTTGCACTTATTTATGTAACGAAACCGGATGCCACGATTTCAAATTCACCGGACACGGTTACATTTGGAACAGAGCATATTCCGTATGCCCTGGTGCGCACCATTTTGGATCAGCGTTGTGTGAGTTGTCATTCTTCAAGGCCTACCGATGACGTTTTCAGAATTGCTCCCAAAGGCATTATGTTAGATAATAACGAAAGAGTTCATGCACTGGCAACCCTCATTAAAATTCATTCAGTTACGACAATTGCTATGCCGCTAGGAAATAAAACCGGAATGACACACGAAGAGAGGGTTATTCTTGGAAGATGGGTTGACGAAGGCGCATCCATCAAGTGAATTAAAATCTGTATACAATCAAAATAATTTCAAAGGAGTAACTAATGAGTCCTATCACTACCCATGTACTTGATACCTCTCAAGGCTGTCCGGGAGCAAATATACGGATACGCTTAGAACAACAACAATCTGACAAAACCTGGCAGGAAATAGCGTCTGGATCGACAAATTCTGACGGGCGGATTGCGAATTTGATTCAGGAAGATGAGATGATTAATTCGGGAGTTTATCGGATGCTTTTTGAGACAGGTCCCTATTTTGAGCAGCAGGGAACAGCTTATTTTTATCCAGAAATTGAAGTTCGTTTTTTACTCAATCATACGGAGCAGCATTATCACATTCCGTTGCTGTTGAGTCCGTTTGGTTACAGCACATATCGGGGAAGTTAACAGTAACGCATAAACTGGTATTTCTCACAAAATAAATTATGCGTCTCTCAGCATTTTATTAAGCCGCAAATTTGTAATTTTCATTTGTTCACCAGTTGCAATCTTTAGTTCTGTTTCCGGAGAATTCTCCAGCCGAGTCCGGAGCAGTTCCAGCATTTCCGATGCGCTTTTTCCCGTGGCGCAGACGATAAATATGTAACCGAATTTTTCTGCATATTTTTGATTTTCGGTTTTCAATTTCAATTTTGTCTGCTCATCTGCGGACATCATTCCGGCTTGTTCTTTGCTCGTCCAGCTTTCCGTATTTTTTGCATTATCCGGAGGTTTACTGGCACCAATTATTGGATGAGCAGCAAAAGCCTCCAAATAATCGACTTCTCCCAAATCAGACCAAATTTGACCTGCCAACTCCAACAGATGTGATACTGACTTGTAAGGCCGAACTGCTAACATTTTTTCAGTCCATTGGCTGGAACTGCAACATTTAAGCAGTTCAATATGTGCCTGTTTGATATCACAATGGTTCAAATTTTCTAAATCCACGAAGTTCCTTTAGATAAAAAATGTGCTGTGCTGTTTTAAATAATTTTTCTGGAAAAGATTAAAAAAAGAAGGTGGAACTTAGTTCCCAATGGTTAGCAATAGGGGCGTTTTGTCCGGCAAGTGGGCGAGTGTAACCCAGGCGGACTTGCCATGGAGTAGAGAGTGGTTTTTGCTCAAGGTCACTCAGGTTGCCGTAACCGAATTCAAAATTTATTTCTTTAAGAAAAGCAGCATTAGATTTTCCTGTTGGCAAACTGCTCTCTACCTGTTGGTAATAATGAAGTTCTGTGCCGGCAAATATATTTTGCCTCTCAATACTCCAGTTGTAGAAAAGGTCTGCTCGATTCCCTGCAGAGTAATATACTTTTTCTCCATCAAGTGTTTCACGTTTGCCAACCAGTTCATTTGTGCCTTCTATCCTGAATGCATTCCGAATCCCGTGTGTCAGAGGATACCAATTAAATTGAAAATAGGCACCTACTGAGCCATGGCCCTCTCCGGTTGAATTTGTAGAAATACCGCGGGGAGTCCCAGTTGTACCTGTAGGCAGTCGCAAAGTGTAGCCGCCGCGATTATGCCAGGTCGTAGTCGTAACTATATCTTTGGCAAATATAAGCTTGATATCACCAGGTCCACTTAGATTTTCTGAAGCCAAATTTTCGAGAACTTTCTGCTGAATAGCTGTAGCAGATTCAATTTTGAGAGTAGAGGTTTGTTTTTTTTGCAGTAAAGGTATAATTGCCTCCAGCATCCACTTTTCAGTAAGACCGTATGAAATACGGATTTCAAGTCTCTGCTCTTCACGCTGCAACTTACCAACGACCGAATCTCGCCATTCTCTGTCCCAGAGCATGAGTTGCTGCAAAGGTGCTTCTTCTCCATAACCATTAAAAGCTCGATCGTAAACTGGGGTATGTTGCAAACGCATTTCGACCTCCCAGACTGATTTCGGTAAGCGGCTTTCAAGCTCAATGGCGTGTGTTGGTGTTGGAATCAGGAATACTGTAACGAGAATTAAAAAATAATACTTCATGTGTACACCTCATGTTGAGTATTTTCTGCAAAGGAAATCCAGCCATTTGCTGTCAAGTTTGGAATTATGCATTCAATGGGAAATCCTACAACATTGCTGTATGACCCGGAGATTGATTCAACTAAAATTGCACCTAAACCTTGGATTGAATATGCACCAGCTTTATCAAAAGGTTCTTTGGAGTTAAGATACCACTCAAGCAGGTCGGCATCTAATTTTAAAAAACGGACTTCCGTACAAACAAGATCTGTTATTTGATTTCCGGAAGAGGAATCTAAGATTGAATATCCGGAAAAAACCTGATGTGTCTTTCCACTAAATTGAGTCAGCATTGTCCTAGCATCCTGAATTGATTGCGGTTTACCCAGTATTTTACCATCAAAATAAACAATAGTATCTCCTGCGAGGATTATGACATCTTCTGCTAGTTTTGAGTATGTCCTTTGTACCTGCAGGGCTTTTTCATTGGCCATTCGTTTGACAAAACTTTTTGCAGACTCACTTTTCTCTGGTGTTTCATTAATTTTTGGAGTGTGACAGTCAAATTGGAGGCCATATTTTTTCAAAAACATCTTGCGACGAGGTGAAGAAGAGGCCAGACACAAAGGGCGATGCTGTAAGAATTGAGACATTTTATGAGAGTTTAAAGCAGATTGTTTATAAAGTTGCAGACGATGCAGGTAATTGCATTCATTCCTGTCTGGAATCAGGATTTCAGTTGAAGGCCATTTGAAGACGTGTACGGAAATTTAAATATTTTGACTGGAAGTTAGTTTGCACTGTGTTTTTAGATTTTGGTTTGTAAATATTGTCGATGTAGTAGCTAAGTATTTTTCGAACAACTGGAGCAGCAACCCTTGAACCGCCACCACCGTGTTCAACCAGTGCTATCACTGAAATTTCCGGATCTTCCGCTGGCCCAAAAGCTACAAACCAGGCATGGTTCTGAAATTCTTTTTTTAGCTTTGCTTCATCGTCAAGTGTCTCCATGGTTTTGTGACTGATAACCTGTGAGGTTGCAGTTTTTCCAGCAACAGTAAATTCTTCAAACTGAACTTTACGGGCAGTTCCACCAGCTTCATTTACCACTGCAACCATTCCCTTGCGGATTAAGCTCAAATATTCTTTGTTTAAAGGTATTTGTTGAGGTGCCGTTCCTTCATCTTCCAAAAAAAGCCTGGGTGGGATCCATATTCCGTCATTTGCAAGAATATTAATCATATTAATTACCTGAAGTGGCGTAACAATAATAAAACCCTGCCCGATTGACATGGAGGGGGTTTCACCACCATACCATGGTTCGTTTAAAACTCTTTTTTTCCAACTGCTGCTGGGAATTAATCCGGCTTTTTCATTCAAGAGCCCAACTCCGGTTAATTTTCCCAGGCGGAACAGACTTGCGTATTTATGCAACTCATCAACTCCTGCTCCCATTCCAGTATTATAGAAGAAGACGTTGCATGAACCTTTAATTGCGTCATGCAGTGTAACTCTTCCATGGCCCGTTTCCTTCCAGCATTTAAATGGATCACTGCGTCCTTTAATATGAAAAAACCCATTACAGACATATTCTGTTTCAGGAGTAATAGCACCCTTTTCAAGTCCTGCATAAGCTGTGACTACTTTAAAAATTGATCCGGGAGCATAAAGACCTTGAATAGCTTTGTTTTCCATAGGATGTTGCGGATTTTCCAAGAGACGTTTCCAATTTTCTGGATCTATTCCTCCTGAAAACAAATTTGGATCAAAATCAGGAAAACTTGCCAGGGCAAGAATTCCGCCGGTTTTTGGATTCATGACAATTACCGCACCGCTTTCACCTTTCATGGCATCAGTTGCAACTTTCTGGAGACGGACATCCAGGCTCAAAGTGATATTTCTCCCAGGTACAGAGGGAACAGGTTCTCCTAAAACCCGCAGTTCCCTCCCCATATGATCAACTTCAGCCTGTCGGCCGCCATCGAGTCCAATCATGTGATCGTTCTCAAGAAGTTCTACTCCTGAGTGACCAACAATCTGGCTGGAACTCCGTTTCTCTGCCGGCAATTCTGACCAATCTTCCTGGACAATTCCGACATAGCCGATAAGATGAGATGCCAATTCTTTTTGTGGATAAAACCTGCTTGGACGGACCACAACAGAAACACCTGGAAAATCATCCTGAAATGTTTCCAGATGCATGGCTTTTTCATATTCCAAGTCTTCTACAAGTATAATCGGCCTAAACTGAGCCAAATCCTGATTGGCATCAATTTTTTCCTTTAGTGCAGAATAGGAGATATTGAGAGATCCTGAAACTTTGTGCAAAGTTGTTTCCAGATTTGGTGTGTCTTCTCTTATCAGGAGCAGTTGGTAAGCAGGACGGTTTTCGGCCAGTAAAACTCCATTCCTGTCATAAATATTTCCACGCAAAGCAGGTTCCGGAACCAGACGAATGCGGTTGCCCTGAGAAAATTCGAGATATTTTTCGCCCTGAGAAATTTGCAGATACCAAAGACGCGAAGCCAGCATGGAGAAAATCAAAATTACGACTCCACCTAAAATAATTATGCGAATCCTAATCTGATCCAACTCTTCAAAATTAGGAGGATTCAGTTTCATGCTGTATCACCTATGAAATGTTTTTCTCCCCAAATTACACTTTGAAGAATAAATGGGGTTACCAGTCCATGTAAAACGGCAAGTGGAAGAGTTGAGGTCAACATTAGAGAAGACTGGTTAAGCTCAGTTTCTAGCATGCTCAGAATGGATAGAGATATCCAACCCTCCAGGATTGTCATAACTGAGACAGCAAGGCTGAGTGCAAAAAAAGTATTTGCGTAAAATAATTTAATTAACTGACGGGCAAGTAACAGGGTTACAAAAAAAGAAATTCCATAAAGCCCTATGTAACCATGCGAAAGTGCATCTAAGATAATTCCCGCAAATACACCGAGAAATGACAGTGAAATTGAAGAATGACGGAATGTCAGCAAAAGCATGAAAATAAGCATCCAGTTTATTTTTAAACCGACTGGTTGAAAATAGTGGTTGAAAACGATGTTCATCAAGACACCGATTAACAAAATTCCTATAGAAAGTGAGAATAATCGCATCATTCAACCATGGATTCAAATTCGTCAGACAAATTAGAATCAGTTATGGAAGGCAAAATAGCAAATACCTCTTCTATTTGATTAAAGTCAACAGCACTATCCAATCTTGCAGTTTTGAATAGTTCATGGGATTTGTGTTGTATTCCACTAACCCAGCCAATTAGAATTCCTTTAGGATACAGATTCCCAAGACCACTGGAAATAACGCGATCTCCAATTTTAATTTTGGCATGCTGATTAATCTGCCGCATTTCTATTCCATCGTGAGTTCCATATATCAAACCTTTAACACGATTACGTTGGATCAAAGCAGGTACACGGCTGCGGTGGTCAATAATCAGTTGTACTGATGACTGATAAGGTGATACAGACTGGATACGGCCAACCAGTCCCTCTTTGCGGATAACAATGAAGTTGCGCTGAAGCAATTGGTTACTGCCGCGGTTTATCAAGCGAATTTGATGATTGTTGTCGGCAGACTCTCCAATAATCTCTGAAAATATTTCCTTTCTGGCTTTATTTTGTGCAAAGAGCAGTTGAGACCTCAATCTGAAAAACTGAACAGAATTCTCAATGTGCTGATTCAGTCTCCCTTCCATATTCAGCAACTCCTCTTTGAGCATATTATTCTCTTCATTAACCTCTATAAGATTTATGTAAGAATTCCAGATATTTTTTATAGTTGATACGACTGACTGCACTGAGGTCTGCACGGGGTATGTTATGGTTTGTACAGCTATTTGAAACCTGGATGTACCGGGCTTGTTAAATGTCTGATACATTAGGAAAAATAGAACGATGAAAGTAGCAATGATGAAAATATAAAGACGAAATGAACTGATAAACTTGAACATATTTTTATTAACGAGTGCTTTTTGTCAGTCTGTGACTGTGGAATAGTATTCTTAAAACTTCAGACAATTTCCCTTAGGAGTACTACGGGTTTCAGCATGTAGTCTGCCTGATTTATTTCCTCTAGAGCTTTGAGAATCAAACCTTCAGTACAGTTCTGGAGTGTCAATGTGAAAATCACGATTTCTTCCCCTTCTTTACCAATACGGTGGTACTGCGGCAACTGCTCTAAAGCATATATGTTAATTGAATGCCGTTCAAAGATACTACCGTAGTGACCGAATATTCCCGGGTGGTCCCGAACTTCAAAGCGTAATGTGTGGCGAAATTGTATGTTGTCCATCGATTCAATCTCTAACTTTCTGGAACCTGTGGGTTGAGGAAATGGTTCGGGGTGACTTTGAACTTTGTTCAAATCCGAAACAATCGCCGAGGCTGTCGGAAGGCTCCCTGCGCCTTTCCCAATGAGGGTGATGTCTTCTGTATACTTTCCTGTGAAAGTTACTGCATTTGTTGATCCGGATATTTTAGCCAGAATATCATCTTTTTTAATCATGAGAGGCAAAACATAAACTTGAACTCCTTGATCACTGAGGCGAAGATTTGCGATCAATTTAATGCTCCGACCCATTCGTTCAGCATATTCAAAATCAGCCAGTTCCAAGTGATCAATTCCCTCCAAATTTATTTGCTCAGGCGCAAACCACTGACCAGTAATTAAATAAGTCAGAATTACGAGTTTGTAACGGGCATCAATTCCCTTGATATCGTTTGTCGGATCCTGTTCTGCAAATCCTAATTCCTGAGCCTGTGAAAGTGCAGTCTCAAAAGAAAGGTTATTGCATTCCATTTCACTTAGAATGTAGTTTGTTGTACCGTTCAGAATTGCCCGGATACTCTGAATATCCTGTACTTGAAGATAATCTTTAAGTAACCGCAAAACTGGAATTGCTCCAGCCACAGCCGCTTCAAAAAGCAAATGACGTCCGTTTTCTCTCGCGACTGTCATCAGTTCAGCACCGTGAACTGCAATCAAATCCTTATTTGCAGTAACGACATGTTTCCCGTTCTTTAGGGCCTTTGTGATCAGTTCACGGGAAAATCCGCTTCCTCCTATGGTCTCAACAATTACATTAACCTGTGAATCAGCAAGTAGTTTTTCCGGGTTATCATAAAACAATTCCGGTCTTTTTTCGAACCATGGCCGGGCAAATTTTCCCTTAGTATCACTTTCCAGAATTCCCACGAGATTAATGGTTGCATCAGGTTCTTTGCTATGTTGTTCTAAAACGTGTGCGACACCACTGCCAATTGTACCGAACCCGGCAATTGCTATATTTAATGCTGACATCAGTTTGATTCTTTTATTGTTGAATATTATTAGTTAACAGAAGAGATTTCTGCAATTGCATCCATTTCAACATCTGCTCCTTTTGGCAAATTACTTACTTCTACACATACCCGTGCGGGTTTAGAATCATCAAAATATTCTGAGTATATTTCATTTAACTCACCAAATTGAGCCAGATTTTTCATGTAAATTGTTACTTTCAGTACATGTTTCAATCCCGAACCTCCTGCTTCCAGAATTATTTTAAGATTTAAAAGTACCCGGTGACATTGTTCTGCAAACGAATTGCCAACCATTTCTCCACTCTCAGGATCAAGTGGAATTTGTCCGGAAACATACAGGATGTTACCAGAGCTTACGGCTTGAGAATAAGGGCCTACGGGTGCAGGCGCCTTTGATGTTTTGATAATTGAACGTGACATTATTTGGTTTACTCAGAAAATTATTTATCAATTTTTCTTTTTAGAAATTGATACCACTGCAAGCGGTCGAAAATACTTTGATCCATCGCAAACCAATCTGCGCAACCGAGTGTTGCGGCTTCTTCGAGCAATTGAGGTGATTTAATGTTGCCATTAATTATCATTGGCTTGTCAGTATACTTTGCTGACCACTGGCACAAAGGTTCTTTGTTTTCAAAACACTTATTCATTGCATGGATTGCGAGTGGATGGAAAATATCTACACCTGCATTATCCAGTAATGTCAACATTTTATTAAGATCTTTGGGCTTGAATCCATCATCAATTTTATCAAAGATGGAAAAGTAATAACTAAGTGGAATTTTGATAGAATCACGGTTCTTGATAGAGTTAACTACATCCAGTGCCAGTTGCACACGATTCTCAATTTTTGCTGAACCATATTCGTCATCACGATTGTTAAGTTTTTTACTACAACATTGATCCAGCAATTGTTGTTCAGTTCCATTTATTTCAATAAAATCCATACCGGCTTCTTCTGCCCGTTCAGCAGCATGCACAAAATTGAGTACAATTTCTTCAACATCACCTTGATCGAATTCACGGCTGATGTCAAAATCTCGACCAAAATTCATCATAGAAGGCCCCACAGGCTGTTCGTCACAAGTACTTTCAGAAGTCTGTGCACCTGCATGACTGAGACGGATTCCGATAGTGGCACCCTCTTTTTTTACACCCTGGGCTAATTTTTCCAAACCCTCAAGATGCTCTTCATTTGAAATTCCCAGCTGGTTGACGTGACTTCGCCCCTGCTTTGTCACATAGGCAGACTCCACAATTATCGTACCTGCACCTTGCCGTGCTAAAGAACGGTAGTGTTTGATTATTGCCAGTGTTACTTTGCCATGTACATCCGCGTGATCGTCCACTGTTGGCGGTGCAAGGATACGATTCGGGGACTGAATTCCTTTAACTTTAAAGGGCTGAAAAACGGAAGCGATTTTTGACTGAGCATTTTTTTCTAAAATTGAACTAGATTTTGATACGGAAGGCATTGCTGTTTCTATGTGTTGATTGTTAAATGATTAACGCTGTGCTTTTTCTTCTAAGCCAGATTGACCGAACCGTTTTTTCAGTTCTTGTGAAATATCTTCTATTGTAATCCCCTGATATCCCATCAGGATTAGCAAGTGAAACCAGAGATCGGTAATTTCGTGTATTTGATCTTTCCTGTTCTCGTTTTTTGTGGCCAGAATTACTTCGGCAGATTCCTCACCGATTTTTTTTAAAATGGAATCTATACCTTTGTCCATCAAGGAAGATACATATGAATTATCCGGAGAGCAATTTTTTCGGTCCAGGATAACATCATAAACCCTTTGAAACATTGTTGCGGATGTTCCTGTTTTCATTTTTCAATATCTCTTTGATTCCTGAGACCCAGCGTTTCGATTTTTTTACGTAATGTGTTTCTGTTTATTCCCAAAATTCTGGCTGATTTTTGCTGGTTCCAGTTAGTTTGTTCAAGGAGTAATTTCAGCAGGGGTCGTTCTACCTGAGGTAGTACTTCCGCCAATAGTGAATCTTTGTCGAATTCAACTGCATCCCGAACCAGTCCTTCCAGTTTTAAAGATGCAACCTCTTCAAGACTCTCTCCATAATCTGTTACAGGCTGAGGCCTGAACAAATTTTTTGGCAAAGAATCCAACATTATTGTGCCAGTGACATTGATTATCATCAAGCTCTTGACAGTATTTTCCAATTCACGGATGTTTCCCGGCCAGTTATAAAGAGCAAACACACGCATCACTTCGGGTTCTACTGTTTTGCTTCCGACAGCCATTTCTTTGCTTCCCTTCTCCAGAAAATGTTCAGTTAAAACTGGAATATCTTCCCGTCGTTCACGCAAGGGAGCAATATTAAGCGGGAAAACATTCAGCCGATAATACAGGTCAGTCCGGAAGTTTGAATTTTTAATCAAATTTTCCAGGTTCTGGTGGGTGGCAGTAATCACTCTCATATTTGTCGTGATTAGCTCTTGCCCCCCAACTCGTTCAAATTGTTTTTCCTGCAAGACCCTCAAGAGTTTACTCTGGAGCCTCATCGGCATGTCTCCAATCTCGTCCAGAAACAACGTTCCCTGACTGGCAAGTTCCAGTTTACCACGCTTGCGTTCGGTTGCACCAGTAAAAGCACCTTTTTCGTGACCAAATAATTCTGATTCCATCAACTCTGAAGGAATCGCAGCGCAGTTAATTGCAACAAATGGTTGACTGGAGCGTAAAGAATGCTGGTGAATGGATCGTGCAATCAGTTCCTTCCCTGTTCCGCTTTCGCCTTGAATGAGTACTGTCAAATCTGTAGCTGCGACTCGACCGATTGCCTTATATAGGTCACGCATCACTTTGCTTTGACCGGCCAGTAAATCGTCTGCTTTTTTTCCAGATTTTATTCTTTTAGTTTCCGGAGTACTCAGCGGAACTCGAAGTGCACGTTTTACCAGTTCTTCAATTTCATCAATGTTAAAAGGCTTGGCCACATAATCAAAAGCACCGGCTTTCATTGCTTCAACTGTGTTATACATCGTACTCTGACCGGTCATTACAATAGTCAACAGAGACGGAAATTCTTTTAAAATTTCCCGGGTGAATGAAAGACCGTCTTTTCCGGGCAGGTTAATGTCAACAAAAGCGAGACGGATCGGATGTTTCTGAAGGAGTGGTCTTGCTTCCAAAACGTCTGCAGCCAGATGAGGAATATAGCCGGCTTGTGATAAAGTGCGTTCCAGAACCCAGCGGATACTATGTTCATCATCTAAGACCAATATTTGAGATGATTCTTTGCTTTGTTCAATTATCTCCTGTTTGGACATAGTTTATATTTTTGTTTTTTGAATCCAAGCACGGATAACAATTTGTCATGCCGTCGGAAAAAGTCCTTCAGGAATTTTGTATGCTCTTGGAGACGGTATTCAGGAAACCATCTGGCAGTAAATCCTCTTTTGCTAGGAACTTAAACAGGCTCAACAATGATTCCCGCATACTCACTAAATCTTCTTCCAGAGGGTTAGCGTTTTCCAGGAACCATTTTCCCAGGAAATTTTTGATCAACTCCGAGTCCCATTCTGAAATGGGTGGTGGCTCAAAATCAACCAGGAAAACCTCCAAATCCTCTTCCACTTGCTCTTGTTTCTCAGGAGGCACTAGTTTCATAAATTTTTTATAAACATCTGTTTCGATTGCTGGTGTCCGTTCTTCCGGTTTTTCTTCATCCAACAGTTCTCCATCTTCTTCTAAAATAGAATCGTCTTTTTCTGAACCTTCCATTTGTTTGGTAAGCTCCTGAATAAAATCATGATTGCGTTTTTCAAACTCTTCCATTGCTGCAGGCAAACTGTTTAGATCCAGTTTTTCTCCTTCTACTGCTGAACGCGTTTTCAGGAAAAGTGCAATTAGTACTGGGTTAGAAAGGTGTGGAATTTTGTCACTGTTCTCAATTTGATGACGGGTTGCTTTTGCCAAAACAGATTTAATTGATTTTTCAGAATGTGCTGATTCCAACTGTTCAAGTCTCTGGTCAAGATCTGCAATAAACTCTTCAGTCAGAAGTTCCAATATTATTTCTATTTCTGTTTTTTCACTTTCCAGCAATGTACGGAGTTTCTCCTCACCCATATTTAAATCGGTCAGTTCCGGTTCAAATGCCAGCGTGGGTAAAGTATTCAGGAGTTGTTCAAGTTGTTGTGGAGAGCCTCCTTGTTGGGAGTTTTTCTTGGGCATTGCTTTGCGGCGCCGGATCATTTTCTTTTGACGCTTTTCCTTTTGACGCTTTAGCATCCCTGTTTTTTTTTGTTTTCTTTTTTTAGCCATTTTAAATAGACAAGTATTCAAGTTGTGAAATCAATCACACATTATTGCAGAATTATCAAATAAAATCACGTCAAATTAGTGGCTTGTTATTTGCTCGCTTCTTGTTTAGTTTGACAGGATTAAAAAAAATACATTTATTTTCAACAGAGAAGTCCAAAATTCTTTCTAATTGCAAGTTAGTTTAATGAATCAGATTCGAAAATATTGGCTGGGACTAATAATGATTGGTGGATTAGCAGTAATTGCCGTTGCAGGTGGTGACGTTGGAAGTTCACCAATATTCCCCATTCCACTCGATTCTTATAGAGATGCAGACCTGATTAAAAGTGGAGATATTTTCGCTGTTCTGGGGAACCGTATTACACATACACCGTTTAATCTGTTTGCATCACTTATTTTTTTGTTTGCTATTATGCATACATTTGCTGCAGTAAAAATCACCGGCATTGCAAAAAAAATGGAACTTACTCATGCTGAACAAATGAGAAAGTCGGGTAAATCTGAGGAAGAAATAGAACATAATCCACCAGTTCTAGCTGAAATGCTGCATTTTTTTGGTGAAGTAGAAGCAATTTTCGGAATTTGGGTTATCGTTTTGGCAACAGTAATGATTTCTTTTTATGATTGGTCCACTTTCAAAATTTATATAGCACAAACAGTAAATTACACTGAACCAATGTTTGTAGTGGTCATTATGGCCTTGGCTGCAACACGTCCGGTAATGCAGTTGGCTAAACAAATCTTGGGTAAATTTGCCGCTATCGGCAAGAATTCTCCAGGTGCGTGGTGGTTGTCTATTTTAACTTTAGCTCCAATATTGGGCTCATTCATTACAGAGCCGGCGGCAATGACAATAGCTGCTATGCTTTTGGCTGAACAGTTTTACCGACTTAAACCTTCCAGTAAACTTGCCTACGCTACAATCGGGCTGCTCTTTGTAAACATTTCGGTTGGTGGTACTCTTACCAATTTTGCCGCCCCTCCTGTACTGATGGTGAAAACACCCTGGGACTGGACCTCTTCATTTATGGCACTCAACTTTGGCTGGAAAGCAATATTGGGAATTCTCATTTCAAACTTAATTTATTATTATGCGTTTAAAAAAGAGTTTTCCAAGTTTGCATCCGCATTTGAAGCAGAAGCAGAAATGGAAAAGGATTCAGAGCGTCATGAAGATTCTATCCCAATATGGATCACTGCAGTACATCTTCTTTTCATGGGCTGGACTGTGTTTAATGCACACTATCCACCACTTTTCATAGGGGGATTTTTGTTCTTCCTTGGTTTTGCAATGTCAACCAAAGCACATCAAAGCCATATCAATTTGAAACCACCCCTACTGGTAGGATTTTTTCTGGCGGGTTTGGTAACACACGGTGGAGTTCAGGCTTGGTGGATTGCTCCTGTTTTGGGTTCCCTGGGTGACTTGCCGCTAATGGTGATGGCTACTGTGCTGACAGCATTCAATGATAATGCGGCAATTACATACTTGAGCACTTTGGTCCCGGACTTTGCTATTTCAGCAAAATATGCGGTGGTTGCCGGAGCTGTGACTGGAGGGGGATTAACGGTGATTGCAAACGCTCCTAATCCTGCAGGCCAATCCATTTTGTCAAAATTTTTCCCCGGTGGAGTGAATCCTGCCAAGCTTGCTTTGGGAGCAATCATTCCCACGATCATTATGGGATTGGCCTTTATGGCTATTCCGCAAGATGTCAAGGACCCACAACAAGGTGGAAGTCTCAAAGTAGAAGCCACTCACTGATTATAGTATTGTTTCAGTGAAGTGCAGAAATTCTGAAAAACACTTACCTTTTTGTTAAATCCCGATTTAAATGTTAAATTGTTATTGAAAATTCATGAAAATAATTGATAGGAACACTTTGTGTATGTCTGACTTTTTGAGTTTTATAACTTAAGAATTACCAAGAAAATAATTTCACTAGGTGGTAGAAATTAAATCTGAATAAATTTTGTTAAGTATGCAATTTATCGTTTAATAAACCTCTCACGAAGGAGATCTATGAAAAAATTTATAAAAGGACTCTTAACTGCCGGAATTTTGGTCCTAATTAGTACAGGTGTAAATGCTTCTAAAGGAGAGGATTCAACTCCCTTTCCTGTACCTCTGAGCTGCTACTCTGAAGATTATGGTTCCCCTAATTTTTTAGCGGAGAGGTGTGATCAGGTTCACGGATCTGAAGGCTTCCGGGATCCGGAAGGAGCAAGTATTGTTGAGATACTATCCCATCGCATTAGTGCAAATCCGTTCAATTTAGTTGTATCATTGATTTTTCTGATTGCCATTCTGCACACATTCATGGCCAACAAGTTGACGGCCAAAGCACACCAGATTCATGAAGAGCATGATGAGCGGATGAAAGCGGCTGGTGCTTCTGGAGAAGAAATCAAGCATGACGTTCCTTTCAAAGCAGAGCTTTTTCACTTTCTGGGAGAAGTTGAAGTTGTGTTTGGAATGTGGGTCATTGCCGTGTTGTTTGTCACAATCGGATTTTTTGATTGGGCGACATTTAAGAATTACATGGTCTACGACCGAGTTTTCATTGAGCCAATGTTTGTAGTTGTAATCATGGCAATTGCTTCAACGAGACCGGTTGTCAAGGTTTCAGAACAGTTACTGGGTCTTGCAGCCGGTTTAGGAGGTCACAGTAAAGCAGCCTGGTGGTTCTCAATCCTGCTGATTGCTCCCCTGCTTGGTTCTTTTATCACCGAACCTGCTGCAATGACGATTGCCGCTCTTTTATTGGCCAACCAATTTTACAAGTATAAGCCGTCTTCCGGATTTGCCTATGCCACGATTGGTCTGCTCTTCGTCAATATCTCAGTAGGTGGTACACTGACCCATTTTGCTGCTCCGCCGGTACTGATGGTTGCCGCACCCTGGAACTGGGACATGGGTTTTATGGCCAGTAATTTTGGCTGGAAGGCAGCTTTGGGCATCCTCATTTCCAATGTGATTTACTTCATTATCTTTCGTAGTCAGTTTGCTAAAATGGGTAAGCAGGATGAGGTAGAAGCAAGCACTAATTTTCATACACCGGAAGTGCAGACACTAAAACCTGGTCAGATCAGTCACGAAGAATTCGAAGCCAGGTGGTCTGAAAGAGAAGTTCCAATTCCGTGGTGGGTCACTCTGGTTCATATATTTTTTCTAGCTTGGACAGTATATACTGCACATTATCCGGCATTGTTTATTCCAGGCTTGCTATTTTTTCTGGGATTTTTGTCGCTCACTGCAACGCATCAGAACAAGATGGAACTCAAGGGACCAATCATGGTTGGTTTTTTCCTTGGCGGCCTGATCATTCACGGCGGCCTGCAGGCCTGGTGGATTGCTCC
>MEHZ011582268.1_pt1 | contig 22523 bp, 22 predicted proteins | sample 897221 | NCBI WGS metagenome assembly MEHZ01 (sample SAMN05514161, study PRJNA337945) | marine metagenome | isolation source: marine surface water | place: Arctic Ocean | collected 2007-12-13
GCGATAGAGCGGCTTACCCTCGGCCAGGCAGGCGACAGCTTCTTCGAGCACCAGAACATCGTCTTTTGCCGACTTGTCACCCTTGGCCTGGCGGCGTCGCTTGTCCAGCTGACGTTCGGCGCTATCCAGGTCGGCTAGAGCCAGTTCGATCTCGACAATACCGAGATTTTCGAGCGGGTCGGTTGGACCCGGCACGTCGGAATCGCCGAAGGCTCGCAGCACGAAAACAATGCCATCGGACTCGCGAATGCCTTGAAGGAACTTGTTGCCAAGACCTTCGCCTTGACTCGCTCCTTCGACCAGGCCCCCGATGTCGGTGAACTGCACGCTCGTTGGCACTGCCTTGAGCGATTCGCTCATTCCTGCAAGCTTGTCCAGGCGAGAGTCAGGGACTTTGACAATGCCGACGTTGGGCTCAACCGTCGCGAATGCGTACGGCGCCGCCAGGGCACCGCCGCCCGCGAGTGCGTTATACAACGACGACTTTCCTGCGTTCGGAAGTCCGACAAAACCAAAGCGCTCCACGGCGCCTGAGGCTACCGGCCCTCTTTACTACTGCGTGCTCGGTGCAGCTGCGACGGGCTCTGCGCAGAACCTCGGCCACGTGACCTGTTAGCGCCGCTATCGCTATAGGTGCGGGCATATCGACATTTACGATGGCTTCTCGCCGTTCTCTATGGGACAACGACGTGACCTGGGAAACAGTGGGCTAAAGCAAAACCGGCAGAGCACCGGGCCACCACACAATCTGCGTCGGCACTGGTGCAGCTGTGGTGTCACATGATTCACCAAGTTTCGTCAAGACCATAAGATTCCTGTCATCGGTGCCGATAGGCAATGGTGCAGACGTTGCTACGGCCAGATTCGATACGACCGGCATGACATCTGAGCCGCAGAGGGTCGACACCAACGATCGCTGGCTCGACGACGCGCTGTCGAGCGCGATCCCTGCGCATCCGCGTTGGCTCGTGGCTCGATGCGTCGTCATGGTGCTGTGTGGCACCGCAATTTTACTCTTCGTACCAGGTGATGGCCGTTTCGTCGCAGCAGCTGCCACCGCACTGACTGGCCTGTTGCAACCCGTCGTGTGGCTGTCCGTGCCGCGAGCGAACCGTGCAACTGTGCACGCCTGCAGCGATTTTGTTCTCATTTTCTTCATCGTTGCGCTAGAGCCCGCAATTTGGGCTGTGGGGTTGTTCTTCGCTGGAGCGATCCTTGGTTGGCAGGCCTTGACGGCGCCGTGGCGAACCACCATGGGCCTCGCGATCGCCGCCCTCGTTGGCATGACGACAGTAGGAATCCTTGCCGATATCGACTTATGGGTACTGGGCCCGGTTGCGGTCGTGGTCACCATTCCAATACTCGCCCGACTCGGTCGGGCCATTCGTCAGGAGCTACTTCTCAAACAGTCGGACTTGTCGCTCACGTTGTCCTCAATAGGGGCCGTCGTAAGGAACTTTGACCTCGATACCGGCAAATCCTTAACCGTTGAAGGTGACTTCGAGGCGCTCACTGGTTGGACACTCCACGAGTGGAAAGGGCTCGACTATAAATCGTTGATACACCCTGACGATCGCGAACGCTATTGGATCGATGCTGACACAGTGCACGATGGCCAGCACGTCGATCGAGTCGCCCGACTCCTGCGACCCGACGGATCGTGGACCTGGATTCGGGATGTAGGACTTATCTCGGTTGACCACAACGGGCGCCGGTCGATGCATGGGTTCGCTGTCGACGTCACCGACATACAAGAGGCAAACCAGCTGATCGCCCGGCAGGCCATGGAAGACTCACTCACGGGGCTCGCAAACCGCCGTCGGCTATTTATCGAACTCGGCGAACTCAACCAAGCGTGCACCCCGCTCGCCCTCTTTATGATCGATCTCGACCTGTTCAAAAAGGTCAACGACAGTTTCGGGCACGAAGCCGGTGATCATCTTTTGCAGTTCGTCGCCAGCCAGCTTCGTGAACTCATCGGCGATGACGGCCTCGTCGCCCGCCTCGGCGGTGACGAATTCGCCATAGTCTGCCCCGGCTTGACCAGCGAAGCTGAGACCGCCGCGCTCGTTGCCAAAATCCGATCGGCCACCTCAGAACCAGTTGCTCTGGCTAACGGACAGGTCAGCATCTCGCTTTCGATCGGGGTCGCCATATCGGCCGGATTGGTAGACGGCACGACGTTGCTGCGCCATGCCGATATCGCCATGTACGAGGCCAAGGAACATGGCCAGCCGTACCAAGTCTTTGACCTGACACTCGATCCCAGCTCCGCGATGACGCTGTCGCTCGGGCCGGCGCTCCACCATGGCATTGAGGCCGAACAACCCCAGCTCTGATTCAGCCGAAGTGCAACCTGGCCCAGGTGCGGTGGTTGGGGCCGAGGGCATGATCTGTTGGCATCACCGTCAGTTTGGGGTGTTGACGCCCGACAAATTCCTCAACCTCGCAATGTTGTCCGAACAAACCAGCGACTTCGCTGTGCTGACGATGAACAGGCGGCCCGGCTCAGCAGGCTTGTTCCAACGTGCCAGCTTCACTCCCCTATTTCCTTCACTCCCCTATCTCCAGGGGCCACTGGCCAGCGATTGGTCCGACAGAAGTGATCTTCTCCAACCCAGAGTTGACGGTTTCACGTAGTCCGGCCGAGCACCGCGTCAGTGCCCCTTCGAGTAGGTGTAACGAGGTCAGGCAAGTTCCGACACATAGCGAGATGCCGAACGCCACCAGCCGAGTCCGATCCTGGGGTTTAGCCAAGCGATCAGCCCAATGGTGACGGCATCAGAGCTCGGCGACGGCCTGGCAGAATCGGGCGACCTCTTCTTCGGTGTTGAAGTAGTGGACGCTGGCACGGACGACAGCATCGATGGACCGAGGGCCGAGTTCAAGTTGGGCCAGCATCACGCCTGGTGTCGACACATTGATTCCCTGCGCTGACAGCGCTGCCTGGACGTCTCGTGCGCACATGCCGTCGACGTCGAAGGTGACGATGCCGCATTTGTTCGTTCCTGTATCGAGAACAGCGACCTTTGGGATCGCTGAAAGGTCGTATCGAAGCAGACTCGAGAGTGAGGCGACTCGAGCCGCTATCGCTTCCATACCCAGATCGAGCATGTAGTTCGTGGCCACGCCGAGCCCCACCTTGCCGCCATAGCCGGACTCGCCAAACTCGAACCGCCTGGCGTCGGGTACATACTCGTAGCTGTCAGCGCTGGTCCAAACGGCAGATCTACCGTCGAGAAATCCTGTCTGCCCCAGCTTGGCATGCACATCGCTGCGGGCGAACAGCACGCCGGTCCCGCGCGGCCCTCGCATGAACTTACGGCCTGTGTAGTTCAAGAAGTCGCAGCCGAGCTCGGCAACATCGAGCGGTAGCTGTCCTGCTGCTTGGCACGCATCGAGCAAGTAGATGGCCCCTGAGCCCGAGGCCTTCAGAACCCGCCCGACTTCGGCGACCGGGTGAATGGCTCCGTTGGTCATGGCCACCATGGTCAGCGACACAAGCTTGACGCGTTCATCAAGCATCCGCTCGAACGCTTCGACGTCGAAGTCGCCAGCCGGGTTATTAGGAACGACGTCAACAACTGCGCCACGTTCTCGAGCTTGCAACCAACCAAACGCGTTGGCTTGGTATTCGCTGTGGCCCACAAGCACTCGGTCGCCTGACCCCAGGGGCACCGACGAGAATGCTCGCCACCAACCATCGGCGGCACTACTAGTCGAAGCGATCTCGCTTGGGTCACAGTTCAAATAACGGGCGCTGGCGTCATAGACCACATGGAGGTCCGCTGCTCGATCTGCGGCGATCTCGTAGCCACCCATAACTTCTTCTGTTCGTAGATAGTCGACCATTGCATCAACGACAGGTCGTGGCGGCAGCGATGACCCTGCATTGTTGAAGTGCAGAACGCCCTCACAACCAGCGGTGTCATCTCGGACCTTTGCAATATCGATGGTGGGCTGGATGGCGGTAACAGTCACGGCGCCGAACCTAGCCCGGCAGCACTGGACTGGTCAGCCCGTATCTCTCGATCGTCCTAGCCCTCGCTGGGCCTTGTCCACATCTGTTGTTTGCGCTCTGCTCGTTGAACGTTGCTTACCGGCGTAATCGAGCGCAGGCCTGAACCCACAGCCACCCAAAATATCGCAGCCGATCTCGCAAGTGTGACAGAGGGCCAGAGGAACCGCTACCTCGTCGCTATAGCCTCGTCCGCATGTCAAAGCGCACCTCAAAAGGTAAGGCACGGGCTCGCCGGAATAAGGCGAACCATGGCCGCAAGCCAAACTACGGCCGCAACTAAACCGTCGCGGGCCCTTGGGCTTCTGATATTCGATGGCGATTGCGGGTTCTGCACAGCAGCAGCCCGTAAATTTGTCCGTTTTGCGGGCGACAGTGCGCAGGTCGCACCGTGGCAGGCACTCGAGCTCGCCGACTATGGCCTGAGCGAAGCCGACTGCTCGACCGCCGCGTATTGGGTGCAGAACGGTGTCAATCATCGAGGCGCTGACGCGTTCGTACACGGGCTGCAAGTATGCGCAATGCCGTGGCCACTCGCGGGCAAGCTCCTAGGCCTTCCGCCCTTTATCTGGCTAGCCCGAGGCTTCTATCCTCTACTCGCCAAGTATCGACACAAGCTTCCCGGCGCTACCGACGCCTGCCGTATCGGCTGATCATTCGCCACGGCCCAAAGCGCTCACCGTCTGACCCATAGTGCGGGTTCTAGTCGGCTTCACCGGGCTTGGTGTCGTCCGGTGCGATCGAGGACAGCAGAACCGAGATGACCTCTTGCCATGCACGAGGGTCGGGCATTTCGACGTCGATGACGCTCAACATGCGCATGCCGAGGGCAACCGACTGGCAAAATGTGACAACCGCATTCGTATCAAGATCCTTGTGGATGACGCCGCGATCCTTGTCAGCGTCGACCAGCTTGGCTAGGCGAGCCCGTTCGTCGGCCAGCCGAGGCCGAAGCCGGTCGGCTATATCTTCTTCGCGTCGCGCCGCCATAAAGGCTTCGAGCAGTAACGCCGACGCTGGGCTCTGATCGTTGAGCAGCGCCACACCCACGGTTTCGAGCAAATCGGTGGCGCTCAGCTCGGCGGCAGCGAGTTCATTTACGAGCGTCGATGTGTGCAAGTCGAGCGCTTCGAGCAACAGTTCGGACTTGCCGGTGAAACGGTTGTACATAGCGCCGGTGGTGAGACCTGCCCGCTCGGCGATCGACTGCACGCGCGCTCCGGAGTAGCCCTCTTCGGCAAATACCTGAGCGGCCGCATCGACAAGCGCGGCCCGGATTTCATCATCGCCAGGTCCAGGCGAGGAAGTCTCTTTCATCGGCAGTTACGTTAACACTTCTTGGTCCAATCACGATGCATGACGCTAGGTCACATCGCTAGTCCCGACGCAGACACATCTGTGGAATTCCGGTCCTTCCGGCGATTAGCCCCATAACGATCGGGCCCTTCCGACGACGACACCCAGCTCGCCAACTTCGAACGCTTAGACCCAGCCAGCGGCACTACGCTGCCCACGAATGACCCCGCACCTGACCGTCGCCTTTGATGCTGACGACACCTTATGGCACAACGAGAATGCGTTCGCTGCGGCCGAAGACCAGTTCAACAAGATCGTTGCCCCCTGGGCAGATGCTGACAAGGCCCAACGGGTACTGGTCGACTTCCAGCGATCCCATCTCGCTCTGTACGGCTATGGCGTAAAGAGCTTCTGCCTGTCGATGATTGCAGCGGCGTGTGACTTGTCAGACGACGAGATCCCCGCAGCGGTGCTGCGGACCATTGTTGGCACCGCCGACGAACTGCTCGCTATGCCGACAGAACTCATCGACGGCGCAGCCGAAGCAATCCAGGCTGTCAGCCAGAAATGGCCGACCATGATCATTACCAAGGGCGATCTGCATCACCAGCTCCGCCGAATCGATCAAGCCGGCGTCGGCCAGTACTGCTTCGACGTCGAGGTTGTTGCCAATAAGGATGCTGCCACATACAAACGTATTCTTGAGCGGCACCGCATCGAGCCTGAAAACTTAGTCATGGTTGGCAACAGCATCGTGTCTGACGTTGCACCGCTGCTCGAAATAGGTGCACGTTCAGTGCACATTCCCTATGCGTTCACCTGGGCTATAGAAACAGCCACACATGACCCCGAACCTTCTGACCGCTGGTTCCGGCTCGAATCCATCTCCGCTCTCCCCAATCTGATCGAGTCATTAACATGAGTCCTTCCACCGCTGTCGCCATGTCCGCTGCAGTCACAGTGTCGCCTGCTGTCGCTGCCGCCCTAGCAAGCCACCAACCCGTTGTTGCGCTTGAGTCCACGGTCTACAGCACGCTCGGCCTCCCGGCCCCGCACAACAAGCGTGTGTTGGAGTCCTCACATCAGGTGATCACCAATGGTGGCGCCACCCCAGCACTTACCGCAGTCATCGATGGTCGACCCGTCGTTGGGCTCGATGACCCAACCCCTGTCCTAACCGCAACCGCCAAGGTCGCCGCCCGCGACCTTGCTGTAGCCATGGCAAAGCGCTGGAGTGTTGGTGTCACCACCGTCGGTGCCTCACTCACGCTCGCCCATCATGCTGGCGTCGATGTCTTCGCCACCGGCGGCATCGGTGGAGTCCATCGAAATGCCGCCGTGACCGGCGATATCAGCGGTGACCTGCCCGTAATAGGCCGCTACCCCATCGTGACCGTGTGTGCCGGCGCTAAGGCCTTCCTGGACCTACCCCGCACCCTCGAGATGCTCGAGACACTCGGTGTCGTCGTCATTGGTTTCGGCACCGACGAACTCCCCGCATTCACCACGACGACGAGTGGGCTACCTGTTCCCCACCGCATGGACGACCCTGCCGAGATAGCCGACGTGCTGCGATGCCGCAAGGCGCTCGGACAAGGCGGCGTGCTGGTCTGTGTTCCCCCACCGGAGCCCCTCGACGCCGAGGTACTCGACGCAGCGAACGAGCAGGCCGAAGCCGCCGCCGATGCAGCAGCCATCACTGGCTCGGCGCGCACGCCATACATCTTGGGCGCAATCGCTGACCTCACCAATGGGGCCAGCGTCAGCGCGAATACGGCACTGGTCGCCAACAACGCGACGATCGCAACAGCTATCGCCGTCGCCCTCGCTGCTGGCTAGTTAACCCTCAGCCTTGGTTCTTCATACGATCCAGGCGGGCCGGGTCAGCGTCGAAGCCAGGAAACGCCGGAGCAGCAACAACACCTGCATTGGCCATCAGGTCATAAACAATCTCTTCGACCTCATCCCAGTTCCGTGCCCGCAGACCATCGAGGTCGCGGTTATAGGGCTGCTCAAACACGATTGCGGTTCGCCCGGCAGCACGCAAGCCCTCGATGTTGTGCGGGCCGTCGTCGATGTAGGCATCGGCGCCCACATCGCTCTTGGCCCCAAGAAAGCACAAATCGCGATATGGGATACGTGCCTTGTCCAGCCATTCGACCGTGTCCCCAGCAGCGGCCGAATGACCCCAGTTGACGTACAAGCGGTGCGTGACGATACGAATCCACACGCCAGCGTCACTGAGACGCCACAGGCTCTCGGCGGCTCCCTCGATCACCTCGAGGTTAGCCAACAGCCGACCTTCGGTGATCGCAGCGAGATGCATCTCTTCGAAAAGGGCATCGTCGAAACCCCATTCGTTGAAGTCCCATGAACGTTCAAGCGGCAAGGTTTCAGGATCGCGATTCAGCCGTTCAGCACAGAACGATCGAAAAGCCTTGGTGTAGTCGGCACAGACACCGTCGAGGTCGACGCCAAGAACGAAGGGCGACGAGGTGGTTGCCATCAGAGCTGGGTCAACAAGTCGCTAAGCGGACGCATCGGGCGAGCGCCCATGTGCGAGATGACCTCGGCCGCGGCCTCGGATCCGAGCATGCCAGCGTCATACAAGCTCATGCCTCGGGACAAGCCGAACAACACACCTGCGGCGTACTGGTCACCAGCGCCGGTGGTGTCGACCACGTTGGCTACTGGCACAGCGGGGATCTCGATCGTCTCATCAGCCGTGACGATCAGTGAACCCTCGGGTCCTTGCGTCGCGCACAGGATCTCGCAACGCCCGCGGACCATCTCGATGGCCTCGGCATGACTTGTTGCCTTGGTCAATGTCATCAGCTCGTCTTCGTTGCCGAACAACACATCGATGTCGTTATCGATCAGTTCATGCCACTCCTCGAAGTGGCGGTCCACACAGAACGAATCGCTCAACGTGAACGAGATCTTGCGGCCAGCTTGCTGAGCAACCTGGATCGCGTGACGAATGGCGTCCTTGGTGACATCGATGTCCCAGATGTAGCCCTCGCAATAGAGGTACCGGCTAGCGGCAACGATGTCATCAGGGATATCACTTCGGTACAACGTCGTTGCGGCACCCAAGAACGTGTTCATGGTTCGCTCGGCGTCGGGTGTCACGATGACCATCGACCGACCAGTTGGTTGTCCCTCGCCAGCTGGTGGCACGGTGAAGCTCACGCCGCTGGCAAGAGAATCTTCGCTGAAGACCGCGCCCAACTCGTCGTTGGCCACCTTGCCAATGAACGATGTTGTGCCACCAAAGGAAGCCACACCGATCATCGTGTTGCCGGCCGAGCCACCAGACGTTTCGGTCATCACGTCCATTGCGTCATAGAGCTCAACAGCTCGTTCGGCATCGATGAGGACCATTGCGCCCTTGGTTAGCCCGTAAGAGTCGATGAAGTCATCGCCCTGCTTGGAAATTACATCCACGATTGCATTGCCGATTCCGACAACGTCGTATTCGATATCTACCACTGCGGCACCGTACCCGTACGCTTCGGTTGTGGAAAGCATCAACCAACATCGATTGCCTCGGGTTATTACGCCGACCGAGTACCAAATACGGCTCCGGCCCGATATTGCGGCGGCTTCTTTCAGCGGGTCGGTCACCATTGCGGCGACTGCGGACCAGGCTGTCTCTGAGATTGTGCTCAACGCGATCGAGCTCGACATCCACTCAGCAGTCGTGCGCCAAAGCGGCGCCGAACATGTCGCTGCCATCACGTTGGACGAAGCGACCGAGCGTCTGCATCTGCAGCTAGACGGCGCGGTTGCACCAGGTGAACTCGAGATCGACATCATGTTCGACGGGATCCTGAACGATAAGTTGCGCGGTTTTTACCGGAGCTCGTTCACCGACGATGACGGCGTCGAGCACACCATCGCCACGACTCAGTTCGAGTCCACCAATGCTCGCCGGTGCTTTCCGTGTTGGGACGAGCCGGACCGCAAGGCCGTCTTCGATGTCACCCTCGAGGTCCCCCAAGACATGCTCGCAGTGTCGGCAATGACCGAGACCGCACGAACTGACTTGGGCGATGGCTGGGTCCAGGTCGCCTATGCGCCAACACCGTTGATGTCCACCTATCTGCTTGCGTTCATGGTCGGCGACATGGAGGCTTCACCAGCGATCGACGTCGACGGTGTGCCGGTGCGCATCATCCATCGCCCCGGACAAGGCGATCAGATCAGCTTCGCTCACGATGCTGCGGTCTTCTGCCTGCGATGGTTGACCAACTACTTCGGTGTGCCTTATTTCGGCGACAAGATCGACCTGCTCGCAATCCCCGACTTCGCATTCGGTGCCATGGAGAACACGGGTTGTGTGACGTTCCGCGAGGTCCTGCTGCTCGTCGATCCTGCGTCGACCACCCAACCTGAGCAACAACGCTCCGTTGCTGTCATCGCTCACGAACTCGCCCATATGTGGTTCGGCAATCTGGTGACGATGCAGTGGTGGGAAGGGCTCTGGCTTAAAGAAGCGTTCGCCACGTTCATGGAAACATCGGCGACCGACGCGTATCGCCCCGACTGGAAAGTGTGGGAGGGCTTCGCCCTTGACCGCTCGTCGGCCTATCACGTCGACTGTCTCCACAGCACCCGAGCAATCGAGTTTGTCGTCGAATCACCAGCTGACGCCGAAGGCATGTACGACGTGTTGACCTACGAAAAGGGCGCTGCAGTTGTTCGCATGCTCGAACAGTTTGTAGGAGCCGACAAGTTCCGCGATGGCATCCGCAGTTATATGACCACCTATGCATACCGCAACACGGTCACCGCCGACCTGTGGAACGCAATTGGTTCAGCGACGGACCTTCCGGTCGAACAAATCATGCATGAATGGATCTATCAGGGTGGCTTCCCTTTGATCGAAGCGTCCCTTGGTGATGGTGAACTCGAACTCGATCAACAGATCTTCCAGCTGCTCGACAAGCCCAATATGCCAGCCGCCGACGACTGGCATATTCCCCTGACGGTACAGATCGATGGCGTCGACGATCGCGTACTGATGACGCCGCAGGCCCGGATCCGGCTCGACAACACCGACGTTGCTGTCATTGTTGATCCCCACAGTCATGGTTTCTTTCGTGTCCGCTACGACGACGCTCTGTCGCAACGCCTAGCCGCACGGCTCATGGAACTCACTGGCGGGCAACGACATCGTCTGTTCGACGACCAGTTTGACTTAGTACTCGCTGGGCATGTTTCGGTTGCCGACTATCTGAGTCTGGCAGGGACGCTCCATGGCGAGACCAGCCCACCTGTGTGGGCGACACTCTCTGGTGGATTCTCCACGCTGGCCCACACCACAGGCACCCGAGCCGAGCAAGCCAAGATCGGCGAAATTTGGTCCAACATTGCCCGGCCACAACTCGAAGCGCTGGGCTTTGATCGCCCCGAAGGCGAAGACGACCCGCTTGTCAACGAGGTGCGGGCATCGCTGTACAGCTCACTCGGCTCGTTGAGCCACGACGACGCAGTCATCAGCCATGCTCGCCAGATCTTTGACGCCACGATCGAGACCACGAATGCAAGCCTCGAAGCCGCCGCTATTCGAGTCATTGCCTCCACCGGCTCGCGTGGCGATTACGACGAGATATTCCGCCGCTTCCAAGAGGCAACATCGCCACAGGCCGAACGACGCTACATGTTCGCACTGAGCCGCTTCGACGATGCCCAGGCCATCGCTGACCTGTGCGACCGGACCTTGGACGGAAGCATCCGTAGCCAGGACGCTGCGTTCGTACTCGGCCTGACCATTGGCAACCGCTGGCATGGTCAGCAGGCATGGTCCTTCGTCACCGAGAACTGGGATCGCATCAGCGACACCGTGCCTGACAATGCGGTCGGTCGTATGCTCGGCGGTATCGAGTGGCTCGAACATGGCGATGTGCCTGCGGTCCACGCCTTCCTCGACGCTCATCAGGTACCCCAGGCCAAGCTCTCGATCCTGCAGCACCGCGAACGTCTCGACATCCATCAGGCGCTAGCGCACCGCATTGGCCCCGAAATAGCGTCGCGATAGCAGGCTGCCAAAAAAACACATACGGCACATCCCAACGACCCCTCATCACCGCTCACAGCGGGCTGAGTTAACTGTCATAAACGCAATAGAGTTGAGTTGCAACGCTCATAGGTTCGATACGAGACGGCGAATTCAGCGAGTCGCCCCAACGCGTGCGAGGCGTGACCTTAAGGGCCTAAGGGCGAGCCAACGGCTCCCGGCTAAACCTGTGGCTCCGGCGTTAGCCAGGAAGCGTGATTCGGGTGGCGTCGATCTGAATCAGGTCGCCACTTTGCATCTGGGCGTTAAGCGAGCCGGTGATGGCGGCCTCAATCCCGTCTACGGATGCGCTCTGGCCCCATGGCTGATGGCGTGCCACGTTGACTTGGCTGAGACCTTCGCAAGTGATCAAGGCCGGCCCTGTTGATATCCAAAGATTGATCACCGCAGTGCCTGCTGCCCAGCCAATGACGATTCCGACGAGGGTCGCATCGTGCAAGTCCACGCGATGCAACGCAACAGAACTCGGGCCAGATGATTCGTCAGGTCATGAGTTCGCTTGTGTGTAGCCGTCGGAGAACCGGTCGCGGTGCGACGGCATTCATGAGACGTTGATCTACCTGCGGCAATTCCGACGTCGCGCAACCCTCGCCTGATGTGCTTTGGGAGTCACCCAATAGATCTAGGGGCCCGACTGCGGCGAGATCGGCTGGCCCGACGCTGAGACCCCGGGCGACCCTCCCGATACTGACGACCCCGTAGTCGCTACAGCGGCCAGCGCTCCGTTCATGAATCCTCGAAACGTTGCGCGAAGTCAGCGTCACCAGTCTCAGTGGCACACTCGTTGCTGCGGGTGCTGCGTCAGCCAACCTCGGCGTCGCCACCCCGAACGTTGCCAGCCAGCTAGCGCAGGTCCAAGGTAATCAGTCCAGCGTTATCCACGCGGACGTCGAAGGCCCGTGAGACTCCTGACGGATCGATTGCCTCGCACACCACTGGCTCGTCCACGTCTAGGACCATCACTGGCTGCCCACAATCGACGCTGGTGACCAACCCAAGCTCGTCGCCGAACGTCGCAGCGAGTAGCGCCGCGACCTCGTTGACCGCTACGAACCGGGCATCGACTGTGGCTGTGGTCGTCAAGGCCTCGGCCGTGCCACCAAGATCCACATGTACGTCGATGACCTGGCCCCCGAGCGTGGCGACGCACAAGAGCGACTGCCCTGGCTGAGGGTCGGCGCTATCTGGGCACGACACCGAGCGAATCGCTCCGGGATAGCCCGGCAGCAGCTGGGCCGTTATGTCGGTCTCCAGTTGAGCGCCGTCAAGCGTTCGCTCAACCGCACACGCAGACAGGGTCAACGCGCACGCTATAGCGACCGCCACAGAACGACGCAGGGCATGACGCTCTGGGGTGGACGCTGGAGTCAAAATTCGGCATCGATGGCGTCGGCCCATGAGGCCTTCGCGTCGATGAGCTGGCGGTATCGCATCACGTGGCGCGGCCGATTGAAGCCCAGGACAGCAACGATTGTGCCATTGCGGCCGTAGATCGCTGCAAACTTACGGCTCTCAATGTCACCATCAATGATCTGGAACGAGTCGAAACCGGCGGTTCGCCCAGCAAGCTGAATCTTGCGGTCATACTGGTCGCTCCAGAACCACGGCACAGGCTCATATGGCCCAACCGACTCGCCGTGCAGCAACCGCTTGGCGGCGTGCACGGCCTGCGTGATCGCATTGTCCCAATGCTCGACACGCATGGTCTGACCGAAGTGACCGTTAGGCCATTGGGCAACGTCGCCGGCAGCAACCACGCCCGGCGCCGCAAGCGACGTTGTGTCACACACCACGCCGTTCTCGATGTTGAGGCCGCTGCCTTCGAGCCATTCGACGTTGGGAATCACGCCGATGCCCACGATGACCAAGTCGGTGTCAATCGTTGAACCGTCGGTCAGCCGTATCGACTCGACGTGTTCTTCGCCCACGATTGCTTCGCAGCCGACACCAAGCCGCAGGTCGACCCCATGATCACGATGCACGTCGGCAAGAACAGCACCCATATCGGCACCCAGCGAACGTTCGAACGGTGACTCGGCCATCTCAATCATCGTGACGTCGAGCCCCAGGCCACGGGCGCTGGCGGCGACCTCGGCGCCGATAAAGCCGGCACCAATCACTACTACTCTCGAGGGGCCTGCTTGGAAGGCCGCACGAATAGCCTTCGCGTCATCGAGTGTGCGCAGCGTGTGAACCCCCCCGAGGGGTTCGCCAATGGTCCGAGTCCGAGCGCCCGTTGCGATGACCACGCCGTCGACATCAAGAACTGTTCCCGACGCCAGTGTGACCGTCAGCGCACCAGCGTCCAAAGACACCGCAGCGTCGCCCAAATGTGTGGTGAGTCGCAGCTCGTCAAACGTCTCTTCGGCGGTTAGCCAGATTCGTTCAACGTCCCAGGCGCCCGACAAGATCTGCTTGGACAGCGGTGGCCGATCGTACGGACGGTGGACCTCGTCGCCCACAAGATGCAGGTCCCCATCGAACCCTTCAGAACGCAGCGTCTCAACGGCCCGTAAGCCCGCTAACGATGCACCGACAACGGCGATGGATTTCATTCAGAAGACCTCATCAACATGACATCGGCCAAAGGCCGAACGTGGACCTATTCCTCGGGATCGTCGGCGATAGCGATGGCCTGCTTCGGGCACCGCTGGACCGACTCCTCGACCTTGGCTCGCTGGTCTTGTTCTGGCGTGTCCGTCAGCAGGTACAAGAAATCATCATCACGGACTTCAAAAACATCGGGCGCGATCTGCATGCAAATAGCATTGCTCTCACACAGGTCGTAGTCGACAACAACTTTGAAACTCATCTTCAGTCCTCTTGGGTTCGCTCGACGCCGATCCTAGTCAGGGAAGCTGGCAGAGTCCGCCTGGATCGGCGTATTCGAGTGCGACGACCGAACCAATAACAATTTGCACTCCCCCCGGATCGGCGCCGTCAGCGATCAGAAACTCTGACATGGCATGACACACATCTTCAACAAGAGTGACCGGCTCGGGGGCTTCGGCAAACACGATGGTCGCTGTCGCGATGCGATCTGAGGCGACGGTGAATTGTGCAGTCACGAGATCCCGCCAGCCAGCGTCAGCAAAGTTGTCTTGGGTGAAGCTGTTCCAACGGGTTGGCGCCGGTCGGTCTGCGGCGATTCCGCAACTGCTCAGGGCATAACCATCAAGCGCCGCTTGTTCGCTGTTGGCTTGGGGGTCAAAGCGAGCATTGAAGAGCGCCTCGATGTCCGGGGGATTCTCAGCAAGAAGTTCGTCAAAGTCTCTCGCGCGACTCTGGAGTGCCTCGATTGTTGGCCGCACCGCTGGTGGCGCCACCAACGAGAGTCGCTCGAGATCCTCGGCTGTGGGTGATGGCGTGAGACCACTGCCCGTTTGCAGCAGCGAGCAGAACGCAGCCAGGTCACCTGGTTCAGGGGCGTCGCTACAGCCGGCGGCTAATAGCGCCGTCAGCATCACCGCTGCGAGTGCTCGTTTCACACGTCTAGTTTGGCCCATCGAACCACCGAAGTGGCGGGACCTCCGCTCAAACCTTGCGAAGACCCCCCGGTATAACGTTCGCCAAACACCCTGCAACACCAGCATTGGGGTCACCGAACAGCCTGTGCCAGCCACCTCTGGGCCCGCTACCCCTGGCCGCAGCAAGCCAGAGTTTGGGTCGTAAAGGGATCCCACAGGCTGAAGAAGCCCCCGGGGCCAAGATTCGGAGAAGTCCGACAGGATGAGCGAAGCGAATCCGAACTACCCCTAGATGGCGTCGGTTCCGACTTCGCCGGTGCGGATGCGCACCATGGTTGACACATCAGTGACCCAGATCTTGCCATCGCCGATCTTGCCAGTTCGGGCGGCGTCGGCCACGGTTTGGACGACGGAGTCGACCTCGGAGTCCTCAACGACTATCTCGAGCCGAGACTTCGGAGTGAAGGAGACCTTATATTCGGTGCCTCGGTAGGTTTCGGTGTGACCGCCTTGGCGGCCGTAGCCCTGTGCCTCGGTCACGGTCATGCCCTGGACTCCGATGGAATTCAGTTGGGTCTTGATCTCGTCGACCTGGTGGGGCTTGACGACGGCAGTTACGAGCTTCATGGCTTGAGGTTCCCTCGGATAGGTAGATTTCGTACTGCCACAACTTAACGCATGCATTAGTGATTGTCTGCTCATATAGGCACAAATCGTAGAGTTATCTAATTATGTAGCACTACATTAATACAATCGGATACCCTTGACCTATGCGCATTCGGCTTGACCACACCACGCCAGTCCCCCCGTTCGAGCAGATTCGAGCACAAATAGCGCTGCATGTCGCGGCCGGTCGCCTGACACCGGGCGATCGGCTGCCCGCCATCAGAGCACTTGCCGGGGAGCTTGACGTATCGACGAACACAATCGCCCGCGCCTATCGCGAACTAATCACAGCTGGCATCGCCGAGGCATCAGGCCGGCGTGGCACCAGGATTACGGCTGCGCCCCCGGTGGCACATGACGTCGCCCAACGCAGTGAGCAGATCGAGGAGGCCGCCGATCGGTTTGCTCTGACCGCCCGAGAGTTACATGTCACGACCGACGAGGCACTCGAAGTCATCATCATTGCACTTCGCCGAATAAGTAACGAACGAGCGAGCTAGCCCGAGGGCACGACATCGCTCCCCTGCAGCCCAAACAAAAGCATCGAATCGGACCCATTACACCAGCACTACTACTGTCAGAACATGTCCACAAGCGAGCACAGCCCCAGCGGTCCACTAAGTGGCGTACGAGTCGTTGAACTCGGCGTCTGGATAGCCGGACCGGCCGCAGGCGGCATCATGGCTGACTGGGGCGCCGACGTCATCAAAATCGAGCCGCCAGAAGGCGATCCATCTCGCTTGTTCCACGCGATTTTGGGTGGTTTGCTTCCAACCAACCCGGTATTCGAACTCGACAACCGGTCAAAGCGCTCAATCGTGCTGGACTTACGAACAGAAGATGACATGGCAACCGCACTCGAGCTGATCGCTGGTGCGGACGTGTTCCTCTCGAACATCCGCACTGGGGCACTTGAACGCCTCGGCCTGGACTATGCCACCTTGTCTGAGAAGTTCCCCGAGCTGATCTATGCCCATATCAGCGGCTTCGGCCGCGAGGGCCCTGACGCCGATAGAGCAGCCTTCGATATCGCAGCCTTCTGGGCCCGCTCGGGTATTGCGAGCCTGCTCACCGCACCCGACCAGTCACCACCTTTCCAGCGCGGCGGCATGGGTGACCACAACACAGGCCTGGCCGCCGCTGGTGCAGTCAGCGCCGCTCTGTTCGAGCGAACCAAGTCGGGTCAAGGCCAACTGATCTCAACCTCGCTGTTCCGCGAGGGCATGTACACGATCGGTTTCGATCTGAACACGAAACTGATGTGGGGTATAGACATTGACAATAACGACCGCCGGTTCGCATCAAGCCCGACAGCGAACAACTATCAGCTGGCCGACGGGCGCCGTATTTGGGTAATCGGTGTCGACGTACACCGCCACTGGCCATCGCTGTGCCGTGTTGCTGGTTTGCCTGAACTCATCGACGATGAACGGTTCGCCACGCCGCTCGGCCGCAAAAACAATGCCGGCGAACTCATCAGCATGCTCGATAACGCATTCATGACGATGGACATCGGCGCTATCGAGGCAGCTGCCGACCACGAACCCGACTTCTTTTGGGCGCCCATCAACAGTCTGGACGACTTGCTCGCCGATCCACAGTTTCTGGCATCGGGTGCTCTCGTCGAGGTACCCGACGAACCGGGGTCTGCTGCGACGACCACCATGGTGGCCACCCCTGTCGACTACTCACGCACCATTGTGCAGCCCCGCACGCTGGCCCCTGGACTCGGCCAACACAGCGACGAGATCCGCGACGAGCTGAAACAGCGAAAGGGCACCTGAACAACAGCAACCCAAAATAGAGCAAAGCGAGCCCTGCCACCACGGTGACACGACTCGCCTTTGTCTCTCATCCAGATAGTGCGGGTCAGCCCCGAACTAGGCCTATTTACTACTGGGCAGCAACGAGTGCTTCCCATACTGCCTGCGGGGTACACGGCATGTCGATGTGCGTCACGCCAAGATGGTTGACCGCATCGATCACTGCATTGTGCAGTGCTGGTGTTGAACCAATGGTTCCGGACTCGCCAATGCCCTTGGCACCTAGTGGGTTGCGGGGTGACGGCGTCTCCGTGTTCGACACTTCGAAGCTCGGGAGCTCTGACGCTGCCGGCACTAGGTAATCCATAAGGTTGGCGTTCTGGGGATTACCCAGCTCGTCGTAGGAAATATGCTCGTACAACACCTGGGCTGCACCCTGGGCAATACCGCCGTGCTGCTGGCCATTGACCATCATGGGGCTCAGGATCGTGCCGCAGTCATCGACAGCGATATGACGCAACATCTTCACGCCACCTGTATCGGTATCGACTTCGACGACCGACACGTGAGCGCCAAATGGGTACGTTGCCGACTGACCGTCGAAGTCATGCTCGTATGCCAGACCGGGCTCCATACCTTCGGGCAGCTTCGAAACGTCATTGGATGCTGTTGCCAGCTCAGCCCAAGACAGCGCCGATGTCGGCACACCAGCAACAGTCAAACCGGTGCCGTTCGTCTCGATGTCGTCAACACTTGCTTCGAGAAGGTGCGACGCCAGCGTCTTGGCCTTTTCGAGTACCTTTTGAGAGCCGACCAGGATGCCGGAACCAGCGGTCTGCAAAGACCGGGACCCGGCCGTTCCTGCGCCACGAGCGACCGTGTCGGTGTCACTGTCGAAGAAGTTGACCTCTTGCATGGGTACGCCCAGGACATCTTCGACGATGGTCGAGAATGCCGTGTCGTGGCCCTGGCCGTGCACGCTTGTTCCGGCGTAGATGTTGATGTCGCCGCTATCGGTGACTTCGACCTTGGTGTATTCGACGTGCAGACCAAGCGGTGCAGTGACCTCGACATAAGCACTCACGCCAATGCCGATCTGCTTGCTGTCGCCCGACGTTCGTCGTTCTTTCTGTTGTGCTCGTAGATCGCTATAGCCGGATGCCTCGAGAACCGCATCGAGTGCCTTCTCGTATTCGCCGCTGTCATAGTCCGCGCCAGTCGTGGTGACCAGCGGGAAGTCTTCGGGCTGCAGGAAGTTCATACGGCGAATCTCGGCCGGGTCAATTCCCATCTCGGACGCAGCAATGTCGAGCACCCGCTCGATGAGCTGGGTGGCCTCGGGACGTCCAGCGCCTCGGTACGCACCAATCGTGGTGGTGTTGGTCAGCACGCTGACGCCTGCGAACTTAACCTTCGCTACGTCATACACCGCTGGTGCGAGCAGTTGGGTAAGCATTGGCAACACAGCGCCGAGTGCCGGATAGGCACCAGCATCGGCAGTGACCTTTGCATCCATACCGACGATCTTGCCGTCGCTGGTCAGACCGAGCTTGCACTCCATGACCATGGCGCGGCCGTGCATCATCGCAACCATGTTTTCGGATCGCAGCTCAGCCCACTTGCATGGGACACCGAGCTGAAGTGCTGCGTACCCTGCGAGCAGGTATTCGACGTAGAAGCCGGACTTAGGACCGAAGCCGCCACCTACCCACGGGGTCACACAACGGACGTTCTCGGTTTCTAGGCCAAGCAGTTGTGCCATTGGCTCTTGAAGGCCGTGCGGACCCTGGTTTGAACACCACAGGGTCAGGCCCCCGGCTGGCTCGTTCGGGATCGCAACGGCGCCGTTGGGTTCCATTGGTGCACCGGCCAGACGCTGCGTGAGCATCTTGACCGAGGCGACATGGTCAGCTCCTTCGAGCGGATCGATGTCGATTGGTGCGCCGTCTTCGCCCAATGGGAAGTTGGTTGCGAAGCACACATTGCTCTCTGCGTCGTCAAAGATCGGCGGAGCGCCTGCGGCTGACTCGATGTCGATCACCGCAGTGATTGGTTCAATGTCGGCCCATACTTGCTCGGCTGCGTCAGCAGCTTGCGTCTGTGTCTCGGCAACGATCATGGCGATGATGTCACCAACGAAACGAACTTTGCCCTTGGCAAGCGCCGGGCGGTTCAGATTGGGCGGCATCATCGCGAACAGCGGCACCGTTGGCAGGTCGGTGTTGTCAGACGTGTAGATACCAAGCACGCCCGGCATATCGACAGCGTCTTCGATATTGATCGAGTTAATCGTTCCGTGCGCGATGTTGGATCGCACGAAAACAATCGATTTGGTCTCGATCTTCATGTCGTCGATGTAGTCGTTGACGCCGTACAAAAGCCCCGGGTCTTCTTTACGAAGAACCGAATTGCCAAGAATCGAACCAGCAGTAGCCACTCGTCTTACTCCCAATATGGATGAACTCTGCAAACTTAGCTTGTGCGATCGCCTCGTGCTGTATCAAGGCCAGAGAAAACGACTGTTTCCGGGGCACACTGTTGGCGTGCAGGTCCAGCTCATGTTTCGCCGACGCCACCGACTTGCTGCAGCAGTAGCCGCTGCAGCGATCCTGACCGCCTCATGCAGCGGTGGCGCTCGCCCCACGCTGACCAGTGATCGACTGGTTGAGCCTTCCGAAGCCGTCGATACTGCGGCTTTCGAGCCCGCCTCCGCGGGGCTGAACACGGCGACGCCAGCGCCGAACGACGGCGCCCCAGACGACGCGGCCGGCGATGCATCGGAACCGCAGCAGCTCGCTCCCGGCGAAGTCGAGCGGCTCCTCGTCCAGGTACTCGAAACATTCCCCCATGACCCAACCGCATTCACGCAAGGGCTCGAGCTCGACAACGGCGTCTTCTTGGAAAGCACCGGCTCACGCGGCCCGGGCGGTATCCAGGTGCCATCCACGCTCCGTCGGGTAGACCCGGCGACCGGCAACGTGGAACAGTTAATCACGCTCGACCAGCAGTATTTTGGTGAGGGCCTGACCAAGGTGGGCAACGAGCTGATCCAGCTCACGTGGAAGCAGAACACAGCGTTCTACTGGGACGCCGAAACTTTCGAGCTGAACAAACAAGTCAGTTATGATGGCCAGGGCTGGGGCCTTTGTTATGACGGAAGCCGCCTTGTGATGACAGATGGCACCGTCGCGGAGCTGATGTTCCGAGACCCGGTCACGTTCGAGGAGAACGGACGGGTACCTGTCACCTTCAACGATCAACAGGTGTTTAACTTAAACGAGCTCGAGTGTGTCGACGGCTTCGTCTGGGCCAATATCTGGCAGACCGATCTGATTGTGCGTATCGACCCGTCCACCGGCGCGGTCAATGGCGTAGCCGACGCCGTGGAGCTCGGAGGGTCGATCGGAGCGGGCGATGCAGTCCTAAATGGCATTGCCTGGGACTCGTCGACACGATCGTTCTATGTCACCGGCAAGCTTTGGCCCACCATGTTTCGCGTGAACTTCGCGCCAGCACCAACAAGCTGATCACCATGCCGAATGCACTAATCACCGGAATCAACGGCCAAGACGGCTCCTATCTCGCTGAGCTCCTGCTCGACAAGGGTTACAACGTGTTCGGCCTTGTCCGTCGCACGAGCACCGACGGCATCGAACGCCTGGCGCACATCGCCGGAGATCTAACGCTTTTGAATGGCGATCTACTCGACGAGGGCTCACTGGTCGACGCACTTCGCACGAGCGAGGCTGACGAGGTCTACAATCTTGCGGCGCAGTCCCAGGTACACACGAGCTTCCAGCAACCAGTCTTGACTGCACAGGTGAACGGGCTCGGCGTCACCCGGCTACTCGATGCCATTCGGAGTGTGAACCCGCGGACGCGCTTCTACCAAGCCTCGACGGGTGAGATCTTCGGCAAGGCCCGCGAGACTCCACAGACCGAGCACACGCCCATGTATCCGCGTAGCCCCTATGCAGTGGCCAAGGTCTACGCCCATTGGATCACGATCAACTACCGCGAGAGTCACGGTCTGCACGCATCGGCAGGCATTCTCTTCAATCACGAAAGCCCTCGACGGGGAACTGAATTCGTGACTCGCAAGATCACCCATGCCGTCGCCATGATCAAGCACGGCAAAGCAAGCGAGGTACGACTAGGCAACCTCGAAGCTCGGCGCGATTGGGGCTTTGCCGGCGACTTCGTGCACGCCATGTGGCTGATGTTGCAACAAGAGAACCCTGACGATTTCATCATCGCCACCGGCCAAACACACTCGGTGCGCGACTTCTGCTCGTTGGCATTCGAACACGTTGGCCTGGACTATCGCGACCACGTCGTACACGACGAATCACATCTGCGTCTAACCGAGGTCGACGCGCTCACCGGCGATGCGTCAAAGGCACAAGAAGTCCTCGGCTGGACGCCGCAAGTCGGCTTTGAAGACTTGGTCATGATGATGGTCGACGCTGACATGGCCCTCGTTGCAGCGTCGGGCCGGTCGTAGTTCCGTGGCCGTTGCAGGCATCGACCGGTGGCGGGGCGGCTGGATCATTGCCGAGCTCGACGACACCGAGCTGACGCTCTGGGCGACCTCTGAAATCGAGTCGGCGTGCGAACGCCTAGCCCAACATGACGCGGTCGCTATTGACATGCCTATTGCTCTCGCCACACACGGCAGGCGCGAAGCTGAAGCCCTGGTCCGCGCTGCGCTCGGATCGTCAGCGCGGTCGGTATTCACGAGCCCAACGCGAGTTGCTGCACTGGCAGATTCGCAGAGAGAAGCCACTGAGATCAACCGAGCCAACGGCGGACCTGGCATCTCGGCGCAAGCCTTTGGCCTGTTCGCCAGCATTCGAGAACTGCGCAGCGCTCTCGCCGGGCCGCGCTTCGAACACTGGTGGGAAACCCACCCCGAGACCACCTTTGCGATAATGAATGACGGGGTGCCGATGGCGTCCAAGAAATCTGCTATCGGTGTTGGGCAACGGCTCGTTCAACTTCGCAGGCACGTCCCCTTCGTCGATGACGTTCTGCTGACAGCGCCCGGGAAGATCCCAGTCGACGATGTCCTCGATGCGATCGCAGCCGCATGGTCTGCTCGCCGTATCGCCGCCGGCGCCGCCACCATCTTCGGCCAGCCGGGGCGCGACGACGAAGGTTTCGCTTTCGGAATTCGAATCTGATGGCCGTAACGCGAGCGGGCCTTGGGACTGGGGACGCCGCCCTGGCTG
>MEHZ011539446.1_pt1 | contig 22338 bp, 16 predicted proteins | sample 897221 | NCBI WGS metagenome assembly MEHZ01 (sample SAMN05514161, study PRJNA337945) | marine metagenome | isolation source: marine surface water | place: Arctic Ocean | collected 2007-12-13
GCTTTACACAATATCTAATACCAAACTATTTAAACCCATTTACTCTTGATAGGTAATATCTATTTTGGCTAGTTAAAATCAATCAATTCGTGCTGGCCGGTTATTAACAATAGCTTCAATACTCGCCATAACCGGGTCGGTTAACAATGGCAATACTTCTATTGATTTTAGGTTATCTTCAAGCTGTGACAATTTAGATGCCCCCAAAATAACAGTGCTCACCTGTGGATTTTTAAGACACCAGGCTATCGATAAATGGGTCAAACTCACACCCAAATCTGCCGACAACACGGCAAGTTTTCTAATTTTCTCAATTTTTTGCTTACCGTCGTCCGTCGTCCACATTTTTCGTAGCCATTCATAACCCGGTAGGGCCAGTCGACTGTCAGTGGGAATACCCTCGAGATATTTGCCGGTTAGTAACCCAGAGGCCAAGGGCGACCAAATAGTGGTTCCCATGCCATAGTTTTCATACAGAGGACAGTACTCCCCTTCTACCTTGTCCCGATACAGTAAGTTGTACTGAGGTTGTTCCATGGTGGGTGGTGTTAAATATTCTTTCTGGCAAATCTCATGGGCTTCGGTGATCTGTTGAGCCGACCATTCTGACGTGCCCCAATATACCACTTTGCCCTGTTGCACCAAATTGTGCATGGCTCGAGCGGTTTCTTCTATTGGAGTATCTGCATCTGGCCGGTGGCAATAAAATAAATCCAGGTAATCAACGTTTAAACGGATAAGCGCAGCATCGCAGGCATCGCGCACATGTTTGGCGCTGAGACCCATCTGGGTTGGTTTACCTCCGCCCCAGTAGACCTTTGAAGACACAGCATAGGTGTCCCGTGGCAGGCCTAAACTCAATATCGCTGCACCCATAATTTTTTCTGATTCACCCGCTTCGTAGCCCTCCGCATTATCAAAAAAATTAACGCCATGATCTAAAGCATAATCCATTTGGCTATGCCCTTCGGACTCGTTATTTTGCCGACCCCAAGTCATAGTACCAAGGCAAATTTTACTGACTTTTATATCAGTATTAGGTAAAAAATTATATTCCATAAATTTAATTATTCAATAGCGCGTTTATTTCATCCCATTGAGGGCTTAATATCACCTCAATTCTTCGATTTACCGCACGCCCATTGACATTTGAATTAGGAGCTACGGGAATGTATTCACTTCTCCCTGCAGCTGTTAAATTTTGAGGTAATATCAGTTCGTTTTGTAATAATATGTTTACTACAGAAGTTGCTCTTTTTGTCGATAAATCCCAATTAGATTCCAATGCGCCTTTTGGGCTAAAAGAAACATTATCCGTATGCCCCTCGATCATAACAACAATGTCTGGATTATCTGCTAAAACATTTCCTAATTGACCCAAAGCTCTCTGCCCTTCTCTTCCCACATTCCAGCTCCCTGAATTGAATAAAAGTTTATTCTCCATTGAGACATATACTTTACCATTTCTTTGTTCTACCGTCAATCCTTTTCCTTCAAAATTTAAGAGTGCATCTGAAAGACGTTGTTTCAATTCTAATAAAGCTTCTTTTTGTTCTGATATTAATTTTTCCAATTGATCTACTCGTTCTGAACGGGTGAGCAATTCAGCCTCTTTGATTGCGATTTCTTTTAATAAAGCATTGTTGACGCCAATACTTTCCTGAATTTTTTGACTACTATTTTGTTCCAGAAATACATATTTTTTTTTCAAATTCTTTAAGCTTTTTAAGCCATTTAAAACGCTGTCTCTTGAGCGTTTTAAATACAAAATGGACTGCTTCCGTTTATCCTCCAAAAAATCCCAAGACTGTTGAATAGAATCTCGAGACTTTTCAATAGCATTTCGATCCATTTTTAAAGCAGCATATCTTGACTCTATATCATTGAATACTTTAGTAGAGACACAGCTTGTAGTTATCATTGCACCTATAAATAGTTTTATTATAAAAAGTTTTTTCATATTAAAAATTTAATTCAACCCCAACAGGACAATGATCAGAATGTTTAGCTTCAGGTAAAATGAATGCCCTCTTTATGTTCCCTTTCAAAGGGAGGCTAACAAGGGCATAATCTATTCGCCAACCTTTGTTGTTATTTCTGGCATTTGCACGATAACTCCACCAACTATATTGATGGGGTTCTGAATTTAAATATCGGAATGAATCAATAAAACCTGAATTAATTAAGCCATCTAGCCATTTGCGTTCTTCTGGTAAAAATCCAGAGACATTCTTATTACGAACAGGATCATGAATATCAATTGCGTGGTGGCAAATATTATAATCCCCACAGATAATCAAGTTAGGTAACTCTTTTTTCAAAAGGTCAACATATGCTTGAAATTCAGCCATGAATTTAAATTTATATTCCAATCGATCAATGTTTGTCCCAGAGGGTAAATACAAGCTCATAACGGAAACTTTATCAAAATCCGCTCTAATAATTCTACCCTCAAAATCCATGTGTTCAATACTGCAACCAAAGGTTACATTATTGGGTTTTATTTTAGAAAAAATAGCAACCCCACTATAGCCTTTTTTTTGTGCTGAAAACCAAAAATGATGATAGCCTAGGTCCTCTAATACTTTAGTGTCAACTTGTTCTTCTAAAGCTTTTATTTCCTGAATACAAATCACATCTGCTTGAGTCGCTTTCAACCATTCTGCAAAACCTTTATTTATTGCTGCACGTATTCCGTTGACATTATATGAGAGTATCTTCAAATTCTTTTTATACGAAGATAAAAAATCCTCTTGGTTATGAAAATATATTGATGGACGGTATACATTTTAGACCCAATCCTTTTATTTCAAAAGCTCATTTTTATTTCCAGAGAACAGTTTTAGTAGCCTTTAAGGTTCTAAAAGAGCAATAAAAAAGAGCCGTTCTTTCCTTGGATTAAACTTCTATAAGAAAGTGAAATTAAAGCTTGCGCAGCAGGACTTCCAAAGAAACATGATCAGAAATATTTTCCTTTAAATCAGTAATAGCAACACGAACTTGCTTCATACTATCTCTTTCACGTAGGGTTACCGTTTGATCTTCTAAACTTTGATGGTCAACTGTTATACAGTATGGTGTTCCCAGTGCATCCTGTCGACGATAGCGTCTTCCAACCGCATCTTTTTCATCGTAGTTGACAGAAAAACTCCATTTCAACTCATCATAAATAGAACGAGCCAATTCTGGTAAACCGTCTTTTTTAATCAAGGGTAGCACCGCTACTTTAATTGGAGATAAAGCTGGAGGTAATTTTAAAACCGTTCGCGCAGATCCGTCCTCTAAAACCTCATCCGTTAGAGCATTAGAAAAAATAGCTAAAAACATTCTATCCAAACCGATTGAAGTTTCAACTACATAAGGAACATAATTTTCATTTCGTTCAGGATCAAAATATTGTAATTTTTTGCCCGTATGCTTTTCGTGACTACTTAAATCAAAATCTGTTCGAGAGTGAATGCCCTCTAACTCTTTAAATCCAAAAGGAAAACGAAATTCAATATCAGAGGCTGCATCAGCATAATGAGCTAATTTTTCGTGATCATGAAAACGATAGTTTTCCCTTCCCAGCCCCAAATTAACATGCCATTTGAGACGTGTTTTTTTCCAATGCTCATACCATTCTTTTTGTGTACCTGGAGGAATAAAAAATTGCATTTCCATTTGCTCAAATTCCCGCATTCTGAAAATGAATTGACGTGCAACAATCTCATTACGGAAGGCCTTACCTGTTTGTGCAATTCCAAAAGGAAGTTTCATTCGTCCTGTTTTTTGAACGTTTGAGAAATTTACAAAAATTCCTTGTGCTGTTTCAGGGCGTAAATATAAATCCATTGCAGATTCAGCAGAGGCCCCTAGTTTTGTGCCAAACATTAAGTTAAATTGCTTGACATCTGTCCATTCTCTTGAACCTGATTCTGGACAAGCTATCTCTAATTCTTCTATCAATGCTTTAACATCTGATAAATCTTCTTTTTCAAGAGATTGTCCCAAGCGCTTTATAATAGATTTTACGGTTTCTTGATACTCCAAAACCCTAGGATTAGTTAACTTAAATTGTTCTTTATCAAAAGAATCTCCGAACCTCTTTGACGCCTTAGTAATCTCTTTTTCAATTTTGGCTTCAATTTTGGCAACATAGTCTTCAACCAATACATCAGCACGATACCGTTTTTTAGAAACTTTATTATCTATTAACGGATCATTAAATGCATCAACGTGGCCTGATGCTTTCCAAGTTTTTGGGTGCATAAGAATTGCTGCATCAATACCAACGATGTTTTCGTTAAGTTGAACCATCGATTTCCACCAGTATTCTCGGATATTACTTTTTAATGCGGATCCGTTTTGTGCATAATCATAAACAGCACTTAAACCGTCATAAATTTCACTTGAAGGAAAAACAAAACCATACTCTTTTGCATGGGAAATTACTTTTTTGAATTGATCTGTTTGTTGAGCCATACCACAAAAATAATCCTTTTTGTTATTTTATCGAACTCTTATCTTAAATCAATAAAAAATATATTTTTCTTTGCTCCAATACTTCTTTTTTTTAAATAGTTATTTCAAATAATATCATTGAATAAATCATAACAAAATAAAATCATGAGTTAAAATTGAGTATAGATTCTCTAGCTTGTAGGTTGTAAGTAGAATATTATGTTATTTTGTGTTAAATATTTATAAGAAAAAATATTTACGAAAAATGAAATATATTGGTACGCTTTTACTTTTAGGATTTATACTATTATGCACTTTACAATGTGCTAAAAGATCCTCTCCAACTGGTGGCCCTAAAGATTCAATTCCTCCTATTTTGATTAATGCATCTCCAAAAATGAATACTACTTTTTTTGATAAAGATGAAATCACACTAACTTTTAACGAATATATCACCCTCAAAAAAATAAGCAAACAACTCATTATTTCACCTCCATTAAATTCCACTCAATACAAAGTATATCCAACCACTGGAGCTTCAAGAAAGGTAAATATCAAATTAATGGATAGCCTTTTAGAAAACACAACGTATACTTTCAATTTTGGAGAAGGTATAGTTGATTTTAATGAATCAAATCCTAGCTCATATTTAACATATACTTTATCTACAGGACCAACAATTGACTCACTTTATATTAAAGGAAAAATTACCGATGCTTTTGAAAAAGAAACTAACTCTTTTATCTCACTTCAATTATATCCTGTTGATAGTATTTATAAAGACTCTGTAATTTATACCCAAAAACCTCTTTATGTTACAAGCACTTTGGACACTACGATATATCGTTTTCAAAATTTACGTGCTGGAAAATACGGCTTAATCGCAATTGAAGACGCCTCTGGAAATTATTTCTTTGACCAAAGTTCCGATAAAATTGGATATATTGATCGTTTAATTGAGCTTCCTAAGGACTCCATTATTGATTTAAGAATCTTCAAGGAAAAGACAAATTTCTTTTGGGATAAACCCTATTATATAAATGATCATAATATTGCCCTTGGTTATTATGGTGATCGCACTGAAGAGCCCTTTAAAATGATTAGTGAAGTCCCTGATGGTTTTGAATCATTAGTAAGTAAAAGTCGTACTTCTGATACTTTAAATTATTGGTTTAAAGGAGCAAAATTAGACTCTTTAAAGTTTGAATTTGAAATTAAAGATACCTTAAGATCCAAAACGGTTTATTTTAAAAATCCTATTAAAGATTCATTAGTAATTAAAGCGTTTACTTCTGGAACATTGGGCTTAAAAAATAAATTTGAATTAGAGAGTAATTTACCTATTACTGAGGTCAAATCAGATCAAGTTATAGTCACAAATGTAGATACGATTCAAATTCCTTCTTCACTAAAAATTCAAGAAAATTATGATCGTATTACAGTAGATTTTGAAGTTTCTCCAAATGATCGTTATCAAATTATGCTTCTACCGAATGCCCTTAACGATTTTTGGGGACAAACGCATGACACTATTGTAATAAGAACCTCAACTAAAAAAATTGAAGATTACGGAAACATCAATTTAAAAGTTCAACATCAAACCCCAAATTCTTTCATCATTGAATTACTCAGTAATAAAAAAGTAATTCGTCGTTATGACAGTCTTACGCCAGGTAGCAATTATACTTTTGAATTATTAAAAGCTGGTAAATATATCGTTCGACTTATTGAAGATCCAAATGGAAATAAGCAATGGGATACTGGGGATTACCTAAAAAAGATTCAGCCTGAAAAAGTAATCTATTATTGGAAGGAAATTGACTTAAGAGCTAATTGGGATATGAATGAAACTTTTAATACAAGTCAAAACTATCCTGATCCTCCAGAAAATGTAACTCCCTCCGGAGTTCTTGAAGTTCAAGGTAATTAAGTTTTGCTGAAATTACTAACTTAAGGGAGTCTGCACTTTCAGAGATACATTTACCTAAACCGTCATAAACTGCAGTGTGACCAGGATATATATTCTCCTTCTGATCTTCCCCAATCCTATTAACTCCAACAACATAACTCATGTTTTCAATTGCACGTGCCTTAAGTAGGATATCCCACGCGTTAACCCTCGGTTGCGGCCAGTTAGCAACATAGATTAATACATCATAATTTTGAGTGTTTCGAGACCATGTGGGAAAACGTAAATCATAGCAAATTCGCAAACAGATTTTCCACCCTTTATATTCTAAAATGCCATCATTATTTCCTGACTCATATTCTAGGTGTTCTCCTGCCAAAGTAAAAAGATGTCGTTTATCATAATATGAAAGATTCCCTTTGGGTGTAACAAAAATAAAACGATTATAAAACTTACTGCTTTCCTTAATTACTAAACTTCCCCCAATCGCAATTCCTAGTTTTGCTGCCCATTTTTTCATCCATCTAATTGTTTCGCCTTTCATTGTTTCTGATACTGCATCAGGTTTCATGGTAAAACCAGAGGTAAACATTTCAGGTAAAAGAAGTAAATCGGTTTTTTGAGAAAGATTTATAAATTGTTTTTCAATAAAAGCAAGGTTTTTAGCGGTATTCTCCCAAACTAGTGGTATTTGAAATGCCGTTATGTGTAAATCAGAAATCATTTTTCTTTTTTTAAATTCGTAAACCTTTTCATATAATTCTTATTTAATTATATTTAAAAATCAATATTTAACTAATACCAAATATAATTAATAAAATAAAAAATGCAGCAATTAGACTCTTTAGACTGGATTAGTATTGGGCTTTATTTCATGCTACTTCTTGGTATTATTATTTGGGTTATAAAAAAGAAAAAGAACGACACAGAGGACTATTTTCTTGCTGGAAGAAATATTGGTTGGTTTGTTGTAGGTGCTTCTATTTTTGCTTCCAATATTGGATCAGAACATGTTGTAGGTCTCGCAGGAACTGGTGCTAGTAACAGATTACCCTTATTGATCTATGAGGTTCATGCCTGGATTGTACTTATTCTAGGGTGGGTTTTCCTTCCTTTTTATGCAAGAAGTGGCGTCTTTACCATGCCTGAATTTCTTGAAAAACGTTTTGATGCTCGTTCCCGTTGGGTCCTTTCCATCTTTTCTATTATTGCTTATGTATTAACAAAAATATCAGTAACAATATATGCCGGAGGTGTCGTAGTGTCTGCATTGCTAGGTATTGATTTTTGGACTGGTGCTATTGCAACAGTGGTTTTAACAGGAGTTTACACAGTTTTGGGAGGTATGCGGGCTGTTGTATATACAGAAACACTACAAGCTATTTTATTAATTATAGGAGCAGCATCATTAACCTATTTAGGCTTAGAGAAAGTAGGTGGTTGGAGTAGTATGAAAGAAACCTTGGGTCCAGAATACTTTAATATGTGGCGCCCAGCAAGTGATCCTGATTTTCCATGGCCTGCATTGTTCATTTCTAGCACTATTGTCGGGATTTGGTACTGGTGTACAGATCAATATATCGTGCAACGTGCACTTACTGCAAAAAACATTAAAGAAGGTCGAAGAGGAACTATCTTTGGAGCTTTATTGAAACTTTTACCAGTATTCTTGTTTTTGATTCCGGGAGTGATTGCACTTACATTGAAATTAAGAGGAGAATTGGAATGGGATAATCCAGACCAAGCTTTTCCAATTTTAATGAGTAATTTACTTCCTTCTGGACTAAGGGGACTGGTCGCAGCAGGACTTCTTGCAGCCTTGATGAGTTCACTAGCTTCTGTATTTAATTCCTGCTCGACTCTTTTTACTGTGGATATTTATAAAAAATTACGCCCTAATACCCCTGAGAAAAAACTGGTGCGTACTGGTCAAATTGCTACGATATTTGTAGTTATAATTGGAATTATTTGGATTCCCATCATGAGTAATATTTCTGGCGTTTTATATGAATATTTACAGAGTGTACAATCCTATATAGCTCCTCCGATTACTGCAGTTTTTCTATTGGGTGTTTTTCATAAAAGAGTCAATGCCACTGCAGCTTTTTATACCCTGGTCATGGGAATTATCTTTGCGTTCTTTAGGATTTTCTTAGAACTTATTCAAGAACAATTAAATCCGGAAGGTATTTTATATTTCATAGGAACTATGAACTTTTTGAGTTTTGGATCTTGGTTCTTTTTACTTTGCGTTTTATTTATGCTAATAATAAGTTACGCTACCAAAGCGCCGAATAGGGATGCCATTGCTAACTTAACATTTGGGACCCTAACCTTGGAGGAAAAACAAAAAAATAAGAATAGTTATACTTGGGTAGATATTTTAATTTCACTAGTTGTAGTTCTCATAGTGATTGGAGTTCTTGTGTTTTTTAATGGAAAATAATAATCATTTATTATATTCTAGCTTAACATAGTATATTTAAGATACATATAGAATAGGTATTAGTTTAAGACATTTATCCCTTCAAACTGGCAAATAAGAATTCACGGTTCAGACGGGCAATATTCTCCAGAGAAATTCCTTTAGGACATTCAACTTCACATGCACCCGTGTTAGTACAGTTTCCAAAACCTTCTTCGTCCATTTGTTTTACCATGTTAGTGACACGATCAGTGGCCTCCACTTTCCCTTGAGGAAGAAGCGCGTACTGAGATACTTTTGCGGAAACAAAGAGCATTGCAGAAGCGTTTTTACAGGTAGCTACACAGGCTCCACATCCAATACAGGTAGCTGCATCAAAGGCTTTATCCGCATCGTGTTTATCAATAGGAATAGAATTAGCGTCTTGGGTATTCCCAGAAGTGTTGACACTTACAAACCCACCTGCTTGCTGAACGCGGTCGAAAGCTGAGCGATCAACTGTCAAATCTTTAATCACAGGGAAGGCTTTTGCTCTAAAGGGCTCTATGGTAATGGTATCTCCATCCTTAAACTTTCTCATATGTAACTGACAAGTAGTTACCAAACGATCGGGTCCATGGGCTTCACCATTTATAAACATAGAGCACATTCCACAAATTCCTTCACGGCAATCATGGTCAAAAGCAATAGGATCAATTCCTTGACCCATCAATTGTTCATTCAAAACGTCCATCATTTCTAAAAAGGACATGTCAGGAGAAACATCCGCAATGGGATAGATTTCCATTTTTCCTTTTGCAATCGCATTCGCTTGTCTCCAAACTTTTAATGTCAAATTCATATCTTAATTTATTAGCCAAAAAACATTAGGCATTGGATTTATTTTTTACGTATTGAATTTATAAAGAGGTTTAACATTTTATTTTGCTGCTGTAATTTATGATACTATTTATACGATCTTGTTTTTACTTCGATTTCTTCATAGTTTAATTCCTCCTTATGCAACTTGGCATCTGAAGGGTCGCCTTTGTATTCCCATGCAGAGACAAAAGTAAAATCCTTGTCATTCCTTAAGGCTTCTCCTTCTGGTGTTTGGGATTCTTCTCTAAAATGTCCTCCACAGGATTCGGTTCGTTCTAAAGCATCTTTTGCGAACAATTCTCCCAGTTCCAAGAAATCTGCCACACGCCCTGCTTTGGCCAACTGTTCATTAAATTCATTTGTTTTACCCGGTACGTTTACATTTTTGTAAAAATCTTCTCTTAAGGCTTTAATGTCAGCGATGGCTTCTTTTAAACCATTTGTATTTCGAGACATTCCACATTTATCCCACATAATTTTACCCAGTTTCCTGTGGTAATAATCTACAGTGTTTTTACCTTTAGTATTGATAAATCTATCGAGCTGAGCTTTAACAACAGCTTCTGCTTTTTCAAATTCTGGATGATTTGTGTCAATTTTTCCTGTTCGGATATCGTCGGCAAGATAATCTCCAATGGTATAGGGCAATACAAAATATCCATCTGCTAACCCCTGCATCAATGCAGAAGCTCCAAGTCGGTTTGCACCATGATCAGAAAAATTAGCCTCTCCTATAGCATAACATCCAGGGACCGAAGTCATTAAATTATAATCTACCCAAACCCCACCCATTGTATAATGCACTGCAGGATAAATCATCATTGGAGTTTCATAGGGATCATGATCAACAATTTTTTCATACATCTGAAATAAGTTTCCATATTTCGCACGAACTACTTCTTGCCCTAACTTTTTAACTAAAATAGCATTGTTTTCATCCAGTCCTTTAATATGGGCTTGTTCTGAGCCATAACGAATAATTGCGGCAGCAAAATCAAGGTAAACTGCTTCCCCAGTTTTGTTAACACCATAACCTGCATCACAACGTTCTTTAGCAGCTCTAGATGCAACATCACGAGGCACTAAATTTCCAAATGCTGGATAGCGTCGTTCTAAATAATAATCACGATTCTCTTCTGAAATTTCAGTGGGGTTAAGTTTACCTGCTCTAATGGATTTTACATCATCTAAATTTTTAGGAACCCATATTCTACCATCATTTCTTAAAGATTCTGACATCAAGGTCAATTTTGACTGGTGCTCTCCGGAAACAGGAATACAGGTAGGATGTATTTGTGTATAACATGGGTTGGCAAAATAAGCTCCTTTTTTATGTATTTTCCAACCTGCAGAAACATTACTACCCATTGCGTTGGTTGATAAAAAGAATACATTCCCATATCCTCCCGATGCAATAATTACAGCATGCGCTCCATGTCGCTCGATTTTTCCATCTACTAAATTTCGGGTAATGATTCCACGTGCTTTTCCATCCACAACCACTAAATCCATCATTTCATGACGGTTGTACATTTTTATTTTCCCTCGACCAATTTGTCGATTCATCGCAGAATAGGCACCCAATAATAATTGTTGACCGGTTTGACCCTTGGCATAAAACGTTCGAGAAACTAGAACCCCACCAAAAGAACGGTTGTCTAACAAGCCACCATAATCACGAGCAAAAGGAACTCCTTGTGCTACGCATTGATCAATAATATTCGTTGATACCTCAGCCAAACGATGAACGTTCGACTCTCGAGAACGATAATCGCCACCTTTGATAGTATCGTAAAAAAGGCGGTAAGTGGAATCTCCATCTCCTTGATAATTTTTAGCGGCATTAATTCCCCCTTGTGCTGCAATGGAATGTGCCCGTCTAGGTGAATCTTGAAAGCAAAATGTCTTTACATTATAGCCAAGTTCGGCTAAAGTTGCAGAGGCAGAAGCACCAGCTAGACCTGTTCCTACAACTATAATATCAATCGCCCTTTTATTCGCCGGACTTACTAGATTGATTTCGCTTTTATGATTTTTCCACTTATCGGAAAGTGGCCCTCCAGGTATTTTTGGTTCTAAAGACATTCTATAACGATTTTATATGATGAAATAGGGCAATAAAGATAAAGCCTAAAGGTATGACCACAGAAAATGCAATTGTAAATTTTTTAATGGTCGGACTATATTTATTGTTGAAACCTACACTTTGAAAAGAGGAAGCAAATCCATGAAACAAATGAAGGGCTAAAAATCCAAAAGAAATAACGTACAAAATAACACGAAGAAGATCTTGAAATTTATGAGTCATTTCTTCGAAATATCTCTCGGAATCTAAAGGTAAAACTTCAACATATTTATAGTTCATTTCGGGAAACCAAAAGTCATAAAAATGCAATCCCAAAAAAGAAAGCACAACAGCTCCAGACCAAATCATATTCCGAGAGGCCCATGGTGCATTTGCATTTCCCTTATACACACTGTATTGAACTGCACGTGATTTACGGTTTTGAATTTCTAAGACAAATCCCATTGTGAAATGAAAAATAACTCCAAAAATTAAGATAGGTTGAAGTAAAAACTGAACTATGGGATTATTTCCCATAAAATGAGAAATCTCATTGAAGGTGTCTTCGCTAAAAACAGAGATAAAATTAATAGTAAAGTGCTGAGTTAAGAAAACAACCAAAAACAATCCTGAGAGTGCCATGGCAACTTTTCGCCCAATCGTAGATGATGTAAGACTCATAGTATTCAATTTATTCGACAAAATTAATGCATAAACTCTAAGCAGCAAACTGCTTTCCATATTATTTAATCTTTTAAATTCTTTGATTTTAAAAATCAAAGTGCCTATTTAACATTTAGAACTAAAACTTTTGGTTTCGTTTAAAACACCAAACAACTAAAGTTAAAAAACATTAATTTTACGTAAACGTATCACCCAAAAATTAAACATGAAATACAAACCACTTTCGACCACTTTTTACGAAAAAAATCGAAGTAAATTTTGTGAATGTCTTGAACCAAAAAGTATTGCAATTTTTAATTCCAATGATATTTACCCTATAAGTGCCGACAGCACGATGCCTTTTGAGCAACATAGAGATATTTTTTATCTGTGTGGCGTTGACCAAGAAGAGTCTATATTATTATTGTTTCCTGATGCAGTGGAAACTAAACATCAAGAGATGCTTTTTTTAAGAGAAACCAATGATCACATAGCTGTTTGGGAAGGGACAAAGCTTTCGAAAGAAAAAGCAACAAAATTAACAGGGATTGAAACAATTTATTGGCTTAGTGAATTTAATCAAGTATTTCATGAGCTCAGCGGACAATGTGATCAGTTTTATTTTAATACCAACGAACATTATCGTCAAGCGGTAGAAACTCAAACCCGAGAAGATCGATTTATCAATTGGTGTAAAAAAAAATACCCTGCCCATAGGGTTGCTAAAAGTAATACCATTTTACAACAGCTTCGTTCCATAAAAGAGGAGGAAGAAATCACACAAATTAAGCAAGCTTGTGATATTACAGAAAAAGGCTTTAGAAGAGTACTTTCGTTTATCAAACCTAATATTTGGGAATATGAAATTGAAGCAGAATTAATTCATGAATTTATTCGAAATCGCTCTAAAGGATTTGCTTACACTCCAATCATTGCTTCTGGAAAGAATGCCAATATATTACATTACACCGAAAATAATCAACAATGTAAAGATGGAGATTTAGTGCTTATGGATGTAGCTGCAGAATACGGAAATTATGCAAGTGATTTAACTCGAACAGTTCCTGTTTCAGGGCATTTTTCGGATCGTCAAAAAGCCGTCTACAGGGCAGTACTTAATGTGAAAAATGAGGCTACTAAACTACTTTTAGCTGGGACGATTTGGAAAGAATATCATCTCGAAGTTGGAAAAATAATGACTTCTGAACTATTAAAATTAGGCCTTTTAGATAAGGCAGATATTCAAAATGAAAGTCATGAAAAACCCGCTTATAAAAGATATTTTATGCATGGAACTTCTCATCATATTGGATTAGACACTCATGATTACGGTTTGTTGCATTTACCTATGAAGGAAAATATGGTGTTTACAGTTGAGCCAGGAATTTATATTCCAGATGAAGGTTTCGGAGTGCGTTTAGAGGATGATGTTGTCATTCAAAAAACAGGAGCTCCAATTAATTTAATGAGGAATATTCCAATTGAAATCGAAGAAATCGAAACACTTATGAATAACTAAAAAAGCCACCCAATATTGGGTGGCTTTGTAATAGATAAATTTAATAATATTAAGTTGCGCTTTTTGAGTTTCGTTGCCAGAAAAATAAAATAGTAAACAATACTATCAAAATAACAGGAAAGGTTATCATATTGGTCAGAGTTTGTTGACCTGCTGCCAATTCCAACTCGTTACCTGTTAAACCAAGATCGGATTGTTCTGCAGTAGAAGAATCAATCCATCCTCCAATTATAGCTTGAAAAATAGAGGTTGAAAACATACCCATTCCACCAATTATTGACATACCTAACGCCCCGCTCAATGGAATTTTTTCAGCAACAAATCCAATCATATTTGGCCAAAAGTAACAAACGCCCAAAGCAAAGAAAATAGCTGCAACATATACCATACCTCCTGTTTGAGTACTTAATAAAAAGATTCCAATTGCAGTTAAAACTGCTGAACCGAGTAAAACGCCTGTTTGATCAAATTTATGCACTATATCTCCTCCAAAATAACGCCCAATAGCCATAAGTCCAGTTATCAAAGCTAAAATAACCATTGGATGTGCTCCGCTGTTGCTTAAAATTAACGAAGTCCATTGTTGTGGGCCGAATTCTGAAATAGCAGTTAGTGCCATACACAACAAAATAAAAATATATAGTGGGGAAAGCATTGCCTTAAAGTTTTCACCAATAGAAGTTACTCCTTCTATTTTAGGTTTTGGGAATTCTTGTCCCATAAATAAATATGCATAAATTAGGGTTGGAATCATGATTATCCAAATCTGGGCTTGCCAGCCAAGATCCAGGGTCGTCATTAACAAAGAAACTAAACTCCCTAATACGATTCCTCCAGGGAACCACATATGAAAACGATTCAAAAGGGTATTCATTTGTTTCCCTTCATAGGCATCTGCAATCATTGGATTACACGCCGCCTCGGTACATCCGTTCCCAATACCAATCAATAATGTTGAAACTAATAAGCCTGTGTAACCTCCTGAAAAAATAGTTAGAATAATTCCTAAAGTATGCGTTGCAAAAGCAAATTGCATAATTCGTTTTGGACCAATAGTATGGTAAAATAAGCCTCCTAAAATCATAGAAATAGGAAAACCTAGAAACCACATAGAATTTATAAATCCTAATTGTTGTCCACTAAGGCTAAAAGTTTCTGCTAATTGTGGCAGAATTCCAGCACGAATACTAAAAGAAAAAGCTGTTGTAATCAATGCAAAACAACTGCCAAAAAAGAGTCTTTTACTGTTTGTCATAATAAAGTTAGTTTCAATTTATTTCCTCTAATATATAGTATTTTAGAAAACTCTTGTTGTAGGTGTTAAAATTTTCAAAGAATAGCTCTGCTTTTTTAGTGACATTCGCAGTCTGAAGAACAATTTGAGGAATTAGAGGATTTCTTTTTCATGACATATTTTCGAACTAAAAAGCCAAGTGCTAAACTACCCGCAAGGAAAACTAAAAAGGTTTGAAGAGACTCCATTAGGATAATATTTGATAGGTGCAAAAAGCTACAAAATAGGCTAAAAGAGTCATACCAAAGAGCTGAACCATTGGCCATTTCCAAGTGTTTGTTTCTTTTTTAACGATAGCCAAAGTACTCATGCACTGCATTGCAAATGCATAAAACAACATGAGTGAAATTCCACTAGCAAAATTAAAAAGCGGTTGACCATTAGGTAAAACTTCCGATGCCATTCTGTTTTTAATAGTTTCTTCTGCATCATTTTCTACACTATAAATTGTAGCAAGAGTACCAACAAAAACTTCTCTAGCCGCGAAGGAACTAATTAGTGCTATTCCAATTTTCCAATCATACCCCAAGGGAGTGATGGCAGGCTCTATGGCTTTTCCTAAAATACCAATAAAGGAATGTTCTAACTGATACGCATTTATTTTATTTTCTAAAATTTCACCACTTAACTCTGGATATTGCTTTTGAACAATTTCATTAGCATTAGAGAAGTCTTTTCCTGGCCCATAAGAAGCTAAGATCCAAAGTAAAATGGAGATAGCTAAAATAATTTTACCCGCTTCGGTTACAAAGGTTCGGGTTTTCTCCCAAACAGTAATTGCAACATTCTTAAAAAGAGGTAATTTGTAGTTTGGCATTTCAACGACAAAATAACTTTTAGAATTAATTTTTAATGTTTTACTTAGTATCCATGCTGAAAGTAACGCCATTCCAAATCCAACTAAATAAAGTCCCATTAAGGTAAGTCCTTTATAATTCATCCCTAAAAAAGAGCCTTCTGGAATTACTAGCGCAATTAGAATTGCATAAACTGGAAGTCTTGCTGAACAGGTAGTAAAAGGAGTCACTAAAATGGTTATTAAACGTTCTTTCCAACTTTCAATATTCCGAGTCGCCATCACCGCAGGAATGGCACAAGCCGTTCCAGAGATCAAGGGAATTACACTTTTTCCACTTAAACCAATCCGTCTAAGCCCTTTATCCATCAAAAAAACCACTCTACTCATATAGCCTGTTTCTTCAAGCACGGATATAAATAAAAACAGAAATGCAATTTGAGGGATAAAAATAACAATCCCTCCCAAGCCTGGAATGATTCCCTCAGCTAAAAGACTGGTAAAAACCCCTTTTGGAAGTTTGGTTTTGACTAATTCACTCATGGATGCAAATGTAGAGTCGATAAAATCTTGAGGGATACTACTCCAATCAAAAATAGACTGGAAAATGGTCATTAAAATCACAAAGAAAATAACAAAGCCCCAAAATTTATGAATTAAGACGCGATCTAATCTACTTCTAAGGTCTGTTGCAGTTTCTCGATCAATCACTAAGGTTGTTTTCAATATATTATTAATATACTGATATCGTTTTACCGTTTCTTTTTGTTGTAATCGTTTTAAATTCGATTTAGATTGTGTTTTAAAACCGGTTGCATCCGAAACTCTTTTTCGATCTATTTTAGCAAAATTGACATCTTGAGTTATCACAAGCCAGAGTTTATAGAGAGATTGATTGGGAAATGCTTTTTCTAAATTCTGAAAGTATTGTTGATCAATAGAGGTCAAGGAAATAGAATGTTTTGTTGAAAGTTGACGATAATTTAATATCAAACTTTTTAACTGATCAATCCCCTCATTTTCGCGGGTACTAATTAGAGCAACTTTTGTGTCTAATAGCTTTTCCAGCTTCTCGATGTCTATTGAAATTCCTTTCCGCTTCATTTGGTCAGACATATTAATAACCAAGAGGGTTGGAATTTCAAGATCCTTAACTTGAGTAAAAAGTAATAAATTCCGTTTTAAATTTTCCACATCAGTAACCACCAGGGCGACATCTGGAAAATCTTTACTGTTTTTATTTAAAAGCAGCTCAATAACCACGCTTTCATCAATTGAAGAGGCGTTTAAACTATAAGTGCCAGGAAGGTCTAATAAATGAGCTTTTGTTGTTCGACTGAGCTTGCAAACTCCCTCCTTTTTTTCAACCGTAATACCTGGATAATTGCCTACTTTTTGAGTAAGGCCTGTTAACCGATTAAAAACTGAGGTCTTTCCCGTGTTTGGATTTCCTAATAAAGCAACATTTAAAGCCGTACTCATTATTTGTTTATCAAGCGCACAAAAATATATTGTGCAGTTTCTTTTCGGATGGCAAGATGGGAGCCGTCAATTTTTAAATATAAAGGATCGTTAAAGGGTGCTTTTTGAATCAATGAAATTGAATTGCCCGGTAAACAGCCCATTTCAATTAATTTCAAAGGAAGTTGATCTGTATCGATATGCTCAATTTCAGCTTCTTGTCCTTTCTCCAACTGATTCAGTGTGATCATTATTTAGAATCATTTTAAAGAACAAAAGTAAGGAAATTACTTTCTGCAAGAAATGATAATGCTCAAAAAAAATTAATTTGAAATTTCTAGTTTTAATATGGAAATATCATTCATCAATTCTACCATGGCAGAAGGATCTGTTCCATCATAAAACCCTCTAATTCGTTTGTCAACATCCACTAAAATAAAGTTTTCAGTGTGTATCATGTCATATTGACCTCCATCACCATCGTCTTTGACTGCTAAAAAAGATTTCCTCGCTAAAGTGTAAATTTCTTTTTTATCACCGGTAACCAAGTTCCATTTATTATCATCTACTCCTTTTTGGATAGCATAACTTTTAAGCTGAGAAACAGAATCAATTTTTGGTGTTACACTAAACGAAATTAATTTTACCATTGGGTCGTCTATAATTTGCGATTGAATTTGCGCCATATTTTCGGTCATCTTAGGACAAATTGTTGGGCAAGTCGTAAAGAAAAAATCAGCTACATATATTTTACTTTGATAATCCTTTTCGGTAATTATTTCACCGTTTTGATTAATCAATTTAAATGGAGCGATTTGGTGGTATTTCTTTACATGTTGAAGTGTGCTGTCTACCAGTTCGAAATTTACCATAGCAGGTTGGTAAATTGGGAGCTTTTTTATAGGCTTTAGTGCGTTATAAAATAAAAATAAAATAACCGATGCAATACCTCCGAAGAGGGCAAAAAATATTTTATATTTTTTAAAAAAAGCACTCATATTTAATTTAAAGAAACAAATTTAGTGGATTTAAAATCGATATTAAAGTGTAAAGTCTAAAAGAATGCGAAAACTAAAGCATCCATTTTTATAATGAGGGTTATTGTGCTACTTTTGCGGAAATTAAAATTAAACTATGAGTCCCTTTTTTGTAAAAGCCATACAGTTGTTAATGAGTTTGTCTTTTTTAATCATTCTCCACGAACTTGGACATTTCATCCCCGCTCGAATTTTTAAAACTCGGGTAGAAAAATTCTTTCTATTTTTTGATGTCAAATTTGCTTTATTTAAAAAGAAAATTGGTGAAACTACTTATGGAATTGGATGGCTTCCTCTAGGAGGGTATGTCAAAATCTCAGGAATGATTGACGAAAGTATGGATACTGAGCAAATGAATCAGCCCCCCCAGGAATGGGAGTTTCGTTCAAAGCCAGCTTGGCAACGCTTAATAATAATGTTAGGTGGAGTTACTGTAAATCTTATTTTGGGTTTTCTTATTTATATGATGATTTTGTTTGTCTGGGGAAAGAATACACTTTATACAGAAGTTTTCCCTTCTGGCTTCAGTCCCTCGTCAGTGGCTCAAGAAGCTGGGTTTGAGATTGGAGACCAAATCTTGACTGTAGATGGAAAAACCCTAGATAATGTTTTTGAGATAAATCGGTTATTATTTTTAAGAGATGTTGATCGAGTAACGGTTAAACGTCGCAACGGAACACAAACCACATTAGATATTCCTGCTGGAATTGGTAAAAAAATGTTTGAGAACGGTGAGTTGATGCCTTTAACTCCTACAATCCCTCCAATTTTAGATTCCATAGTCCCCAACAGCCCTGCTGATCTAATAGGACTTCAATCTGGCGATCGATTGATTGCTCTAAATGATGAAAAAATCGATTACTGGAGTGAACTGAGCACACTTATTAAAGGTAAGGGAAAGCAAGAAATTACTTTAATTATTGAGCGGGAAAACTCAAGTCAAACTCTTCAATTTAGCACTGATAAGGACGGTACTATAGGTGTTTATCCCAAGAGCCCAATCATCAATTTTAATAACGAAAAATTAAGTTTGGGAGAGAGCGTCATCGAGGGTTTTGATTATGCCTATTGGACTTTATATGACTATGTGGCTCAATTTCAATATATTTTTACTAAAAAGGGGGCGTCTCAATTAGGGGGGTTTGGAGCTATCGGAAATATGTTTCCAGGTACCTGGGACTGGAAAGGTTTTTGGGCAAGTACAGCTTTAATCTCAATAATTTTAGCTTTTATGAATATTTTGCCTATTCCAGCATTAGATGGGGGGCACGTTATGTTTTTGGTTTACGAGATAATCACTGGCAAAAAGCCTAACGATAAGTTTATGGAGTACGCACAAATGTTTGGCTTTTTCCTTTTGATGACACTTGTTCTTTACGCCAACGGCAATGATTTATACCGTCTCATTTTTAATTAGAGGGTATATAATTTCCGCTATAACTGCCACTATCATTTTCTAATTTTTTGAATTTGATTATACTCCGTATTTATTTATCCCTTTAAGAGTTAATTCATTGTATGCAACAGTGCCAATTTTTTATGCATACGACAATTTATTTTAACTTGTCGTTATGTTATTTTAATTAATTAATTTAACTTTAAACTATGAATGATTTAAAATAATTGCCTTTTAAAAAAAATCACCAAACAGGCAGCTATCATTTAATCTTATGTGAATTAATCGTGTTCTTTAAAATTGATAAAAAATTTAAATATGCTTTTAATTTTAAAACTAAACTAAAAACAACCCTAATTATGAATACAAACAAAAACACTCTTTTGTGTGGCCTTTTTTCATTTCTATTTTCTTTTGGAGTTTTCGCTCAATCGATATCAGGATTTGTAGAGAGTGATGACGGTCCTTTGCCTGGAGCAACTATTATAGTAAAAGGTACCAGCAATGGAACTAATACTGATTTTGATGGAAATTTTTCAATAGATGCTAGCCAAGGTGATATATTAATAATCTCTTTTGTGGGATTCAATTCTCAAGAGATCACAATTAACGATCAAGACAACATAAATATATTATTAAGTCCTTCAACTGAATTAGACGAAGTGGTTGTAACTGGTTACGGGAGTATAAGTAAACGTGAAGTAACGGGTTCAATTGCTACATTGTCGGCTGAAAGTATTCAAAGAATACCTGTTGCCGCCGTTGAGAATGCAATTCAAGGTCAAATGCCAGGTGTTCAGGTAACTGAGGTTTCTGGTGAGCCTGGAGTTGGGGCACAAATTAGGGTAAGAGGAGTAGGATCAATATCTGGTGGAAACGAACCTTTATATGTTATTGATGGATTCCCAATCTCTAAAAATGTTTCAATGGGTGTTACAGGAGATAATTTTAGAAGAGGAACTGGAAGGTTCAGACCACCACCACCAAACCCTCTTGCGAACATAAATCCAGGTGACATCGAGTCCATTCAGGTTTTAAAAGATGCTTCCGCAGCAGCTATATATGGTTCTCGTGGGTCAAATGGTGTAGTTATTATTACAACTAAAAGAGGTTCAGAAAATGGAGAACCCTCTTTTTCTTATAACACCTATGTTGGAACTCAATCAGTAGCTAATAAATTAGATCTTATGAATGCAGAGCAGCATAATGATTTAGCTACAGATGCTGCAAATAATTTTTGGGTAATAAACCAAGGTGGAAATGCAAGTGATGCAATAAGTTCGAGAGGCTCGAGCAATGCCCGAATTCCAACAACAATCTCAAATTGGGATGGAACTGATACAGACTGGCAGAATGAAATTTTTAATTCTGCACTTGTTCAAAATCATCATTTATCTGCATCAGGAGGATCAGAAAAAGCAAAATATTATGTCTCAGGAAACTTTTTTGATCAAGGCGGAATTGTTGAAAAGACAGACTTTAAACGTTACAGTTTAAGAGCTAATATTAATGTTGATGTTAGTGATGACTTTAGGTTTGGTGTAAATCTTGCCCCATCATATACGGATTCAGATAAACAACCTGCTGGTTCCCCTTACTTTGCAAGACCCCCAGGAATTGTTTACGCAGCTCTGGTACATTATCCATCTATAAAACCGTATAATAGTGACGGTACTCCCAACCAACTTAACAACATGTCATATCAAAGGGATGCATTAAATAGAGGAACTCTAACAACAACCTCTAGTAATCCGCTAGCTATACTTCAAGGAGTTGATGATAATCTAACTCAAAATAGAACTTTTGGAAATATTTTTGCAGAGTATGATATAATTGAAGGACTCTCTTTTAAAACTTATTTTGGAGTCGATGTAAATAATTATAAGAGAAATTTTTATAGAAATAGTAGTTTGTTATATAGAAATTCACCTACAGGAGAAACCTATGGACAATCAAGTTCTTCTGAGAGTTTAAGTTGGGTCGCTGAACAAACTCTTACATACGACAAACAGTTAAGTGATAATCATAAGATAAATGTTTTATTAGGTTATACTGGTCAAGCAGAAAGAATAGACATTAATACTGTTGTTGCAGATAATTATCCAGATGATTTAGTACAAACCGTTAGTGGAGGGCAGTTAGCCTCTGGTACTGCAACGCAAGAAGAATGGTCATTGGCATCTTCTTTAGCTCGTGTAAATTACAGTTTCCAGGATAGATTTCTACTTTCAGCTTCTTTTCGTGCTGATACCTCTTCTAGATTTGGAGAAGGAAATAAAACAGGATATTTTCCTGCAGCCTCAATAGGGTATAGACTGTCAGAGGATATTAGTGCCAATTGGTTAAATGATTTAAAGCTAAGAGGAAGTTATGGTCAAACGGGAAACTTTTTAATTCCTAATTACGCTTCTATAGGTCTTTTATCTCCAGCCGATTATTCATTTGGAGGTAGTTTACAAAGTGGACTAG
>MEHZ011498238.1_pt1 | contig 22280 bp, 18 predicted proteins | sample 897221 | NCBI WGS metagenome assembly MEHZ01 (sample SAMN05514161, study PRJNA337945) | marine metagenome | isolation source: marine surface water | place: Arctic Ocean | collected 2007-12-13
CAACCGATAGGCGCACCAGCGCAGCGTTGACTTCGAGTGGCGAACCAGCGGTTGACCCATGGGTCATGCCAGCTGGCACCTCGATCAGCGATTCGACTGCACCCAACGATTCCGCCAACGTGAACAGTTTGGTCGAGGTAACGATCTTGTGTGCTGCTTCGACGCCACCAGCCGGGATAAACGACACCATGCCGCCGTAGTTGCGCATCTGCTTGGTGGCTGTGTCATGACCAAGATGTCCGGGCAGGCCGGGATACAGGATTTCGCTGATCGCCGAGTTGGTCGACAGCATCTCGACGATGGCCTGAGCGTTCTGACAATGGCGATCCATACGGACGCCCAACGTCTTGATCCCGCGCAGCAGAAAATAGCAGTCAAACGGGCTGATGACGGCGCCAACGCCGTTCTGGATGAAGGCGAGGTGTTCTGCAATTTCGTCGCTGTTGGTTACAGCCAGGCCGCCAACGACATCGCTGTGGCCGCCCAGGTACTTGGTCGCAGAGTGAATGACGATGTCAGCGCCAAGTGACAGTGGCTGCTGCAGGTATGGCGTTGCGAACGTGTTATCGGCAACACACAAGCCACCTTGCTCGTGAGCCGCAGCGGCGATTGCTTCGATGTCGAAGCAGGTTAGGTTGGGGTTTGTCGGTGTCTCGAGCCACACCATCTTGGTGTTGTCGGCCCACATCGATGCGACGAGGTCAGGCTTGGTCAGGTCAACAGCTGTCCAGGTCACACCGATCTTGCCGTAGATCTTGTCGAGCAGGCGGAAGGTGCCGCCATAGGCATCGTTGCCAAGCAAGACGTTGTCGCCGGGGTTAAGCATGCGCATGATGGCATCCTCGGCGGCCATGCCGCTACCGAATGCGAAGCCGTGTGTCGCTCCTTCGAGCGCAGCGATCGAGGTTTGGAGTGCAGCTCGGGTCGGGTTGCCGGTGCGGCTGTACTCGAAACCCTTGTGTACGTTGACGCCCTGTTGTGCGTAGGTAGTTGCCAGATGAAGCGGAACCGTGACGGCTCCAGTCTGTTCGTCGGGCTCTTGCCCTGCGTGAATTGCTTTGGTGTTGAAACCTGTCATGATCCCTGCGCAAGAAAGTGGAGAATGTCGGACTGTGTGATGACGGCGATGGGGCGGCCCCCATCGAGCACAAGGCTGGCGCCACCGCCGTCGAGCATCTCGACGGCGAGCGATACAGACTGGCCAGCACCAAGCGTTGGCAGCTTGGGGCCCATGATCTTCTCGACAGGCATATCGAGCGTTGACTGATCCCCATAGGCGAGCTGCATGAGTCGCAGCTCGGTTACCGAACCCTGGACTTCGGCAGCAGACAGTGGCATGGCACCCTTGGCGACGGGCAGTTGCGAGACGCCATGGGTCTGCATGAGTGCGAATGCGGTGCGGGCGCTGTCGTCGGGCTGTACGTAGAGCAACGGGGGAACACTGCCGGAGTTCAAGGCGATCACATTTCGTACTGTTGGGCCCTCGTCTTCGAGGAAACCAAAACCTGCCATCCAGTCGTCGTTGAAGATCTTTGACAAGTAGCCGCGGCCCGAATCGGGCACGAGCACAACGATGAGATCGTCCGGCTTGGCTTCTGCAGCCACAACGCGGGCTGCTGCGATGGCGGTGCCACATGAACCGCCGATGAGCAGGCCTTCTTCTTCGGACACCCGGCGTGCCATAGCGAAGGAGTCGGCGTCGCTAATGGCGATCACGCGGTCGACGACAGTCTGGTCATAGGTTGATGGCCAGAAATCCTCGCCGACGCCTTCGACAAGATAGGGGCGGCCAGAGCCGCCGCTGTAGACCGAACCCTCGGGGTCTGCAGCGATGATCTGAATGTCTGGATTCTGTTCCTTGAGGTACCGAGCCACGCCGCCGAGCGTTCCGCCTGTGCCTGCACCGGCAACGAAGTGGGTGATCTTGCCATCGGTTTGGCGCCAGATCTCGGGGCCGGTGGTGGCGTAGTGCGCCTCGGGGTTCGACGGATTGTCGTATTGGTTTGGTCGGTAGGCGTCGGGGATCTCATTTACGAGGCGCTCAGCAACCGAGTAGTACGACTCTGGGTCCTCGGGAGGTACAGCGACAGGGCACACCACTACTTCGGCGCCGTAGGCCCGCAGCAAGTCGACCTTTTCGGGAGCGACCTTGTCCGTCATGACGAAGACACACTTGTAGCCACGTTGGCTGGCAACGATGGCTAGGCCCACGCCCGTGTTGCCTGATGTCGGCTCGACGATGGTGCCGCCAGGCTTCAATAGTCCTTTGGCTTCGGCGTCGTTGATCATCCATAACGCTGGCCGGTCTTTGGCACTGCCGCCCGGGTTTGTGAACTCGAGCTTGGCGACGATGGGACACTTGGCGTCCTCGGTCACGGCATTGAGTCGGACCATCGGTGTGTTCCCGATGAGGTCTATCGCTGAATTTGCAATCTCCACTAGTTCAGGATACCGGTTTGCGGCCAACGGCTTGTTATGGCTTGAGACACGTACTTCGTATGTGTCTCAAGCTGGCTGCCGACGGTGCGGCCATCTGCGGCTATCGTCTTGAACGAGTTCTGAGGGGGATTCCTATGGGTATGCAACAGTCGCAACTTCTCATGCACAAGCTCATTGAGCGCAGTGCCATCGTTGCACCAGACGAAGAGGTCGTTACGGCGACAGCAGATGGCGTGCGTCGCCAGACGTATCGCGAGACACGAAACCGATCACACCAATTGGCGCATGCCTTGGCCGCGGCAGGTATCGGCATCGGCGATCGGGTCGGCACGTTTATGTGGAACGGCAGCCGTCACCTCGAAGCGTATTGGGCATCGGCCGGCATGGGCGGCGTGTTGCACACCATCAATATTCGACTTGGTCCTAAGGATCTCGAATACATCATCAATCACGCCGGTGCCGAGATCATCATCGTCGACGCTGACCTGCTGCCAGCACTTGAGACCGTGGCTGATGTCATTCCAAAGATCCGCCAGATCGTTGTGGCCACCGAGCCGGGGTTCGAAGGATGGACGACCACCCTGGCCAACGCCATCGACTACGAGGACTTCATCGCTGGTCAGCCCGAGCATTACGACTGGCCTGAGATTCCCGAGAGCAGCGCCCTAGGTCTTTGTTACACCAGCGGCACCACCGGCGACCCGAAGGGCGTCGAGTACGAACATCGTTCGCAGTACCTGCACACGCTGGTGCAGTCGCTCACTGACTCCATGGGTTTGACGGCGACGGACACCTTGTGCGGCATCGTGCCGATGTTCCATGCGCAAGGTTGGGGCTTGCCTTGGGCCGCCACGATGCTCGGTATGAAGCAGGTCATGCCCCATCGCTTCATGAGCCCCGATCGCATGATCCAGCTGATGGCCGACGAAGGCGTCACGATCTCTGCCGGGGTGCCAACTATCTGGCAAGGCGTCAAGTCGATCATGCAAGCGCAGCCGGGCGTATTCGACTTGTCCAAGCTCGAACGCCTGACGTGCGGTGGGTCAGCGCCGCCACTGTCGCTTATCTCGTGGTACTGGGATGAACATCAAGTCGAGATGGTGCAGGGTTGGGGTATGACGGAGACCTCGCCGCTGGCCACTACATCGCGCCGCGTCATGAAGCGCAGCCAACTGACGGCTGACCCACAGACCCTGGTCGAGAACCAGGCCAAGGCCGGCCAGCTCATGCCGGGTCTTGAGATGAAGATCGTCGACGATGACTTCAACGAACTGCCGTGGGACGGCGAGGCAGCCGGCGAAGTACTGATCCGTGGTCCCTGGATCGCTCGTGAGTATTACAACAATGACCAGCCTGACAAGTTCCACGACGGCTGGCTGATCACTGGTGATGTTGCCAAGATTGATCCCGAGGCCTATCTGATCATTGCTGATCGTTCCAAGGACCTGATCAAAAGCGGCGGCGAGTGGATCAGTTCGGTCGATCTCGAAAATCACATAATGGGCGTGGCGGGTGTCGCTCAGGCCTGTGTCGTAGCAGCGCCCCACCCCAAATGGGACGAGCGGCCAATCGCGTTGGTCGTGCTTGCCGACGGCGCAGATGTGCCAGCAGAAGACATCGTCACTCACTGCGAATCCAACTACGCCAAATGGCAGTTGCCCGACGAGATCCTGTTTGTCGACTCCATTCCGCAGACCGGCACCGGCAAGATGGACAAGAAAACTGTGCGGGCCAACCTCGCTGCCGACGGCTATCTGCTTCCAGATCTTCGGAAGTAGCTTCGACCGAGGACGTTGGCGAACCCCGGATTGGGCGCCTATGTGTCTTCGCCGTTTGCCAGGGCTGTGAGCAACGGGAGCTTCCCGCTACCGCCAAATGGTCTCTAAGCTCATGTCGTGACTGACGAGCCAACAATCCCGCCGGCTGGCGACTACCACATGACGACCGACGAGTTTCGTGCGCTAGGCCACGAGCTGATCGACTTCATTGCGGACTATCGCGACAATATTTCCGACTATCCCGTGCTGTCGCAGGTTGAACCAGGTGATATCACGGCTCAGCTAAACCCGACGCCGCCAGAGCACGGTGAGGACCTCTCTGGTCTTGTCGACGATTTGCGGTCAATAATTGCCCCGGGACTCACGCACTGGCAATCGCCAAACTTCTTTGCGTATTTTTCGGCGAATGCCTCGTTGCCGTCGGTGCTGGGTGAACTGGTGAGTGCCGGGTTTGGGGTGCAAGGCATGTTGTGGGCGACCAGCCCAGCGGCCACCGAAGTCGAGACCGTAATGATGGACTGGCTCGTAGATCTGTGTGGGCTACCTCGTGGCTTCCACTCGTCGAGTGATGGCGGGGGAGTCATGCTCGACAGCGCCTCCTCGGCGGTGCTGACCTCGATGGTCGCGGCTCGCCATCGTGCTGTCGGCCATCGTGCTGCGCCCGAGCTGCGGGCCTATACGTCAAACCAGGCGCACTCTTCGGTGCTCAAGGGCATGCGGGTTGCCGGGTTTAGCGACGATCAGCTTCGCAGCATCGACGTTGATGGCGAGTTTGCCATGCGAAGCGGTCGGCTGGCCGAAGCCATGGCCCAGGATGTTGCCGACGGCTACGTTCCTTTCTTCGTCGTAGGCACGGTTGGAACGACATCGTCTACCGCTATCGATCCAATAGCTGAGATCGCTGCTCTCGCTCATGAGCACGGCGCGTGGATGCACGTCGATGCCGCCTTCGCTGGGAGTGCGGCCGTTGCCCCAGAGCTGCGACCGCTGGTAAACAGCGGCCTCGACATTGTGGACAGCTACTCGTTTAACCCGCATAAATGGTTACTCACCAACTTCGATGCGGCCGCCTATTGGGTGGCTGACCAACAGTCGCTAACGAGTGCCATGGCCATCGTGCCCGAGTACTTGAAGAATGCGGCCACCGAGTCGGGCCAGGTCATCGACTATCGCGACTGGATGGTCCCGCTTGGGCGCCGGTTCCGAGCACTCAAGCTGTGGATGGTTATCCGTTGGTACGGCGCGGAAGGTCTGCGGGCGTTTGTGCGCGACCATGTTGGGATCGCCCAGGAACTCTCCAGCTGGGTCGATGAGCATGCCTCGTTCGAGCGGCTCACGCCCACGCCATTCAGCCTGGTGTGCTTCGCTCATATCGATGGCGACGACCGCACCCGCGAAATCGTGGAAGCAGTCAATGCCGCCGGAACCCATTACGTGACCCACACAACGTTGAACGGCCGCTACACATTGCGGGTTGCCATTGGATCGGTAACCACCGACAGGACGCATGTCGAAGCTCTCTGGCGCGACATCGTCGCCCTGGCCTAGAGCTGATGAAGGGTCTGACCCTTTGCGAGTTGCGCGGTACGCTCAGCAGCGTGACTTCGGTAGAAATCGTCATTCCTCGTCCAGATGATTGGCATGTGCACCTGCGAGACGATGAGATGCTCGACGCTGTCGTCGATCACACGGCTCGTTGGTTTCGACATGCTCTAGTCATGCCCAACCTGACCCCGCCGGTCACATCGACTGCGCAAGCGCAGGCGTATCGAGCTCGTATTCTCGATGCGGCCTCCGTCGGATCCGACACGTTCGTGCCGCAAATGACGTTGTACCTAACGCCCACGATCGACGTCGACGACCTGGTCGCTGGCTGGAACGCCGGTGTGATCGGTGGCGTCAAATTCTATCCGGCTGGTGCAACCACCAACTCCGACGCAGGCGGGACCAATCTGCTCGATTTCGAGGTGACACTGGCGACGATGGCCGAGCTGGGTATTCCTCTGCTCGTGCATGCCGAGTCCACCGACCCGGCGATCGATATCTTCGATCGCGAGGCCGCATTTCTGGAGCAGCAGGTTGGGCCGTTACTGGCGCACATGCCCGAGCTCAGTGTCACCGTTGAACATATTTCTACTGCAGCGGGCATCGATCTCGTAAACGAGTTCGACCAGGCGTATGGGTCGATCACACCCCATCACCTTTCCTGTGACCGCTCCGACGTTCTGGCGAATGGACTGCGTCCTGAGCTGTACTGCAAGCCGGTAATCAACTCAGCAGACAATCGACGTGCGCTCGTGTCGGCGGCTACATCGGGTAATCCTAAATTCTTCCTCGGCACAGATTCTGCGCCCCACCCGCTGTCGCAGAAAGAAGCCCGAGTCGCCAAAGCGGGGATCTTCAATGCCCCCTACGGACTCCATGTGACTGCCGAGATCTTCTACCAGTCCGATGCGCTCGATCAGCTAGAGGCATTCGTTTCGTTGAATGGTGCTGTGCGGTATGGACAAGAGCCCAGTAGCGACGAGCTTCGATTGGTACGCAACGAAAGCCCCGCAGACGATGTTGTCGAGCTGATCACCACGGCTGCAGGCGACCAGGTACGACTCTTCGGCGTCGCCGAGGCACGGCGCTGGTCCGTTACCGCAGTCTGACACCGCTTAAACGCGATCGCTGCGCACGATGCTCATCATGATGGCATCGACGAATTCGCCGTCCCAGTGCAGCGCCTGGCGTCGGCGGCCCTCGGCCCGAAAACCCACGTGCTCATAGACAGCCATGGCACGAGGGTTGAACGCGAACACCTCGAGCTCAAGCCGGTTCACGGGTAGTTCGTCAAAGACATAGGCAACAATGAGCCGTGTCGCCTCGGTGCCGATTCCGTGGCCGCGGGCCGGGGCTGATAGCGCTATACGGAAGCTGCAGGATGAGTTGTCGGCATCCCATTCGTTGATCACGACCTCGCCTAGCCACTCGCCGGTTGTGCCATCAACCACAGCTGGGTCTAACCGATCGTCTTCGTCCTGTCGGGTCGCACACCAGTCGTCGACCTGGTCACGGGTGATCCTGTCGTGGGTCCCGGTGAGCCGATTCGCCTCCTCGTCGTGCAGGTCCAGCCACATGGACTCGGCATCGCTGGGCACTACTGGTCGCAACACAATTCGTTCGCCAACGATCGTGGGCTTGTCGGTGAACGAGTTCATGGCCAGAAACGTAGCGTGCCAGCAGACGATGATTTGGGGCTAGCCCCGCAGGGACTCGAGCGCAGCGATGGCGCGGTCGGCCAGATCGAGCGGCACCAAGAGATGGTCGTGGTAATAGCCGGCCAGCACATTGCATGCAATGTTGTGCTCAGTAAGCACACGCGACATTGCAGCGGTCAAACCCACTGCATCGAGCGAGCTGTGCGTCTCGATGGTGAGCCATGCTGCTCGGAAGTCGGTCGACCATCCACGCCGCTCGGCCTCGGCCACCGTCGCAACAACGGTGGTGCCTTCGTCTTCGACAAGTACTACATAGATGCCGTCACTTACGTGGACTGCATTGGTGACAGTAACCATGGTGACGGGTTCGTCTCGTCGAAGCACGGTCAACGTCGCCAACATTTTGGCGAGATCGGTTTCGCCAGTTGTCACCCAGCACCCCATTTGGACAGGTAGGTATGCATGGCCTCGACGCGTTGCTCGTCGAGCACGACCTCGCCGTCGATCTCTCGGTCGGCCAGGTGTTCGATGACGTCGTGGACAGTGATAATCGAAAAGGTTGCCATTCCGAAGTCGGCGCCAGCTTGAGCGAGCCCACTGAGTTCGCCGGTTCCGCGTTCGGCGCGATCGACCGAGACCACCAGACCAGTGAGTTCGATGTCGGCGGCGGCTTGCACTACTGGAACCGTCTCTCGGATCGATGTACCGGCGCTAGTGACATCTTCGACCCACAAAACTCTGTCGCCATCAATCGGTGTGTGTCCGACAAGCACGCCACCCTCGCCATGATCCTTGGCCTCCTTGCGGTTGAAGGTGAACGCAACATCGCGGCCTCGACGGGCGAGCGCGATGCTTGCAGTTACGACTAGGGGAATACCCTTGTAGGCGGGGCCGAACAATACGTCGATTCCCTGCCCTGACTCGTTTACGAAATCCTCAATGGAGTCGGCATAAAACTCGCCGAGTCGCTCCATCTGCATACCGGTGCGGTACTTGCCGGTGTTCACAAAATAGGGTGTGGACCGCCCGCTCTTGGTTACAAAGTCACCGAAGGTCAGTACCTCGGAGCGCACCATGAACTCAATGAACTGTTGCTTGTAGGTCTCCACCCCACAAGCTTGCCAGTTCTGTGTGCTGTGTCAGGCAACCCTTGCGTCGTTTTGCCAGTCCGGATCAAACCCTCGCGTCGTTGCCCAGCAGCGAAAGGCGACCCAGCTGGCCTTCGGATCATCGCCTAGCGAGCAACGACTCAGACTCGGCGCCGACAACCCAAATGTTGCCGTACACGGCGCTAGCAGGGTGCCGGAAAACATATACGAATCGTCAACACCGGTATTTTCAGCACCCTGCTACGCGAGGGTCAGCGCTTCTGCGCTCTCATCGAGCCATTGGACTGTTGCTAGGTTCGTTGCCTCGTAACCGTTATCGAGCAGCGCCTGGAAACCGACGCCTCCAGCCGCAGCCAACGCCTTGATGTTGTCGCGGGCATGTTCCAGGAACGACGTGGCCAGAAGCACGACCCTGCGCCGCTCGGCGGTGTCGAGTTCATGTGCGTGGCAAAAGAGCTGGAAGCGCCGGATGCGATCCAGGTCAACACTGTCGGCAAGGTCCAGATCCCCAAACGGGGCCCAGTGTCGGATGGCCACTGCGATGTCAAAGAGTCGGTCAACTGGCCGGCAGTAGTCGAAGTCGATGAACCCGACGAACTGATGATCGTCGTCAACGATCACATTCGTCATGCCCATATCGTTGTGACAGACGATGACTTCGCCGGCGGCAAGCGCCTCGGCGGGGAAGTAGTTGCCGGCCGAATTGGCCCATGAGGCATCGGCTGGCGGCTCATAGCTTTGGGCCAACGAATGGAGCTGGCGCTGGTGACGCGCGACCTGTACCAATAGCGACTCGTCAAAGGCCCAGTCGGGATAGGGCGGCGTCGGCGCTGCGCCCTCGATGAAGCGGAGCCGATGCCGGCCCTTGTCGTCGAAGCCGAGCGGTTCCGGCACAAAGTCGGCGCCGGCGGCCACGAGATGACGCAGGAAGTGAGCAACGCTTGGCGTCTGTGGGTAGACCGGCCGCGCTACCTGATCACCGACACGAACGACGCTGCCGGTGTTCGCCCGCCCGCCCTTCAGAACAACTTCTTCGTGTGGCGTGCTCACGCCACCATTCTGGGCAGTCTGCTGTTGCTTCGCAAACTCCGCAACGGCTGTTTTCTCGTCTACGAGTCTGTAGTGCCGGAGGTTTCTGAGTGAAACCGGGGCTTCGCAAGCTCTGCAGGTGAGAGTAGCTAGACGATTTCGGGGTAGAGCTCGTGCTTGATGTTCACCATTGGGCCCTGCGATACCTGGACGATGAATCGCCGAGCAGTGACGAAGTCAGCGGCGATGCTGTTGAGTAATTCGCGAGCGCCGCTGAACAACAGGTTCTGTGCGGCCATGCGATATCACACGGGCCCAAACATCAGATAGACGTCGAGCAGGGTGCGCAGCTGCGGTTCGAGTTCGTCCATGAGCGTGACGACAGCTCGGGGCAACACTGACTTCAGCTTGTTCAGCATGGCCAAGTCGACAGGGCTGTTGTGTGCGATTGAGGGGAACAAGCTAGTGGTGAAAAGGGCTTCGTCGCCCAGCAACCGCAACGCTCCGGCGCGTTCGGTATCGCTGGCAGTGGCACAGAGGTCGATCAATGAGTAGAGGCGAGCGGTATTACACGCCGCAGGGCTAGGAGCGATATCCATAAACTCGACGGGCATAGGCGAGTTCAGGTACGACGCAAGGAGCCCAACAACGAACTGCTGATGCTGCGACTGGCCGCTGAAGCTCAGTAGGTTGAGATCGATGATTGACTCGTTGGTTGCGACCCAGCCGGCCTGGCAAATGTCCTCGGCAGTCTGGTGGACTGCAACAGCAAGCTGCAACAACCGATGCTGCACCGGACCCGGCGGGTAAGCCATGTCGAGGAGGCGAGCCGCCTCTGGCGAACCGAGGGCAACGCTGATGTCATGGGGGCGGCTCGAAAACGCTTGATTAGCATCGTCGCCAGAGGCAAACCCGGTTGTTTCCGCGAGCAGTCGCAGCGAGGCTGCATCTAGGTATTCGCTATAGTCGCTTGCCACACTGTGAATGTAGGTATCACCCCCTTGTTTGGTAAGGGCATTCCGGCCCATGTTTGGACGCTGTCCGTGACCTCAGAAGCGACGCAGGTTGGGTCCGTGGGCACAGTAAGGTCATGCATCGCAGCTGTGTTGATGACAGCACGAAAGCAGAAGGAATCATCCGGGCCGTGGCGAGCAAGAGAGTGCAGACGTTTCGCTATGTGATTGGGCTCATGGCTCTTGTGCTGATTGGCGCAGCGTGCTCGTCGAGCGAGTCCACAGGTGCAGCGTTGGCGACGCCGCAGGCATCAGAGCCACAAGCCGACTCTGATGACTCTGATGACTCTGGTGACTCTGGTGACTCGAACGAGACGGTAGTAGCCACCGGCGAGCCGACACCTACTGCTGTGCCTGAACCCACCCTCGCAGATGAGGATGTGGCGAGCGTTGTCGACCTGCTGCCAGGCCAGCAGGTCGAGGACGCACAGGGCAACCTCATCGCGATTTACGGTGTGGCAGAATGGCCTGAACCGTTCACGGCGCTTTCTGATCAGGCTCAGGCTGGCTTTCCCTTCTTTGGCGACGTCGAGGCGGTCGTCGATCCAGTTTCGAAGCTTGTGGTACTCGATGTAGGTATGTGTGCTGCTGGTATCGACTTCACGGGTTCGGGTACCGCCGAGTTCTTCGTGCACGAGTCATCGACCGAAGCGTTGTCAACCGACCCGGTCCTAGACCGCTGGGTGCAAGCCCGACATCCTGTGGTGCGACCTGGCTTCGGGTTCCCGTCACCAGCCGAGTGTCGGCGTGGCTATCTGCCGGTCCTTTGGAGCGGCGAGCAGGCCCCTCAGATTGCGCGTTATGTACTGGCAACGAGAGCGACTGGCAGCGCGGACATTGAACGTCACGTCTACCAATGGGAACTCGAGCTCGCTGCCATAGACGAGGCCCAGCCCGAGGCCGACCAGGTCGGTAGCCGAGACGAGCCGTTCGGTATTGGCCAGACAGTGACCTTTAACAAGGGCCGCCAAACAGACTCGACCGTCCTGGTCGACGGCTGGGCCGAACTCATCGGAGTTGCGTCGCCGATCGAGGGCACTCGGCTGGTTGCGGTGTCTTTGGACTTCTGTCCGGCCTCGCAGTCGCTCCCAGAGTTTGGCCTTGGCGTCGACAACTGGAACATCGTGGCGCCATTGGACCATGACATGTTAGGAGCGGCAGCCGCTTTGGATCCCACTGTGAATTGCTTCGATGGTTGGCTCGAGTTCGCCATTCCGTTTGGCAGCGTGCCCACGGCCTTCTTCGTCAGTGACGGCGAAAACGCCAGCACCGGTTACGCAGAATGGTCGCTTGTTGATGCTGGGCTTGCGGCGCCGCAGCCGTAGTTGTCAGTGCGCTATAACTCAACGTTATGTCGTCGACCGCTTGCGGTTGTTCTGCTCTTCGCAATAGTTTCGGGGGCCTGCACAGGCAGCGAGGCGCCGCTGGCAGCGCCAGCTGAAGCGGCCGTGCAGACATCGCCGACCTCGTTGCCTACCACTGCACCACTGTCGGCGCCGACCGTGGCACCCACTCCAGCACCGACGCCAACGCCATCGTTTGTTGGTTGGGTCGACCCTGCAACGGTGGGCCAGAACGTCGGCACCACCAACGGTCTATTGACATTTCGCGGTAATCCGACCCGAACCTTCTACGGCACGGGGCCGGTTCCGCTCTCACCCCAAGAGCAATGGCGCTTCGGGACTGGCAAAGAGCTGTGTTCGTTCAGCACCGTCGGTGTTGAAACAACCGAATGGTGCGGGACCGGCTGGACCGGCCAGCCGGCTGTATTTGACTACAACGACCGTCGTTGGGTCGTGTTTGGTTCCTATGCGCCGGCTGTGCATTTCCTAGATGCGGCCACCGGCGAACGCGTCATTGCTGACTTCGCCGTAGGTGATCTGATCAAGGGGTCTGTCACCATCGACCCAGATCAGTTTCCACTTGTTTACTTCGGATCTCGGGACGGTTTCTACAGGATTGTTTCGTTCGACGGTGCATCGCCACGTGAGCTGTGGCGACTGAGCGCGGACGCGGTGCAACCCACCTTGTGGAACGACGATTGGGATGGCTCTGGGGTGGTGCAGGACGACTACCTGTTTGTTGGTGGCGAGAACTCCAACCTGCACATCGTCAAGCTCAACCGCGGTTATGACAATGCAGGACGCGCGGCTGTGGACCCTGAGCTGATCTTTCATGCGCCTGGCTGGGACGAAGAACTGTTGCGAAATTTGGGCGACTCGAACGTGTCGATTGAAACGGCCATCACGATCGTAGGTGACATGCTGTGGTTCGGTAACAGCGGTGGTCTGATCCAGGCGTGGGACATCGGCGGGCTCAAAGAGGGCATCGAGCCCACTCGAGTATTTCGCTTCTGGACCGGCGATGATGTCGATGCCTCGGTCGTGATTGACGACGAAGGGTTCGCGTACGTTGGTGTGGAGCTCGAACGGGCCTTCACCAGAGCGGTCGAACTTGGTCAGCTCATCAAACTTGATCCGACCAGGCCCGACGACCCCGTCGTGTGGAGCCGAGACCTGCATGTGCGGGTCCCTGATGGCATCTGGGCAACTCCGGCGCTACACAAGGACGTGCTGTATGTGCCGACGAATGAGGGCAACCTCTACGCCATCGATCGGGCGACGGGGGAGACCCGTTGGCAGGTCAAGCTGCCAGGGCCTGTGTGGTCGTCTCCTGTAGTGGTCGATGACGTGCTCATTCAAGCCGACTGTTCTGGCGTCATCCATGCGTGGGACGTCGCCGACACAAGCCGGGCGCCACAGAAGTTGTGGACGATTGGACTGCCGTGGTGTATTGAATCCACGCCTGCGGTCTGGGACGGACAGATCTTTGTTGGGCACCGCCGCGGCGAGTTCTGGGCGATCAACTAACCCAGACTCTGATAGCTCTCGTTGCATGCTGGGCGGTTCTGTCAGGCTGAGACGGGCAATCCGCCATTCTTGAGTACGTGGCAAAACGAGATTCGGATGGAGCGCTCAGCGCCCCATCCGAATCTTGTTCCGCTCTAGCTATTCCTCCTAGCTCACATTGCTGGGAGGAGGATTCGCCGCTTCCTCTGTAGTGTGCGGGCAACGATCCGGCCTGGTCTGTGAACCAGTTCACACAAGAAAGCTTTCTTTCGAGAAACCTCCGATGAGGTACCTGCGCCGGGTTAGAGCTCGACGACGACCCGGCCTCGAACCTGGCCATCGAGAATGTCCTGAGCGACCTGAGGCACACCATCAAGACTCACTGTTGACGTGATCTCGTCGAGCAGGCTCGCATCGAGATCTTGGACCAGCCGGGCCCACGCCTCGTTCCGATCTTGCTGTGAGCGATGGACACAATTTATGCCAACAAGGGTTACGCCGCGCAGGATGAACGGCAGCACGGTGGTGCTGAGGTCGGATCCTTGAGCCAAACCACACGCGGTGACGACGCCGTTGTCCTGCATACGAGCGAGCACGTTGGCCAAGGTGCTACTTCCGACTGGATCAATGGCCCCGGCGTAGGCGGGCTTCTGGAACGGCTTGCCGGGTTCGCTGAGCTCAGCCCGGTCAATGACGGTCGTGGCGCCAAGGCGGCGCAGGTAGTCGCCTTCGGCATCAGCGCGTCCTGTGGATGCAATAACTTCGAAGCCGAGCTTGGCCAGCACCGCGACTGCAACGCTGCCGACACCGCCAGCAGCACCGGTCACAATCACGGGACCGTTGGAAGGCTTCAAACCTTGCTTCTCTAATGCGATGACGCACAACATTGCGGTGTAGCCAGCTGTGCCGACTGCGGCTGCTTGTGATGCAGTCATGCCCTCGGGAACCTTGGTCAGCCACTCGGCCTTCATGCGGGCCTTTTCGGCGAAGCCGCCCCAGTGCGCCTCGCCGACATCGAAGCCGTTGATGGTCACAAGGGTGCCGGGCTCCCAATCAGGATTACTGCTCTCGGCAATAGTTCCCACGACGTCGACGCCAGGCACCATTGGATACCCGCGTACGACGCCTGGTCGCCCCATGACGGCCATGCCGTCCTTGTAGTTGACAGTCGAGTGCGACACGTCGATCAGCACATCGTGGTCAGGCAATTGTGATTCGTCGATATCGGTGATCGCTGCATGGACCCCGTCGTCGTCTTTGGTGAGCAGAATTCCGCGGAAAGTCATGACCGAAAACCTAGTGGCTCCAGCCATCAGGAGACCTCATCAACTGAGGGACGTCCGATTACACTCCAAGCATGGCTAAAAGGAAGCGCAAAGGCGGTACCGCACTCTTGGCACCACCCTCGAGTCCACCAGTGATGCAGGGTCTTGTTGGTCCGAGGCGCAGCGTGCCGGCAACCATTGTTCGGCCGCCGTATGCGCTCACGGGTGAGCCTGGCCCGTCGGTTTCGAATGTTGTTCGTTCGACCGCCGAGATCGCTGCCATGCACCGCGCTGGTTCCGCTGCCGCCGAGGTTCTCATCATCGCTGGGTCGATGGTTGCTCCGGGTGTTACGACCGATGCCATCGATGCCAGGGTGCACGACGAGATCCTGGCCCGCAACGGCTACCCAAGTCCGCTGAACTACCGCGGTTTCCCCAAATCTGTGTGCACCTCGGTGAACGAGGTCATCTGCCATGGCATTCCCGATAGCCGCCAACTTCGTGACGGTGACATCATCAATATTGATGTCACCATCTTCGTCGATGGCGTGCACGGTGACACCAGTTGCACGTTCCTGGTCGGTGACGTCGACGATGTGTCGACGATGTTGGTGCGCGAGACACGTACGTCGATGTACAACGCCATCGACACGGTCCGACCTGGAGCGCCTCTCAACGCTATTGGTAAGGCCATCGACACCCATGCAAACAAGTTCGGCCTGTTCGTGGTCGAAGACTTCATTGGCCATGGCGTGGGTACCGAGTTCCACTCGAACCTGCAGATCCCGCACTACTACCACCCTCGGCTCACCCGAAAGATGGAAGTCGGTATGAGCTTCACGATCGAGCCGATGCTCACGCTCGGAGCTATCGACTGCATCATCTGGGATGACGACTGGACCGCGGTGACAAGCGATGGTCGCCGCACCGCCCAGTTTGAGCACACGATGATCGTGACTGAGCTTGGCGTTGAAATCACAACGGTGACAGACGACGGCGCTTGCGCCGCCGACATGTACAGCGACTGAGTAGGCGAACAGCCAACGTCCTGGGAACTCGAAAACAGGGTTTCAGCGAGGGACGAGCGGAAAGCTGGACTACCCGGCAACGCTAGAGTCGCCGGGACCTCTGAGCATTCGGCTCAGACAGGATGGCGAGCACTGCGAGCTATCCGGACTACGAACGATGCAGGTAATCCAGTGACGCGAGCCTTCAAGCAGGTCGATGTGTTCACGAGCACCCTCGGGTCCGGGAATCCGGTCGCTGTAGTGCTCGATGGCGAAGGACTGAGCGATGACGAGATGGCGCAATTTGCGGCATGGACGAACCTGTCCGAGACGACATTCGTGCTGTCGCCTACTGATCCGGGTGCCGACTATTACGTGCGCATCTTCACGCCGAACCAGGAACTGCCATTTGCCGGCCATCCAACGATCGGTTCATGCCACGCGTGGCTCGAAGCGGGTGGGCAACCAGCATCTGGCGACGTGATCGTGCAGCAGTGCGGTGCTGGCCTCGTGACGCTCCGAAAGATCGACGGTCGCCTCACGTTTGAAACGCCGCCTTGTGCCCGCAGCGGCGTCGTTGACACGGCTTTGATCGACAGCGTGCTCGCAGATCTAGGCCTGTCGCGGGATCACGTCGTGGATACATCGTGGGCCGATAATGGCCCGGGTTGGATCGGCGTGTTGGTAACCAATGTCGACGTCCTACGAGCCCTGACACCGACCTGGGACAGTATCGAGATCAAGGCGGGCGTGGCTGCGTTGACTGGAGCCACAGAGCCCGGTGTGCCAGCTCTTGAAGTGCGCGCGTTCTTCCATGCCGGGGGTACTCGAGAAGATCCAGTCACAGGAAGCCTGAACGGCTCACTTGGTCAATGGTTGTTGGGTAACGGGACACTTGTTGCGCCCTACATTGCCTCCCAAGGTGTCTCCATGGGGCGCAACGGGCGGGTGTATGTCTCACAGGCAGACGATGGTGGCGTATGGATCGGCGGGGACGCGGTGACCGGCGTGAACGGTACGGTGGCGCTGTGAGCGATTCAGCCGCCGGACAGGCTCCAACCCGGCTGCTCGTTGTCCGGCACGGCGAGTCGAACGTCACCGTCAACCGCCAAATTGGTGGGCCTCTGACCTGTAGCGGCTTATCAGACCTCGGACGTCTACAGGCCCAACGGCTGCGCGACCGTGTCGCAGCGGGCGAACTAGATGTGGTCGATGAGATTTGGGCGAGCACGATGCCGCGGGCACAGGAGACGGCGCTGATCGTGAACGAAGCACTCGAGTTGGATCTGCAGATCGAACGCGACTTCGAAGAGTTCCGGCCAGGGCAAGCCGACGGCATGCTCTTCGCCGAGTACATCGAGCAGTACGGCATGATCGATCAGATGGCCGAGCCGTACAAGGACCTGTCGCCCGGTGGTGAGAGCCGGGCTACGTTCTTCCTACGAGTCGGGCAGGCATTCGACGAGCTCGTTCGGACTCGGGCTGGCAAGACGGTCATGGTTGTCTGCCATGGTGGCGTGATCGATGTGGTGTTCCGGCGGCTTCTGAACCTGCACAGCGAAGCACCCTTCCAGCTGTGGACGACCAACACTGCTGTGTCGGAGTTCATTACGACACAGCACGGACCGCCGCGGCAGTGGCGTCTGGGCCGTTACAACGACGCCAGCCATCTGAGCGGCCTGCCCGCAGCAACGAACGTCTGACGCAGGGTCAGACAACACCTAGAGTTGCTGAGCAACCGGAAACGGCTGTTATAGAAACCCAAACTGACTTCAGCACCGCCCTAGAGCGCGGAGCGTGCGCCGCCGGCCTGGGGGGTGCGGGTGAACGAGGCAACAACGCCATCGGAAATGCGGCGTTGCTCACCTGTTGTTCGATCAAATACCCAGATGCCATCGGGTTCGTTGCTACCAGCAGGGCGCCCTGCGAACACGAAGAGATTGCTGCTGGGGGACCAGAAGTCATGGCTTTGTGAATACTGATCGAACAACGGCAAGTATTCCTGTCGTAGTTGCTCGCTCAGCACGAACGGCGGCAGGATCGTACGCTGACCGTTGGCGTCGAACTGCAAGGTCATGGCGTTCCGCTCAACAACGGACTCTTCGAACCATGCAATTGCCTGGCCGTCGGGGCTGGGGAACAGCGCAACCGCCGTGCTGTCAGACAGAGGAAACGGCTCGCCGCCGAACGTGCCCATCAGATAAGGGATTCCGCTCTCGATTGGGTCGATGGCATCGAGTGAGTCGTCAAACTCAGCTTCAGGCGTTGGAGTGGGTTGAGTCTGCGCTGAAATCAACATAGCGTCGTCTTCGACCGAGATCGGGTCGGCCGAGGCTGTAACGAGCGGGTCCTCATCGTTGCTGGGCACAGCCTGCATGACGATGCGGTTGCCTTCGTTGCTCACGGTGAACCGCAACGTGCCTTCGTAGGTGATCAGAGGCCGGCGGCCTTCGCCAGCGTCGCCAGTCGTGACCAGGAACTGCTGGTTGTCGTGAATGTCTGCGTACATCAACGAATCGTCGGGCAGCCAGGTTGCAGCCCCAAAATTGGCCGGGAACTCGTCGACGATGATGGTGGCGCTGCCCAAGTCGATTCGGTCGAGTCGAAAACCCGAGGCGTGAACGAGGAGCTCATCTCCGTCGGGACCCCAAGCCAGGAAGTAGGGCTGTCCGCGGTCAACGCGCCGATTGTTTGGCCCATCTTCGCCAAGTAACTCCGCGATGCCAAGGTCTATACCGCCTGTCGAAGGAGACAGGTGTGCTATCCGCGATGCGGATGGGTCCCAGTACAGATAAAAGGGAGCCTCGTCGACGTCGACTTCTCGGAAGTCGCTTCTATCGAACCTGTCAGACGCAATGGTTGACTGGCCCGTATTCCTGTCGATCTGGACCCAAGCTACGCGAGAGCCGTCGGGCGCCCACGAGGGCTGGAAGCTGCGTGAGGTGGGGTCGGTGAGTTCGGCAACCTCGGATCCATCGGGCAACATCGTGAAGAGCTGGAAACTCTTGTCTTGCACGACCAGACGGCCGTCGTCGGGGTTCTCCTCGGGCGGCGCTTCCTGTTCCTCGGGACCGAAATCGGGTTCGACATCGGCGGGAGGAAGGACCGATCCTTGCGGGCCACTGCGATCGTTATCAGTTGAAGCCGACCTGTCTGAGCCGCTGGTGCACGCCGTCGTAAACAGGCCGATCAAGATAAGGAGAGCTAGAGCGCGCCGCAACACATTGAGAATCTATCCGCTGCCATCACCGCTGTTACGTCGCCAAACCCGAACAGGCTTAGGGACCGGGCATGTGAGAAAACGACGATGGGGTGCGGACCGAAGCCCACACCCCATCGTTGATCACGTTGGACCTACTCCGCCCGCATGTGTTGGTTAGAGCATGGCACCAGATCGCAGTTCTCGCAACCCGTTACGTCGTTGCTGCCTTCCAGCGGTTTCGCACTCAACGTTTTTGACAAGCAGGACACCACGTGGTCGTGCGGGCGTCGACGACCATGGAACGCAGTGTGGTGGCACACCGCTCACACGGCTCGCCGGATCGGCCATAACACCGCAAGTAGAACTGGTTACTTCCTGAGCCGCCTTCGGCGTTGCGGTAGTCCCGCAAAGTTGTTCCGCCGTTATCGATCGCACTCGTAATTACCTCGACGCACGCATCGCGCAACCGGGCCGCAGCGGGCTTACTGATCGAACGTGCGGTTGGTCGTACCTGGGCTAACCAGAGCGCTTCGTCGGCGTAGATATTGCCGAGTCCAGCAACGGGACGTTGGCTCAGAAGCTGTGTTTTGAGACGGCGCGAACTCTTATTTAAGGCCTGATGAAGATGTGCCGCCGTGAAAGCCGGGTCCGACGGCTCCGGACCCAGGTCACGCAATGTTGCAATCGTGGTGTAGTCACCCGCAGTCACAACCCGGATGCGTCCAAATCGGCGGACGTCGTTGAACACAAGCCAACGGCCATCGTCAAGTTCCCACTGCGCCCGCACATAAGCGCCGCCGTCAGCGGTGTTGGGCACGGAGAGCACGCCCGTCATCCCTAGGTGCACGATGAGTTCACGATCGTCGTCTAGGTCGAAGAGCAGGTACTTTCCCCGGCGACGGACCCGCTCGATCAATGCGCCGTTGGCCTCGATGGCGGGCGAGAACTTGCCCGATGGGTGGCTTGTCACGCCGACAATGCTGCGCCCAGAGATCACCGGGTCCAGCTGGGTTCGTATCGTCTCGACCTCGGGCAGCTCAGGCATGAGGTCGGCTTTGGCGGCAATAAGGGTGCATGCTCACGTATCTGACGCTAGACCCAAGTTGTGCAAACGACCCCAGAAACCGCTGCGCTACTCCGCGAGTTGTATGAGCAAGCCTCGATCGTCACCGAGCTAGATGGACCCCAGATCGAAGCCTGGGTTAGCGGGCTATTCACGGTCTTCGATGACCAGGCCACACCTGTCGCCTTTGTCGATGTCTGCGTTGGTGAAGCGACTGAGCAGGGAGCGTTGCTGGTTGCTGCGGTCGCTGAGCTGACAGATGGTCTCGATCCCGAAGCCGCCGAACACGCTCATCAACAGAATCAGCCTGACCTGCTTCCTGGGTGGGCCGCGGGTATCGGCACGTCGGTGCTCAACAGCGCCTGGTCGGTCACGGCACTATTCGGTCGTTCCATCGTGCTGGGCTTCGAGAATCCCGATGCAGCCGGCGAAGACGCAGAGGACCGTGATGCAGTCGACGAACAAGCGCAGGACCGTGATGCAGCCGACGAAGACGGGCCAGAGGATCTGCGGCATTCGATCCTGGTTGAGCTTGATGGCCAGGGCAGGCTCGTCGACCTGCAACTTGCCGGACCCCCGCAGTCGCTTCTCAACGAGGCGGCGGGAGCTGATACCCGAGTAGCGGTTGCTGAGCTCGACGTGAGCGAGGCGTTGTCTGCGGTGATCGCTGCATGGCCCGAAGCAGAGTCCAGTGCTGCAACGTTCGGTTCTGGGTTCGACTCGAACCAGCAGTTTGTTCGGCGCCGGATCGTGGTGGCGACGGGTCATGCCCTGTCAGCGGTGCGCGGTGTTGAAGCCCAGATCGACGTCCGCCGAGGCTTGAACGATGACGAGTACGCAAATGCGAATCGAGCAGCATTGTCGACGATGCAGGCAGCTGTAGGATTGCCAGACGGGATCACAGACGCCGCTGCAGCCCTCGAACTGGTCCCGGCTTGGGTCTCGCTCGTTCACGGCGACATACCCGATGTGTCACCCCCGGAGCGAGACGCTCTGCTCTGGCTTGAGTGGGCCGATTGGCTTGGCGCTGGTATTGGGCTACTTCGTGCAGGACCCGGCGCGGAGGCAACGGGGGAGACCCTGGTAGATCACGTCAATCGGTGCCCAGAAGTCTCGTCGAGTATCGATAAAGCTGATCGCGACTATGCCGAATGGGCGTTCGACGTCGCTCTTGACCTGTTACAAGACCGAGGCGCAGTAACCGAGGATCACCAACTAACCGAAGCTGGCTATCAGTCGTTGTGGCACGGTCTTGTAGCTGCGTGGAACTGATTGTTTTCAGTAGCGGGCGAAGTTCTGGGTCACCCAGACCTGGGTGCCGTTCGTAAAGACGCCGATACCCACGTGGGTAAATGGTCCAACCATGTTGGCGTAGTGCCCGGGGCTGGCCTCAAGCGAGGACTGCGCCCAAAAGATGTCGGGAGCGCTTGCGATGTTCTCGCCCCATTGGCGCCAACCAGCCGGCAGCATGGCGTTGAGCTGATCGCCCGGACGATGTTCGAAGAAGCCACGAGCAGCCATCTGTTGTGACCAGTCCCGTGAGATCGCCGAAATGGTTGGGTCGAGCCCTATGGGGCTTAGGCCGGCGTTGGCCCGGACCTTGTTGATCTCGCCCAGCACGTACGCCTCGAGATCTACCGTGGTCTGCACTTGCACAACAGTGGGTTCTGGCGTCGGCTCAGCGGTGGGTTCTGGTGTTGGTTCAGTGGTCGGTTCTGGTGTTGGTTCAGTGGTGGGTTCTGGCGTTGGTTCAGCGGTGGGTTCGGCAATGAGGGTGGCGGTGGCCTCAGGAATAGCCGTCGGTTCGGGTAAGGCGGTTGCGGGAACGCCCGTTGATTCTGGTTCGACGTCAGCGGAGGTCGCCACCGCGACTGCGGCGCTGGGTTGTGGTGTCGATGTAGGTTTCAGCGTTGGAGTCGCAGCGGCAGTGGGTTGTGGCGTCGCGCCGGGTTGTGGTGTTGTAGCCGGCGCGGGGGTCACGATTGCTGTCGGCACAGCAAGGGGTGCTGTAGTTGGCACCGCAGTGGCGCCAGGTTTGGGGTCGGCATCGCTTGGCAGACTCAATATCGACTGCGTGGCTACTGACCTGGCTGGCTCGTTGGTTCCCGATCGGGCTGAGTTCGCAAAGAACGCCAGGACGATGCAGGCAGTGACCGTGGCCGCCATTTTGAGCGCGCGGCGCATGGCGGGACTGGTGCGGGGGGAGGAAGTCATGGGTGCGGAGGAACCACTCAGGGATTCGTAATGGAACGGTAATACGTTCGCAACACAAATGGAGCGCGCCTTACCGAATGTGACCAACGGCCGATGGTGGCACTGGCTC
>MEHZ011636587.1_pt1 | contig 22138 bp, 9 predicted proteins | sample 897221 | NCBI WGS metagenome assembly MEHZ01 (sample SAMN05514161, study PRJNA337945) | marine metagenome | isolation source: marine surface water | place: Arctic Ocean | collected 2007-12-13
AAGTTTTAAGAACATCAGGATCCATCCAGAGATCCCCTATTCTTGGATTAGTGGGTGAAGTTAAAGAAATACTAACTCCACCAGAAGCGGCCATACCAGGATTAGACTGTACCCATTGAGGACCATCGCCATCATTAAAATATACAAAAGTTTTAAGAACAGAAGGGTCAAACCACATATCCCCAACTTCCGCAGTGCTTGGAGCACTCTCTGCTACAGATACCGAAGTTGCTCCACCACTTCCTGCAGGGGATGATAGTACCCATTGAGAGCTACTACCATCATTATAGTATACAAAAGTTCTAAGTATTGAAGGATCAAACCACATGTCTCCTTCTGCTGGAGTTGCTGGAGCGGTTACGCTAACCGTTACAGTAGCTGAGCCACCGCCTCCACCAGGACTTAAAAGAACCCACTGACTTCCGTCAGTATCATCATAATATACAAAAGTTCTAAGTATTGAAGGATCAAACCAGAGATCCCCTTGTGCAGGACTCGCAGGAGCCGTTAAACTTACTTGCACTCTACTATTCGAGTCTCCTCCCGTTGGATTTGCAAGAACCCATTGATTAGAATCTCCATCATTAATCCAAATAAATGTCTTTAAAACTTCACTATCAAACCACATGTCTCCTAAAGTAGGAGAGCTAGGAGCTGTTGTACTAACACTGACTGCATTAACACCCGCAGGGCCTTGAGGACCTGTAGGGCCTTCTACACCTTGAGGACCCGTAGGTCCAACTACTCCTTGTATTCCTTGAGGTCCTGCACTACCTGTAGTTCCTGTCTGCCCAGTAACTCCTTGGGGTCCGGTAGGGCCGTCTACGCCTTGTATTCCTTGTATTCCTTGAGGGCCTTGTGTACCTTGCGCTCCTACAGGGCCTTGAGGACCCGTTGGACCATCTACTCCTGTAGGGCCTTGTATACCTTGAGCTCCAGATAAGTCAGTCTGGTATACATAATTACTACCGTCCCATAAATACAGTCTAGAATTATAAGGGTCTGAAACAGGTGCAGTAATTATTGCAAATTCACCTGTCAATATGCCTGTAGGAGAATTGTCGGCATTAAGTGCGCTATACGATGCATATATTTTTGATATCTTAAAGCCTTGCCCGGTAACTCCTTGTATTCCTTGTATTCCTTGCGCACCGGTTTGCCCTGTTAGTCCTACTTTTGTAGCTGCTATTGTAAGTACAGAAGTAGCAAGTATCGTAGATGTATCTGCGGCTTCCACTACTTGTACAGTAAATATTAGAGGATCTGCAAAAAAAGTTGTTGGTATATTAAAAGTTGCAGTATCTAGATTTTGTGCCGTACCATCTGTAAAATTAGTTTCATTGGTAAAAACCGAACCTCCTCCTGTAAATTTAAAATAAGCATCAGTAAAGTTATCAGACTCAGCAGTTAAAGTAACAACTCCCGAAGGAGACGGAGTTATTCCATCCTTATCATATTGTATTATGCTAGTAGTAGCACGTAAAGTAACTCCTACAAAATGTAAACCTTGTATTCCTTGTATTCCTTGAGGACCTTGAGGGCCTATATTAGAATAAACTAAAGTATTAAAAGCTGTTGTTCCGTCGCCTACTTTTAATTTATCCGTATCAGAAACATAACCTAACTCACCATTAGCTAAAACTGGGTTTGCACTTGTCCAGTTTGATATTGTATCTCTTCTTATTTGTAGTTGTACAGCCATTAAGTTGCTCCTCCACCGTCTAGTGAAATGGTAGTTGTATTTCTTATACTTGTAGCAGTACCGCCATCAATATTTACACCACCGCCCCCTTGCGCTACCGCAGTAAAAACAAACTCAGTGTTGGCAATTTTTGTACTATTATCGCCTGCTGAGGGAGTAGGTGTTGTAGGAACTCCTGTTAATGCAGCATTATTCAAAGGAGGTGTAGTATTCTTAACAAAAGCAGTAGTAGCTACAGTAGTATCGTTACTACTATTTACAGGGGTTGGTGCTGTTAGTGTGCCCGTAAAAGCAGGATTATTAATAGGTGCTTTTAAAGCTAATCCAGTATTTATAGTATTTAATAAAGTTGTAGCAAAAGTTGCGTCATTATTAATAGCAGTAGCTAACTCATTTAAAGTATCTAAAGCTTCTGGAGAATTGGCTATTAAATTATCTATAGCGGTTTTTACAAAAGCAGTATTAGCCACTTGAGTAGTGTTTGTGGCTGCTAAAGCTGTCGGAGCTGTCGGCACTCCTGTAAGAGTTGCATTAGATATAGACTTTGGGGGAGTAAAGGTAAACTGTCCCGAAGTATTATTATAAGCTAAAGCTCCTTCTCCTGAAGGTGTAGCATTACTTGCTACCGATAAATCTGTATATTCTATTTTTTGTTGAGAAAGCGCATATGTATCGACTGTAGAAGTACTATATAAAAATAACTCTGTAGCAGACTTTGCTATACCTATCTTAACGTTTGTTGCACTAGTAACAGTAGTTAAAGTTCCATCTGTATTAAGAAATTGTTCTACTAGTGTATTATCTGGTCTGCCTACAGCTGTTGTAGTAAAAGCAGGAGTAGTAGTTATTGCTGCTACTTCTGCTACAGGAGATACTCCTGTAGTTCCTGCAACTATTGTTAATCCTGTTAATATAGGAGCAGTACTTTGAGGCCCAAAAGAGTCATAGGTAATTATAATGCCATTAGAATCACTAGTTAATGAAAATAACAAATCACTAGGAGATCCTGAAGCAGCTTCTATCACTGTTATTAAGGTATCAACACTTGTAATAGATGTAAAATCTGATATTGTTACTGTATTTGTTCCATCCGATACGCTAAAAGTATTCGCTAAGGCTGCTGCTTCTGAGTTTGTAATTGCGGCAGTATATGTTGCATATACCCCTGCAATAGCCGGCACTGTTTGAGTTACTTGGGTTAAAACTGGAGCCGCTAAAAGAGCAGGAGCTTTTGCAGTAAAAGTTAGTACTCCGCTATTTTCTGTAATATCAAATTTAAACGCACTAGTTGCTGCGGTATCTATAGCCTGTTTAATAGCAAGAGCATTTGCCCACTTATTTTCTAATCCAGGAGCGGACACAGTTACAGTGTTGGTACCATCGCTAACTGTTATTGCATCATTTTCATTAATTTGAGGAGTTACAGTAGCTACAGTAGAGATTGCTGCACCGTGATCTAGATTGGAAAAACCGGGTACAATACCCGACACTGTAACATCCATATTAATATTACTAGAACCATCATGAAGATCTGTAACAAAACCTACAAATCTATCTGCAGTAATAAAACCGGAATCAATATTATTCTGATTAAGTAATCTAATTTGTCCATTTTGAGTTAAAGCAACAGGAGACGGTATAGTGGCAATTGTAGAATTAACTAAAAATAATGGTATTTTTAATGTAGCTGAATTTGTAGTTTTTCCAAAAGAAGAATCTAATATCGTAGATGCTAAATTATTAGGTATAACGTTATCAGCATCACCAATAGCAGTATTACTGGGAAGAACTATGCCTCCTTCGGTAGAGCCTTTTAAAGAAGCTGTACCAATAGTAACTGTATTACTTGCAAAAACACCTGATTGTACATAAATATTTGCAAACTCATAGCCGGGTCTTCCTAGATCTAATCCATTATACGTTATTATCTGCCCTGTTGCTCCTGGCGAGACTGTTGGAATAGGAGGATGTAGAGGGCCTATATAAGGATTTGTATAGCTTGCAGATTGGACATTACTATTGTTCCACCAAATATTTCTTAAGTATTCTTGTACGTACTGTCCTGTTGCAATATTATCTGTAGGAGGGTTTAACCCATTTGAATATGTAGGGCCGGTAAGACTAGTAGTTGCTCCAAAACTTACGTTTCCGGTAAAAGCTTGCACACCAGAAATAGTATTACCGCCTGCTAAATTTACTTTTAAAGCATCTCCTGCATCTGCATAAGCTGTAGTAGCAACAACAGTATTATTACTATTAGGACTCTGTGTAGTAGCTGTAACTATTCCGGTAAAGTTTTGAGTTCCTGAAATAGTATTACCACCAGTTAAATTAACTTTTGTAGCTTCTGCGGTTAATGCTCTAGTAGTTTCTGCAGTTTCTTCAGTTTCTGCTCTAGTTTGTTCATCTTTTATGGCTTTATTTAATTGTGTAAAGTTTGTATCAACTTGCAAATTTGTTAAAGAGGATAAAGCACCTCCCAACAAGTTCTGTTGTTCAACAAGAACTCCGTCGGTAGAGGTGCTTTTTACTCTTAATACTATAGCCACTTTTAATCCTTATTATGCTGGGGTACTATCGTTAAAGGCTATTGACCATGTAATTTGTAAGCTATCTTCTGGTTGCTTTGTAACAACTGAAAATACTGTTCTACACAGCATTGTTTGCTTAGCCTGAAGCCCTGTAGGATGATTAAATATACCCGCTTCTGTAATTGCAACTTCAGCAGTTCCTAAAGGAGCTTTGGGCGGAAAAAGAGAAACAAAAACTAATCGTTTGCCTAACTTTTTCTTAACATAAACTGCTCGATGATGTCTCTTTTCGTTAGGGCTTCCAAAACCTGTTGTAGCAGTTACAGTACCTCTTTTAGATCCTGTGCCTAAAACAGTTTTTAGTTGATGTGCAGGTACAACTAAATTTGCATCTGCTGCAATTACAGGAGTTCCTCCCGGCGCCTGCTGAACTGGCGCTGTCGGCCAAGTACCTCCAGTTGTTCCTGTAACTGTCATTTGTCCCAAACTTAAAGCTACTCCACCTAACTCAGTTGCCGCCGATTTAGTTGCTCCCGGGGTTGCCTGCCACGCTAGTTGAGCGTTTAGAACTCTTGCTTTATAGTCGTTACTACTTGCTGCAGGTATATTTATAGGGCCTGATGTGTCTACTGTATTTCCAAATCCAGTTACAGCGGAGCCGGAAGCATGAAATCCATGAAAAAATCCATATAAATCATCAAAAGAATTAATTCTTAAAGGTCCGGCTGCTTGTCCACCACCATCAACAGTAAGTGTTGTACCTTCAGCACTGGAATCATTTCCATATTTAGTTGTATCTGCAACTAAAGTACCGCTTGTTTTTACATCTCCTTGAAACAACATTGTTGTATCGCCTTCTCCTCTTTGAACATCTACAGTACTACCTACACCTGAGCTATGGCTTGCTACATCTTCAAAATTAATACTAAAACGATATTGATTAGCTCCTGAAGAGGATACATATGTACCATAGTTCATGAAACCCATATCAATACGACCGTTTCTCATCTTATTAAACTCAGCCAAAGTAGTAAATAATCCTGTGGCAGGTAAAGTACCATTTGCTTCATAAGTAGCAATGTCTTGAGGATTAACAGTATACTGACCAGTAGTTACTTCATTTTGTAGTCGATACTCTGAGCCTACAAAACCTCCGCTTTCTAGATCGAATCCTTTTTGAAACAAATTAGTTTCTACAGCATTCAAATCGCTGGCGGCTCCAGTTGTGACAAAGTCAAATGCTCTTGAAGCTGCTTGAATTGTGTTAGCAGCACCAAGATTAGGTGCAGTTCCTGTTCCAATTCCCATATATCTCATCATATGAGGAAAATCATTTTGTCCTGCAGGATCACCAGATCCGTCTTGTCCTGGATTAATCATTCTTCCAACAATATGAGCTATACCTGCATTCATAACTTTATTACGAATAGTTTTATGAGCTTTCACTCGTCCATCGGGACCCCGAAGAACCATATTCACAGTGCCCTTAATGGCAGCATTTTCAATCATCATAACATTCTCCTAGAATATTCTCTCTTCGCCGACATAGCCCTCATAAAAATATCCACTTGAGTAGCTTTGGTTAAATAAGAATCCGCTGTCGACTATTTTAGTCAGATCCCTGTTAAAAAATTTCATTAATTCATTTTCAATCAATGACTTTGGTTTAATTATACTAACTTCATTCTTGTCAAAAGAAAAGAAAGGACGTTCTGAGCTTACATTTGTTAAATTCTTTTTAACTCTTCCATTTATACCAATTATAGTATCTGAAACACCCATTGATGAGCTTTTAGCTCCTTGTAAGTGTTTACTTATAATATCCTTAGTTAATACTTTATCTAAGTTATTTTTATATATAATTCTAGTTGCTTCGTCTAGCTGTGCGACTGTAAATATATTAGTTGGGAATACTATTCCTCTGACTAAAGAAGATTTAATATTAACAGTACTTTTTTGTATATTTGATATTTTTACACTAGGCTTAGATTCCATTATTACTTCTAATAAATCTTTTTTTGTGGAATAAAACTTTTGTATCTTTTCTAGCGTTACTGTATTATTATTTCTATATAATCCCTTTAGTACAATTGATTTGGCTATAGTACTGTCTGTAATCGTTTTAACAGCTCTTGAAGAAAAAATAGATTTAGTAATAGCAAAAACATCTTCTATTCTTTTTACTTTATAAATTTTAAACTTAGAAGTATTTAGAGATATAGTGTTACTGGTAAAAGTTGCAAAAGCAGGAAAAACAACTGAGGTTGTAGAGCTATTTATTACTTTAGCTCTGGGTATATACTTGCTTACAGTTTCTTTGGATCGTATACTAGAAAAATCTGCTCCTCTAGTAAAGAACATAAACTTGTCTTCTTTAGTAATAGCAGAAGACTTAGGGAAAAAAGCATAAGCAGGAAAAACTTTTGAGTCAAACTTTAAAATCATCTCCAAAGTTGCTTGTTGATTAAAAAATGGTACAGCAGATACTACTCCTACCCCACTGCTTCTTGGACTTTGATCTAAATGTTTACTTACTAAACTTTTAACTTCTTGACGTAAAGGTAGTAACCGTCCTTTTATAAAAGTATCTTTAGTATGTGCTGTAGAGGAAGTTAACTTTAAAATTCTAGTGTCTATTGACTCTAGTGTAAATGTCTTGCTAGGAAAAATTGTAAAGTTTTTAAGTATTTTTGCCTCTCTAAAACCTTTTGTGGCACTAGAAGATGATTTTAAACTTCTTCCTCTAGAAAAAATCGAACTAACACTGGGAGAAGAAGTTTGTGTGTTACTTATATCTTTAGACACAATACTTTTTGCTAAAGCTTTCGGTCCTGGTATCTCAAAAGGAACACCCCCTAGTACTCGCGGGTCTGAGCTTAAAACTTCATTGTTATAAGTATGTGTGTAGATTAAATTAGATCCTTGCACAGTACGAAGAAGAGTAGAATTATTATCGTCATTAAAAGAATTAAAAATGTCTACTTCTTGTGTTGTAAAAGATAAGTTAGTTATTGTTCCGTCTGTGCCTTTAACTGTATATTTTCTTCTAAAGTCTATAAAATTAGAAGGTATAGTTAATTGTGCTTTCTCTAGAAAATTATCATTAGATAATGCAGTAAAACTTTTAAGACCCTCTATAGTAGTGATAGAGTCATCTTGTAGTTGTAATCGCGGGTCTGTTCCATTTAAAGGGGTACCATATAATACTTCAAATGTTGACGTTCCAATTACTGTAATGGCTGCACTATCATTAGGAAGATGAAAGTTTAAGTGTGCTATGTACTGATTTAAGGTTTGGTGACCAAGAGACTCAAGGCTATTATTAGTACCTCCTATGTATCCTACAGCAGTTCTAGTTGTTCCAGTTACACTTTGTACTTCTACTATTCTATTATTTATTAAAGATGGTAATACTAAAGTATCTTTTTCTTTTATATTTCCTCCACTTGCGACAAAAGTTTTAGTAGAGGTATAATCAGTAGTGTTGTTATTTAATAAAGTAGGTACATATCCTGGATAAGTGGGATTAACCAAATAAACAGGATGTGCAGATATATGCTCAAATACAATTCCGGAAGCAGTAGATGATATAATTTTTAATATCCCTACATCAGTAGTTGGTTTATTACTTCCTCCTAAACCACTAGTAGTCCAATTACTATCTACTTGCCAAAGATCTCTATAGCGCGTTGCTCCATGGGTTCCTGTTTGATAATAGTGTACTGTTTCTTTATCGTGACCAGCATTTTGATTATAGTAAGAGTTATTTTTTACACTGTCACTTCCTGTTGCGCCATGAGTAATATTCAAAGTTGTAAAACCAGGAGTTAAACCTCCTTTAGGTAAAATTAATCTTGTAAATACTTTTGCTGTTACCCCTGTAGTAGAAGGTACTAAAAAATCGGATTGTGTCCAATTAGTTTTAATATGGTAATAATTTCCTATTTTTATTAATGAAGTGACAGAAGCAGAAGATCCAGAATATCTATAATTATTACCCATATAGAGACCTAAATATAATGCGCTATTTATATCATTAAAATTATACCAATCATGTCCTGCTGGAACAGGATAATAACGAAGGCCGTACATAGAGCTATTCATACTGGGCGTGGCTACTGTTATATGCATAGCGGCCCTTGCTATGCCCGGCGAAGAATCCCCGATATTTATTTTTGAATTATAAGTTAAAGGATGAGTACTAGTATTTCCAATAGCATCTGTAGTAGTACCTGTATATCTTCCATGTCCTACTAAACTATTATAATCAAAATCTGCTTTAACAGAAATTCCTAGCAAATTACTTCCAGTTGTTAAAGGTGTCTCGTTAAATACACTACTTCTTGTTATACTAACATTAACATTGTCTTCTACAAAAGGTTGTATTGAAATTTGAGCTAACGGTAAATCTTTTTTGAAAAATTTTATTACCTTTTGTGTAGTACTTGCGTTATTATTTTTTACATTACCTATATAGGGAATAGCTACTATATTTGGTCTTGAAACTTTAATTGTTTTTACAAACTTACTTATAGGATCGTCTACTTTTAAGTTTTCAGTTTTTGCAAGCATTGGTCTTTTTGTTACCAATAATAAAGAAGATACATTATTTCTAGCTCTTCTACCTTTTATAATTGTATCTTTTATACTAAGAGTATTACTTTTTGCTAGTAAAGGTATTTTTGATATAGGATTATCTAATTTTAAGTTTTCAGTTTTTGCAAGCATTGGTCTTTTTGTTTTTACCAAAAAAGTTTTAGCAAAAGATACCTTGAGAATTCCCCCTAAAACTTTATTTGAGACCATACCTACTGTTTGAGTTTTATTAGCATTAAACTGTTTGGCTATAAAATCCTCTACTTTTAAGTTCTCAGTTTTTTGAAGCATTGGTTTTTTTGTTATTATTGAAGTAGTTCTGCCTAAAGACTTGCTTAAGTTTCCTTTAATAAAATTCTGTACTATATTTAAGCCAGAAACTTTATTTGAGTTAAATTGTTTAAATATAGTTTCTTTATAATTAACTAGTTCTTTTTTTACTAAAAGCGGTATTTTTGAGGTTGATGAACTAGTACGTATATTATTAGATAAAAAACGACCTGTTAAAGCATTAGCTTTAATATTTACATTCGATAGTTTTAATAATAAAGCTCTTTTATTTATTTCTTCTTTATAGAGTATAGTTTCTTGTCTATTCAAAAGTGCTCTACGTTGTGGCAGAGAATAAACTCTAACTAATGTTCTGAGCTTGTCTCCAAATATTCCAGGAAAAGCTCTATCTTTAAAATTAATAGTAGATTTTTTTATTAATAAAGGTTTTATATTTGGTAAAGAGTCTATTAATAAAGTTTCTTTATTACTATTACTAAAAAAGTATTTTGAATGTATATCAAGTAAACTTACAGTATTTGTTTGTATAGTATTGGCTCTCTTGCTTGTTATACTATTTATAGAAATTGAATTTTTATTGGTTATATCGGGAAGTATAGATACGAAAGCTCTTGTATTTGCAAAAGAATATTGACTTGTAGGAGCAAAGAAATTCATTTTTATTGCCATTGTTATGCCATCATTAACATTAGGGCCTACAAGGGGTTTTGATAAAAGTGAGGTTTCTGAGCTTTTACCTAGTTGAGGCAATACAGCCGCTAGAGCTTTTAAATTTACTTCTAAATTTATATCTCCTTTATCTAGAAATTTACTAGTTAAACTTTTAGCTAATATACTGTTTGTAACAACAGGGCCTTTTAGTACAGTTTCTAGTATCTTTGCTACATCTGTGTTTACAGTACCCTTTATGAAGTTGTCCGATACTGAGATATTTGCAGTATTAATTTTGCCAAGTTCATTTGAGATAATACTTCTAGTTGTACTATTAATACTTTTAACGAGTGCTGTGTTGAATGAAATAGACTCAGAAAGAATTACAGAATTTGAAAATTTCTTTGATCTACTAAGCAATACTTTTACAAAAGAATTAATATCAGTAGCAGATAAAGGACTGTTTACAAAAATATCTTTTGAAATAATACTTTGTATTTCTGGTTGCTCTAGTATTCCTTTTACTATATTTAATACAAATCTGCCTCTTAAAGTGTTAGCAGAAGAGAATATAGGTTGTTCAAATCTAAAGATTTTTGCAAGAATAATTGCACTTTGTATTAAAGCTCTATTATCATGTACTAAAAACTCAAGTTTTGGTAGAATATTCAAAGAACCATCTAAGTTTTGAAATATTCTTTTCGCAGAAGCAATAGCAATTATATCGCCAATTACCCCGTCTGTAGCACCTATAAGATTAGCAAAAGCATTGCCTACACTAGAAGGTTTTGTTATGTGATCATTAGGATCTACAAATACGGAACTTACCCCTAAATAAGGGGCCCCTACTATCTGGGTTCTAGATACCTTAAATCGAGGAGTATGTAAAGGGCCTTCTATAGCTCTGTCGTTTATTATTCCTGCAGAATTAGATAGTAATGCTTTTTGTATTTTTATTTTTGTAGAGTTTAACGATACAATAGCTTCTAAACTTTTTAATCTAGGTGATACTCCTAAAGATACCTCTTTAAGTTTTGGTCCTTCACCTAAAGCCTCCTTTAACTCGTTTTTACTATTGTGCTCTAAGAGTATTATCGCGGATTTTAGAAGAGGCAAATTAACACTATAGCTAATTTTTGCCTTTTTGCTCACGAGAAATCATCCCTCACTTGAAAAGGCACAGTCTCGTAAACTGTCTGTGTGGTATTATCAGTAAAAACTAGTTCTATTTCGCCTTCATAATATCCTTCTGTTACAGTATTTTGGTCTAAAAAGACTCCTGTGGCTCCCATCTTAAAGATAAGAATTCCAGAAGCTTCCGAAGATAGTGTAGCATCTTTGGGTATACTGTACACAGGTGTGGTAGTCCCTTTTCTACGAACGTGCAGATTCACAGTACTTGCTTCAGTAATACCAAATGCAGTATTGTTATCTTCTCTTACTAAGCTAACTTTAAGATTAGCTACAGTGTCGCCCTTTACTAATGAGACAATATCGACCATAAGACTTCCCTGGATGTACTTGGCTTGGAAAATTATTTCCTTGTAGACAGTATTATACCAAGATGTATGTTGGCTGTCAAGATTTATTTTTTACGACCTAGGTTATCGCAATATTAAAAATTTAACGTCATATTATAGTAAATTAACTAGCGATATACTGTCCAGTGAACATCATTTGGCATTCGTCTTTAAGAAGTTGTATGTTTACTCTATCCGGAGAAGTGTTAAATCTGTGTGCTCCAGGGCTTGTGACGGCAGGAGAGCTGCCATGTGTACGTGAACCGTCTGATGTATCAACTCTTACAAGATCTCCTGCTAAAAACATATTTGTTGAGTTTTGAATAATAAATCCGTGTAATCCTTCATAAGAATATGTATAACCTCCACTAGTATAGTATCCTGCTGCTCTAAAAGATCCTGGTAGCATATCTTCTGCGGTATAACCACTATCAGTTAAAAGGTCGGAAGCGGACGTAAAAGGTAAATTTGTAATTGCTACATACTTATCATTTCTTGTGATAGAAGCAGGAAACTTTATTCGTATTGTTATAGTTACTAATTTTCCAATTTTATAGTACCAAGCTTGATTTGTCATCCCTGATATAGTACTGCCCAGACTTGTAGTTGCAGTTCCGTAAGGTGTTGACCCTGTATATTCTTTTACTATAGGTGTCCATGCCGTAGGAGCTGTAGGAGGCATTGCATCATATGCTGCTTTCCAATTCGCAGAAGTTCCATGGGATGTAGTAGCTATTGAAGGAACGTCTGTGAGTGTAGAGGCAGAAATAGTTCCACCGTCAATCTTATCTCCGGAAATACCATCGTCTGCAATAGCTATTGGTATGTTAACAGGAGATGAACCATTGAAGGCTACACTACCTGTCATCCCGTTTCCAGTTACTCCAATATTTCTAGGAGTTTGCAGTGTTGTAGCTGTTGCAGCATTTCTTAAAATATTAATATCACCAGTACTGCCATTAACTAAATATGAGGCATTTATAGTATCATTTACGCCTGTAAACGTTCCTGAGTAAGCAAAGTTTACAACACCTGTTAAGTTACCATAAGCTGTAATATTTTGATCAGTATCTATCTTTAGTCCAGCTGCTCCATCTGTATAAATCAAAAACCAATGTAAATTAGTATTATAGCTAATTATTCCTTTTGCTGTTCCACTATCTGCAGATCCTAAAAACTCTATATTGCCATTTCCTGCACTACTCGATTCTAGTCTTATTGTAGGATGAGCCCCAAAAACATGAAGATTTTTAGTAGGAGATACTGTACCTATACCTAGTGCTGCTTGAGTCACGGAAGAAACGGATATTTGTTTCATTGCAATAGTTCGTTGACTTGCAATAACACCAATATTAGCGTTGGTTCCCGTAGAAAAATGTAATGCGTGTTCTGCCGCATTTCCGCTTCCTGCATAATATTTACTTACAATTCTACCTGCAAATAACGGAATAGTATCTCCAGCTGTGTTAGTACCTGCTGAATGCATAAACCCTATAGCTCCTCCTAGGGTGCTTGTAGAAGGACTTGTATTTGTGTTTGTAACTGTAAAAATAGGCTTATTAGATATTGGGAAAGTGCTGTCGTCTCCAGATATACCTAATCCTGTTAAACCGCTTATTTCTCCACCATGTATAGCATCTCCAGAAATAAAATCAGTAGGTAAAGTAAGTGAGGAGCCTGTACCAGTAAGGTTAATATTATGAGCCGCTCCACTACCTAGTGATACGCCTCCCCTGTCTGTTACCTTAAACGGTGCAGAATCTGGTGACTCATGTCCAGCCCATTGTCTATATATAGTTGTACCATCGCTAGAATTTGATTCAGTTCCTCCACTTGTAGTTATGGAAGTATTACCAGAACCGCTTGTTTGTGCTCCACTACTATCTAGTAGTTCAGGATCTACTGAAGACCCAATACCTCCTCCGCCAGGAAGTTGAGCTAATCCCATTACTTCTTCATCTGTTACAAATCTGTTATAAAATCGAATCTCTGAAAATTTACCTAAAAAATTATCGAGTGTGGAACTTATCCCAGTACCGTTTGTAGTAGCACACCCTAACGCAATAACTCTATCTGTTGCAGTAGGGTTATAAGCAGCAGTAGAAATAGGAAAACCGTTTAAAAAATAAGTTAAGTTTGTACCATTATATACAATACCTACATGATACCAACCATTAGGCGATATAATTCCCTGGGATGGAGTGTCTGAGGTATTCCCCCCAAAATAAAATGATAAAGGTTGAAAGTTAGTATTGGTGCTTTGATTTAATCTAATACCCCACTGTTTAGTGCTATCTCTTTCAATTACTCTTGCATTTGCTGCACCAGTAGTACTACTTGAGTTTATATAAAGGAATACTGCCCACTTATCTGATTGCCAAGTATCTGCTTGAGCATCAGTAAGAAGTAGAACTCCATCATTTTCTGTATTTACATAACTTTTTCCTACAGGCGAATCGTCACTTATTGAAAAACCTGTTCCTGATATAGTAGGGATTGCAGCTCCGGCAGTATCTCTTAATTTGTTTGTTCCGTTTAAAGAATTACATGCAATATAATGTACTAAACTCGTTGTACTTGGAGCTACTGCTGTTAGCTTTGATTCTAAAGTTAAAAAAGACTTAAACTTAAAACCTTCTGCCGCCGTTTTATATACGTAAGCAAGAACTACATCATTGATGTAGTTGGGCCTAAACAATAATCTCTGGTATAGATTATGATTACTATTTGGAGTATCTAAAGTAATAGTAGTATCTACAATTAATACAGTATTACTTTTTATTTCTGACACTATGCCAAAAGGAGTTTGTTCTGTTCCGTATATTCTTAACACATCTCCTACTTTAAGATCCTCAGTAAAATACGTCTCATATCCAGTTACTTTTTTACTGCCTTTAGTATAGGCAATATGACCTCTCGTAGCTTCTCCTGCGTTTCCAGTATGATTTGTCCAAACAGTTAAAGAACTAGAACCAACAGCAGTGGAAAGAGTATTTCCTGTTCCAGCATTAAACCAAAATGGTATACTTAAGTCGGTATCATTATATTTTATTAATTTTAACCGATCAGCAGAATCTGCATCAAATAGTATATAGTGAGGAGTTTTTAAAAATTCTCCTTCACTAGTTCTTACAGGTTCGGTAATATTCGCTAAAGTAGAAACACTTTGACTATAGTAACTTGCCTGTGTATCAGTGTTTTCTATTCTATCAGCATTAGTGTTATTCGGTATAAGTTCATAGTTTGCAGTTTCAAACTGAAGGACTCCTAAGGAACTCATAACTAGCTTAGTATTAGTTTTAGCACCAAATAATAATCCAGTAGGTCCTACAGCAGCGTCGGAAGTATCTTCTAAAATCGATACTTGTTCAGTCGTGGGCTGTGATCTATTTTGTAAAATATTAAGAGCCGTCACGGATATTGAAAAAGAACCTGTAGGAACCCCCCAAAAAACATAAGAAGTTTTAGTACCATCTAATGGTATTGATGCATCTTCAGTTGGTATAGTATGATCTATAATAAAAGATGCAGCAATCTGGGTCGGTTGATTCCAGTCAATTTTTACTCCTCTTTTATATATAGGACTAAAAACTTTAGTTATGCTGATATTTTTTACTGGAGGTACTATATCTGTACTGAGTGGTACCTCTTCAAGGATACTGTCTACGTAAGCATTGAAATCTCCTTCAATACTATCAAATTTTTGGTTATAGTGCTCAATAGCTGAAATTGTGTATTCATTTACACTATCCTGACTAATGGACATAACTTTATAAGCTTTTGCAGACTCTTTTAAAACTTGAGAGTTGCTGTCGGCTTCTACTAGTACCCATATAGTTTCGCTGTCTGGAGTTGTAGAAAAACTAGCATTAATAGTAATTGAAGAAGTTGACCCTGCTGGGTCCGGCACTGTTACAGCTTGTGTTTCAACTCTTGTATATTCTGACCATGATAATAATAAAGCATCGACTGAATTATTAGCCGCTTTAGCATTTACAGAACCGTCTTCAGAAGTTATATTTTGAAGAGTATAGGTTCCATTTCCATTACTGTCAATAAAAGCTTGTTTTATTAAATCACCTTTAGAGTAAGTAACACTATTAATAGTAGCAGTATCCTGGGCAAGAAAAGCTCCCGGCTCTACTATTAGCACACTGAGTTGATAACTATTGCCTGCAACTAAAGTTACTGATGAATCTAAAGGAATTACACTGGCGTTTCTTGTTCCGGTAGAAGAGATTCTTCCGCTATACCTTTTTGCGTACCTTGCAGAGTCCTGTATATTTATAATATCTCCAGGCACCAAAAATGAAGCATTAATAGACGTTGAAAACGAACAAGCTTCTGTTTGATTCAAAGCAGTCCACAACTTCCACTTGCCAAAACGTCTTGCTTGCCCCTCACTTGTACATCCAAAAGCTACTGCACTAGACCTTAGTATCTTACCTGTTTCTATAATATTTAACTTATCCTCTACTATTAAAGGTTCCATAGCGTAGTTATTTTTTGGATTGTTCCAACTAATAGTAACTTGATTACTTTTAGTTTTGCCTCCAGTTGTTTCATATGTAAAATTACCGTCAATTACATTAGCTTTGGAAAAATTATATATAGGATCTTTAGCTTGATCAATTACCGGATGTATCTGTCCATCTATCCAGTAAATCATGCTTCTAAAAGTTGTAGCCATATCTTTTAAGACTTTATAGGCATCTGCAGATTTTGTAAAATAAAAGTTTGCTCTAAATCTAGCCTCAAAAGAACCTTTACCATCAGATACTTTTTCATCACAGTATCTACCAATTCTATATAATTGATACTTATCTATGTCCTGTTCGTTTAAAAAATCTCCTAGACCATATCTATTATTTATAAGTATGTCGTAGTAAATCCAAGCTGGATTATCTGTATAAACTTCATCTCTAAAAGTTCCGTCCCAATCTACATAAGAATTTGATAGTGATCCATCAGACATTCTACGGTAGGGGTTGTCCCAAGAAATAAGCGTGCCACCTCCTCCTCTTTCCAAAGGTCCAAAATAATTAGAAGGAACTTTAATTTTCAAACCTCTAGTTAAGTAAGTTCGTTTTGGAAGAGAAGCAAAGTCTTTTGTATTATAAGAAAGACGTGCCATTGCCGTAAAAGGATGGGTAAGTTTTTCTAATATTACTGAAGTTACAGTTGCAATAGTAGCTTGAGCATTCATTTGACCATTATCACTATTTGGAGTGATTAGATTACTTGCAGAGTATCCATCTCCGTTATGTTTAGTCAGCCTACTGATACTTACTTGAAAATCTGTAAAAAATCCTTTATCGTCTAAAGTGATAAGATAGTCAAAAGAAACCGCATTTCTACTACTACTTTTATGCACTACTTTTTCGTCTAAAATTGTTACATTACTGAAACCGGAACCTGTCGTACTATCTTTAAGCGCTAATCCTATTTTGTAGACTGCATAAGCCGTTACAGGATTTGCATTGTTATCATTCTGGAATAAGCCACCAGAGTAACTAAAATTTAATTTTACTAAATCTACAGAGTTCATTTGTGCTGCAGATAAGTTAAAACCAGAGCTAGAACTTCCTGTTATTATTACCGTAGATACACCATTAATAGAATCTACAGAGACATTTTGTTCTAAAGGGGCATTAAGTGTGGGTGCATTACTAATAGAAGTCGCAGTGTTTCCGCCAATAGCAGAATTAAATAAAGTTTGGTTGCGGGTACCTGACCTAAACTGTGCTACAACAGATGTATACTTTTTACTTGTCTCGTTATCAAGACTAATACCCAGACTTGTGTTGTCATCAAATACGTCAAACTTATAACTCCCTGTAGTTCCTTCAAAATTAGATGCTAATGTAAATAGTGTTCTATCACGAAAATCATTAACAGTAGGGGCATAAAATATTCCATGACCCGATTGATTAAGTGTAGTAAAAAAAGAAGTTGAACTAGGAGATTTCCAGGAAAAATTAATATATTGAGCACCACTTTCTTCACTGTGCGTTATTCTTATAGGATATAGTACATTTGCTTCTAAAGACTGGGGTTCGCTTACTACTGTTGACCCCCACTCCGAAAGAGCAATAATAGCAGTGTCGGGGCTTCTACTAGAGGCAGTTGCAGCCTCCCCAATCCATAAATAAGAGTGGTCATCACTATTTAATTTAAACGAATACATTCCATTTTGCAAAGGCTTAAAATATCCTATCCAACCTGCATGCCTTCTAAAATAATTTTCTGTAGGCACGGCCACAGAAGTTACGTTTTGAGGAGCTGAAAAATGTGTTGCTGTAGTAGCTGTAAATGTTATATTGCCAAATTTAGCTTGATTAGTGGCACTGTTTGTCGCCATTGTATCACTTATAGCTCTTCTCAATTTACCTAGCTGTAAGTTAGTAGTAATATTACTTCCTGCAGATTCAACTTTTTTTATTTTATGCACTTTTAAAGTATACGTGCCCTCCTCCATAATAACAGCGCCAGAGCCTCCTACTTCAAATTCAGCCGTGGTATTGGAATTCTTAGTACTAAGTCTGCCTTCGTACTCTTCACCAGAAGAAGAAACCAAAGAAACAGGTACTACTGAAGTTGTTAAAGGAACAGTATTAGTAGTTGGAACGAAATTACTTTGTATCATTGAATCTTCAAAAAAAGCACTCGCAGTAGTAAGTAAATATGGACTAATATTGCGGTTATTTATGTAAGTAAGAGCTACCTGCACTGTACCTTGCGCGTCTCTTATAATAACATAAGTAGATTTGTCTTCATAAAGTTCTATAGGTGTTTGTCCATTGGGTACATTGGACAGTGTCATGGAAGTACTACCATTGGTTAGATTCATATTGACAGGAAGGTGCTGAAATCTATTTGCTGCATAAGGAGCTAAAGGTTCTTCTGAGGCTGAGTTAATAAATTGTGAGCTAGCGGCATTTAAGTTATCTATACTATCGTCATTTAGATATACGGAAGATAGTCCAGTAGCTAGACCTTCAATAGGTCCTTCTGAAATTATATCAGTTATGATTAAGTCCTGTGAATCTCCTCGACTTAAATTAGAGCTTCCTGTTCTATTATTAGTATTTAGTCCTGCGGGAGGGCCTCCTCTTGTCTGTCTCATTACGTACTACTCCTTTCGTCATTTTGATAATAAATATGTCCCCCTGGGAAACTGTAGTAGCCATAAAACATCCCTCTTGGAAATGCAGTAGTAGAAATATCTATAGAAATAGGTCTTCCCGGTACTCTTAATTCTCCATAAAGGACAGGAACAGGATCTCCTTCTGCTATAGATTGTGTATCTCCATTAAATAAATAATTAGTAGCAGCATCTTGATCTACAGCAGGGTCTGGGGACATCATTTCATCAAAGCCAACAGAAGCTAAATTCATTGCGAAAGAAGCAGCAGTTAAAACTGTAGCACTTACTGTCGTAGCTCCTGCAGCTAAAAAGCTACCTGCCTGTGTCCCTAAAACTGGGAAAAAATAAATAGCAGCTACAATTGCTATTGCAGCTAAAATTTTGCCTATACCTTTCGATCCTGCTGGTATTAAACTTATAGTAATATCAGATTCGTTTTTAGAGAGAGGCTCTAGTAAAGTATCTTCTTCTATGAAATCGGTTCCTGTATCTACTGCTACATTTATTCCTTTTTCGTGGCAATCTATCATAAAAGCACGAAATTCAGGTCTATTTGCATTGATACACTTAAATATTTCACTTGTGCTTTCTGCCTGAATTGAAAACTTACGTCCGAACCTGTTTCCTAGCTCGCCCTCTAAACATATATTACGCATCATACCTATATACTCCTGTTATATACTTTTTCCAAAATGGGTACAGATTTTCTGTGCAGGACAGTCTGTTTACCGCATGATGATAAAATAAATCTTCTCCAACATAAACTCCGCAGTGATTAGGTATATTAGATTCTATACTAAATCCTATAACATCATTAGCCGTTAAAGTGTTGGTTTTTATTTTTTTTAAGTTCCATTGCTTAGTTAGCTCTTCTACAGAGTAGTCTAATCCTTTCTCCCACCAATTGTCTTCGAACAAAGCTCTATTTGGTATTTTAAAACCTTGAAGAGTTAAATAATCTCGCATTGCTTCAAAACAATCTGTTACACCAAATTTATATTCTCTCCCATAAAGAGAGGGTACTTTTTGATTATCTGGTTTTAAAAGTTTTAATTCAAGGCTGGGATAGCTAAATATATAATAAGGGATATTTAAAATATTACAATTATCTATATCATAAGGACTAGGCTCAGGAGGGGCATCAGGATGACTATGGACTATTCCTACAATATCGCAGTGCTTCGAAATACTAATATATTCTGTTGAGTCAAAAATGAAATTATCTTGTTCTTCGGAAATATTTATACAAGGAAACCAGTTTAATTTACCCTGTCTTACTCCTAGAATTCCACACGCTTCTTTTGGATACCACTCTTGAAAATGTTTTTTTATATCATCTATGAACTCTATCATTTAAACCTATCCGTTCCAGGGAATGCTCCAAAAGGTAAATTAACAGACGCTTCTTTTCCAGAAGGAGCAAAGGGAAGAGTACTTTCTTTTGCTCTTTGTGCACCATACCTTATAGCACAAGAACCCAATTCTTTTCCACAAACATCTGCTCGTATCCAAAAAGCTGATTTATTTACAGGCTTGTTGTTAGCTGTAGAAGTATGAGCTATTACACATTTCCATATAGTCTGATCTACAGATCCACTTGGTCCATATTTTACTAAAGCTCCTACTACATAATCGTCGCCGACAACCCAATCAGTCCAAACTTTTGCTTCCTGCCATATACCTATACTATCTGGGGGGTTATTTCCTACATTATCATTTATTAAGCTTAACCAATAAGTTGGACCGGATACTACATATACATAATCGTTAACAGTATATGTAGTACTTGAACTATATATTGAGTAATTTGTGCTACTGGCTGACGCCGAGCTAAACATAGTTACAGGCACTAAAGGTCTGTCCTCTTCATCAAAGTAAGCAGTAAGCCCTGTTCCTAAACTACTATTAGCTTTCCAGGAACAAGCTCCTCTTTTTTTATTGCCATCAACCTGAAAGCCTTGATACTCCCATGAACAATATTTTCCGATAATTACTCTTCTAGGTAAAGTGATAGTCTCCAAATCATAAGGAGTAGTTAACTCAAATTGAATAAATACAGAGTCTTCTGAAGATATTCTATCTATAATATATATACTTACAGGAAACTCAACAGGTGCTGTGCTTGCACTACCGGTAGCTAAATGTTTTTTAAGAGTTGTTCTCTTTGTGACTCTGCATCCTATTAAATCTTTATTTGTAAAGCCTCCGTTAGTTTCTATAGAATTTCTAAATAATGTTTCGGCATTGGCTATCGTAATTGTCGGTCTTGCACTTGCCCCTTCACTATCAATAGAAATACCTTCTAAAGAGGCCGGTAAAGCAACATACGTTCTACTATGAAATTGTGTTGAGCTAGATATAGTAGAAGAATAATTATCCCTAAAAGTAATACTAGATAAGTTTTCGTCTGTACCAGCATGAAAGTACAATCTACTATTATCACTTTCTACGAGATGATCAGGCAAATCTAATATAAATAGCTCTATAACTCCGCTATCTACTTCTTGCTTTTGGAGGTCTGTTGCGATTAAGTTACTCATGCCTCATATACTCTCTTACATTCCATATTTAAACTGTAAAAATCTCCGTAGTCATAACTAATATTGTATCCCGTACATACTACTTTTAGTTCTTTTTCTCCAATTCCTGCGGGGGTTGATACTACAGTAACATTAGAATCTGGAACAATTAAGGAAAATTTAGTGACGGATTGTGTAGTATCAAGAAATGCTTTTATATCGTCTATTTCTGCCTTAGGTCTAGCGGTAAACGTTAGTGAAAGAGTTTCTCGTACTGTATTGATTCCATCTGGGATTCGTTGTTCGTATCCATCTCCAAATGATGCAGTCAAAACTGCAGGAGTAACGTCCCGTACAAAAGACTTATCCGGAGTTACATAAGTAGTACCGGTATAGATAAATCCTATAGTCATTAGGTTGCTCCATAAGGGTTAAGAATACCCCCTGATCTTCGTTGATTATGTAATTCTTGCTGTACTGCTTTTGCTACAGCTTTTCCTAAGTTTTGCATATCTGGCCCACCGTCTTGTTGTTTGGTTGTTGCGTTTCCGTCTGTAGATATATTCACGGTTATATTATTACTCGTATTGCTAGCACCTTTTAAATCTACAGGTATTGATCTATTGTTTGGTAAAGGAACTACAGCCTCGTTTCCGTGCAGTTGAGCCATATATCCCATTTTTGAACCTCTAGCAATTCCTCCGTCAGCATATCTCATTTTTGGAGAGACGCCCCCATTTTTAAAACCTAAAAAGCTACTACCTATACTAAGTGCGGAAGACAAAAAGCTTCCTCCACCTGCACCACCACCGCCCATAAGTAAAGATTTTAAGCTTGAAAAAAGACTTCCAAAAACATCTTTGAAGCCTTTACCGCCTTCTGTAAAAATTTTTCCCAACTTTGATAAGAAAGTGCCTTCTGCATTTGAGTCAAATAAATTTTTCATATTTCCTGTAAACGTAGTAAAAATACCTTTTAACCCTCCTGTATCTTTAAAGGGTGCATCCATTTTGTCCAGAATAGACTGTTGTCTATCGGAATTGATAAATTGGCTGCCGACGGGAATCGCGCCCAAGCCAAGACCGTCCCCAGCGCTGGCGGCCTTTCGCCCGGCTAGGATTCGCTCCTCCCGGGTCTTTACAGGGCCATTAAAATTTAATGGTCTGCTTGGTTTACTATAG
>MEHZ011631227.1_pt1 | contig 21977 bp, 24 predicted proteins | sample 897221 | NCBI WGS metagenome assembly MEHZ01 (sample SAMN05514161, study PRJNA337945) | marine metagenome | isolation source: marine surface water | place: Arctic Ocean | collected 2007-12-13
GCGGTAGAGATGATCTGGTTGACAGTCACTACGCCAGTGCCGCCGATGCCAATGAGCAAGACGTTGCCGTCGGCAGGCACGGATGGGTCAGCGGGTACGTCGCCGGCCGGCACGCCAGCTAGGTCTTTGCTTGGCCGGAAGTCGGGGTCGATCTCGACCGTCACGAATGCCGGGCAATTGCCACCCAGGCAGGTCAGGTCAAAGTTGCAGGACTCTTGGTGAATCTGAGTCTTGCGGCCAAAGGGAGTCTGCACTGGGTGGACCGAAGCGCAGTTCGAGACCTCGCCGCAATGGCCGCAGCCTTCGCAGATGTCTTCGTTGATCATGACCCGAGTCGTTGGCGTCTCGATTGTGCCGCGCTTGCGGCCACGACGAAGCTCAGCCGCACACGCCTGATCATAGATCAGCACGGTTACACCTTCGACGTCGCGCAGTTCGCGCTGTACGGCGTCGAGTTCGTCGCGGTGTTCGACGCGAACGTTCGCTGCGAATCGAGCGCCGCGTGGGTACTTGTCGACATCGTCGGCGACCACGACTATTTGGGTGACTCCTTCGGCTGCGAGCGACTGTGTCAGCTCGGGGACCGCAAGTGCGCCTGCAGCGTCTTGGCCGCCGGTCATGGCGACCGTGCCGTTGTACAAAATTTTGTAGGTCACCGTCGTGCCAGCGGAGACGGCCTGGCGGATGGCCAGCGAACCCGAGTGGGCAAGCGTGCCATCACCCAGGTTCTGGAAACGATGGGTCTCATCCAGGAAGGGCGCCATGCCAACCCACTGCACACCTTCGCCGCCCATGTGGGTGATGCCGAAGTTTTCGCGTTCCATGCCAAGCGCCATGCCGTGGCAACCAATGCCGCCGCCGGACATCGAGCCGTCGGGCGTCATGGTCGACCGGTTGTGAGGGCAACCGGAACAAAAATATGCCGCACGATCGGGTAGCTCAGCGGCCTCGGTTGCCACCGAGACGGGGATCATCGTGCGTTCCTTTACGAAACGGCCGGCGGAGATGACACGTTGCAAGCGGGCCTTGATCGGCGCCGCTAAGTCTTCGGCGAGCAGGCCTCCGAAGCCAGCGATCATCGTGCGGCCTTCGTCATCGTTCTTGCCCAAGACACGAGGGGCGTCTGTCCGCCCGTACAAGATGTCGCGAATCTGTGACTCGATGAATGAGCGCTTCTCTTCGATCACGATGATCTCTTCGAGCCCGTCGGCGAAACCGGTCAAGCCGTTGGGCTCGAGCGGCCAGATCATGGCGGGCTTATACAACCGGATGCCAACGTCGGCTAGGTCAGCATCGGTGGCGAAACCCATCTTGGTGAGCGCATCGCGAAGTTCGCCATAGACGGGTCCGGCAGCAACGATGCCGATGCGGGCTTCGCCGGTCGCCCCAAAGGTTTTGTCCAGGCCGTTGGCAGCTACGAACGCTTTGGCTGCTTCGAGCCGAGGACCGAACATTTCGCGCTCGGCGCCCATCGAATGTGGAGCTATCAATGTGATTCGCTGGGTATAGGTGAACGGGGCACCGTCGACCTCGAACTCGGGCACGACGACGGAGATGCGCTCGGCATCGGTGGTCACCGTTGCGTACGCATCGGCGACATTGCTGTGAATCTTGAAGCCCACCCAAGAACCACAGAAGCGAGATAGCTCGTAGCCGTAGCGACCCATGTCGAGGACTTCTTGGACATTGGCGGGATACAGCGTGGGCATAGCCAGATCGGCTAGCGCCCATTCTGATGCCGAGGCAATGGTCGATGATTTACAGAACGGATCGTCGCCAGCAACAGCGAGGACACCGCCGTTGGGATGCACCCCAGTCGAGTTGGCATGGCGCAGCGCGTCGCCGCTGCGGTCGACGCCTGGTCCCTTGCCGTACCACATGCCAATCACGCCATCGAAGCGGCTGGTGTCTTCGAGGGGCGCTTGTTGGCTTCCCCATACAGCGGTTGCGCCCAGGTCTTCGTTCACGCCACTAATGAATTCGATGTTGTGTTCCTGCAGGATCGCAGAGTCTGCTTCGTAGGCATGATCCATGCCTCCAACGGGTGAACCGCGATAGCCCGAGATCAGCCCAGCAGTGCGCAGACCAGCAGCTGCGTCGGCGCGGTTCTGATCCAGTAGCACTCGCATCAAGGCTTGGATTCCCGACAGAGCGACCGTGCCGGTCGTGGATTCCATACGGTCGGTCAGGTTGTACTCAATCGCAGTCACAAGATGATCTTATGTTCTGCGTAGCTGCTGGGCTAATAGTCGTCCTTGCCAGGGCTGGCTTAGAGGGCGAACTTGGCAAGAACCGCGAGCGCAACACAAGATGGCTAGATGACACCGGCTGAGCGCATCAACACGTATTTCACGGCTTGCGGCGAAGGCACCGCAGCCGACATTGCATCCCATTTCACCGACCATGCGGTGATCTTTGACACCAACGTTCGGCCGATCCGTGGTGCCGAACAGATCGGTGACATGTGGGTGATCGTCCGCCAGCGTTGGGGCGGCGCCCGATGGTCGGTGGACTCGGTGATTGAGGGCAACGCAACGGCGGCAATCGAGTGGTCGATGACGGGAACCGACGCGACGACCCAGCGGCAATTTGCCTTTCGAGGATCCGAACATTACCGGTTCGCCGGTTCGCTAATCGACGAGATCCGCCAATACTGGACGTTCGATGCCGACACTCTCGACACAGGCCTGGTCGGCTTCAACTATCTAGATCCTGATGCTGTGGATACGAACGGCTGATCCGCTACACACACGACATGGAACAACTCGCAGGCAAGACTGCTGTAATCACCGGCGGCGCAAGTGGCATTGGTCTGGCCATGGCCCACCGATTTGGTGCCGAGGGTATGAACCTGATGCTGGCCGACATCGAAGTTGCACCGCTCGCTGCGGCCGTCGACGCACTACGAACCAATGGCTACGAAGTCGACTCGTTTGAATTTGACGTGCGTGAGCTCGATCAGGTGAAAGCGCTCGAAGCGGGCGCCCGCGAGCGGTTTGGCAACATCCACGTGTTGTGCAACAACGCAGGCGTGGGTGCCGGTGGGCAAGTCGCGGGGCTCGACGACATCGAACGCTGGCGATGGACGATCGACATCAACCTGTGGGGCGTCATCTATGGATGTAAGACCTTTCTTCCGGGCATGATCGCGCAGGGTGAGCCCGCTCACATCGTGAACACTGCTTCTATGGCTGGTCACCTAGCCAATGCCTTTATGGGTGCCTACAACGTGTCGAAGTACGGCGTTGTTGCGCTGTCCGAGACGTTGTCCCGCGAGATGCAGGTCGCAGGAAACAGTGTTGGGGTGTCGGTGTTGTGCCCCGCATTTGTGCAGACGGGTATTGCCGATAGCGGTCGGAACCTTCCGGCAGAGCTCCACGAAGAGCCGACCGAAGAAGGCGAAGCCATGAAGCAGATTATGGACGCACTGGTCGCCGGTGGCATCGAAACCCAGGTGGTCGCCAATGCGGTGTGTGACGCCGTTATCAACGACGACTTCTGGATCCTGACTCACGACGACGTCAAGCCAGCGATCACGAGTCGAGCCAACGACATCATTTCGAACGTAAATCCTGTGCCCTACACGGGCAGCTAAAAATCAAACACTAAGCCCGAAACCAATGTTTTCTGACCCGAGAGGTTGAATAATTCAACCTGCGGGGTCAGAAATTCTTGTTGGAGGCCTACCAGCGATTGAATCGGAGTGATGCGCCGAGGGCTGTCAGGAGCAGGGCTAGTCCTGCGGTGCTGAACCACACGCTGATCTCGACTTCTTCTTGCTGCATCTGGATGTCGGTGGGCAGGTCTAGGAAGACGTCTACGAGTTGGTCAGCATCTTTGGCACGGAAGTATGCGCCACCGGTTATCTCGGCGATCGCAGACAGCGTTGGCTCGTCGATGACCAGTACCCGTGGCGGAGTGCCGTTGATCTTGCCGCCGCGACCGCCACCTCCCCCGAAACTACCAGTGATGCCGCCGAAGCTGTCACCGCCATAACCATCACTACCGAACTCGCCGTTGCCGAACGCGTCGGCGCCGATCTGGGTACCACCACAGATCATCTCGGTCGGCTGATCGGTCCCGAAGCCAATTGTGTAGACGCGAACCCGCCGATCGGCTGCAGCCTGCGCCGCTTCGAGCGGATCTGGGCCACGGGAGTTCGCTCCATCGGTCAACAAGACGATGATGTCGGATGCAAATTCAACGGACTGTCCTGACAGCGACGGCTCAACGGGCTCACCCGCTGGTGCCACGTCTGGGTTCACCTCGGCAATGGCATCGAGAGCCTTGAGCTGGGCGCTGCCCAGCGCGGTGCCGAACGCGGTGCGGAAGTTCTCGACTGCGTCTAACAACACCTGGGTGTCGCCGGTCGGCGGCACGACCAGTCGTGCTGTCCCCGCGAACGCGACGATGCCGATCTGGGCGCCGCCCACCTGTTCAGCGATAAATGCGCGGGCTGCGCCCTGAGCAACGGCAAGCCGGTTGGGTTCGACATCGACCGCACACATCGATCGCGAGATATCGAGAGCCAGGATGATCGACGTATTGTTCTGGCCAACGTCTCGTACGGCATGGGGTCGGGCCGCTCCGATCGCCAGGCTCGTCAACGACAACAAGATCGCCACAAAGGGGAGAAGGCGTCGCCATGTCGATGTCGATGGCATGGCTTCTCGAATGAGCGACAAGCTCGCGTACTGCACCGCGTATTTGCGCTTGCGGCGCAGCCAGAACCAGTAGCCAACTGCGAGCGTCGGCGCAACGGCTAATAGCGCCAATGCATAGGGCCATGCGAAGCGCATCAGACTCGGCCGAACCAGCGCAGCGATAGTGCAGTGGCGAGTGTGATGAGGGCCATAGCTGCCATCGCAAGTAATGCGGTGATCTCGATGCGTTCACCCTGGCGTTCGAACCGTTGGTCGATCTCGTCGAAGATGGCTTGCAGCTCTGGGTCTTTAGCCGCCAAGAAGTACTGGGCACCTGTGGTGTTGGCTATAGCAGAAAGCATGGGTTCGTCTAGAGCGGTGGCAATGCTGAATCCGTCTAGCGCAACGACGGCTCCTCGTTGTGTCCCGACGCCGACCGTGTACACGGGTACCTCTGCGTTGGCGGCCAAACGGGCGATCGCTACAGGGTCGGCGCCGCCGACCTCTTCGCCATCGCTGAACACGATGATGGCCGCGTTCGAGAACGTGCCAAGGTCGAGTGCAGAAACGTCGGCCGAGATCGCGTCTACGTTGAGTTCGATGGGCTCGTCGGCGATGGCAGCCAGTGATGCAAAGATGCCTTCGCCAATCGAGGTTCCGCCATCAGTGCTGAGTCGTTCGATGGCCGCCCGAATGTCAACCTGGTTCTTTGTTGGTGGCTGCACGATGAGCCCGCCATTGGTGAACGCGACTACGCCTATCTGCACCGAGCCTGGCTGGCGGTCGACGAACTCGAGCGCCAGGGCTTTCGCCACCGCCAAACGAGTCGGGGTGACGTCGGTGGCGAGCATCGAGTTCGAAGTATCGAACGCCAACACGATTTGGCCGGTGCGCACGGGCAGTGTGATGTTGGCCTCAGGTCGGGCCAGGCTCAGCAAGATTCCGCTTAAGGCAACCAGAAAGATCACCGCTGTTACATGGCGTCGAGCCCCAAGGGTTCGGCCGCCGCTGATAGTGGTTGGCGTGAAGGCCACAGGTCGCGTCGAGCAATGTCGCCAAGCAACGAGGGCATAGACGGCTATCACGGCCGGTACGACAAGTAGCGCCCAGAGCGCTTCCGGGCGCAGAAAGGTCACCGGCGGCGCTGCCCGCGTCGAGCGGCCATAGCGACGATGGAACGCACCAGATCGTCGTCGGTCGAGATGGTGTGCAGGTCCATGCCGGCGCGGCGAGCGCATTGGTCAATGTGTTCTTCACGTCGCAGCGCGGCGGCGGTGAACCGTTCGCGAAGTCCCCGGTCGCTGGTGTCCACCATTAGCTGTTCGCCAGTCTCGGCATCTTGCATGACCATGAGGCCCACGTTTGGCAGTGCGATTTCGGCCGGGTCAAGGATGCGAAGCGCTATGACCTCGTGGCGGCGGGCCAACAACGCAAGGGGACGTTCCCAGCCGTCTTTGGTTATGAAGTCACTGACGACAAAGATCAGTGACCGCCTGCGAATGCTTGACAGGGCTGCATGGCCGAGCCGAGCCAAGTCGGTCGGTTCAGCACTCGGGATTGGGGGAGTCAGCATGTGCTTTGCGAGCCGCAGGACCTGTTGACGTCCGCTACGGGGTTCGATCACCGACTGAACAAGATTGTTCCAGAGGACGGCGCCAACCCTGTTGCCGCCCCGAGTCAGCAGGCGGGCCATCGCAACCACGGTGTCAGTGAGCATCTGAGACTTGTTCGGATCGCCGCCGAACCCCATAGATGCCGAGCGGTCGAGCAAGAACCATGCGGTCAGGTCGCGATCTTCGACGTACTGGCGCACGAACGGGGTGTTCATGCGAGCGGTGACATTCCAATCGATATGGCGGATGTCATCGTGTGGCTGGTAGTCCCGTAGGTCGGTGAAGTCCAACCCTCCGCCGCGAAACAGGGAGCGATAGTCGCCTTGCATCAATCCATCGAGTCGGCGCATCACGGTGAAATCGAGTCGGTCCAGCACCGACTCAGGAGTGGGCGAGGCAGCGGTTTGCGAGGCCGCGGTTTTCGCGTTCGGCTGGGCTGGGGACAGAGTGGGCACGGGGACTAGCGGACCGGTTCTTGCATGGCGACTTCGGGAACAGGGACCGCCTGCATCAACTTGGCGATGAGATCGTCGGGTCCGACCGAATCGGCAAGTGCTTCGTAGGACAGCACGATTCGGTGTCGCAACACGTCGGCTGCGACGTCGCGTACATCTTCGGGCAGCGCATAGGAGCGGCCTCGAAGGAAGGCGAGCGCTCGTCCGGCCAAGATCATGTTGATCGAGGCGCGCGGGCTGGCGCCGTAGCTCATGTACTTGGCGAGCCCGTCCTGGCCAACGAGTGCAGGTTCGCGGGTGGCGGTAACGAGTCGCACCGCGTACTCCTTCAGCGAAGGGTCAACATAGACCCGGTCGGCTTCAGCTTGCAGCTCGCTGATTTGTTCGGTGCTGATCACCGTTTTGATCGTGTCGAGGGTTTTGGTCATTCTGTCGACGATCACAAACTCTTCTGTAGCTGACGGATAACCAACGATGACCTTGAGCATGAACCGGTCAACCTGTGCTTCGGGAAGGGGGTAGGTGCCCTCGGATTCGATGGGGTTCTGGGTCGCCATTACCAGGAAGGGTGAGGGCACAGCATGGGTCTCGCGTCCAATCGTTACTTGGCGTTCTTGCATGACCTCGAGTAACGCACTCTGGACCTTGGCGGGAGCCCGGTTGATCTCGTCGGCCAGCAACAGGTTGGTGAAGACCGGGCCAAGCGACGTGTTGAACTCGCCTGTCTGTTGGTTGTAGATGCGAGTGCCGATCAGGTCAGCGGGCACCAAGTCGGGGGTGAACTGGATGCGCTGGAACTCGCCGCCGATTGCTGCGCTCAGGCTCTTGATCGCCATTGTCTTGGCCAGGCCTGGCACGCCTTCGACGAGCACATGACCGCGAGCTAGCAACCCAATGATCAGTCGCTCGAGAAGCAAGTCCTGGCCGACGATCACCTTCTTAACCTCGAAGATGACTTGCTCCATGAGCTTGGCCGCTGCGACCGACGGGCCCGGCTGTGTTGGTTTGGGACGGGAAGGCTGCTCGGTCATGGTGTGTGTCCTGGGATCATTCGTGTCCTATCGAGTGGTTATTGTGACGGTCCGTCGGCAGCGCCACTGGCGGCGCGATCGATGGGCACCGCGAATCCGATGCCGATGAAGAAGCCTTGACCGGCCGGGTCGGCCAACGCAGTGACAATGCCCACGACATGTCCCTGGGCATTGAGCAGTGGTCCGCCAGAGCTCCCTTGATTGACAGCAGCGTCGAACTGAATCAGGTTCTCAAAGACCAGGCCTTCCTCGCCGGGGAATGGGATATCGCGGTTCAGCCCCGAAATGATTCCCGCACTAATGGAGCCGGTTAACCCAAGCGGGTTACCAATGGCGTAGATCGGATCACCCACCTGGAGCGTGCGGGGGTTGCCCAACACCGTTGGCTGCGCGGCGGCTGGTTTGTCGGCAACGGAAAGCACGGCGATATCGAGGACGGTCTCGTTCGTCACTAGTCTGGCTTGTGTGACGGTCCCGTCGGCGAACTGCACATCGATCTGATCCGCCCCGAACACGACATGATTAGACGTCAGGATCTGGCCCTGGTCGTTGATGATGACACCCGTACCGATGTTGGATTCGTCGTCACCGCGAATCGCTCGTATTGCTACCAACGATGGCGACGCCAGCTCGTACACCTCTGACGCCAGCAGAGGGACAGCCTGATCGGCCAGGGCCTGGGCGACTGCTGTGTCGACGTCGGTGCGGGTAAGTGCCGTTTCGTCAGCAGGCCAAAAGATGACAACCGCCAGGGCCAGTGCAAGGCCGGCCAACAATCCGACGGTGGCGTACAACCATCGACCGCTCATTGCTCTTGACGGTTGGTTTGAGCTCGCTGAGGTCCGGGTTAGCGCGCGGTCTGCATCGTCGGGGCGTGGCTGGTTGGGGTGCAACACCACGCGGGTCAGGCGCCGCGGCCGGCGCGGGTGGCACCCCACCGGGCAATGTCGGCGCCGAGGTCGAGTGGGACGTTTGTCGGTGCGTCGTCGTCAACCAGCTCAAGGGGAACTTCCCACATGATCTCGAACTCGATGCCATCGGGATCCTGGCAGTACAAGCTGCGGCTGACGCCATGATTGTTCTCACCAACCAGCGCTCCCATGCCGGCCAAGCGTTGTTTAGCTTGCACCAGTTCGGTGAGCGTTGCGACCTCCCAGGCAATGTGGTACAGGCCGATGTCACGCTGTTCACCTCTGGGTCCAGCAGCCTTGAAGAGGCCAAGGTCGTGATCGGTCGCGGAATCGGGTGAGGACATGAAGACCGCATCGCCAGAGACAGTTTTGGTCTTGAGCCCCAGAGCCTGCTCGTAGAACCTTGCGCTGACTGTTGGGTCACTCACCCATAACACGGCATGTCGCATTCCTGTAGTGGCCACTCGCCGCCTCCTAGTCTTTGTTATGAATTGTTCGTCCCAGCAATGATCCCATGGATCCGCAATCTGTGAGTAGCAACCCGGCGACGCCGTAGATCGTTCCGTCCAATCTTCAGTTCTTCAACAAATGACGTACTGCTCAGAGCGTTAGCCGCACCCGGTGCTGGCTTTTCAGACTGCAGTGGTAAGGATGTCCGCCTGGGCTGGTCTACTCGCGCTTGGTTACATGTTGACTGTGATTGCTCGTGATCGTGGCGAACCGAAACGAGACCCAATTCGGTGTTGTGGTTCTGGGCCCGCTGGTGACCACACTGCAAAGCCGTTGCCGCTGCGGTCGCAGAGGTTGAACAACAGTACGAAGCAGATGCGCGCTTAATGCCGTGTCAGGTCAGGACACCGCTGAGGAGAAGGCCGACATCGTTGACGAACTCGGCGTCGGCGGCTTTGACCATGCCGCCGACCTGAAAGGCGAGTTGTGGGCGGTGTTCGGCGGTTCCGCTGGGCTGCCCTATTTCTTTATTAACGACAACGGGGGCGGGTGCCGCCAGATTGGTGACATGCAGCCCGAAGAACTCACCGAAGGGCTCTAGTATCTGATCGATTCCTACTAGCGCGTCCGGTGGTGCTGCAGGTCAGAGCGATTGGGTGGTGGCGATCTCGTCGGTGGGGCGCTCGTACTGAGGCGTGTCATGGCGTTCGGTGCGTTTGTCGCTGAGTTCACGGGCCTTGGTCTTCCACTCGGTCGGCCACACCTGGGGCAGCGGCGTGATCTGGCCCGGCCTGGTTGCCGTCTCGATCAGGCCAAGCGCTGCTGTGGTGACCTGGATCTGCTCCTGCAAGTCGTTTGGTCGTCCCGCTGTATGACCGAGTGGATAGTCAAGAAACGCAGCCCGCGGGGGGTTGGCGCTGGCGGTGATGAACCACGACGAGCTCAGCGAGGTGGTTGGGTAACCCAAGGATTCAAGATGACGAGCGATCAGTCCAACTGACTGATGGCACACCGGTCAAACTGGCACCAAGAGCACGACGTCTGGTTCCATGGCGGCGATCTCGTCGGTCAAGGCCGGCAAAAGGTCGTCCTTTAAGCGACGCTGCGAATAAATGCCACCCATGAAGGTCAGAGCATGGGTGGTGAGAGAGCCAATAGTGCCGCTCTGTTCCATGCTGCGAAGTGCATCAAGTGGGAACACTACGTTGGGGTCGACCCGGGCACTTGTCATGTCATAGGCGAAGTGGCTCGTGCGTAGATCCTTGATCGAAGCGGTAGTAGGAATGCGCCGGTGCGAGGTGTCGTCCTTGTGGTGAAACGCGACCTGGCCCTGGTGGTAGACGCCGCCTGAAGCAATAAGAGCGACCTTGGACTCGGCCAGCGGTTTCGTCGGGCGCACGAACGCCGATGGTTCTGGTTCGTGAGCCCAGCGGTACGAGTCGTAGCCCAGCTGCGAGTAGCTATCACGAGTCTGCTGAATATGGTCAACGGCGTCGAGTTCAGCTGAAGGATCCATAGTCATACGCCAACCTTAGGACCTGGGCAGGACGCATCCCAGATTGGGTTCGTGGCGCTTCTCTTGCGTCACGGCATGTGGCGTCATGGCGGGTCAGCCTGTACAAGGGCGAACCAAGGTGACAGTGCCGGGAGCGCGGGTGGGTCTCACGAGACGGCTTCGGCCACTGACTGGTAATCAACATGGCCTGCTGGAGCCCTTCTACCTCCGAGAACGCCGGTTGTTGCTATGTGTTTCACCTAGCACCTGGTTGGCGGCTACAACAGAGCAATGGCGGAACAGTTTGTGAATCTGTTGGACCGGGGTGTGACCCTGTGTACTGAAAGGGCAGGGACAGGCCCAGCGTTGCTCGTGATTACGGGGACCGGTAGCGACCTGCGGAACCACCCGAACCCACTTCGTTGGCCGATCGCCAAACATTTTGACACCGTGGCATACGACCATCGTTGCCTCGGCCAAAGTGAGCAGCACGATCCGGATCATCAGCCGACGATGGCTGACTATGGCGCAGACGCACTGGCGTTGTGCGATGACCAAGGGTTCCAAGAGTTCTCTGTCATTGGTGTCTCTTTCGGGGGCATGGTCGCCCAAGAACTTGCCACCATCGCTGGCACTCGCCTGACCCGGCTCGTTCTTTGTTGCACCTCAAGCGGGGGTGAGGGCGACTCGTCGTACCCGCTGCATGAGCTGTACGCGGCGGGGAAATCTATGGATGATCTGGCCGATGTCTGGGATACCCGAACGACCCATGACGAGTTGGTGGCTGCGCAGATAGGTGCCATCTTGGGCGGGAGGCGCCGTCCAACCTTGACACCGCCAGGACTGCTCAAACAGCTTGAAGCGCGACGCCACCATGACACGTGGGATCGGCTTCCTCGCATCGAGTGCGAAACGCTTGTTGCGAGCGGCATGTATGACGGCGTCGCTCCCGCCGAGAACAGTGAGCGGCTAGCCGCCCAAATCCCACGGACAGAACTGGTGTCGTTCCCAGCCGGCCACATGTTGCTGGCACAGGATCCCAGCGCATGGCCGACAATCCTGGAGTTCCTTCTGCGCTGACCCTCACGGGGTTATCTGGCGGGTTGCGGGCATGAATCTGACATCGAGCGGGTTTCGAGCAGATGGTCGAAGATCCCCGCCACCAATGAATAGCTCCGCACAAGATCTTTGTTCTCGAATGCGGGTCTGTTGCCCTGGCTCGGCCGAACGCTGACCGGACATCGTTGCTCAATCTGCTTGAACCTGGCGGACATCTTCGCGACGTTGGTCAGCTCATTGGCCGCTCGGCACCTGTCGAGGGCGTTGTTCTCGAAGACGCAACAGTGCTGGTCATGGAAGCGAAGCGCTCATGGCTCTGATGACGACGCGGCCTTACGTCGCCATGCGTTGGTTGGTCTCGCTCACAGCTCGTCTCGCTGTCTCTCAAGACCGGCTCGAAGAACTGCTCGCCGGACCGCTTGGCTACCAACTTGGTTCGATGCTGCTGCACCTCTGCTGCACCTCTGCTGCACCTCTGCGGCGCCGAGGGTGGTGTCGCTGTCAGCCAACAAACGATCTCGTATCTGTTGGGTTCGCAGCGCCCGGGTGTCTTCCGGAGCCTGGCCAACCTGGAACGCCGGGGCTTCATGTCGAAGCAGTAGCGCCGGATCCAGGTACTCGACGCTCCAGGCCTGAAGGCGTTGGTCTGTGCCTGAGCAGCTGGTCAAAGGATTGGCGACACCTGGCACACTTGGCTGATGCGAGTCGTCGAAGAAGCCTCTATCCGAGCGATCGTGTCTGTCGCCGACGCCAGGCAGGCAGTCCACGCCGCCTTCTGTGCGCTGGCTAACGGCGCTGTTCTGGCCCCTGACGAGATGGCAATGAAGCTGAGTCATGGCGGAGAACTGCATGTGAAGGGCGCGTATCTTGGCGGACAATTCATCGCGTTCAAGGCGGCGACCGGAGGCTTTCCTGGCGGCGGAAATAGCGGGTTCACTTCGGTGATCGATGCCGAATCTGGCGCCCCAGTCGCCATCCTGCAAGATGGGGGTTGGCTGACCGAGATGCGAACAGCGGCGGCATCGGCGGTCAGTGCCGTTGCGCTCGCCCGACCAGACTCACGGCGGTTGGCAATTTTGGGTGGTGGGTTCCAGGCTGTATTCCAGGTCGAAGCGTTACGCGATGTATTTGCGTTTGATTCGGTGTCGGTGTGGAGCCGAACCGCTGAGACTGCATCTCGGTTTGCGGCTGCGAATCAAGCCGAGCAGGCCAGTTCGGTCGCCGAAGCGGTCGAGGGAGCCGACATAGTCATATGTTGCACGCCATCACAGGAGCCGCTGCTGCATGCTTCGATGCTCGGCGCAGGTTCGCATGTGATTGCGATGGGTGCCGACATGATCGGCAAACGCGAATTGGCGTCAGACGTGCTTGAAACTGCTGCGCTGATCACCGCCGACGCACTCGATGTCACATCCCGCGTTGGCGAGCTACAACACGCTCCGGACCAGCTCGACCGAGCGGTTGGTCTGGGTGATGTTCTCACCGGCCGGTCAACTGGTCGGAACGCAGCCGACGGTCTGACCGTCACCGATCTCTGCGGGCTCGGTGTGCAGGACGCTGCGATGGCCCAACTCGTTATGTCCCGCCTCACCGATTAACCCTGCCGATTAACCATCTGGCGTGGAGGCGGTGGTAATCGATCCATGACGCGCCAGGATGCAACCCATGATTGATCCCGCCGAGATCGAAGCCGCTGCGACTCGTATTGCACCCCATGTTGTGCGCACGCCGCTGCTGCACTCTGAACCACTATCTGAGCGCCATAGCGCCGATATCCTCATCAAGTCAGAGCATCTGCAGCTGACTGGGAGCTTCAAGGTTCGAGGTTCGGCGAACTTCGTGCATTCGTTACCCAAAGAACAAGCCGAACTTGGTGTCGTCACTGCGTCGTCGGGCAATCACGGGATCGGCGTGTCGACCGCAGCAGCGAGTCGCGGTATCGCGGCCACGATCTTCCTACCGTCGAGTGCATCACGATCCAAGGTGGATCAGATCCGCCGGCTCGGGGCCGAGATCATGACCGTGGACAGTACCGACAGCAACGATGCCGAGAATGCCGCCCGCGACTACGCGACCGAACGCGGCGTCCCGTATGTCTCGCCCTACAACCACCCGCTGATCATCGCCGGCCAAGGGACGATTGGTAAGGAAGTTATGGAAGACGGTGGACATGTCGACACCGTGGTCGTCGCTGTTGGCGGAGGTGGCCTGATCTCAGGTATTGCGACATGGGTCAAGGCCCATTCGCCCGCGACTCGGATCATTGCAGCATCAGCGCTGAACGATCGAGCCATGGCAGCCTCCATTGAGGCTGGTGAGATCATCACTCCACACTTCGAACCCACATTTTCCGATGGAACTGCTGGCGGGCTCGAAGACGACAGCATGACGTTCGATATCTGCCGTGAGCTGGTCGACGAGTGGGTGGACGTCACCGAAGCAGACATCGCAACGGCGGTGACGAACATGATCGATGACCATCACCAGCTTGTCGAAGGTTCGGCTGGCGTGGCTATCGCTGCTGCCATAGCCCACGCGGCGCAGGCACCAGGCTCACGCATCGTGGCCGTGAGCTGCGGTGCAAACGTCTCGTCTGACGCTCTGGCTCGCATGATCGCTGCCGCTGGTTAACACCCTGCGAACCCCTCGCATGATCGCTGCCGCTGGTTAACACCCTGCGAACCCCTCGCATTGTCACCCTCGCATTGTCACCGTTGTGACAATCGGGAACGAGTGGTGCGCCGAAGTCGTGTTTCTTCTACATCTCCAATCCCTCCCAGCGTCTGGCGGATCACCAAAGTCGCAGGGCCAGATCGTTAGAAGAAAGAAAAGCTCATGGGCGAACAGACTGCACAAACTCCGCCTCGAGAAGTCGATGTCATCAACATTGGTGTGGGCCCGGCCGGTGAATCGGCGGGCGGCCAGCTCGCCGAAGCCGGGAGAGATCGCGTTGGTATCGAAGGCGGACTCGTTGGCGGCGAATGCCCTATTGGGTCGCTATCTCGTCGGAGATGATGATCCGCGCCAGCAATCTGCCAGCGGAGAGTCGACGGGTTAGCGAGCTGGCCAGAACATCGACGACCACGCCGGACTGGGCGCTGGTTGCCGGTCGCATTCGTGATCAGCCAACCGATAACTGGGACGACACCGTCATCGTTGACCGATTCGTGAACAAGGGAGGCACGTTCGTGAGCGGCTACGCCAAGATCGTCGCGCCAGATCAGGTCGAGGTTTCTGGCTCGCTTTACCAGGCTCGGACTGGCATCGTGATCGCTGCTAGCACCCGTGCGGCTGTGCCGCCGATTCGAGGACTGGCCGATACGCCGTTCTGAACCAACCACGAGATCATCGAAGCCAAGGAATTGCCAGCGTCCATGATGGTTCTTGGTGGCGGCGCCATCGGCACCGAAGTGTCCCAGGTCATGGCCCGCGCCGGCGTCAAGGTCACGCTTGTCCAAGGTGCTGAACAGTTGCTGCCACCAAGAACCCGAAGCCGGGCAGGTACTGCAATGCGTACTCGAAGTCGAGGGGATGCGGGTGCGCATCGGGCAGTTCGCGTCGAGTGTTTCGTGCGAAGACGGACTCTTCACCCTGACGATGCCCGACGGCACCGAGCTCACTGGCGAGCGGCTGCTGGTCGCCACAGGCCGCCGACCTTTCTGCGAGAACTCGTTGTTGAGGCTCTGCGCATCGGCCCAAAGGCTCTCTTCTTGGACACCACAGGTAGCCAGCGGGTTCAGCCTGGTGTCTGGGCGGTTAGCGACATCACAGGTGATGGTCTCTTCACCCACCTGGGAACACGTCTGGCCGATGTTGCCGCTGCCGATATTGTCGGCGAGCAGGTCGAGCCGCTCAACTTGGACGCTCTGTCAGCGGTGACCTTCACCGACCACGAGATTGGATCGGCGAGCCTGACCGAATCAGCAGCACGCGAGAGCGGCCTGAACGTCTCAACTGCTTTCAAGCTGGTCGGCCACACCGCTCGTGGCTGGTTGCACTCGGCTGGCAACGAGGGCTTCATTAGCTCGTTGTAGACGCCGACAAACAGATCCTGGTTGGTGCAACATTGGTTGGTCCAGTCGGCGGCGAAGTGCCTGGGTTCCATGCGCTAGCGGTGCACGGCAAGATCCCGATCGCGACATTTCGGTCGATGATCTACGCCTAGCCGACCTTTCACAAGGGCATCGAAGACGCCCTGAAAGAATGGAGCTAGGCGACTGAGACGCAGACCGCGCCGGACCCCGTGCCAGTTCGGCTGATCCGGCTGCGGTGTCCACTCTCGATGCAGCCCGCCGGCTTATCGCAAGACCGTGAGCTCGTCGCCGCCGCCCGAGCGGGAGGGCCGCAGTGGCTTGGTAATGACATGGCACACCCCCTGCCACTTATTCCACAAAGCCAGCAGTGGCTGCGTGTCGTTAGCCCTTGTTGGCTTCGAGGCGGCCATGGAAGCGTTGCATGCCTGCGATCCAGCGGTCCGGGTCGGCAGCCTTACGTTCCATATACGTGGCTACCTGCTTGTGAGGCAGCAGCAGGAAGTTTTCTTCGCGGATGGTGTCGACGACCATCTGGGCAACATCTTCGGGTTCGAGGATGCCGTCCTGGCTGGCCTGTCCGCTGGATGCGAACTTGTCCCACGCGCCTAGATCATCGCCGATGATGTTCGTACGTACAGCCTGGGGGCACAGCACCGACACCTTGACGCCGGCGTTGCCGTAGTTAATCGACAGCCATTCGGCGAACGCCACCGCAGCAGCCTTTGACACGGCGTAGGGTCCCGAGTCCATCTGGGTCAGGAGTCCGGCGGCTGAGGCTGTGCTGAACAGGTAGCCCTCGCCTCGTGCGGCCATGCCAGGTACCAATGCCCGGGCGACGGTGAGGTGCGACGTCATATGAACGTCCATCATCCGCTGCCAGGAATCGTTGCTCAGGTCCAGGCCACCGGGTGCGCCGTAGCCAGCGTTGGAGAAGAATAGATCGATCGGGCCATCGTTGTTTTCGATTGATTCGCACAGGCTGGTGACGGCGGCTTCGTCGGCTACGTCGAGTCCGACACCGCGTGCATTGCCGTTGATCGACTCGGCGACTTCGATGGCCTTGGCCTCGTCGAGGTCAGCGACAATGACAAGGCGAGCGCCTTCGGCGGCGAAGGCATGTGCGCTGGCCCGGCCGATGCCGCTACCGCCGCCGGTGACTACACAGATTCGATCGTTTAGTTCCATGGTGCTGAGCGTAGATGGCCAGGCTCGCCGAGACCGAACGAGCTGCACGCCGATGTGGAGGGGTAGCCTCGCCAGATGGCCGACATCACCGCAGCGGAGTCGATCGAAGAGCTACGCAACTCGTTCATGTACGGCAGCCGAAGCGACCTGAATTTCAAGTTCACTCGCGACCTGTCTGATGCAGAGTTCGGCGAGTTCCTGTCTGACATGTTCGCAGCAACAGCACGGGTGGCCGACGGCGGCGACCCGCTCGACGTCGTGAATGTGGCCTACGAGTGGCAGGTTCAGGCCTATGCCGGGCATCTTGGTGATCCCGAGAAGTTTCCGCACCGCAAAGACGACACGCCAATGACGGCGATGACCAAACCGTTGGCTGAAGCGAAAATCATGCTGCTCACGTCGAGCGGTCATTTCGTGGACGGCGATGACCCAAAGCCGTTCGGCGAAGCCAATATGACCCAGACCGAAGCCGAGTCTCGCATCGTCGACTTCGTGAAGTCAGAGGCAACGCTGTCGGCGATCCCGGTGGACACGCCGAATGACAAGATCCGAGTCCGCCATGGCGGTTATCCAGTTCAGGCCGCGGTGATAGACCCACAGGTCGTGTTGCCGCTCGAGCATCTACGTTCACTCCTAGCCGACGGCGCAATAGGCAGCCTGGCCGAGAACGCCTACTCGTTTGTCGGTGCGACTGCCCAGGGTCACATCAAGCGCACCTATGGGCCAGCCTGGGCGCAGCTAGCCAAGGACCAAGGCGCCGATGCGGTACTGCTGGTTCCCATTTGACCGGTGTGTCACGTGTCCGTGGGACACGTACAACGAGCAATGGAAGAAGCCGGCATGCCGACCGTGAGCGTCTACGTGAAGTCGTTCGGCCACATCCCTGAACTCATGGGCCTAAGCCGCAGCGTCATCACCCGGCACCCGATGGGCCGCCCGCTCGGTGCACCCGGCGATGGCCAACGCCAACGCGCCGTCATCAAGATGGCCCTCGGCCTGCTCGCCAACCCTGACCCAACTATCGTCGAATTCCCCGAGCCTTACCGCCTGCCTTGATACCTCGCTTGTGTCAACTGCATGCAAGGTATTCGAGCTTCAAATGATTCAGTTTGCGTTGTAGAACGACACGACGAGGTCAACATCGAGAGCGCCAAGTCGCCTCGCCCGAACACCCTTGTTGGCTGAACGCCCAGGCGTGCGGTGACATCTCTTGGTTCAAAATTGTCGAGAATCACGAGTGGTGAGATAGACCTCGGATTCTGCAGGCACTCCTGCAGCGTCGCGCAAGGCCACAGCTGCACAGCGTTGTTCAAAGATGTCTGTCGAACACAGACTGCTGATTGTTGACCTCAGGTGAGCGTCAAGAGCGGTGGCGTTGGTGGTGGCAGGGTGCGCATCGGAGTTGGAGCTCGGTGGAGATGGTGTGGCCGGCCCACCCGCATGGTTGAGATAAAAGAAACGCTTCTTGTTGAGGCTGTTGAGGTCATGCCACTCCCTTATTGGATGCTCGCAGATGCAGCCTCGCCAAGATGGCGGTGGGTCAGCGAATCAAATGTGAGGGACCAAAAGGTCAAGCCGAAACGTTGGGATCCCGCTTACTTCTCAAGCTGCGAGGCGAAGTGTGTCGGTTGAGCTCCGCTCAACGAAGCCTAAATCACGGGCATGACATTTTCGAGAGAAATCTAACCCTATGCCGAAAGGAATCTGAACAAATCTCTCCCAGGCACGCGTCCACCGTGCCGTCTGCCTCGGACCCCGCAGGCAGGACAAGCCGTAGTCGTTTCAGCTGCAATCCGTCGTCGGGTTCAGGTCAAACCGTGACGTAGATAGGTGGTGTGATGAGAGACTGCACTGATGTTCACACCACTATCCACGGAGCGGCTGCTGCTGCGTCCAGCTCGGGTCTCAGATACCAACGCCTTGTTTGAGCGCCGGGCTGACCCCGTTGTCTCTGAGCTCCAGGACTGGCCAATGCCCTACTCACGTGAGCGCGCCGCGGAGCAGATCGCGAGTGCGATGGCGAGTGACACGCCGTTGGTCGGCACCGGGTGGATGCTGACGATTACCGACCATGCCGACTCGATTATTTATGGCGATATCAACATCTTTCTTGAAGACGACGGCCGCACCTCTGGCGTTGGCTACTCGATCGCCCCGGCCTACTGGGGACGTGGTTTCGCCAGCGAGGCACTTGCCGGCATGGTCGATTGGTTGTTTGACGTACAGGGCGTTTCGCGTGCGTACGCAATACTGCATCCAGACAATCATCGATCGGCTCGAGTCCTTGAGACCTGTGGCTTCGTCTACGAAGGCCATATGAAAAACGCGTGTTGGATTGAAGACGAAGTCTCTGACGATCTCCTGTATGGCCTGACCCCGGCGCAGCGCTCGGAATGGAATTCGCGACCACGGACCACACCTTCGACAGTCGAACTTCTGGAGCCCTACGCGACTGGTCTGCGCCAGGTGATTAACCTTGTTACGCACCGATCACAAGAGCGTATGGTCACCCCGATCGTGATTTCGTTGGCTCAGGTCGCGGTGCCTCCGTATGAGGAGGGCTTCGACGGCAACCCTGGAGACCCACGGGTCGTGCCATGGCCGCGGGTCATTCATGCCGATGGCGAGCCAGTCGGGTTCGTCATGATGCAGGAACCAACCGAAGCGAATCCCGAGCCACACCTGTGGCGCCTTCTAATCGACCGCATGCACCAGCGCCGAGGAATCGGCAAACAGGTGCTCGAGGCCGTAGTCGACCAGGCCAGCTCATGGGGAAGCGAGTCAATTACTGTGACGTGGAATCCTGGTGTGGGGTCACCTGGGCCGATGTATCTTTCGATGGGTTTCGAACCGACCGGCGAAATCGACGACGGCGAAATCGTCGGGCGCCTTGTCTTGTAGCAGAGCGTGTGCACAACGGGTCTGACCTCTGGGGCCTATCACCCTTTCTGCTACTCGTCAGCGGCTGCTGCCTCCGCCGTCGATAGTGATCGAGGTGCCGGTGACCTGGCCGGCACGTTCCGACACCAGGAAGACCACGACGTCGGCGACTTCGGCGACTGTGGCGGGCGCAGGGTCGTCGGGCATCAGTTCCTCCCAACGATCCGGGTCGTCCCACTTTGCGCCAGCTTGTTCGCGCAGCAGATCAGTCATCCGGTCGGTGATGGTGAGACCCGGATTCACACAAAGAACACGCACGCCCGAACGCAGCGACGTTGACCCCATGGCCTTACTGAAGCCAACCAGCGCGCTATTGCCTGCTGCGCCAGCGATGTACCCAGGGCTAGGCCGATCTGCGGCTGCGCCGATCACATTCAGGATCACGCCCCTCCCGGCTGCCTCAAGATGAGGGAGTAGCAGTCGGGTCAGGTTGATGTAGCCAAAGACCTTCAGGTCCCATGCCAGGCGCCAGGTCTGTTCGTCGATGGAACTCAGCGAACCCCCAGGGATCGCACCCGCGTTGTTAACCACGATGTCGAGTGGCCCCGACTTGGCGATTTCGGCTAGGCGAGCCTGATCATCTGACTGTGACAAGTCACAGGGCACCACGGTCACATCGACGCCGTGGGCAGCGCGGATCTGATCAGCCGCGGCTTGCAGGGTCACCTCGGTGCGCGAGGCCAACACCAGATCTACGCCCTCCGCCGCCAGCGTGTTGGCAACAGCAAAGCCGATGCCCTTCGACGAGCCAGTGACGAGCGCACGTTTACCGCGTAGTTCGAGATCCATCTTCCAACCATAGGTAACTAGAGTTGTGTCATGTCCATCGACCTTGCGCCCCACCACCGGCAACTGAGCGACGAGGGATACACCGTCGTGGAAAACGCCATCGAGCCCGAGCTCATCGACGCGCTACTCGACGACGTCGACCGGCTCGAAGCCGAACTCGATAGTCGACCAGCCGACAACCGATTCGAAGGGAACCGGACCACCCGGACCTACAACCTGCTGGCGTACGGCGAGATCTGGCAAAAGGTCCCTCCGCACCCGATAGTGCTTGCTTTGATCGAAGGTGTTCTTGGCGAGCAGTGCCTGGTGTCGAGCCTGGCTTCGATATCGCTCGGACCGGGCGAAACAGCTCAAGTAATCCATGCCGACGACCAGGTGCAGCCGCTCGCCAAACCTCATGTAGCAACGGTGTGTAACTCGATGTGGGCGCTAACTGACTTCACCGAAGCGAACGGCGCCACCCGGCTGGTGCCCGGCAGCCACCAATGGCAGAACCCGGACTACTTCGCAGGCGACGCCAACGTTGACACCATTCCCGCGGAGATGTCCAAGGGAAGCGTCCTCGTCTGGCATGGCAGTACCTGGCACGGCGGTGGCGCCAATATGACCGCAGACGAGGTGCGTATCGGCGTGGCGATGAACTACTGCGCAGGCTTCATCCGCCAGCAAGAGAACCAGCAGCTCGGTATCCCACCCGAGGTCATGGCGACATTTAGCCCCGAACTACGCCAGCTGTGTGGCCTGGGGATGTACCACGGCCTGACCGGCAATATCGAAAAAAAGAGTCCGGCAGAGGTGCTGTATGGCGACCCAGCCGAGGTGCAGCTGTGGGACGCCGAACCGATTACTACCCGCAGCTAGGAACCGGATCTTAAGGAAGTGCAGGCTAAGGATCTCTAGGTCGTGCAGTTAGGCCAGATCGACCGAGCTTCGTCTTCGAATTTCAGGTTGACGTCGGTGATTTCGTCGAAGAAGTCTTCGCCGTTGTGCATACGTTCGATCAGGTCGCGGCGTTCCTCGACGAGCTCTAGCAAGGACTGACGACCATTGACGAGCGACGTTGGTGGCGACAGGTCAAAGAGGGCGTCGAGTGCATCTCGGCTGATCAGGTTCGCTTGGACGAATAGGTCTCGCCCCTCTTCAGGGCTGATGCTTTGTGATGCCCGAATCGAGAGCGCATCAAGTTCGGCGTTCATCTGCTCGCAGATCGTATTGCCCTGCGTGGCGTAGGCGCTTTGGGTCAGCGGCGGACCAGGGCCGTCGGCACCACAGCCAAGTATCACCAGAGCGAAGGTGATGATGAGTAACAGTCGGTGAAACTTTGCGATCACGCGCCTTATGTACGTACTCGGGCACGTCTGACGCGGACCTT
>MEHZ011603422.1_pt1 | contig 21949 bp, 25 predicted proteins | sample 897221 | NCBI WGS metagenome assembly MEHZ01 (sample SAMN05514161, study PRJNA337945) | marine metagenome | isolation source: marine surface water | place: Arctic Ocean | collected 2007-12-13
CCATTAAGATATCACTATTCGTTCAAATTGTGACAACTCTTATTAGTTTAGATGGTTTCCGAATGAAATTATCTCCCAATAATAAAATATTAAATGAAATCCTTACAATAGAAACAGTCGTTCAAGTTGTTGAAGGAGCATTTTATGTATGGGTTATGTTTGCATTAAGTGATATGACTAAAATGACACCCCGTCGTTATATCGATTGGACTATCACTACACCCATTATGTTACTATCCACTATAATATACTTCAAGTATAGTGAATATAAAGAAAAAGGACAATCAAAACCCTTTACATTACATGACTTTTACGATAAAAATAAAGCTAAAGAAAAAAGAGACGATTGGTTCAGCTTTCAAATTAATAGTAGTTACCAAGCATTTAATTATGATAACATGCCAGAATTTTTCCAATTTATACACGACATGGGATGTGACAGTAATGTACGTCTAGTTATATTTCCTGAGCATTTACGTGTAGGTAACTTACCAGACGAGTATAAAAAAGAAGCATTAAAACAAATGGACATGATTGAAGTGAGATATGGAAACAGAAATCAACACAATATTAAAACATTAGATGATATGCGAAAAGCAATTCACAAAAAAGATCAAAAGCTAGAAGTATTTAAAACACTAGTAAAGGAACAAGATAAATTTAGAGGAACATATTTGTACGATTATCATCCACACTTAGCACAAATAATTTATGGCGATATACAGCCGAGGTTGTTTTAATGTTACCACGCCCACATACTGCACCATTACCACGCCCACAGTGGGAATCATATTCAATTATATTTCCTGCAGGCTTACCAGGTGAGTTCTTTTCATGGTTTATTCAACTACATGAAGGGTTCCCACAAATTAAAAATATGGATATGAGGTATCATCCAACAGATCCATATGATGCAAAAAATGATGGAAAAGATCCAATTGGACATCAAGGAAGATCGTGGAATCCTGAAACAATAACACACAGCAATAAGTTTGGAGATAAGTGGGTAACAGAAAAAGGTAATTTTGAAGATTCTATTGGCGCAATGCTAGAACAAGGTTATGGTGATTTTACAAAAATGGTATTTAGAATAAATCCAAACCATTATTTAAATTATGTACATGATCAGTTTGATATGGTACACACAAACGATTCTAATATTGTACAACATATAGTTCTAGAAATAGGAGACATTGATGTTAGAGATATGATCGAAGTTGCTAATCCACATAAAACAAAATGGGATTATACAATTACACCTGGAGCTGGATTTAGATTAGGCAGACGAGATCTTGTTACAGCAGAATGGGTAGGTCCTAAGTTTGAAAGCTTCTATGATTCATTTGTTTATTACAAAGAACGAATAGAACTAAAAGGAGTCAAAGTAGATAGAGTTGATGTAGGACAAATATTTCAAAGAGATGTGTATGAGTACTACAAGTTACTAAAAATTATTGATTGTCCACCTATTGAAAATTGGCGTACTATAATAAAAGAATACACAGATTTATGCTTTTTTGAATGTTTTGATTGACAAACATGTAAAAATGTACTATAATATATACTTAATTGAATGGGAGTATATACATGACAATGCACTTAGTTGGTCCGTACATGACCACAACAAACTACAAACGTAAGAAAACTAAGAAAACGCTAAGTCCTAATCAACAGGAAAAGCTACGTATACAGTGGAAAGCACACAATAAAGACTGTCGTAAGCGACACATTCATTCAGCACAATTTGCAGAATTAGAAGACTTTATTGCATACGTAAATGGCACCTACAAAGCACCTACAAAGGCACACGTAGCAACAAAGCCATATCAACCCCCCAAAGTAAGAGATGAAAAACATTATCCAAGTTTAAGCAATAATATTGCAGGATTAACACCTCGTAAAGAAAGTATGCAATACACAGGCGAACGTAAGTTACTTGGAATTGCTACAATGCACAAGAGTAACATGGTTCCTATATTTGAAGACAACAAACATGAGGCAATTGAAATTGCTAGAATGCGTAGATAGTTGAAAAGGTCGTTTTTAGGTATAGTTGGATTTGGACATATAGGAAACTCGTGGATATGGACAATGTATGTAGTTAGAGGTAAACGTTGTATTAATGTTCCTCTAGTATATCCGTTTTATATAATTATGAAATGTTTATGGAGAAAAAGGTTGACAAGTAAGAAGTCTTACCGTATACTATAAGTATAGTTAATAAAAGAGAAGTAGAGAATGAGTAAAAATAAGACAATCCTTACAGACGCAGACGGAGTATTGCTTGATTGGGCAAATGACTTTGATAAGTGGATGTCACAAAAAGGTAACGTAAAACTAGTAGAAGATGTTTACGAAATGGAAATTGCATATGGAATGTCCAGAAAAGATTGTAAAGCACTTATTAGGGAATTTAACAGTTGTGCATGGATGAGGTATTTGCCTGCATTTAGGGATGCCAGAAGTGGTGTTGCTAAATTAGTAGAAGCAGGATATACATTTATTTGTATTACCTCACTTAGTTTAGATGCAAATGCAGCCAAGCTAAGAATGCGAAATTTAGAAGATATATTTGGGAAAAATGTGTTTAGCGAACTTGTTTGTTTAGACACTGGTGCCGACAAAGATGATGCACTAGAACGTTACCGAGATAGTGGATTGTATTGGATTGAAGATAAGGTACAAAATGCTAACCTAGGTGCTACACTAGGACTTAATAGTATTCTTATCGAACATAGTCATAATAAAGATTCTGAAATATTAGACGGTGTTGTGCGAGTAGGCAAATGGGCACAGATCGTTGACATTATTGTCAACGATTAATTAGTCTTCGTCACCGTATATAGTGAGAACCTCGGTAACAGCGGCATGTCTTTCGACATCGCCTCTTGTGAATCCAACAACTCCTATCATATTACTTTGTCTTTCCTCTAGTAGGTTAACAAAGTTTTTGAGTCCGTTGTCTTCAAAACCACGGTCATGTTGATTTAAATCTCCTGTTACAATAATTTTGGAACCCTCGCCAATGCGTGTTAATAACATCTTCATTTGAGATGGTGTCGCATTTTGCATTTCGTCTGCTATAATCCAAGAATTCTTAAAAGTTCTACCACGCATATAAGCTAATGGCGCTATTTCAATTACATTTTCTGCAATCATTCCTTCAATGGTTTGGGGTGACCAGTATTCTTCCATTACATCAAAAATTGGTCGCGTCCAAGGCGCCATTTTTTCAACTAATGTTCCTGGTAAGAAACCATGTTGTTCATCAACACTAACTGCTGGTCGTGTTACTACAATCTTTTCACACGCTCCGTTGTTAAAAGCATCAATTGCTGCCAGTACGCCAAGTAGTGTTTTACCTGTGCCAGCGGGCCCCATTGCAAAAACAATAGCTTTCGAATTGTCATCGAGTAGCTCAACGTAATCTTCTTGTGCGAGATTACGTGGTATGATTGATACTTGTTTTTTGCGTAGTTTGTGGGTGTTGATATTTACAACGTTATCGTTGTTATGTTTGCTATAATGTTGATCTTGGTGTTTTTCTTTTTTAGTTTTACGAGCTCTTTTAGCCATTTTAACTCCATTTAGGTTAGAGGCCCTATTTGCCTGCTCATAAGTATTTAGCAACCAGTGCTCATAGTTAAGTTAACGGTTTATTGGTTGACCGCAGATGATAAACGTCATAAATAATAGTAACAACAATAGGAAACATATAGATATGGATCAAAATTATATATTAGATAACTTAAAAGCAAACACCAGCAGAGACTCTGCATTAGAGACCCTGATGGATATTGAACGTGTTCTTGACAATGCAAACTTATATGCATACAAGAATTGGATTGAAGGCGAAATAGTTGAAGGACCTCATATTGATAGATATTGGGCAACTATAGCTTTAATGTACCCACGTAAACAAATGCCTGATCCAGAAGGTGCAGTTAGATTAATGAGACAAGGTTGTAAAGTATATTACACCGAAGAAGAATTAGTAACTGCTGCTAAACTAAGATCACCAGAAGATAGCGTTGGACCAGATAACGCTGATGGTAAACGTCCTGGACAACAACGTGCTAGAAAAGTAGTCAAGCCAATTTGGATTATAACACTAGTAGTTCCAAGGAAACACATGGAAGATATTGAGTCAAGTAGACTTCGTGTAGATGATCAGAATATAAATAGTGATGCAGCAGAAGATGCTACAGTAGATGAACAAGCTCTAGCACAGCCAGAAGCACCAGCAGACGGTACTACAGACGTACTAGGATTAGAATAGGAACTTATTATGAGTATACAACACAACGATTTAGTAGATTTAATTAACACAACCTTTAGTATAGACCAATATAAAAGTAAAGTTGGAAAAGACGAAAATGTTGTAGTAGTTGCATTTAGTGTATCTGATAAACAACCAGCTGACGATCTTAGTCAGTTTTTAGAATCAGGGCATGATTCAATCGATGTAGATTGCTCACCAGGACCAGACAAAGATGGTGTATATAAAGTATACATTGAATTTGAAAGAAACAGTAAGTTGTTTAATTCTATTGATAATATGTTAAGAGATGTTACTAAGGTAGATAACATGGCTGAGCATTTTAAATTTACGTCATATAAGAAAGATATTCCATTGGATTGGAACGAAGAGAATTTTAAGAAAAACGTTTATTCAAGTAGTTACGATTATACAATTGCTACTAATCCAGAAGCTCATGTAATTGCAGAAAGAATAAAGTTTTTAAACTCGTACTAAACGACTTTAAGTTGAGGTATAAGTAATATTATGTTAATGAAATTAAAAGTTTATATTATTATGTTTGCAGCATTCGCAATGTTTGCTGGATTGGCGTATTGGTATTATAAGGACACACAAAAAGCCCTACAAACTTATGCACAGAATCAAGCTACGCTAGAAAGTAGTTTAAGTATGCAAAAGCAAGCTACTGAAAGTTTAAGAAGTAATATTAAAATTATGACAGAAACAATTACAAAGCTAAATGATGACTTTGCAGACAGCAGAAAGAATGTAGCAGAGTTGCAAAACATATTTACTAAAGACAAAGATGGCAAGAAACGTGACTTTGGCGAACTTACAATAGCTGAGCCAGAAGTAATACAAAAAGAAATTAATAAAGGAAGTAACGAAGTTTTCAGATGTATTGAATTACTAACTGGAAATAAACCTAAAGAAGGAGAAGCAGATGCTCAAGAATATATTGATTGCACCACTAGTGTTGAGCCTACTAACAGCTTGCAGTAGTATACCCAATCTATTAAAGGTTGACACTGCTCCTGTTGAAAAGCCCGAACTAATAGTACCTAGCGTTGATGCTTATAATGCAAGATCACTAGAGTGGATAGTTGTTACACCGGAAAATGTAGACGAAGTATTTAAAAAGCTAACAGACAGCAAAACAGACCTCGTACTTTATGCGATTACAGATGATGGTTATGAAAACCTTACATTAAATATGGCCGATATTATTAAGTTGCTAAAGCAACAGCAGGCTATTATCGCAGCATATAAGAAGTACACAGATGAAGACGTTCAATAATCCCTGGTTTATTCTAGGACTAGATCCCAATGCAACACTTAAAGAAGTGAAGCTTGCATATAAGCGTCTAGCAATTAAATCCCATCCAGATAAAGGCGGAACTATTGCAGATTGGTTAGAAATTAGCCAAGCATATGAGACCATCACTAACAAGAAACACGTGCCTATCGTAAAAGCATCAGATACTAAAATGTTTAATATTGCATTAACTATCCAGCAACAGATAAATGGACTTAATGACTATATTCAGGTTGACGACGAAGACGAATTATTCATAAAAGTTAATGTTCCAAAGGGTTCTTTGCTAGGTGATAAATTTAAGGTATCTAACAAGGGTAAAAAATATATAATAAATGTGAAAGAAAAGGCAGATAAAGTCTTTACAAGACAGGGAAATAACCTTATAATGTATAAGACACTAGATATTATAGATGTTTTAAAACGTAATCCATTCATAATATTATCACCGTTGAATGAATATGTTGAAGTAGATATACCAGCTGATACACAAACTGGTAGTATTATAGTAATAAAAGAACAAGGGTTGTATAACAGGAAAACAAAGAAGCGTGGAAATCTAAGAATAAATATTCAAGTAGATATTCCATTTATTGACAACAATAATTTAGATGAATTTATAACAAGGTTAAAAAATGACAGATATTGAAAAAATTGTAATTACAGCTATTAACTTAGCTAAGAAATTTAAACACGAGTATGTTACTATTGAGCATTTAGCGGCAGTAATATTAGATGACCCACAGGTTATTGCTATGTGCTATGAGATTAATGCCGATGCAGAAGGTTTGCAAATAGCGTTGATTGAGTACTTAGAAAATGATTGTCATGAACTTGTTACAAATTCAAAAGAAGAACCAAATCCTTATAAAACACAAATGCTTGAAAGGGTATTTAATCGTGCATTAACACAAGCATTGTTCCAAGGTAAAAAAGCAATTAACCAATTAGACTTGGTGCTTAGTATACTAGGAGAAGATCAATGTGTATCACAAAAGTATGCAGAACAAATGGGATTAAATAAACATAAACTTATGAGCTGGATGCAAGATACTGCAAATTCAGATATGGATCAAATATTTGGCCCAGGATTTGATGGCGAATCGCCTGGTGTGGATCGACGTAGAGAAGCAAGTCCACGTGATGTATTAAAACAATTTTGTACAAACCTCAATGACATATCGGATGAATTTGATGATGTTATTGGTCGTAGAAAAGAATTAAAAGATCTAGTACAAACAGTAGCACGTAAAAAGAAATCAAATGCTATTTTAACAGGTGGAAGTGGTGTTGGTAAAACAGCTATTGTACAAGGATTAGCAAAACTTATTGTAGAAGGTAATGTGCCTGATATTATCAAGGATAAAACTGTATGGGAACTAGACATGACTAAATTAGTCGCTGGTACAAAATACAGAGGTGACTTTGAAGAACGCATGAAACAGTTAGGTGAGGCATTAATACAAGAACCAAATATCATTTTGTTTATTGATGAAATTCATCAAATTATTGGAGCAGGTAGTACTCACGGTGCTATGGATGCTGGTAATATGTTGAAGCCGGCGTTAGCAAGCGGCAAACTAAAAGTTATTGGTGCAACTACAGATGAAGAATATAGAAAAGTATTTGAAAAAGAAAGTGCATTAGCACGTAGGTTCACAAAGATATTTGTAGACGAACCTAGTATTGCAGATGCAAAAGAAGTACTTAAAAGTACATTAATGTCATATGAACAATTTCACAATGTTACTATACAAGAAGAGTCAGCAGATCTTGCTGTTGATTTAAGTAATCAATACATTTTTAATAAAAAGTTACCAGATAAGGCATTTGATATTATTGACAGAGCATGTGCATTTAATCGTATTCTTCCAGAAGGAGATCGTTTAGACATTATTGGCGATGATGAGATTAGAGCAGAAGTAGCAAGACTTACAGGAATTCCAAAAGAACACCTAGGCAAAGCTGACGATGTACAAACAGTTACAAAGCATGATGAAGTAAAAGCATACTTAGATAACACAGTATTTGGACAACCACAAGCAGTTGATCGTGTAGTAGATAGTATTACAGTAAGTATGGCAGGACTTAAAGATCCTATTAAACCTATTGCAAGTTATTTGTTTACAGGCCCAACAGGTGTTGGTAAAACAGAATTAGCTAAACGTTTAGCACAGTCAATGTCAATGAAACTTGTACGTTATGATATGGCAGAATATCAAGAACGTCACACAGTATCAAAATTAATTGGCTCACCTCCAGGATACGTTGGACATGGAGATGGAAAAGCAGGTGATGGTTTACTTATTTCACAACTAGAAGATAATCCAAATTGTGTATTGTTACTAGACGAAGTTGAGAAAGCACATCCAGATTTAATGAGTGTGTTACTTTCATTACTAGACGAAGGTGTTATTACAAGTAGCACAGGTAAAATAGTAAGTGCAAAAAATGCAATTATTATTATGACAAGTAACTTAGGTGCAAAAGACGCATCAATTAAAACTATTGGATTTAATGAAGAACAGTTTAATCACAAAGCAGTTGATGCAGCAGTTAATAATTACTTTGCACCAGAGTTTAGAAATAGACTAGACGGCATTGTTAAATTTAATGCATTAACTAGAGCAGACATGAAACGTATTGTTGTTAAATTCTTAGGTGAACTTGAAACATATGTAGATAGCAGACACATTGTTATTAAATGGGGTCCTGAACTATTAGCTATGTTAGAAGATAAAGGATACGATCCTACTATGGGTGCAAGACCACTTGCAAGACTAATTAACGAATCAGTAAAATTACCACTTGCTAAATATTTACTAGCAAATGAAGGGAACTACACATTAGATATTGACTGGAAAAAAGAAAAGTTGATGATCAATGGCGTATAAGATAGTTCCAGCACTTACTTATTTCTACGATAGTTACCATACTTGTATAACATTGGAAAACATTCCAAAACAATTACCTATTGATCACAAGTATACTAGAATGGATGCTAATGGCAACACTAGATTTAGAATAGTTAAAACATATGTTCGTCAAATTCAGTTTGATCAGTTTACATCAAAAAGCTATATAGCTGCACCTACTATGTATAATGCAAAAATATATACATCAGATGAAGATATTATTAGCAATATATTAAATGATAGTGTTCTAAGTACAAAAATTAAAACTATACAACAACCAATTAACCAAACACATTTAGACCTACTAAAAAAGAATGATAGAAAAATTATTCTACGTGATAAATTATGGTATAATCAATACAAGCATAAACTGTCATCACACTATATTTTAGACAATCTACCTAAAGACCCTAAACTTGTCTTTAAATGGATATATGAGAATTTCCCATCAGGCTCTTCTAGGAGAGTATCAGTTAGTGGAGGATATTCAGGTCATCAAGCATGGAGGCGAGGATTGTCATCAATTCCTACAGTATTTACTAATAATGAAGAAACAGCTATGTTGTTTAAACTGTCATTCAGTGATAATATTAAGATTAAGTTTGAGACTTGTATCTGCCTTAAAGAACTTGAAAGTTGATAAATACTTGTAAGGTAAAAGGAGAATATAATTATGGCTGGATCAACAACAGTTCTAACAAATAAAACAGAACTAAATTACACAAGTGAAGCCGTCAAAGGAGACGGTTATTACGGGTTTGCTGATGGCTTACATACTATGAGTTTTCACGTTGTTAACTTTACAGGAAGAATACACCTAGAAGCAACTATTGTAGAGCAACCAACAGCAACAGATTGGTTTCCAATTGATCTAGATACTATAACTTCTTATTTACAATTCACCAACGAAACTACTACCAAAGGTACTAGCTTTGAAGGAAATTTTGTTTATCTACGTGTTAAAATAGATAGAACACATTTAGGAGCTGCAACGTATGATGCAGCTACACATGGTGTACTTGATAAAGTTGTAATCTTAATATAAAGGGGAAATACAGTTGGCAATCAAAGCGTTTAGTGGTGCGGTAACAAATAACCCTACACCAGATATTAATTTAAATAATGTACAGAATGGTGACATTCTAGTATATGATTCTAGTATAAAAGCATTTAATAACTCGTCTGGTAGTTTTACTACACTATCACAAGTTAATACATTAATTGCTAATATTGCTAGTGGTGGTTCTGTTGATTTATCAGCATATGCAACAACTTCAGCATTAGCAACACAAGCAACTACTACAAACAATGCACTTGCACTCAAAGCAAATATAACGTATGTAGACGCTCAAATAGCGGCTATAGTACACCCAGCAACCGATTTAACGAACTATATTACAACTAGTACACTTACATCAGCGTTAACTAATTACGACACTAGTGCTAACGTAACTAGCAAAATTAATACAGCAATCGCAAATGCTACCATATTTGATGGTAATTATGCTAACCTAACTAACACTCCAGTAATTCCAGACTTAACAGGTTATGCAACACAGACATGGACACAAACACAGATATCAAATCATATAATTGATTTATCTGCTTATATTACGTCAGCGGCACACACGACATCAATTACAAACTTTGTAACTGAATCTGTAATTGATACAAAGATTGCAACAGCAGTTGGTGGCGGAGTTGACCTAAGTGATTACGCATTAACAACAGCCGTAACAAGTGCAGTAGCAGTAGAAAGCACACGTGCATTAAATGCTGAAGCCTCATTAAATGTAAAAGTAACAGCTAACGAAACAGACATTATATCTAACACAAATGCAATTACATCTGAAGCAATTACAGCTAGAAACGCAGAAGCGGCAAATGCGGCAGCGATTGTAGCATTACAAAATAATCCAGTAGTAGGAAACATTGCAGATTTATTAGATGTAGATACTACTACACCTTCAGCAGGACAAGTTTTAAAATACAATGGATCTTCATGGGGTCCAGCAACAGATGCTACATCAGGTGGTGGTGGATTAGATGCTGACACACTAGACGGGCAAGACAGTACTTATTTCTTAAACTATAGTAATCTTACTAATGCACCAACTATACCAACAGACATAAATGACTTAACAGACACATCAAATTTATTAGTTGGGTTTAGTGGAGCATACGCAGACTTAACAGGTAAGCCTATATTATTCAGTGGAGCATACACAGACCTAACAGGCAAGCCAACTATTCCAGTAGACGTAAGCGATTTAACAGACACAGGTAGTTTGCTAGGTAGCGGAGGCGGTGTTACTGATTATAACAACTTAACAAATTTACCAACTATTCCAAGCATAACAGGACTAGCATTAACTTCATATGTTGACACACAAATAGCGAATGTAGTTGGTGGCGGAAGTATAAACTTATCATCATATGCTACACTAGCATATGTAGATCAAAAGTTAATAGAACGTGGTCTACACTTTAGTGGTGACTACAACGACTTAACTAACTTGCCAGCATTGTTTAGTGGAAGCTATCCAGATTTAACTAACAAGCCTACTACAGCGGCAGGATACGGCATTACAGATATGCCAGACAGCATATTAGATTTAAGCATTGCAGATGGTCTTGCAGGACAAGTACTAACAACAGATGGTAGTGGATCATTTAGTTTTACAAGTGCTGGTGCATTCAACGGTGACTATAACTCACTTGTTAATAGACCAGATTTGTTTAGTGGCGACTATGTTGACTTAGCAAACAAGCCTTATATTCCAAGCATAGCAGGATTAGCATCAACAATATATGTAGATGCAAAACATGCTGAAGCTAATATATTTGGTAATAAATATTTCCAAAACAATGTAAGTCAGGTTACAAAAGTATCTAACATAGTAGCGGCATCGCATGATCAATTTGTTATGTCAATTACTACAACAGATGCTACACCAACTGAAGCACTCTTAGCTTCAGGACAACGACTATTAATAGAAGACAATAGCACAGTTATGTATAAAGTACATATTGTAGGTGCTGATGGCACTGATCATTTTGGTGTTAGAGTACAAGGAATTATTGATCAAACAAGTGGAACTATTGCATTAATTGGTTCGCCAAGTACAGAAGTGCTTGTAGATACTACTAATGTATGGACAGGATCCGTGACATCTGATGTTGCAAACACCAGTTTAAAGATATTAGTCACCGGAGAAGCGTCTAAAACAGTAAAATGGACGATTTTTGTAGAACAAAACGTCATCAAAAGATAATTTTTAGATAAATAATATTAGTAGCAAAAGCTACAGACAATTAAAAACATTTTTTAGGAGAAAATAAAATGGCAACAAGAAACCCAGCAAACGTTATCGAATTCGGTAAGTTCAACTATGGTGCGTCAATTACATCTTGGACAGTTACAGCAGCAGCAGACGTATCTGCTCAAGTAGCACCAGGTGAAGAAATGGAAGCAATTCTAGAGTGTATCTCACAACGTGGTACAATCATTGGTCTTTCAGCTCACGCAACAGGCGGAACTGTATTTACAGTAGCAGTTGAAAACAACTCATGGGACGATGCAGCAGCAGTGCAAACAGCACTACAAGCATTATCACTAACTACAGCAGGAGCAATGACAGTAGCGTAAGTTACTTTATTGTTTAAAAAGTTTAATTAAGAACCCGAGTATCTTTTCCTGGATGCTTGGGTTTTTTAATGACGAAAATTTCGCCAATAAAAAAGGGAGCCAGTAGCTCCCTTTCTAACTATTTAAATAGTTAATTAACTTTCTTCGCCATCAACTGGTGGGTGCATGTGTGTCCACATTTCACAATCATATTCATTTGACCAATCGTCCATATCAGGAGATTGCATCCATTCTTCATCTTCTGGCATCCAGTTCATATCTGTATCCATGTTAGCATAGTTATCATGCTCATCCCATTCCCATACAGAAGGCATCATCCAACACTGATAACCTGAATCCCAATATGCGTCATCACCAAATTCTGGTGGACAAGGATGTGTAGGTGTATCCGGGTGCATGTAGTCGCCATCAACAGGTGCATGGAGTGGGAAATCATATTCTTCTACTTCGTGTGGGATTTCCGAAATTTTAAGTTCTAAGTCATTTAATTGGTTTCTGATATTCCAAATCATATCCATGACTTCAATTCTTGGATCGTGCATGTTATTCTCCTAAAGATTAAGAGCTATAGTTTCCGTCATCGGTTTAAGCTCAATAATATTTATATAGATCAGGTAAATATTATTGATAAATAGTATTATAATAAACAAAAGAGGATTACATATGCCAAGCAATGATTTAAACAATGATGGGAAAATAAGCAGATTAGAACTGTTTCCGTATTGGTTTGATAGATTACGTATATTCCCTAGAGCATTCATCACAGTTTACATTTATATGTTTTACAACGTTGTAGAATGGTTTATGGCACTACCAGATCCAAACAATGCACAAGCAGGTCTTGTAAGCGTTGTTGTGGGTGCAGGTGCAGCATGGTTTGGATTATATGTAAATAGTACAAGTGAAAACAAGCAACCTGTAATGGTTTCCACTACAGGTAACATAACTGGAAATTCAGGCAGTTCTTATCAAGGATCTGCTAGTAACACTGCAACATATTCTAGCCCAGAAGATACTAACGCAGAATACGAAGCTGGAAAACAAATTAAAAGTAGATATTAAGGAATTAGCATGTATCAACATCATATAATTTTAAAAGTAAAAGAAGAATTAACTTCAGAACTAGCACTAGACTTTAGAGGTATAGTTAAACGTTTTGGACCCGAAGGTGTTATATTTGCATACAATCATGGTGATAAAAAAGTAGCAATGGAATATGGATTTGCTGAAGGCGAAGAAATGGGACACTGTTATACTATTCCACTTATAAGAGACTTTACACAAGATGAGGCTGCTATTGTAGTCGCCGCATGGGATTATAAATTTGTTCCAGATTTTGATATTGAAATTTCTAACCAATACCAAGATGCTTCAGATTATGAAATAGATATAGACGAAGCAGTAAAAGAACAAGCCGTGTTTGATTTAAATAAATGGCATCATAATAGATGGAAAGATCAAATGATGGGAGAAGGTTGGCATTATGGATTACGTTTTAGCGAATCTAATAAATCACATCCAGCTCTCAGAGATTGGGATTCACTTCCAGAAAGTCATAGAAGAAGTCCTTTATTCGACGACAAAGAAGTGTTTGAATGGCTGCGTAAAAACGGCGTCTCCTAATGCAAAACCAGTTAGTTCTGTTAACTGACAGGCACGAAATCAAAGTAACTCAAACTCATACTATATTAGAACATAACGAAGCACGTTGGAAAAACTGGCATTGTGAATACTTTAGTCATTCAATGTCTTTACAAAGTCAAACAGGTATCCATAAGTATGCTTCATGTGGAAATAATGACACAACATGCCATCATGACATTTGTCCTTGTCCTACTGATATACACATACCAAAGGGCATTGACACAGCTAGCATAGCATTACTTAGAAAACACATTAAAGATTTAAGTACATTCCCAACAGATCAATGGAATGGTATCGCTGATGGTAAAATAATAGCTATTGGTCATATAGATATGCTTAAAAATAAATTCTTTGTTGTTGACTGGAATATATTATTAAGATGTAATTTTGATTGCACATATTGTTCTCCATTCGTACATGATGCTGTCTCTCCTTATCCTCCAATGAAAACTATTAAAGAACATTACAACAGTATAAACTTTCCTGACGGTAAAACAGTTCATCACATATTACAAGGTGGCGAACCTGTATTACATCCAAACATTTTAGAAATTGCAGAAATGTGTAGAGAACGTGGCACAGTGGAATTACTTACAAATGGAACTGCTAATATACCTAAGTATGAAAAGTTTTTAGATATGGGGTGTAGTATAAACATAAGTTTGCATCATGAATACATTACTGAGAAAATGATGGATAAGTTTATTAAACTTGCAGAACTTAACAAAGGACGTATTGTACTAAAATATTTTAATGTATTTGACGAGAAGCGTTTTATGCCACAATTACGTAAGTTAATGGAATTTAAACATGTTGGACTTGTAAAAAACAAAAGACTTGTAAACAGACTAACAGGCGATGTTAGAAAAAAAGACTTTATATCCTAAATTTTATGGTTGACAAATGCAAGAACTCTTGCTATAATTATACTTAATTAAACACTAATAAGTAGGACTTTACATATGATAGGCAAAGTTGGATTCGCATGCAAGTATCTACATCCAGATCAAACTCAGAAGAAAAAACTTCTTGAAGAAATACAACGACCATTAACAGAAAAAAGTACAACAATTCGTTGGCTTAACAGTCAACACAAAGACGTAGCAACTCAACGTCTTTGGGATATAATGGTACACAATACTCAAGCAGTTTACAACCTAGTAGAATATGTAGGTAGCTTACCAGAAGAACAACGTATGGTAAGGTTAGGCAGTAATCAACTACCAGCTGCAACACATCCAGACTGGAGTTGGTACTGGAAACAACCAGATGTAGTTGCTTATGCAACTAAATATTATAAACGTGCAGGAGACCTTGCACGTAAATTGGGTGTACGTTTAAGTATGCATCCAGGACAGTTTGTTGTGTTAGCAAGCGACACACCAGAAATTGTTGAACGCAGTATAGAGGAGTTTGAATATCATGCGGATATCATCAGGTACATGGGCTACGGTTCGAAGTGGCAAGACTTCAAGTGTAACGTCCACATCTCAGGTCGCCAAGGTCCAGCCGGTATCAAAGCAGTCCTTCCAAGACTGTCTACAGAAGCACGAAACTGTATTACTATTGAAAACGACGAAAACAGGTGGGGTATCGCTGATAGCTTAGAACTAGAAAAAGATTTAGCATTAGTTCTAGACGTACATCATCATTGGTGTCGCGAAGCCGAATACATTAAGCCTACAGACGATCGTGTTAAACGTGTAATTGATAGCTGGCGTGGCGTACGTCCAACAATGCATTACAGTGTTAGCAGGCAACCATATATCATTGACCATGCAACAGATGTACTGCCAGACTTTAATGCACTAATTGATCAAGGCTATAAAAAAGCAAAACTACGAGCACATAGTGATACTATGTGGAACACTGCCGTTAATAAATGGGCAGGTGGATTCCGTAAAGACTTTGATATTATGGTTGAAGCTAAAAGCAAAAATCTAGCCAGCATACCATTTGAGGAAGCTACACGATGAAATTAAATGTATTACAATTTTTTAAGAATAGTTACAGAACAGATAAGTTAGCATTCTATGCAGAAGTAGTAGAGGCTGCTTTTCTTATTGTTGCAAGTGCTATTCTTAGTCTTACTATACTAGATCCTGCAACAGAGGTCTTTATTCCACTATACTTAGTTGGCAGTATACTAGCAGTATTCAGCACATATAGGCGCGGTAGTAGTGCTATTGTGCTTTGTGTATGGTTTACATTAATGAATGGATGGGCGTTTACACAATTGTTTATTCTTTAATATGTTTTTAGATAAATATATTAAACAGGAGTAAACCAAATGAGATTACATAATTTATTAGAAGAATCACAACACCCAGAAACTGGCGATATCGTTGGATTTGAATTTGGTGATATATTAATTGAGTCACGTGTTGTTGAACACTTAGACGATGGAATTGTAGTAGAACTTAATGAAGAAGGTGAACAATACCTTACTGAATTACTACCACTTATACCCGTAGCACTATGGGCAGGTGGAGCAGCATGGACTGCATACGATACATGGAAAGCTAAGAAACAATACGACAAGGGAGAAATCACTGGTAAAGAATTTGCCGCTAGAGTAGGCACAGATGTTGCTATTGGCGTAGCAGGTGGTGCAGTAGCCAAAGGTGCTATTAAAGGTGCAAAGTTTGCATGGAAAGCAGGTAAGAAGATATTTGCTAAAGGTGCAGATGATGTAGCTGACGCAGGAACAGATGCCGCTAAGTCATTAGTTAAAAAAGCAGAAGCACCAAAAGTAGATATAACTCCAAAAGTTAAAGCAGATGCTCCTATAAAAGTTAAACCAGAAGTAAAAGTTGTGGATACTCCAACAGTTAAAAACCCACAAATAGCTGATTTAAAACCAAAAACATCTACAAACCCATTTAAGTCTAAACCCAGATTAGCCACAGATAAAGGCGTAACAGTTAAGCCAGTTGATCCAAAGGCTGTCAAAGCACCAGTAATTGGTAAAGTAGTAACACCTAAGCCTAAAGTAGTTAATACACCAAAAGTAGTAACACCTAAGCCTAAGGTAGTTGATACACCAAAATTAGTAACACCTAAGCCTAAAGTAGTTAATACACCAAAAGTAGTAACACCTAAGCCTAAAGTAGTTAATACACCTGTTAAGGCACCTGTTAAGGCACCTGTTAAGGCACCTGTTAAGGCACCTGTTAAAGTTAGTCCACCTATTGGCAAAGTAGCTAAGAAAGTAGATGCTCCAACAGTTAAACCAAAAACAAAAGTTAAAGCTAAACCAAAAGCTAAATCCAAATTCAAAGGTAAAGGTAGATTTAGTAGCCTAAGTAATCCATCTTCTTCTGGAGTAGGATCTAGCTTCCAACAATTTGTACAAAACCATGGTAACTTTGAAAGTGTTGAAGCACCTTCATTGGAATTAATTTCTGAAGCGGAATATCAAGGACGACAGGTTAAACTTAATAAGCCTATGCAAGGTGATGTTAAGAAATCTAAAGTATATGTAAAGGACCCAAAAACAGGAAACGTTAAGAAAGTTAATTTCGGTCACGGTGGATCAAGTGCTAAAGCTAGTGGTGAAAAGACTATGAGTATTAAGAAATCAAATCCAGAGCGTAGAAAAAGTTTCAGAGCAAGACATAATTGTGAAAATCCAGGACCTAAAACAAAAGCACGTTATTGGTCATGTAAGGCTTGGTAAAAAAATGAAAATTAATGAAATTGATTGTTGGGATGGCTATAAGAAAAAAGGCACTAAACCCGGCACTGGTAAAAATAAAAATAAACGTGTAAACAATTGCGTTAAAGAAGAAGTAGAAGTATCACTACATGGCGATGCTGAAAAGGGTTATACACTATCTAAGATTGAAGTATCAGGCGATGAGCGTAATGCTGGCCAAGGTACTAAAGCAATGCAAGACATTGTTGATAGAATGGACAGAGAAGGTGCAATCGTTGCACTAACACCAGATGATGCATTCGGTGGTAATAAGAATAGACTAATTAAGTTCTACAAGCGTTTTGGTTTCGTACTAAACAAAGGTCGTAGCAAAGACTTTCGCTTCAGAGAAACAATGATCCGTTATCCGCAAACTAATGAAACAGTTACGGAAGTAGATGATAACCCACAAGCAGAAGTGTATGTTGACATGGATGGGGTACTAGCAGACTTCTTTACAGAATGGTCAAAACTCATGGGTGTTAGCAATTGGAAACAAATACGAAATGTAGAACCAGCACTTGAAAAGATCAGACAAACAAAAGACTTCTGGATTAACTTGCCAATGTTACCAGACGCAAAAGCACTAATAAATCTTATTAAAGACAAGTATGGTTCATATAGTATTTGCTCAAGTCCGTTAGCAAACGATCCTAATTCAGAACCACAAAAACGTGAATGGATTGCTAAGAATTTAAGCTTCTTCCCTCCAAAGAACATTTACATTACACACAATAAACCACAGTTCGCTAAAGGTAACAATGGAACACCTAATATATTAATTGATGATTTCGGGCAACAAATAAAGAAATGGACTGCCGCAGGTGGTCAAGGCATTAAGTATAATAACCTTAGTGATGTACAGCGAGCAATTAGTAATGAAAATAAATGAAGTAACTGAAGTTCAGGATACTGGTATAATTTCACCTGATGTAAAAACTCTAGGTGAGCTATTTTCAAGGAATGGGTTTGAAATAAGAGTTGTAGGTGGAGCAGTTAGAGATGTTGCATTAGGTAAATCACCTAAAGACATTGACTTAGCTACAGATGCTACTCCACAAGAAATGCAAAAGATGTTTGATAGAGCAATGATTAAGCACATACCCACTGGAATAGAACACGGTACATTAACAGCAGTTCTTAATAACGAGCCTTATGAAATTACAACACTAAGAGCAGACACAGAAACAGATGGCAGACATGCTGAAGTAAAGTTTGTTAAGAGTTGGGAAGAAGATGCTAAACGCAGAGACTTAACATACAATGCTATGAGCATGGATTTGTCAGGAGAAATACACGACTACTTTGGTGGTATGGATGACTTACAAAATAAAGTAAGTAAATTTGTTGGCAATCCTGTAGATAGAATACAAGAAGATTTTTTACGTATACTACGTTACTTTCGCTTCCAAGGCAGACTAGCAACGCCAACATGGGACAAAGAAACACTTCAAGCAGTTGCAGATAATGCAACAGGGCTTTCTAAAATAAGTGTTGAAAGAGTTTGGATGGAAGTAAGTAAAATACTTTCTGGATCAAACGTTGCAGGCATAGTACAGCAGATGACTAAAACTGGTGTAAGCAAAACTATAGGACTAGTAACAAACGATTTAAACAAATTAGTAGATGGTGGAAATCCAATAATAGCATTGGCACAGTTAGGCAATAATGCAGATATATCAAAACGTTGGAACATGAGTAAACCAGAAATGATACTATTAGCTTTTTTAGCAGAGAATAAAAATAATGTTCTTGATAAAAAGAAAGTTGAAGATATGATAGCTGATGGAATAGACAAAGAAAAGATATCAGCACTAGCAGAGTTACAAGGTCAAAAGAAAATGGCAGATCATGCAATGATTACATCAGTGCCAGACTTTCCTGTTACAGGAGCAGACTTAATAGCTATGGGCGTTAAGCCTGGACCAGATATGGGAAAACAGTTAAATACACTAAAGCAACAATGGAAAGCTAGTAACTTTAAAGCTACTAAAGATCAATTATTAGGAACAACATAATGAAAATATGTGAAATATATAGGCTAAAACAGTTAGCAGGTATTACTGATAAGGAAGGTAATATCGTTAAAGGATCAGATGAATCCAATATAAGTATCGTAGGCAGTGACAAAGGTAAGATTCAACGAGAAAAGAACATTCAACCTGGAACAGAAGATTGGTTTAAGTTGTGGTTTAGTAGACCTCATTTAACAGGCGAAAAAGCGGAATAACATGGAACAGGAGACATTAATCCTATTCCTTCTAGTATGCAAGCATGCTTGTGCAGATTTAGGAATACAATCGTTTAGAACACCATCTAAGAAACATCTTTATTGGAATACTGGATTACATACACATGCATTAGATCATGCAGTACTTACATTCGTTGTGCTAGCAATATTTGTTAATCCTTGGTTTGCATTAGTATTAGCAATAATAGACTACGTAGCACATTGGCATATAGACTTTATTAAATCTAACTTACTAATTATATTTGGAATACCCAGAGATAAGCCAGTATTTTGGAGAATACAAACATTTGATCAAATCTTTCACTTTTGTACCTATGCGTACATAGTGTATTTACTATAGAGGAGTTGCCTTAAAGGCATAAATAGTTGTATGAGAATATTTGAAGTAGACAGAAAATTATCCAAAGTTGAACTAGATCAGCTTGAAACTTTTGCAGATAGATTGTTTGCAAAGGTAGGCATTGATGTAGAATTTACACGACACTTTCTTGACAGAGTAAATGATGAACGTAACGTAAAGCAAATTACAGTTAGTGAATTAACACGTTTATTTAAGCAAGAATATAAGAAATGGGGCAAACAAATAGCCCAACTTGGTCCAGATTCTGAAGCAGTACTTAAAGATCTAGCAACAAATGTAAACATGCCGTTTGCGTTAGTATGGGATAATCAAAATAATGAATTAGACCTTATTGCTAAAACAGTAATGCGTAAGCAAGACTTCAAAACATCTAACAAAGAATTCCAAGTAAATTCGTTTACTTACGACTTAGACAACACACAAAACAGAAAACTATTTGAATCAATCGACCTTCTCATGGAAGGCATGCCAGCTTTGGATTTATTTAATAACATGAATCCAGCAGATTTTAACAACAAGTATGGTATTCCAAAAAATACTGCAAAAACTACATTAGGCAACGTTATTGAAATGTTCCCTGATAAGATTAAAAATAATCCTAGAGTTAGAGTATCAGTTGGTAACTATTTTATTAAAAATCCAAGTGCTATGCAACAGCTAGTAGCAGCCAATGATAGCTGGGCTCCAAAGAAAATGAAGTGGAGGCAGGCAGGTAAGATATCACTTAAAATGATTCCAAGAATATTAGGTGGAGTTATTACAATGGTACTTAGTCCTACTCAATTAGGTAATGGTGAATTACCCGATGCGAATGAGCAAATAATTCATAACATATCAATGGATGTTATCCGCAGTGATCCTGAACAGTTTATGCAAGATGTTAAAAATGATTATGAGAATCAATGGTTCAACAAAGACGGCTGGAAAGAAGATTATTATTACAAACTAGCACAAACATTTAAAAATGATGCAATAGTTAAATCACTAGAAGGCGTAGTAGATCCAGGCTTACAAAAAGCCGCAGCAGATTTAGCTAAACAAATTCAACAAGCCAAGAGCCAAGCAGAAATTGATAAGTTAATTGCAGACGGCGCTGTAGATCCAGGTTTACAAAAAGCCGCTGATGCTATTGCAAATACAGCACCCGAAGTAATGACAAGCATGGATGACTTACTAAATCCAAACGTTGATCCAATTGAGTTAGGATTGCCACAATATAAGCCAGAGTTTAATCCTAATAACTATCCAGACAATCAACCAAATGAATTACCGAACCCGGCTAATGATCCTTTATTTCCACCACAACGTACAATACCTCCAAAGGTAATTCCGTTTACTCAACCAGTTCAACCAGAGATTCCATCGGTTCCAAAGACACCAGCGAACCCAGAAGTAATTCCGTTTAAGCCACCAGTTCAACCAGAGAAACCAGAATTTCCACAAACACCAAAAAGAGATGATCCACCAAACGTAGAACCGGAAACACCAAAGTATGTACCACCAAAAGTAGTTCCATTTAAACGACCAGTTCAACCGGAAGATCCAAAAGTACCAGTTGAGAAACCAATTGAGAAACCAATTGAGAAACCAGCTCCAGTTAAAAAGCCAGTTCCAGTTGAAAAGCCAGCTGAGAAACCGAAGCCAGTTGAAAAGCCAGTTGAAAAGCCAGTTGAGAAACCAGTTGAGAAACCGAAGCCAGTTGAAAAGCCAGCTCCAGTTAAAAAGCCAGTTCCAGTTGAGAAGCCAAAGGTAGAACCAAAGAAGGAACCAAAGAAGGAACCAAAGAAGGAACCAAAGAAGGAACCAAAGAAGGAACCAAAGAAGGAACCAAAGAAGGAACCAAAGAAGGAACCAAA
>MEHZ011555232.1_pt1 | contig 21944 bp, 1 predicted proteins | sample 897221 | NCBI WGS metagenome assembly MEHZ01 (sample SAMN05514161, study PRJNA337945) | marine metagenome | isolation source: marine surface water | place: Arctic Ocean | collected 2007-12-13
TTTAGGGTGGCGGTCATTCTACAAAGCGCTCACAAGGGCAGCCGTTCTCCTGGCGGTCAGTACGGCTCTGGGTCCCACGGTGCGGCGGTCGTAATGTGCACGCCCTCGCGCACCTTCGGGAGTGAACCGCTGGCCGACCTGGGCGATGACGACGTGATCGAACCCCACTCGGGCCAGCAGTTCGGTCTCCTCCGTTTCCAGGGGGAGGTCCGCCAGGCGGCCTGCGCGGTCGACAATGGCGAAGGCGTACATGACGAGGACCCGGGTCTACACGTCCCAAGCGCGGGTCTGGAGGACGGGGAGTTCGGAGGAAGACATTTCGCCGCGTACCTACCAGAAGGAACGACGGCGATGGTACAATCCCAACTCTTCGAGGTTGGCCTCACCTGCTGCTCAGAGGCGGGGGTGAGGTACGTCGGAACGCTCCCGGAGAATGTCGACAGGTGTCGTGAGTCGAACCCCTTCCGGGGCGGAGAGGGTGACGTCCCGATGGCGTGCGACCAGGGTCGAGCGTTTTTCCACACGTTCGTGATCGAAGCTTGCTGGACGGAGGACATGGCGGAGTGTGATGCGGCTGCCGCGGGCGTCCCGCCCCCGGAGTACGCCGCCGACACCAGGGCGACGTCGTACCCCGTCTCTGCAGACACGGCCGCGTGCACTTGCGGCCACACCGTCCCCGCACTGGGACTTGGGGCCTGCAAGGGTGACGGTGACGTTTGGCCGCCCTGGAACATTCAGACACCCGAGGGGCGGCTCCTACTCCGTCGTGTTCCGCTGCACCACCTGGAGACGCCGGGGTCCCTTAGAATCAACGGCGACCTGACGACGTTGTGTCGAATCGGAATGGCGTACCAGACTGGCCGGCGGGTCGCTGGGGTCCAGTGCATCCTCGGTAACGAGGTCTCGATGAACCTGGGCCTCTCGTCACCGGTGGGTCCGGAAAGAACCTCTCCCCGTAGGTCGGATGGACAGTGGACTGCGAGCCAGAGGGGCAAGCTGGGAGGCGATCACGACACGCACATCGGGCACATCTCTCTCTCTGACGCGAAGCGAGACGTGGAGGATCGGATTAACGAGCTTGCAATGGACGCAGGCCTTCCTGCGGATGACTGCAACGTTATCTTGGACGAGACCCGCTTCGCGACGTGGTGGACTGACGCCCAACGCGTGGAATACACCAGGCACGTGGACGCCACCGTCGGCCGAGGAGGTGATGTGTCACGACTGCTGACACATCCAGACCTCGACGGTCCATCGGGATTCTTGGGCACCGTCGCCGCACTTATCTCCGAGCTGGTGTCCGTCTACCTGCTTTCCGAGTGGGCAGGGCCAGACCCTCGCGATCGTGGTAGACGAGTCGATCACAGCCTTCTCGGTGCGGTGGCCGGCTACAAGAAACGACTGCTGACCGGTAAGAATAAGTACTTTGGCCAGCGCCTCTCCACCCACCGGGCCGTCGAGGTGTTGGAGAAGATGGACGGCTGGCTGAACATCGGCTTCTTCAGCGCCAAATTCGAGTCCGACCCCCGTGGGTCTGACGAAGACGGAGAGCTGTGGGAGGCCCACCAGCGGACTCTGCGCGCCGATGATCTCCATGCGTCGTGTGCACGGAAACGGAAGCGGGCGCGGGCGGACGAGTACGGGGAGGCTGTCCGGGTGAGCGTGCTCACCGAGCTCTTCGTCGCGGAGGAAGGGCTCGGGCTGGAGATACGAGAGCTAGGCCGCCTGCGTGCCGACAAGGCGCTTCACAACTACAACGTGGAGGCGGAGTTCGTGGAGATCCACGACCGCGCTGTTACGGCCTTGGGACTCTTCCTCTACGAACCAGTGAAGTACCTGCCTCCCTCGACACTCATCGATTACGCCATCACGGATGGCGCCGAACGCGAGTGTGCGCGACTGTGGAGGGATGTTCTGAGCGGGGACGACAGCCCGGGATGGGTCAACCCTAGCTCTAACTCGCTGTACAAGAAGACTCTCTGGAAGCCGTGGGTCGGCCTCGGTAAGGACGATGCCGTATCCCGGAGGGTTGAGGAGTTCTTTGCCGTGCAGTTTGGGTACCGTAAGGTAATAGTGCCAAGCGGCATTCTGTTCGACGGCCCAGAGTCGTGGATCAGACGCCCGGACACGGTGTCCACTTATTTCAGCCCAAGCCTGCAAGGTACAGGCTCCTTCCTTACCGCCCGAATCGATTACGGCATCATGGACGACGATGCCGGACGTGGCGTGTATGCGTCCCCTGGGTTCCATGGGAGCGGCGACGGTCACCACGAGCATAGGAAGAGCCGCGGATTCTATGCCGGCTGCACGTGGGTCCTGGCGCCTGTGCTGGCCTGGCGGGACCACAGCGCATCAGGCAGGACTACCCTGCAGTCCGTGCCGATTCCCCACGACGGCAACTTCTTGAACGACCACACGTTGGAGGTCACGGCCCTTCTGGAGGCCAGCCACGGCACCGAACGTCGTCGGCAATCCTTGCCTGCACCCGCCGCAACCATACGTTGCCGCCGGTCACTGTCGCGAACCAAAGCATCAGACGCCCACTACGTCGCCAGGCAGACGGGCGGCCGCTTCGGTGAAGGGCTCGCCACTCTCTACGACGACGCCGGCCTCCGACTACCGGACGAGTGCACAGTTCCCCTGCACCTCACCACCGTGATGGGTGTTCGCCGGCCGGCGCATGACGAGCTGAGCGATGTCGCCTTCATCCGAGGTCTCTCGGATGTTCGGCTCCGCGTGTTCCAAGGTCTGTGTCTCGCTTCGGAGGTAGTGAGGTCTCCGGGGCAGCTCAACCTTCCGTGGAACGCAACGCTGGTTGCCCTCCGGTCCGACCCTCTACGACGGCCGCAGTCGAATGGTCCGCGGTGGGTCAACCCTGGGCAGTGCGACGGTTTCGACAACGGTCAGGCGGGCTTCTCCGACGACGAGGAGAACCTGTGGGGCAAGACGGCTCATGACTGGGCTAGAGCCTGTGAGGTTCTTTGCGGCCAACGCAAGTATCTGACGTCGGTGGAAGCCGTGCGGACGGAGGACGGGGCGCCGTACAACGCGTGGTCAGACCCCTCCCAGCGGGAGCTTGTTACCAACTTTGCTGACGGCGGGTTCCCTGGGCAGCCTGCTCCGCTAGTCGGTACCTCTGAGTATGACCTCGTGAACCGGTTCGACGGTCCGATGGGCTCGACTGCTGGACCGGCATGCGCTACATGGGATTGCGGCCGGTCGCCGGTCTTCGGGCGACTTCGCTCTAGCTCGCAGCTGTTGGCCGTGTCGATCGACTCGCCAATGCTGTCCCAGCTCTACTTGCCAGACCCGAACGCCCGCGCCGGGCTCAACCCTTCGGCACCTTGGCTGACTGTATTGGAGCGTGAGGCCGGGTACGCTAACGCTCGTACGGCCCGGCCTGCGGGATTTCGCATCCGCGCCACGGCCTGGGCGCGGCAGCACCCTGGGAGGGAGGCGGAGGACTACGAGGAAGAGCGCTTCGGCCTTCCCCTCTCCCCGGTAATGCGCGCGACCATCTTCCTCCGCGGGGTTGCGGAGGCCGTGGTCGAGCAGGGCAGTTACATCAACCCCGACGGTACCACGGGCGGCGTTACGGTCAAGCCCCCCCTCTGGTCCGCCGTGGTGGGGGTGTCTACTACTGGCCTGGGAGGACGGGCCGACTATGACGCGGTCTGCGGCCGGTTAAGCGTGTTCCGCCAGGACGCCCCACTTCGAGAACGGCATCTCTTCGCGGGATCTCTGCTCTTCGGCTATCACCGCCTCCTTCTTGCACACCTCGCCTGTGTGTCTGGAAGGCACCTCGCCCCGGTCACGAAGAACGGCACCCGCGGGTGCCCACCTCCGTCGGTGATGGAGAGCGAGCCCAGCTTTGGCGGCATCGCCCGGCTCTGGCCTTATTCCTTCAAAGCGTGTGACCGCCCGACGGGGCCACCCGCCGGCCGACCGGAGAAGGAGAAGGAGTTTGGCCCGTCGGTGTCGGCGCTGAACGGCAACGCGGACGCCGTCAACGCCGTGCATGCTGGGCGTCTCCTTTCCTCTGTGGGTCTGCACTTCTGTCTCCAAGGGACGACTCTCGCGAATGCCCTGGTAACCCTGACCGCGGTCGACCTCGCACTCGCGACGGGGTCCACCTGCTTCTTCGGCTCCCCGACGGACAAGCATCGCCGGCTACACGAGGGTGGGGGTCTAGCCTTCAGCAAGGTGCCCAACGTCGAACTACCGGGCGTCGAGGGCATTCCTGCAGTGCAGAGACCTTCCGTGGTGGAGGCGTCCGGCATGGGCCGGGCGGACATGGACTTTAACCGCAGGCACCTAAGGGTGCTGAAAACGGCTACGTCTGCCATGCCCGATGAGAAGGACATGCAGGACACAATGCTACGAGGGGGCGTGACGCTTCTCGCTGCCATACGCAGAGTGCGTGCTCTCATACGACAGCTCCCGAGCTCGCGCACTGATGGCTTTGGCGAACGTGAGCCCCCGCCGGACGACCCCAGCGACTACGGGGATCACGACCGCAAGAGTTTTGTCAGCTCGACTGCGTCGGAGGCTGCGGGACCGGGTCCGGGTTCCTTCCCCGTTGCCCTCGGTCTCTTCGAGGATTCGGACACCTGGGGGCCCTCCACGATGGCAGGTATTTCTCCAGGCCACGGCGACCGTCGGGCTCTCGCTACCGCGGTCGGCGTGTTTAAGGCCTCGCAACTCGGGTCGGTTGAGGCGGCTCTTCACCTTCTGTTCTGCTTGTCCGGCTGCATGTGGTCAGGCTATCTACAGGACCTCAAGGGTAACGGGGAGCGCTTCGGCGGCTCCGATAGCTGGCGAAGGGAGACTGTTTCTTCACCCTTCGTTGATGGGCGCGGACGCATCTTCGACGCAACTATGGAATCGCCGGAGACTAGCAGGACCGCGGTGTCGCCAGAGGGCGTGGATCTGATGCAGGATTTATCGAGCCGCCACCACCGTTCGACCTACATGCAGGCCGTCCTCTATACGGGCATTCCGGCGTGCCTTCCACAGTACGTCCTGGAGTCTGCGTGCCACCTCCTCGGAATCCTCGACGCGCCAGCGGTACGGCTGTGCACCGGCCACCCGGACAACCGTATGGTGTGCCGCTCGATACTACTCTCGGATGGCCAAGGGTCTGGACTACTCGAGCCACCCTACCAACTCCAGACCTCTGTGGCGCAGTCAGCCGGTGGCGCACTGTCCTGCGGAATGCACGACGATTGGCTATACTTCGCAAGGCTCGACCACGCGCGACGGTCCATGGGCGACAGCTCCACGGGGTCCGGTCTGTCGTGGGGAAGCCCTCACGGGTCCGGGTCCAATCAACCTAGCCGGGGAACCCTTGTCGATGGGGGCTTCATGCCAAGACCCAATCGCCCCTTCGAAGAGCACGCTGCGGCGGTGAACCGGCACGGGTCGCACGCGCGGCCGAGGCTGGCTATCGCAGCTGACTGGGATCACCCGCAAGCGTCCGGTCGGTCCTACGAGAATGCGGGCCTGGTAAGCCTGGACTCTACCAGACGAATCCCCGATAGGTTCCTGAATGCAATTTGGAGCGGACGGCCCCCGTCGCACGCTAACGTCATCGACCCTTACGACGTTCTCGCTCCGACTGGCGGATACGTGTCGGACGAGGACGAGAATGGGGAGAGCGTCTTCCAGAACGGACACCGACGACGTGAACAGGAACGAGTCCTCGGACTCGGGGGCATCCGCGGGCCGCAGGCGGCGGAGATTGATGAGGCTGTCGACCAAATGATGGCAGAGGACGGACCCGGGGCGGCGGACCGAGCGCGGAGGCCGGACCGAGTGCGGGAGGGCGCATTCACGAACGGCGTCCCATATATTCAACCTGCGATCGTTCCCGGCCGTCGCTACAAGAAGGATTCTGCACCCGTTCTCGGCGAGCTTATTGGCGAAGGGCTGGACGACATCACACGTTCAGGGGTTGATCCCGACGCCGAGTTCCCCTGGGTTCCCATCGATACGAATTTATCGTCCGACCCGAACGGAGCCAAGCTCCGAGCTATCGCCAACGAACATTGGATGACGAACAAGTCCATCTGCCACAACATTGAGACTCGCCAGTGTAAAAATGCGGACTGCGCGCTCGTCTTCGATGTCTGCAGCAATCGCGATATCGCCAAGGCTCACGGCTGCAAGTTCTGGGAGGAGCATCTCTTGGGCCAGGTCGAAGGCTGTGCCTTATGCAGTGTGGGCTACCACCACGAACTGAGGCCTGACGACTGGGAGGCTGAGAGGGACGGCGCGGTCTTCCCTAAGGTGGCACTCTATTGCTCCTCCGAATGCGAAGGACACGTGGAACGCGACTACGATCGGTACGACCCGACGGCGGGTATTCGACGTCTTCGCATGGCCGAGATGCCCGAGATGGGCGATCACAGCGGGGGTGCCGAGGATAAGCGGAAGCTGAGGTCCTTCATTGCCCTCGTCCAGCAATGGGGTGAACGTGTCCTGGGCACGGACTTCAAGGAAGCCCTCTTGGTTCCTCTCATCGTTCTCCGAGACCTCACTGTCGGCGACGCCAATCAAATATGGACTGGCCTGCATACGAAGGCCTTCAAGAACCTGAAAAGGGGCTTCTCCGATCTGAAGTTCTTCAAGCGCTGCGACGCTGAAGAGGAAGCTGAGATGCTCGACCCCCCTTCCGACGACGACCTTCCCTCTGACCACGAGTCTGAACCTGATCTCGATGGCCTCGGTGATCAGATCTCCGAGAACGGCTCTCCCTCCGATTCCGACTCCCCCTCCGACGAGGCACGTCTCTGGAGCGACGCGGAAGGCGCCGACGGGTCCGGCGGACGGGACGCGATGGGGGGTGGTTCCGCCAGCGGTTCCGGTAGCGATGAGGCGGGGTCCGTCGGAGGCCAGACCCAGGAGGAAGACCAGATCTGCGATCTTTGTCACGTCGAAGGGCCGACCCGTGACACCCATACCTACCTGGATCCGGAGGCGGTGGGGCTTCTCCCTGGTGGCGTCGACAAGGATGTTTGCACGAAATGCTTCGACTCGCTCGCCAAGAACATAGTCTCTAGGGGTGCATATTCTGCTCCTGCGCCTCCCGCAGGCAGGCCGGCGATTGCCGAGGGATGCCTGGTCTGCGGTACGTGCGTCGACGTGGCCAGCAACCGACTCTGCGGACCAGCGCAGTGCTTCGGTCGATCCCACCGTTTAAGTGTCGATGCGATTCGGCGAGCTTCTCGGCGGTTCGACGTCGATCACCCTCAGTGCCGCTACGCTGACTTCGAGGCTTGCCTCTCGCGCGCTGGCGAGCTGGATAGCGTCCTACAACGACTACTCCAAGAAGAATGCTTGGTGAACCTCTCCACGACGATGGAGGTTCTCACGTCGCTAGAGCACCCCCCCGTCGACCTAGTCTCGATGATTACCGTTGTTTCCGAGAGCGATGCGATGCAGTCCGATCGCTTCCGCGACGAGGTTGCAGGTCGGACTACTTCGAACCTTCGACGGATCCTGGAACGCTATCGGCTGAACTTCCAGGAGTACGGCTTGCGTCGGCTGTTCGGCGAAGACGTACACGACATCCGCATGGGCAATCAAGGATTGCGGTGGGACGGAAGCGTGACAACCCTGGAGTCTCTCGTGGAATCCAGCCAGGCCGAGGACGGTCATGACGTCGACGAGTGTGAGAGCAACTGGTCCTGTACACTGTGCCATGACGCCGGGCGTTGCAGCGAGCTCGACCCGGACCTCGGGGGTTACTTGGACGGCTTGGGCGACGCCGTAGCCGGTGCACCAGACTGGGTTGGGCGGTGCTGTACGCTATGCGAGTCGGCACGAGTAGACCCCCCTGCGTCGCACTCTACGGCCCCTACAGTCCCGGACGGGGCTGTTCTGTTCTATCGGGTACCGAAGCAGGCTGGAGGTCGGGCGAGTTGCTCTGAGGCGATGGTCCGACCGACGGCGGCTCAAGTGTCCCGTGCTTTCCGTGACGGCAGTCGCCCCGTCGACCTGGTATGCCCTGACGGCGAGGTTCGTTCTGTTCGAGTCCTTTCTCGCACCTACGGCGTCGACCCCTCGGTGGACGAGCAGACTGTGATCGCAAGTGTGTGGTCGCTTCTTCTCTCCGACGAGGTCGGCGAGCTGCGTCTGGTACATGCCCATAGGGAAGGGGACAAGTTCCTCCTTGGCGACGGCTCCACGCCTGTGTACTTCCTTACGGAGCCTCCAGGCTCGACGACGCGCGTCAAAATGTTAGGCCGCGCCCTTGACTCGGCCGACAATCTGCTGTTGCCCGACCCTTCTGCGGGGTTCAAGGTCAGAGCCTCCGGCAGGGCCAAGGATAAGAAGCTTGGTCTTGCGCTCCTCAGCCACTTCATCAAGTCCGAGGACGTCGCCAGGCGTTTCGACGCTAGCCCGTCGGCCTGTCGGGCCCACGCCGCCATCGGCGCCGCCTCCAAGGAGCTTGACGCGGCACAGGCGGAGAGGGCTAGTGTTCGGTCGAAGGGCCTTCAAGGACGGTCGCCACAGGTACGGGCGGCTCGGCGAGGAATTCGTGCGGCCACCACTGCACACGTTGCTGCTCTGAGCCAGTTATCGGGTACCCTTTCGGGCGAACGCGTGCCGTTCGACACAGGGAAGGTGTTCCGCGATTTCAACATGCGGCCGCGGGGCGCGGATGGAGCCGTTTCTTTCCCCCCGAAGACGGGGGACCGCGCGGCGCTCGAGCAGTCTCACGTCGACGACGAGTCCATCAGCGAGGAATCCATCCGTTGGGCTATGCTTGAGCCTCTAACGGATGCGTCGCTCGCTGCGTCGGTCCTCATGAACCGCGAGGGCGACGGGTCGTCTTACGCCCCTGGCGAGGACAACGGCGCGGGAGACGACGAGGAAGACCTTTGGACGGACTCGGGTGACGACGACTTCGACGGCGCGAGTGGTGGCTTCTTGTCTGGACCGTCTACTCCCCCGTCGCCACCTGTTTCGCTACCACCGGCGTCGACTCCGGCTCCGGCACGACTTCCTACGACCCTGTCCGGGCCCATGCCGGCTACAGAGACTGGCAACCTCATGCTCTCGTCCGGCGTCGACGGCCTCGATAAGAGTGGAGCGACTACCTTCCGGCGTCTTCACAAGGCACGCGTGCTCGACCGTCTGCGTGAGGAGGGTTTTGACATCGATAGGCTGTTTAGCGAGTCCTGCCGGCGGAAATCTACGCGAGGCGACGTTAGTAAGGATCCGGAAGCACCCACGGCTGCACGAATCGACGCTGCACTTTCCGAAGCTCTACGAGTGAGTCCTCGTCGTTGGGCTGAGACCGAGTACGGCGAACGCCAGGACTTTGTACATTGGTTCGTGCACGATATATGGGACTTGTTTCTGCAGCCACTGTGTAACGGCTACATGATGGTCGCCTACACAATGCTTACAGCCTCCTTCATCAAACATAAGGTGTTTTCAGATCGGGCCCAGAAGCGACTTCAGGAAAAACAGGCCGACTTCATGCACGTCCAGACCTCGGAGCGGATCTCCGAGTTCATCAGAGGTTGGCGGCTGGGGCGGCGTACAACCGGCGATTGGGCTCTCCCACCTTTCGCGGACCGGGCGAAGAGTCAAGTGGCACGTATGACTCAGGGTATGACCGACAAGGATGACGCTCAGTTCGGCTTCATCGACTTCACTACCCTCCGTACGGGAACCGATCGTGTCAAGTTCTTCGAGCTCCTCTTGGATGAGTGCTACCACGGGTACAATGCAACCCCGTTCCGTAATGCTTGGGAAAGACGCATGTACGACGGGCTTGCAGAAGCTACCAACATCTCCCTCACACCGCATGCCGATTGGCTCACCAGCCAGGACGGGCCCGAGCTGCTGATCGCTGCGGTGCGCAACCAGCAACGCACGAAAGTACGGAAGTCTACACCGACAGAGAAGATTTACTTCCTCCTGTGGAGCATGCACGGGGAGCTCAGTCTCCGCCTGTACGCACGCTACGGCGACAACTGCTGGATGGCGTCTCGCTACAACATGCGCGCCACCGAGGACGAGTATGACAGGTTCTGCGAAGTCTACTCTGAACTCCACCTTGATTTCCACTCTCGCGGTAAGCTTCGAGACAACGCCAGGAGCCGTGGTAGCGTGTACTCCAGTGGCGCACTCTCTCGCGTCGGTGGCCGACGGGTGGCCCCGTCCACCTCGCCGTCCACGGCGCGACGGGGACAGTCGGCGTGGCATAATAAAGGTGCTAACTTCTCGAACTCGGCGGCCGCGAAACGTTTCAACCGCAACCCGACCGCGGTATCCCGTGCGCACTACAACGTGGTCAGGAAGATGCGCACCCCTGCCGACACTGTGGAGTTTGAGGAGATGGTCGACCAAAACGTTAGCGTGTTTGACACGGACGGCCGGGTCTATGGCCTTGCGGGAGACTTGTCCCGCGGACGAGCGGGAGTCGCTGGTGACCGCGACGAGTGTTTGTCTCACGACGGAAGCTCGTGTGCCGACGAGTACGAGGGCGCCGAAGGTGTCGGTCCCTGGAACGCCGGCGTCACCCAGGGCCCGTGGACCCGCTGGGATCATGCACCTTCTCCCGGGTACCGCGTAGGCGATAAGAGCGAGATACCTTTCCAGGTCAATCGCATATCCCTCAAGGACCCCGATCGCCCAAACACGAAGGAAGTCTCCGACTTCATGGCTTACGTTGTCGCCAGACCGGACCACAAGGCGTCAGAGACAGGGCTCACGCCTGCCATGGTCAAAACGCTGAACTCGTCCATGCAAAAGTGGCCGACTTTCGGCCAGCTGCCCTCTCAAAAGTCCTCTCGGCCGAGTGCACCACCGGTCAAGAAGCAGCCATGCAGTCACTGCTCCGGTGGGCGATGGGGAGAGGAGTACAACGACCGCTATCAGTGCCGTAACTGCGAGGCGCACTCGAGCGAATGTTGCATTCACCGTGATGGACGTGCTGTACTGGGCGACGCGGCGTGCAAGGCACTGAGTCCGGGGATCGTTGCCTCCATGGTTCACCGCGGCTACCCTGGCCGACAGGTTAACCCGTTTGGGAACGATCGTGCTAGGAATGAAGCACAACGTGACAAGGTGCAGAATTGGTACAAGGAGAACCCGTCAGGGGGACGGACCCTCCAGAGACAGCGCTAGGAGATGGGCGGCGGCCAACCTACTCTTACGGATGGCCGTGTCGCCCTCCTTCACCCGACGCCTCGAGAGGCGCCGGGCTCTGCTGGCGCTCCACGCGTCAGCATACCAGTACTTCGAACCGTCGTCGTGCAAAATCCGTCGCCCGACGCTCACAATATCGACTCGCGTTTCATAAAAATGCACCAGCGGGGTTTCGGTCAGGCCCTACGCGAGGTTCGGCTTGGCCAAAAGGTCGGACACTGGTCGTGGTACGTCTTCCCTATCCCTGCCTACGAGCGCGACGGGCAACCCGCCGGGTCATCCATGACCCGGCGTTACGCTCTTGTGGGCCCCGACGGCGTCGACGCTTATCTACGGTTTCCTCCGACTCGCGGTGTCAACCTTCGAGCAAACTTACAGGTCATCTACGACGCCTTCGCTTTGGCGCTTGCCACCGTTCCTCTACAACGGTTGCTCGGTGGCGGTGATTCGGTGAAGCTGTTAGTGTCGTGCCTCGCGTTCAAGGCTGCCTCTCTACGCACGGGAGATGTGGGCATGGAGTCTTCCTGTGAACGCTTGCTCAAGGTGCTCGCACTCGATTCAGACAAGGGCGTCGCCCTCGAGCCAGGTTTCGACCGAAGCAGGTTCTTGCGTCTGCTTCAAGCTAGAGGAGACACGGCCGTCGTTGTTCGTTCTACTCCGGCTGGAGAGTCTTTAACCAAGTCCGTTGCTCCTCCCGATGGAGTGCTGCGGTTCTTCGAAGGGCACGAGGGCCCCCATCGGTACCTTAGCAACCACTACGTTGGCAGCACTACGTGGCGGTTCGTCCTTCCGGCTTGTTGCCGACGTGGCATCGCATCCGCGCGGGCAACCGGCGTCCCTGGGTGGACGCTATCGTCGGACGTGTGGTCGGCGGAAGGTGCGGTGATGTTGTGTAAGGCGGCCATAATGATGGACCTCGACTCCTACCGAGCCCTGCAACATGTGCGAGACCCGGACGAAGCTAAACGCATCGGACGCGCTGTGGGTCAACGACGAGGGACGTGGGACGACGCCAAGTGGGTCGCGTTGCGTGGTCAGGTCGCACAATCAGTCGTTGATCAGAAGTTCGCGTCCTGTCCGGATGCGGCTTCCATTCTACTCGACACGGGCGATCTTCTGTTGGCCGAAACTAACCCTAACGATCGCGTCTGGGGCGTCGGGATGTCGTCCAGTGACCCGCGGGTTGGCACTCCCAGCTCGTGGCCTGTGTCGCCACAGCTGTGCAACCTCCTAGGTCGATGCTTAATGGTGGTCAGATCTCGGCTACGATCTCGTCGGCGACCTGCCGGCCTGGGGCAGTCTGCCACTGCTCGCAAGCACCATCTGCCAGCCGGACCAGGCACGTACGACTCCTACTACGACGGCGCAGGCTCTGCAGGCGTGCGCTCTGGAACCTACATATTCGTGAGCCGACGATTCGGGATTTCGGTTCCGCGCGGTCGGGGCCTGCATGACCAGGAGCAGTGGGACTCCGTGTTTCGTGGTGTCGATCAATCCTGCTGCGCGGTGCGAGCCCTGGCTTCGGCGCACTCAATTACGACACTGCCTGACCTCGACCGGTGGCTACACTCGCACATCGCCACCACAGAATGGCAGCAACCGTTCAAGCATCGCTCGGGGAACGACGATGCTCCCGTGGTTAGGTCCGTCGCCGCGGAGCGAACTCTCGACCGGTACCTCAGTTCTCGTGACACTCGCTCCGCTGGCGCCCAGTCGCTGCAGCGTACTTCATCCGCGACCGCGACGGTGCACACGATTACCCCCTACGCGCTGGCTCGAGATGGCCCACTGTCACCCTCGTCGACGCTGCAACGGGGCGTGTCGCTGGACGATGCTCGCGACTGCGCCAGTGCCATGCGCACCGACTTCGGGTCCCTGCATCTGTACCCTACGCTGCAAGGCGCGGACGCCAACCGTGACTTTTCGGACGAGGGTCTCGCGGGTCGGGGGTGTACGCTTCTGCGTACTGTGGACAACTGCATCGGCATTACAATGGCAGGACAGGATGGAGCCTTGTTCGACGATTCTGACTACAACCTAGCCCGGCGCGTATGGGCTGCTGAGTTTTCGCAAGTCCGTCTGCTTCTTGGCGAGCCTCGCTTCACACGCGTCGTTCTGCCCCACCACGCGCTGGGCACTTGGCCGGCCACGACGACGTCTGCGGCCTGCGGTATCCCGACGTCGTCGCGTCTCTTCAAACTCCTGATGCATCACCTTGTCGCACTCTTGAAGAGTGCCACCAACTCGCGCGAGTCGGCTTTGCTCGACGTCTCTGGCGTGGGTTACCGTCACTTCAGTCTCCCGGCGCCGTCCTACGTGCGATTGTTGCGCGATGCCGGCAGTGCCCCGGCACTTGCTTCCGCGCTCGGTGTGGGGGCTCGGCTTCACAACGAGGCGTCATTGGCCAGCATGTCTGCGGTGCTTTCCCTGCATAGCGACGTTCGGCTGGCCTGGTCCTCCCGCGAGCTCCTGCGCAGTCGGGACCCGACGTTATCCGACACAACTTTCGGCCCGGCCCAGCCTGACCGTGTTCTACGTCAGTCGCCAACATTCACGGCTCCGTTGGCTGAAGGTGGCCTGAAATCGTATCAGGCCGGCCCCCTCACTGCGGCCCGGGTGTCGGACCACGACGCCCGCGTTCTTTGGGATAGCGGCTGCACTTCGTCATATGATCCCCACCCGTGGATACTCATACAGCCTGAGTTTGCTGCCAAGCACGGCATCGTCGTCGACGCGACTCGACAATTCCGCGTCGCGGCTGTGGATGGTACTCGCGTGAACACTACTGGGACGGCTGACATTGTGCTGCAGTTTCCCCGACAGCCGGCGGTCCGCGTCGAGGCACGCGTCATGTCGATGGAGAGTCCAGACGAGTTTGACCTGCTGATCGGCCATAGCTTCATGCTGCAAAACTCCATCTCTCTCGACAACTCTGGCGTCGTCAAGGGTGTTCGCTTCTCCAACGGTGCCCTGCTGGAATATGCTCTTCCTTGGGAGCAAAGCATGTCCGACGTCACCTTGTTCCGATGCGCGGGTGGTGACGTCAAGTTTGGTGACCTTGGTGCGGGTCATGACATTCAGGTCGGTCGGGACGACCGAGGCTTGCGAGGGGGGCACGGCGGCTCTCATGGTTCTTCCGCATGTTTAGAGGGTTTGGGAGAGGTTCAATGTAATAATAGCCCCTTTCTGCCCAAAGCTACTACTCCTACGCCGGAAGTAGTCCCACTACGACGTGGGCGAGTCTCCGAGTTCCGGCTTTCCCCGACTAAGTGCAATTGGATAGACAGGCTAACCGAGCAGCGAGAGTGTCACCGACTGAAGGAGGAGCTACGTGACAAATTAGGATCGATTACCGAGGAGGTGGCCGGTCACAACGATGACCCGTGCGATTTCGAGATCGCCGCTCGACGGGCCAAGGCACCACTCACTGGTCTAACTCACGGCGAAGTTTGGACCGCTCCTATGTCCACGCAGGTCCCCGACGATCAAGGGCGAATCTATGAGGATATGGTGTTCCTGGACAGTGGTGGGAACGAAGGATCAGGGTACGGGCCGGAAATGGAGGGCTACCTCCGGCAGGCCCGCGACGGCAACTTGGACGAGGGTGTCTTTCCTCTTTTCTGGGACGACCAACCGGACGAGGAACGACTGTTACAAGACCCCGACACGCACTCTAGTAGCAGTTGGACTGCCGCGGCAATCCAGGTTGAAGCGGACCTCCCAGAGCCACTTCGAATCGTCACTCGGCTTGTACGACGTTCACGGGACATCTTCGAGGGTCCCGCGATCAACCACATGGGATTTGTGCGCAAGGTCGAGGCCTCTGTAACACCGGAGGATAGGAAGAAGCATGGGGAGTGGTGCCAACACATCGCGCCTGAGCGTGTGATGGCTGCACTAACAGCGGTCTGCCACGAGAAGGTCAAGATACTGATCACCGCGACTGACGGCACCTCGGCGATCGAAACATGGGACGTTGAAGACGTCAAGCTGGACCTGATTGACCACAAGAAGGGCAGAATACTGGGTTCGGCAACGTCTGTGGACGGGGTCTTCATGGAATCGCGGCGAGGCATTTTCGATGACGAGAACCCCTCTCGCGTGGTGACCTCCGAGCCCCCCTTCTCAGCCGAGCTAAAGCAAGAATACAAGGACGGCACAAAGAAGCCGTGGTACACATACCGTAGGGTGCCACCCGCTTTGAAGGGTGTCGTGGACGAGTGGATAAGGGAGTCGGTTCGTCGGGGCATCATCATACCGTTCAAGAGTGCGTACTCTGCCCCGATCTTCTGCGTACCCAAGGGGAAGAAGGACGTGCTCGCTTCCGAGGAGGAAGAGCCCACACGTTACCGTATCGTCTGCGACCTCAGGCAAGCAAATGCCGCGACCGTAGAGGAAAGGTACCCGAACCCTAGTTGTCAAGAAACCTTCGACTGTATGACGGCGGACAAGCGAGTCTTCTCTTCCTTGGATCTGGCTGGCGCCTTCTTCCAAACCAAGGTTAGCAAAGACCTCTTCCCGTACCTTGCTTTTGTCACTCATGGGGTGGAAGTCGAGGAGACGACCATCGAACAGACAGACGGGACGACGTCGCATGTTCCCGCGGGCCTGTATTCACAATGGACTCATACCAGGCTGCCAATGGGGGCAAGCTACAGCCCTGCTGCCTTCCAGTCGTTCCTCGACAAGTCTCTGACTCGACACTGTGGAGATGTCTACGGGACCGAGATACTCAGTTTTGTAGACGATATTGCGGTATGCACGGACACCCACCAGCGTCATATGGACGTATTGCAGAGCCTTTTTACAGGTTTAGCTGCCGACGGGTGGACACTGGCATCGGACAAGACGAACTTGTTCTCCAAGTCCATACGGTTTTTGGGATTGGTGGTGAGTTGTGAGAATGATGAAAACGCTGCGATGCTCTACGGCGACTCGGGTAAGGTTCAGGTGGTGTTAAACCTGCCCAGGCCACGCGACGTCACTGCACTACGCGGATTCCTGGGGGCGTGTAACTACTACCGCAACTTCATCTGCGGGTATAGTCAGATTGCAGATCCCCTCGTAAAACTGACCCGTAAGGGCACGGTGATCAATACTGAGTGGGGCAAGGAGCATGACGAGGCTTTCGAAGCACTTAAACAGGCGCTCGCCTCTTCGGCGGCTACCACGGCCTTCGACCCGGCCAGAGAGATAGTCATCCAGGTCGATGCGGCTGCGTGTGGCTGTGGTGCTGTCCTGCAACAAGTCTACGAGGGTAAACTGCGCCCCGTGGCGTTCTTCAGCAAGCAATACAGGGAGGACGGGTGGAAGTTCAAGGGAGTGGATGCTCCAGAAAGCGGACCCGGTTCCAACAAGCCCCCACAACTGCTCGAGCTTAGGGCAATTGTGGAAACGTGCCTACACTTTAAAAGGTGGCTAGACGGTAACGTTGCGGGAATCCGCATCCTGAGCGACCACTCGTCACTTACCAGCCTGCGGGATATGGCAGCACGTGGGCTGTTTACGCCACAGATCCAGCGCTGGACACAGTTCCTGGCCGGCCTGGAAGCGAAGGTCCAGTGGAAGGCTGGAGCGACTATGCACGTCGCCGACTTCCTGTCTCGCTATTCTCATCGTGACTCAGGGATGAAGGACGGCTCGGAACTAATGGCGGATATGACGACGGACGCTGGAGACGTCACTGCCTACGACGACGACTACCTCGACCGCTGTAGCTACGGTGGCGCTGATCAGGTCCTGTCTGGGCTATCTATAAAGCACGTCATCCCTACCCGCTGCCCGGAATCCAAGCGAGTGTTTGAGGGAGGGAAGATAGGCGATTTCCTGCGTGTAAATCGAGCCTGTTTTAATACGGGTACCTGCGATGTGGGATGCGACGTCATAGAGGCCCACCGCCTCGACGGCGATCCAGTGACAATCGACGACACTGGTGGGCTCGTATCGGAGTCCTTCGTGTTAGACGTCTTAGGAGATCTACGCCGCCGCAAGGGACGATGCGAAGGCGTTACGCACGCGAAGGTCTTCAAGCAACTGTGGGAGCCGGAAGGGCTCAGCCAGCTACGCGACAACATGATCTACGAGGGAGGAAGCACGGAGGGCAACATTCAGAAGGTTTTGAGTGAGGGCCTTAGTGACGAGGAAGCCGAGGCGCTTGGTGTCCTTCATGCTAAGGAACCCTATGGTATCAACCGTCGAGGTGAGTTGGAGGTGTACGACGCCGAATTTGGCTACGCCGTGGTGGTTCCTGAGGCGCGCGCAGACATATTCAGGGCGCTGGTTCAATGGCATCACGCCTACGATCACCCCAGCGAAGACATGCAGTTCAGGGTGCTGCGCCGTCGTTTCTTCTGGCGTTCGGTGGACGATATGCGGAAGGTGGTTCACGGCGTATGTGATGGGTGTCCGGACTGCCAACGCCGGAAAAGGTCCACTAGTAAGCCTTACCACACCCCAAGTCCCCTCCCTACGGGTGGACGACCCTGGAGCGTGATCAGCGTCGACCCGAAGCCGATGGATGTTGTGGACATTGACACGGGCTACGATAGTCTGCTGGTGGTGACCTGTCGCTTCTCTGGGTACACGATAGCGATACCTCATTATAAGACCGATTCCGCAGAAGAAATCGGACGACTTCTGGCGCGCCATGTGTACGACATCTTCGGGGTTCCCGAGCTGATGCTCTCCGACCACGACCAAAAGTTCGAGTCAGACGTATTCAAGGCCGCTATGCTCGAGCTTGGATGTCGGGTGGAGCTGGGGACGCCTTACCACGGCAAGACTTCCGGGGCTGTCGAAATCCGGATCAAGGGCCTTCAAGACGCACTCAACATGCGATGTCATGAAGGTCAGGGACAACACTGGGTAGCGGAGCTGACTAAAGCACTGTACTCGGTCAACTCGAAGGAGAACCCACGCACCGGGCTTTCGCCCTTCTCGATCCTCTTCGGATACCGGCCTACGTCGCCGTTAGACTTCCTACGACCCAGTGGGGAGTTCGATCGTACGGGATGGGACTACGACGGCGCTCTTCACGACTTCTTGAGCAAAAGAGGGGACAGTCGTGGGCGCCGAAGGGACAACCTTAGGCAACAACGAGAAGTGGCCGAGCGACGTGGGGCAGACAGCAATCGCTCCATGCCGGACTACGGTGTAGGAGGCTGGGTCATGTTACACAAAAGGGCTTTCGGACCTGGAGGTACGGAGAGCAAGCTGGTCAGCGAGGAGTGCGTCGGACCCTTCCGAGTCAAGGCTCTCCTAGACAAGGGTCGGGTTGAAGTGGAGCTTGATCGCACTCGTTATACAAAGCATAAGACCAACGTCTTCAGCCTGGAGCACGTTCGCAAGTTCTTCCAGCGGAGACCTTGGGGACACGACCAGATCTCCCTTGACGAACACCTGTCTGCCCCTTGGGAAGACGACGCTGAATTCGAAGTTGATAAGGTCGTTGGCAGGCGTTGGATGCATAACCAGTACAAGTACTCGGTCAGCTATAAGGGAAGGAGCGATGACGTCAGCAAATACCACAAGCGCGACGATGCTAGGTTTGCGTCGTGCACGGGTATGATCGATGCCTACGATGAGGAGTTCCCATTTGGGTCCCTCCGTCGCGACGAACCTTCTGCAAAGCGACGGCACGACGATGAGCACAAGGAGTCTCGCCGAAGTGGCCGGCTCAACAACCGACGACTGAACCTAGGTCGGGGCCCGAATACCCACCGCGGAACTGATACCCGAGACCTGGGACGACATAATAAGGTTGCCCGACTTGGTCGCCGGCGTGAGCTGGTCTTAAGGCGGGCAGGCCAAGCCACGCTGCAACTCTTCGTTCGAACTACGGCGGGGACCGTCCCTGTCCGGGCGTCGCCTAGCGAGACGGTACGAGGGTTGCAACAGCGGTTGGAAGGGGCACGAGGCCTGTGTAAGGGTCTCCGCCTACGCTACCAGGGCAAGGACATGGACGAGGGTGCCACGTTGCGAACCTTCCGTCTCCGTGACTTCGCCACGCTCGACGTACTCGGGCCTCTACGTGGAGGAATGATCCTTGGGATCAGTGCTGACCACACCGAATTGTCTCCCGCATGGCTTAGAGTCAGTCGGGAAGTACTACATTGGCAAGTTGCGTGGGGAGCCGTCTGTGGCTGGGAACTCGACAACGACTTCGCGGGACTTCGAAGGACCCTGGACGTACCTCGGAACCCATCAATGGTGGTGGACCAACAATGGATCCGCCGTCGGTGGTCTCGCTACTGGGTGGATCGACGTGCGGTTGCGTGTCTGCGAGGATGGCGCTGGCAGCCCACCTCTCGCGCCCTTCTCAGGCTCGCGTTCTGCTCAGTAACCTGTGAAGGGCCAACTACCCTGAGCGACGATCTTGTCGAAACAATTGTGAGATTGTTCGAGGTCGTGGGTGTACCTTCCGCGGCAGTCATGGATGAACGGCGACGGTACTACGAGGTTTCTACGCCTACTAAGGTGCTGTCGCTCGTTAGCCCTGGAGACAAGCGAAGAACTCGCTACCCGAAGCTGTGGAAGCCCCCATGGGGTACCAACACCGGACCAGGGGGCCTGGCCTATAACAGGGAGGTCGCGTTCAACCGCTGTAGTCGTGAGTTCACGGCAGATCGCTACGACACAGGCGTGTTCGACGTGGCAAACCGTTGGGCCCGACCGGATTCGACTCATCCACGGAACCAACAATCAGTGCAGTCCTTCTGGCGCCGGCGTGTGCTACCTCACCTTATGGTGAGTTCAGCCGGGCCTCCCGAGCGACGCCGCAAGGGAGGGATTGAAGCGATCCGCATGGAGTTGGCGGGTCAGGAACCGTTTCCCAACTGGGAGCAGTGGGGACCCGGGCATACGGACAATGCCGTCTGCCGGCAAATCTACGAGGAGCTCGACCAGACACGGCCACTCGATCACTGGCTGTCCACCCTGGTACCACGACTGGATGATGATCCGAGCAACGACTCGGCGCGTACTTGCTCTTTTATCTCCAGAGCAATGGTCCCGACGTTCCCCGACTGGCCTGTGGGAGCGTGGCCTCCCCCAGGTTTGGGTCACAGGTCGCGACCCCACTTACGCAGTTTCGATGGTCGTGAAGTTGGTGGCTTGCACGACGTCGTGGTGGTGGCCAACAGTCCCTTCTCGGACGCACAACGACTCAATCTCTGGATCAGGTCTCGTCTCAATGTTGACCTGGCAACCACTAATCGCCTACGACGTCTGGCGCGAGTGTACTGCCCACGGCATCTCAGTCCGGCAGACGCCGTCTCCTGGATGAATAACGTCATGCGCGTGGGGTGTCAGTATCACTTAACTAGCCGACTCTCATCAATGCCGGTCGCTGCGAGGCCCCCACCCTACTCCGCGGGAGTCTGGTCGGATCGCATAGTCCGCCATACTGGGGGAGAGATGAATTTCGTCTACCAGAACACGTACGACCTCGACCCGAATAACGCTCCTCCGTCTGACGACGACATTCAGGACAACTTGGACCGGGCGGGTGTTGAACTTTTCCTTCAAGGTTCCCAGGCAGGGTATTTGAGGATGTTCACCTGGACTGGTGCGACCACGAGGCAGCAACTGGATCCACAACATGCGACTCACATGCGGCTGTATGCGGAGCCCGACCACGAGCGATGGGCCATGTCGTGTGGTGTGGTACCGATGAGACGTCGGACACACGAAAGTACCTGTCTTGAGGCACGCAGTGGCGAACCGCCTAGCTATGGGTCGTTCTACAAGACCCAGCACGATGAGATGGCACCCCGCTACGTGGATGCGTACGGTCCACCCGGTGCGAGACATGAGCGTCATCCACAACCACCTCCAGGCTGGGACGATGATTGTCTGGCACCTCCACTACGAGCGGCCGTTGAGGAGTGGATTGACCGCATGGTCGCCACCGAATGCTTGGAGCCACCTCCGGCGCTCCCTGTCGAACATGCCTGCGTCTCGACTACCCCAGCTCCTCAACGCCAAGACTACGTGTTCATACGTCGGCGGTTCGGGCTGTCTCTGACTCGGCATCGTAGGGAGCTCACGGCGATTATCGACGCTGTACGGGGAACGGGAGAGGATTCGTCTTCGACGTTGGGCTCTTCCCTTGCCGACGGTGATACCGAGTATCAACCCTGGTCTCTCTCTCCTCACGCGCGACACGTGTATGCGCAGTTCGACGGCGAACACGACCCCGACGTTTGGGACTGGCTCACAGCACGAACGCCGGACCATGACGGGGAATATGTCGTCCCAAGAGCGCTACGGTCCCTGGTTAACCAGTTCGGATGCAAAAGTCTGCGCCAATTGGATTACTTACTTTATTCTCAAGAGCTTGTGCCCGACTGGCAGCGGCAGGACGACCAACGCTACCCTATGCATGTACGACCGTTCGAATCCCTGAAGGACGATTGCAGCGTCTGGTCGCCACCTCTGACGGGGGTTCAGCGTCGACAGTACCTGTGTAATCGACAGAAGCCTTTCGGCGTCTTCTTCCAGCACGTTCGGGAGGAGACATACGTCTACTGATCTCCACCTCGCGTGCTCAGTTTGAGTGTGTTAACACTGCATTACTCTGCTGGCCACGCGAGGTGGACTACAGCGCCATACACATGTTAATACCATGACCAGACAGACGGTCTCGGTATAGACCATGCCAAGACGAGGGCATGGCGTGTGGTGCATCGGAGGACCGATGAAAGCTGAAAAGGGGGGCACGTTAGCCGAAATGGTCCACGTCCAAGGGAACAGTACGGTTACCTATCGGCAGGGGGAAT